>Ga0214544_1000277_pt1 | contig 85781 bp, 106 predicted proteins | sample CNSS3metaG_FD_160074 | JGI IMG/M metagenome (GOLD analysis project Ga0214544, IMG submission 160074) | Root nodule microbial communities from cowpea collected in UCLA plant growth center, Los Angeles, California, USA - CNSS3 | ecosystem: Host-associated > Plants > Roots > Nodule | place: USA...
GTGGCGCCCTTCAGCAGCTGGTCTGGCGCCCAGGCGAAATCGAACTCGGGGATCACATCGACGCGAATGTCGCCGAAAATCTGGGTTCTCATGCTGTAGCTCCTTTCGCCCGAAGCGCGGTGATCTCATTTTCCAAAGGGCCGAAGCGCGCCAACGACCCGTCCGTATGCTCCTCGATCAGCGGGCGCGCGTAGTCGGCCTATAGTCTTCGGTCAAGGCTGATGGATATTGGCGCGTCATGTCGCCGCTGGGGGCTCAATCTTGATGACATCGGCTCCTAAATCGCCCACGAGCGCAGCCAATAGCAGCGCGGGGTATTGAGCGAGATCCGGTACAACGATCCCTCGCAGAGCTTCCGCCATATTTGCCCTAGCATTTAGTTTGATTTGCATTGAAAATGAATAATGCTGAAAGATGCAATTGCGCCTGTGGTCGGAGCGAAGTCACCCTCGCTGCTGTTCAGTACGCGGAAACCTCGACGGCCGGATTGTCGCCGATGTCAATTCCCGCCGTCGTCGATGGCCCGTGCTTTTTATAACGAGCTCTTCACATGATTTGCTGAATTGGTCGGGTCTCGAAGCCGAATTTCGTCGCTGAAAAGGCATTTTCGAAGGATTGCGCGAGTTGGTCGATGATCAATCGCGAAGCAGTTTGTAACTGCCTTTCACCTCGGCGCTATCGCCGCGCGCGTTTGTGCTGTACGTAGTCGTGGGAAAGCAACTGACGCCGGAGCTATCACGTCGGATGGCAGGGCGTTGCTCTTAGATATGGCGGGCGATCGGTCTGCTTGACCGGTTTGTCGAGCGCTTCATCGATCGGCGCCGGAGCGCGCCATCGCTCCGTGTGTGGATGAGAAGTTCGTGCACCTGACCCTGACGGGCTCGTCGTCATGGCTCGACTGGGCCAGCGATTCTACGCGCTCATTTACCGATATGAAAATCAGGCGCGGCATCTATCGCAGCGTCGCGCCGCCCTGAGGGCGGACATCACCTCATTCACTATTCATTGACCGACACAACGCCGATCTCGGGGACTGAATTCAACGGGCGTGGGTATCATCGATGGTAGCTCACCCATCAATTCGATCCGTCCTTCACCGCGACCGGCACGTCGTAAAGGGGCAGCCTGGCGGCGTCCTTGCACGCGGCGAGCTTCGAGGTCTCCCAGGGGGGGCGCTCAATCATCTGCCCGTCCAGCGGCGCGAGCTGGCGCGGCTTGGGCTGCGGGGAGCCGAGTTCGGCTTGCCGCTTGGTCACGCGGTCCATGCCACTCCGACTGCGCAAATCGGTCGAAAGGGGCGCTATCCGCGCAGCAATTAAGCTGCAAGGCGGGCTAAACAGCAATGAACATGCCCGAAAGAGCGTTAGGGTATAGCCCGGTCCGGCTACTGCTTGGTCGATGGCCGGCATGGAGTTGACAAAGACGACGAAGATGGGAGTTACCTCGTGAGGTTTTACGAAAAAGGAGCCGTGCGCATCTATTTCGAGGAGGTCGGCTCTGGCTTTCCACTGCTGCATATCTCCGGCGGAGGACTGAATTCAACTATTTCGGGTATCACCAGCGCGGGTACCACCAGCCTTAGCTTACCCATCAATTCGATCGCCGAATTCAAGGACGAATACCGCTGCATCGCAGCAGATCTGCGCAACGCCCCTCCCGGTCAGTCGACCGGTCCGCTCGAGATCGACCGCCCTTGGGATTCGTACACCGACGATCATCTAGGGCTGATGGACCATCTCGGCATCGACAGGTTCATGGTGCTTGGCTTCTGTGTCGGCGGCCCCTTTATCTGGAACCTGATCAAGCGGGCACCCGACCGCATCGTGGCCGCCGTGTTAGTGCAGCCCAGCGCTTCGCGGCCTGACATGCGCGACCTCTTTTACGACTCTAATATGCAAAGGTGGGCGCCGGAGCTGGTGAAGCGCCGGCCCGAGATCAGTATGGCGCAGGCCGAGCAATTCTTGACGCGGATGTACCGCACCAATCCCGATTTCGTCTTCACCGTCACACGCGACTTTGTGCGCCAGTGCCGAACGCCGGTGCTGATCTTGCCGGACGATATTCCCGCGCATCCGTATGAGGTTGCGATGGAGATGGCGATGCTGGCGCCGAACTCTGAAGTGAGTATGTTTCCGTGGACGGAGCCGAAGGAACGGATTCCGCTGGCGGTGCGCCAGATCCGCTCGTTTCTACGGGCGCACCGGCCGGCGGCTTAGCCTCGTTGAGCTGACGCGGCCTCAATGGCTCTCGTCACCCCAAATCTCACGGGGCGGTGACGCGGCTGTTCAGTCGGCACAACGCACTGAAAGGTGCCCTTACAGCATCTGGAACAGAGTCGCCGGGTTACGGACCAAATCCTGCCGCTCCGAGCCATCCCCGGAGACGGATAAGGGCAGGCGAGCCCCTCGGCTCAGCGGACATATGGTCTCGGATGGGTTCTTCGTGGTGCAGGCTGTGGGATTCACGGTTGCGAGCCAGACTCACCTCCGACTGCGAAGCGCGTTTGCGGCGGGGTTTTGTTGCGCTTTCTCTACGAGCTCCTTGAGAAAGGCGACGACGATGTTCCGACCTAGATAGAACACATCAACGCAAGACGCCGGGACCTGGACGCAGGGCTCGGGAAGTTTGCGGGCGACAGTAATTGGAGCGCCAAGTTCCAAGAGCCTCAAACGCTTCGAGGCATACCGATTCTCTTCGGCAACGAAGTTGGCACGGATGTGCTGGTGCCAAAGTCGATCGCGCCCTAACATTCGCTCAGGACGCATGCTGCTGCTGGCGCGACAAGCCGCAACAGCTCGGGCAGCTATTCTTCGGGCGTAGGTCGCGCTAATGCGCGCGCTCGACGAAGACCTGTCGACCACTATCAGCTCGGAGCGGGGCAAGCGCTCCGAAGCTAGTTGCAAGGATCGCTTACTCGATCTTCCTTCTGGATTGGTTTGCTGCAGAAACCGAGGGTCCGAGATTTGGTCGATGTTACAGCGAACTACAGGCGCCCGGCTTATTGAGGGACAGCGTTGGCAATCCGAGCTTTGGCGGGAGCTTTCTATTGCTCTCAATTTTTGCCAAGTCAGCGTCGTATTGTCAAAACCGTCTTTATGCCGGGCAGAGATGCGGGATTTCGTCGACGTGGCTCCGACAATTGGTGAAATCCGCTTCGGTCGACAAGCTACGACTCCCTTAGGCTAGGGTCTATGTGTTGAGCTGACGACCAAGCGTGGCTTCCAAAAAGGGGGAAAATCATGTCGGAGCAGGTGTCTCGTAAACTTCCGTGCCGTCGCGTGAGCCGACGCTCGGTCCTCCAATCGTCGGCAGCGCTGTTGAGTGCACCGTTTGTTGCAAAAGCCACTGCAGCCTTCGGGCAGGAAAAACTCGCCGGCACTGGCGAAGTGGTTGTTTACAGTTATGGTGGCTCATTTACGGAAAATTTGCGTAAGTATGTCTCTGACCCCTTTACGAAGGCGACGGGCATCAGGGTTGTCGATGTCACAGCCGACCTGGCCGAGCCCCAGGTCAAAGCGATGCACGAAGCTGGCCGGGTCGACTGGGACCTTGCCATTGTCAACCCTTTTTGGCCAGCCTACTTGGAACTGCAACAGTCCGGCGCGTTTATGCCCATCGACTACAGCCTCTGGGACGACGAAGCCCTCAAGGGTGTGCCGGAATCTGCTCGTCTTAAGGATGCTGTCGTTGCATTGCAAAGCGCGAATCTGCTGGTTTATGATGAACGGGCTTTCCCGAAGGGGGGGCCGAAGAACTGGGCAGACTTCTGGAATATCAAGGAATTCCCGGGATCGAGGGGGCTCGCTGCCAATACTTCCATTTCTGTTTTAGCGTTTGCGTTGGTCGCCGATGGCTTTACGGACAAGGGCCTCTGGCGATTGACTGATGACAAAGTCGATCGGGCGCTCAAGAAGCTCGATGAGATTAAGCCGCACATCACAAAATGGTGGGCGGCTGGGGGCGAGCCCATACAGCTTCTTATCAACCGTGAATACGCGCTGACGAGTGCGTACGATGGCCGTGCCCTCGCCGCTATCAAGCGCGGGGTGCCCCTTCGCATGGTATGGGACGGCGCTACTACCACCGATAACTACTGGACTGTTCTTAAGGGCGGGCCGAACAGCGCGAACGCCCAGAAATTCATCGCATTTGTGAATCGGGCCGAAGTTGCGGCCGCCTTTACGCAATGGACCGGCTATCCCGGCCCCAACCTAAATCAGCTAAAGTACCTGCCTGCCGAGCTGCTGCCGCTGATCAGCATAAGCCCCGACAACGCTAAGAAGATAATCCGGTACGACGCTTCCTGGTTTTTGGACAAGCGTCCGGATGGCAAGACCAATGCGGAGCACATAACGCAGCGTTGGCTGACGTGGCGAGCGCAGTGATGTCCGCTGCTAGGGTCGATTAGCCGATGCTCTTGCGGCTTCGCCATCAGCCAGGCCCACACGAAGGGCCTGGCTGATGCTGCCAGGGACGATCTTTCTTGTAGTCCTCTTCATCGTCCCGCTGACAGGGCTGCTGCTGCTCTCGTTCGGGATGCCGAACTGGTCGTTGGCAAAACACCTGCGCATCGGCGACGGCCCTGCTTACTTCATCATGCTGCGCAACACCGCGAGTGGCGGATCCCACACTAGAGAAGGAGATGAAAGTGTCTTTGATCCGCCACTCAGAAAACCTTTGGGAATTTCGAGATACTTGTAACGTTTACGTTCTGAAAAGTGGCACGGACTGCCTACTAATTGATACGGGATCCGGCACTCTCATGCCGCATCTTGCAGCGCTCGGTATCGAGCGAGTCGACTGGGTTCTACATACCCATCACCACAGGGATCAGTGCTGGGGGACACCAATTATTCAAAGGGCCGGCGCAAAAATCGCGGTCCCGGAATACGAACGCCACCTGTTCGACAACGCCGAGGCATATTGGCAGGCTCGGCGCATCTATGACAATTATAACGACAGCAGCGCGTTTTACTCACTAGGAGAAAATCTTTCGGTCGATGCTATTCTCGAAGACTACGGCACCTTCGTCTGGAAGGAGTACAAGTTCCGCGTCCTGCCGGCCAAGGGGCATACCTACGGTATGGTCTGCCTGATCGCAGAAGTGGATGGCAAGAAAGTCGCCTTTACCGGCGATTTGATGACCAGCGGCGGGAAGCTTTATCAACTCCACGCCATGGAGTATAGCTATGGCGATCTTCTTGGCGTTGAATTTACAATGCAGTCGATCCTCGCCTTAAAAAAGGAGGGCGTCGATACTGCCTATCCGTCGCACGGGGGGCCTATTAGTGAGGTAAAGGCGGATATTGAAAGACTTGAATTGAGGCTCGAGACACTCGCTAACATAGGCCGGCTTCGTACGTCGGGCCGTGATACCGGTTTCAAGGATTGGCAGACAATCCGCGAGAGCAGGCTGCAGCGGATTACAGAACATTTGCTGTGGGCCGGACCATATACTTGCTCTAATTTCTACATTGTGCTGAGTGGAAGCGGCCACGCTATGCTGATTGACTACGGGTTGGTCTCCTTCGGGCATCTCCATCTCGCCCCAGATCACGACAGTCAGCATGCCCTTCGTTTCGTCGAACATCATCTCGATCAGTTGCGCGACGATTATGGAGTGCGGGAAATCGAGCTTGTCGTTCCCACGCACATTCATAACGACCATATTTGTGGAATACCGTTCCTTCAACGACATTTCGGCACGCAATGCTGGGCTCTCGATTGTGTCGCCGAAGTCATTTCCGATCCTGCGGCGTGGGCAAGTACGCCGTGCTGCTTCCACAAACCAATCGAAGTGCAACGGATACTGCGCGACGGCGAGGCATTTCACTGGAGAGGATTCGAGTTCGAAGTCTATTTCGCGCCAGGTCAAACCGAGTATCATGCCTATATTGTCGGCAATATCGACGGTAAGCGGATCGTCTTTGGGGGCGACAATCTATTTCTCTTCAATCCTCAGGCGGGAGGGATTGAGCGCGAGATCGCCATCCAGACTACAGTCATGCGCAATAGCTTTCAGTTGGAGATGCATCGCCGTTGCGCGAAGGTGATACAGGCGACGAAGCCTGATCTCGTATGTCCGGGGCACGGAGAATTGATTACAATGGATCAGTCGAGGATCGCCGAGTATACGGACTACATCGAACGTAAGGAGGCAGCCTTCCGCGATATCGTAGCTGAACCCGTAAACCATTTCATCGATCTATTCTGGGCTCGAATGCTCCCATATCTCTCAGAAGCCAGCCCGAACAGCCAGGTCACATACACGGTCAGGATTCGCAACAACTTGGAACGCTCGGCTGTCTACAGCGCTCGCCTCCTTCCGGCATTTGGTTGGACCTCGCGTGCAGAAGCGGAAAGCATTACGCTTCAACCCGGAGAGCAAGACGAAATAGTCTTGGCGGCGATCGCGCCCTCCCGGGCCGATCAGCGACGAAGGCTCATAACCGCCGAGATTTTGATTGACGGTGTATCGCAGGGGCCAGTCTGTGAAGCCCTGGTCTCAACTTCGCTAGCCTAAGAGCAACATAGTCGACCCCGGGTGCCTCAATCTGTTGCTCAAGAGCTGCGGCTACCCGCCATCAGGGCGCTATGGCCTCAGTTAGAGCGGTTTCCATGCGGACTGAATCGCGCGGGATTCGCAATTCAGCGGCGGGATGATTCAAGCTGCATGCTGGCGAAGGAGGCCGGCATGCATGGGCCGTCCTCTGTCATGTGATCTACGGGACCGGGCGCTGGCGGCGGTGGCGTCAGCCGTACATTACTCTGGAGGAATTGCAGGCGTTGCTGGCGGAGCGCGGGGTGAGCGTCGCGGTTTCGACGTTGTGGCGGTTCTTCGACCGGCGCGGGATCACGTTCAAAAAAAGACCCGGCACGCCGCGGAGCAGGACGTCCCGACGTCCTGAGCCATCGCCAAGCCTGGTTCGAGGGCCAGCTGGACCTGCATCCTGAACGCCTGGTGTTCATCGACGAGACCTGGGCCTCGACGAACATGGCCAGCATCCACGGCCGCTGCCGGCGCGGCGATCGGCTCAGAGCCAGCGTGCCGCACAGCCACTGGAAGACCCCCACCTTCTTGGCCGGCCTGCGGACCACCGGCCTGGTCGCCCCCTTCGTCCTCGACGGCCTCATCAACGCCCGCGCCTTCGAGGTCTATGTCGAGAAGATCCTCGTCCCGGAGCTGAAGCCCGCGATATCGTCGTGGTGGACAACCTCTCCAGCCACAAGCGGCCCAGCGTCCAAGCCATGATCGAGGTTGCGGGCGCCGAGCTGCGCTTCCTGCCGCCCTACAGCCCGGACCTCAATCCCATCGAAAAGGCCTTCACCAAGCTCAAGGCACTCTTGCGAAAAGACGCCGAGCGAACCGTCGGCACCCTTTGGGACGCCATCCGTCGCTTCATCGACAGCTACACGCCCACGGAGTGCGCCAATTACTTCGCCAGTTGCGGATACGATGCAGACTGAACGGAATCCTCTCTAGTCTCTAGCCGAACAGTCCGCCAAAGAAGGTTGGCCGGCGGCGCGCTTCCTCGCCACCATCGCCGGGCATGAGATCGCCGAACGTGGCCCCGTCGCGTCGAACGCCATCGGGGATGGGCTTAGGTTTAATCGATTCGGGATTCCGAAATCAGTGTATTTCTGTTTACCATGCTGGCTGGAAGGAGGCCAGCATGGATGGGCAAGCCTTACTCTCCGGATATTCGCCGAGAGGTAGCTGCGATTGAGGGCGGAATGTCCGGCAATCAGGCGGCCAAGCAGTTGGGATTGCGATCAGCACAGCAACCGGTTAGATGCCGGCCCAAGAGGCTCCTTGGTCAAGCGCTCCGTCGGTGCTAGCGCTCAGGCTCCCAGAGCAAGGAGCATCGCGCCGAAACGAACGTCGCCAGCGGCGACGCGCCGCTCGTGAAGCATGCTGGATTCAGCAAGGCTGATTTGCCGACCGCCATCGACCCTTCCCTGATATTGCGTCCAGCGCGAAAGCGATCTGCCTAAACCTTGATGCGGCAAGAACACAAGCACACGCGAGTTGCCGCGAATCAGCCGTGGTCATCGCTCCCCTAACTCTAAACATTTCCACAGTACCTCCAGAGGGACCGCCCTACGAGCTTCCAAGCGCATCGTCGAGGATGGCTTTGAGACGCGCTGCTCCTTCAACCCCGTGTGCGCGATCGAGATCCGCTTTTGATGACGACCGCATAGCCGTTGCTGATCTCCACGGCATGGCCTGGATCGTTGGTGGGGCGTACCGGGCGGAAGGAGCTGACAAGCCTTCAATCCCCGAGAATGCGTGTCGTTCGCCCAGCCCATCATGCGTGCTTCGTCATGTAGCGGAGGCTCCACTGTCGGCAATGGATTGGCGTCAAGCGCGTCCGCGTAACTTCCTCCAAGAATGTGCTTGCAGATGCACCAAGGAATCATCTCACATACTGTGGAACGTTGAGCCGCGCGTGTATGCCGTTCCGTCCGAGCGCTTCGCACGCAAGACGACGATCTCGACGGACGCTGGGGCGCGCATTCCCGGCTCGGTTGCCTTCCAGGCGATGGCCGAAGCGGCGCACCGCCGGGAGATCGTGCGTATCGGACGCCGCGGGGGCGTTATGCACGTGTAGGCGCTTGCACGACGCGGCCCCGGCGGAACAGTCGAGATGGAACGGCTGCGGTTCGGGCGCACGGCCCGCACGATCATGGACGCATCATCTAGGTGCCGCGAGGGGAGGCTAACGGAGCTATCCGGAAGACAGAAGCATGATGTTGCGCGGATCAATGTGGTGGCCGGGTAAATTCGCCTTTGTAGACTTTTTGGCATCGGCCTATCATCGGGCCATGAAGAAGAAGCAGAACGATTCTGTCCCCGCGCTCGCCGCGCATATCGCCGCGGAGCTGCGGGTCATCATGAGCCGGTTTCGCCGGCGCTTGCGCGAGGTGGATTCCGAGGGGTTCACATCTCCTCAGTTGCTGGCGCTGAGCCGGCTCGATCGCGAGGGCCCGGCGACCGTGTCCACCTTGGCGCGCGCCGAAGGGATTCGGCCGCAGTCGATGGGGGCGAACATCGCGGTCTTGGAGGAAGCCGGCCTCGTGAAGCGCAAAGCCGATCCGACGGACGGACGCCAGGCGATCCTGTCGCTGACGCCGGCCGCCAACGACTTCATCAAGGCCTCGCGTGCCGCCCGCGACAACTGGCTTTCCCGCACCGTCGTGGCGCGGTTGACGCCGACTGAGCAGAAGGAACTCGCCCGCGGCATCGAACTTTTGCAACGGCTCTTCGACGACTAGCCGCAACAATGACGACGACAGAGGGGCGCCGCTGGCCGCAGCGGCCGCCGGCAGCGATACATTCGAGCCCTGTCCGCCGTGAATCCGGGATGCCCTATCCTGGCTCCCGGTTCGCGCCAGCCCTACGGGCCATTCGAGCTTGACAAGTCGTGGAGCGCGTTCACGCCCGCGGGCCGTGGTCCCCTACATCATAGCCGCTCGACATGGTCTACGCGCCCATCGCGCGGGCTACAAGGCGGTCGGTATCATGGCGAGGCGGCTGACGCGCGTTCGATCCAGGTTCCCTACCACCCCCCCGGCCGTAAGGTCGGTAACAATGCAGTTCTTAGACGGCTCTCCGGTGGTGAACCTGGCGGGTTCGTCACGAAGTACGATGATCTGCAAGTGCCGCATCGCTTTGAGTTGGACCATGGCTCGCTAATAGATCACTTCTAACAGGCGAGTCCGCTGATGGATTCCCTTAAGGTCTCGAATGTGCGAGTCGAAAGAATCCGCAGCGGAATCGCCGTAAATGGACGGCGGCCGATCGTGCCCGTCTGGAAGCGATAGTCGCCGATGGGAACGTGCCACAAAAGCACATGTCGCGGGCCAAGATCGTGCTCTTGACGGCCGACGGCTACGGGGACCGCCGAAATCATGCGCCGGACCGAAAAGGCCAAGTCCGTTGTCTGGCGGTGGCAGGAACGCTTCATGCGCCCGGGCGTGGACTGCTCAGACACAGGAGCCGCCCGCCCGGAAAGAAGCCGCTCCCGCAATCGGTGATCGATCGGGTGATTGCGCTGACGGCCAGACACCGCCGGCGAGGCGACCTACGGGACGGCCGGCGCCATGGCCAAGGCGGTCGGCATCAGCGCCAGTTCGGTGCAGCGTATCTGGAAGGCGCACCATCTCAAACCGCACCAAGTGCACATCTTCAAGCTCTCCAAGACCCGAGTTTGCCACCAAGCTGCGCGACATCGTCGGGCTCTACGTCGATCCGTCCGCCCACGCCGTGGTGTTGTCGGTCGACGAAAAAAGCCAAATCCAAGCCCTCGACTGCCCAGCCTGCCCGAGAAGCCGGGTCGCCCCAGCACCGTAACGCATGATTACAAGCGTCACGGCACCACAACGCTGTTCGCAGCCCTTGATGTGCGCGAAGGCAAGCTCATCGGCCAATGCACGCGGCACCACCGGCATCAGGACTTCATCCGCTTGCTCAATCCCCTTGAGACGCGCGTCCCCCGCCGCAAACCGGTTCACGCGGTGGTCGACAACTACGCCACCCATAAACATCCCGCCGTCCTCGCCTGGCTCGCCAACCACCCGCGCTGGACCTTCCACTTCATGCCGATGGCCGCCTCTTGGCTCAATGCCGTCGAGACGTTTTTCGCCAAGCTCAGCAAGCGCCGCCTCAAGCGCGGCACATTCCATTCCGTCGACGAGCTCAAAACCGCCATCCATCGCTTCATCGCCGAGAACAACCATGAACCCAAGCCCTTCGTCTGGACGGCCGAACCTCAACGAATCCTCGCGTCTGTCAGACGTGGGCTCCAAAAGTTAGAGTCGTTCCACTAGTTAACGTGCACGGACAACGCGACCATTAAGGAAATCGAGCTCGAACTCACGGCGGGGCCGACAGAATAGCTCGACCTCTGGGTCTCTGGCGGCTACCGGACGCCATTTACCTACGTCGCAGAGCGGCGCAGAATCTCCGGACAATCGGCTGCAGCGCGCTTAGGCACTCGGTGAGCACCGGCCGCGAGGTCGAACATTTCGGCGACGTGGCGCTGCCTGACTTCAGATGTAACGCAAGTACCATTTCACGGTCGAGAATCTGAACGCTCTGAGCATCGTCCCTCAAGTCCAACGTTCCAGTCGACGCGTCTGCGATTTTCAGGCCGCAGAAAGGCGCCTAGAGGTCTCCTTCTGGACGAAGAACGTGAGCGACAAGCTCTATCGGACGTCGGACATCGCCATCAATGACTTCGTCCAGGCAACCTGGGGAACCCGCAAACTTACGGTTGAGCTTTCGCTTCAAGCGATTAGCGGATCTCGCGACGGTGGCCGATGTCGTTTCCGCCGCGTTGCGTTCAAACTATGAAGGTAACCCTTGTAGTTTACCTTCAAAAATAGTAAGCCTTCGAAAATGCCAATGTCGCGGTGACACTGGCTGAAATCGAGGAGCGCCACCATGCAGATCGTCCACGCTCAAGATGTGCCCCTGAGAGATCGCGCCAACGCCGATGGCGGGCGCGCGGGCACCTTCAAGATCCGTCGCATGCTGAAAGGAGATCCGGACAGCCCCGGCAATTTCTCCCTGGTGATCTACTATCAGGACGGCAGCTTCTATTCACCGCGCCACCGTCACAGCTTTGATCAATTCCGCTATCAGATCGAAGGCGAAGCCGACTTTGCGCGAAATGGAAAGATGCGGCCGGGGGTCCTCGGCTACTTTCCCGAAGGCGCCTACTACGGGCCGACATCGGGACCGGCACACATCGTAGCGGTGCTTCAGTTTGGCGGGCCCAGCGGCTGTGGCTATCTGGCGGAGGGCGGCGGAGCGGCCGAGGAGCTCAGGAAGCTTGGGGTGTTCGAGAAGGGGATCTTCCGTCGCAGTCCCGGCGTTCCCGGCAAGAAGAACCAGGACGCCTACGAGGCGATCTGGGAGCACACGCGCGGCCGGAAACTGATTTATCCCAAGCCCCAGTACCAAGCGCCGGTCATGATTGACTCCAACCAGTTCCCGTGGTCCCCAGTCGCGGACGTGACGGGCGTGGAGGAGAAGCTGCTGGGCGTCTTCACCAACTGCCGAATTCGCGGCGCGCGCTATAAGCTCGCTCCAGGCGCGCGGTTCCGCGCAGAAGGGCGCGGCATCTACCTGGTTCTGTCGGGAGAGGGGGCCGTCGAAGGCGCGCCGTGGCGCGAGCACACGGTGGTATATCTCGACGACGGCGAGCATGCGAGGTTCGCGGCGCAATCACTGACCGAGATCGTGCTGATGGGCATGACGAGCGTCGCGCAAATGGCCAAGACACCTGACTGCGAGGATGCACTTCAATTGGTAGATATGGCGACGTGTCGCAACACCAGGTAGATGTCCTGCTGCGAGCAACCACCGTGCAAACAATTTAAGCCCGCGTTGAAGCGCGAATATTCATACCGGTAAAAGGACTTCGGGGATTAAAACCTTCAGCATGGCGCTCTCCTGTTGAGGTTTGGGGAGCGGCTATCCTAGGCGGACGGTGATTCAGTTCAGTTATGTGGAGTGTGTCGTTGAAAAGCCGCGCGTTTGCCGGCTCGTGCGGCATCAGCGCCACATCTCCGCACTACACGTTAGGCTCAGGATCAGAAGATCGAAGCGAACGAGCTTCGCAAGCTACTACTTTACAGAGGCAACGTTTGATCGCACAAAGCGTTGAATTCTCCAGTTCAGGCGCAGATTTTGTCCTTGCGAAGCGCCACATCGCAGAAACCTGGCGCGAGGAAACCCTTATTAGCTGCGCAGAACTCACCGCCTATCCAGAGTCTGAGAGTTCAGAGTCTCATTTTCATCATTTGAAGATCTATGACTTGGGCAAACGCTCAGTGGGAAAGTCGACGAGGTCATCTACGCGCGCCTCGAGCCTGGCGAAGACCCGCTTGAGCTCTTTGAGACATCTGCAAAAAACACGATGTAAAGACCGGAATCCTTCTGGACGCGACCGGCGCGATGGAAACGGTTAGGCTGCAGCGGTTTCCCCACGAGTCACGACCAGGAAGTGGGATCGACATGGTTCAGATCCCAGGGCAGCTAGAGGTGAGCGTGCATGGCATCATCGGGATGGGCTGGATGCAGGACAATTCCGGAAGGATCTGCGAGTGAGATCGACACAGGCTGCGGTGCGGCAAGCGTCGTGGGGCATGAGACCCCCTATCTCCACGCGCATATTACGGCGACGAGCTCCCGGCAGACGGTCTGTGGGCGCCTCATGGAGGGTTCACCGAGTTGCCGCAATAACTTGGAACGGGGAAGCTAATACCCACGCACTTCACGGTTGCTATAGCAAAAGTTTCCGGGGCATCTTGAGGGTGACCTTGGACTAGAGCGGCTACTATCACGACCTCATAGCGCATAGGCGCGTCCCGAGAAGGCTGCAAAGCACGGCGTAGGTTCCCACGATGAATCACTCACCGCATGTGGAGAGCTTGCGCCGTGACCAGCACCATAGCCCTCAACCTTTGGTCCCTCTGACCGAGTACGTCTTCGGGGTCAACACCTGGCGCGCTGCCGCTCATATGTCTCCGGACTTGAGCTGGTCGCGCTTTTTTTATGGGCGGTATGTTGCATTTTTTGTGCAGGTACCGAAGTGGTATTGGCGGCGGCACGGCGACGCGGATCCGGATTAAGCTTGCGCTACTCGCCAAGATGCTCCCGATCTGCGCCGAACACAAAGCACTACTTTTCGCCGGGCATTTTTTCATCCATATTCCACCAGAGTCCACGCGCACAACGGTGAGATCTCTTTCTAATTTGAAGGGATTCTCTCCCAGGGTCTGTCTTCAATTACCTCCCATTGATGTTGCACGGCACACGAGTCGCGGCAATCGACAACTTCACTAATTCTCGCTCGACGCTTATGATGCGTCCCTCCGACGTGGCCGATATGAGTTGGGATAGAGCCATTGAGGCGAAGTTTACGAGGCTCGCTTCTCCGATCCTTCATGGTGCAACTCAAAGCGTACTCGATATCGTGGCAAGCTTGGAGTCTGAGCCTGATGTTGGTAGGCTATGCAGCTCGTCCGAGCATAGGGCTGTCGATCGCTATGCGTGAGCATAACGGATATTCGCAACGGCCAAAGGCAAGGTCCCGACGTGGTGCCAGGAACGCCAACGCCAAGGTGCTGAAAAGGGTGATCCGCTGTCGGTTCACCGATTTGTAGCAAGCCCATTCGACAAACAGATTTGAGAGAGCCGAATGAAATATCGCAGCTTGGGTCGAGAGTTGAGGGTCTCCGCCATCGGCATCGGCTGCGCGCCTATGATCCGCAATGGCAATTATACCTACGACTACGCTGATGACGATGAGGCGATACGCACGATACATGAAGCGATAGATCGCGGCATCATCCTGTTCGATACCGCTGAAGCCTATGGGCCCTTTCAGAGCGAAGCGCTGCTCGGCCACGCGATTAAGGGAAGCGCGAGGGACTTGTCATCGCGACCAAATTCGGCGAACGCTGGGACGGCTACAAGCCTATTGGCGTTGACGGCAGTCCCGAGAATGCCCGTCGGGCTTGCGAGGCGTCGCTGAAACGGCTCGGCATCGACACGATCGATCTATTTTATCAACATCGCGTCGATCCCAAAGTCCCGATCGAGGAAACAATAGGCCGATGGCTGAACTGGTGAAGGAGGGCAAAGTCCGATTCTCGGTCTGTCCGAAGCCGCCGCCACCACGGTTCGTCGAGCGGCCAAGGTACATCCAATATCCGCATTGCAAAGCGTGCGCGGCGACGATCAGGGTGAGACTCCAGCGACAATCAGGATGAGACTGCGCCGATGGGGACGGACCGAAGGGAGGGCGTAGCCTGACCGGAGGACCGTCCCCATCGGCGTCGCGCGTTTTTGGACCCGTCTGGCGGCCGGGTGCGTGGTGCAAGTTATTGTTCGTCTCGACAAGAGGGAATCGATGCCTTCTGGCCTGCACATCACCGACCACCAGATGAGGCTGTACATGACCTACCGACTTGACATTGTCCCCCGAAGCGGCCGCGGCCAAGGCGGGGGTTCTCGAAAGCAAGCACGTATCGAATCGAGGGCGATGCGCGCCCGCCATCGCAGAAGAAGGCGCCGAGGGGGCGGCGCCGGTCCGATCCGCTCGGGCCGTACTGGGACGCCGAGATCGTTCCGATCCTGAAGGCTGCGCCCGGCATCCGCGTGATCCGCTCGCCAGGCATTGATGCGTCGCTCCAGCGTGCGTCGGATGTTCGCCTTGAGACGGGATGCCGTCGGCGCAGTTCGTCCAGCACCCCCGCTCAACGGCCCCGAACAGGACGTGATCTTCCGCCAGGAGCACGAGCCCGGCCGTCTGGGTCTGTCGGACTTTACCGACACAAGCGTGCTCGGCATTACCATCGCAGGTGAAGCTCTCGATCACCGGCTTTATCACTTCCGGTTAGCGTCTCCGGCTTCGAGCATGCCCAGGTCGTGCTCGGCGGCGAAAGCTTCGTCGCCCTGGCCGAGGGCTTGCAGGACGCCCTGTGGGCGCTCGGTGGCGTGCCGCGGGAGCATCGCAGCGACAGCCTGTCGGCAGCGTTCCGCAATCTGGCGTCCGACGTGCGGGAGGATCTGACGCAGCGTTACGCCGGGCTGATGGGCCATTACGGCATGGCGCCGACGCGCAACAATGCGGGCATTGCACATGAGAATGGCTCGATCGAGAGTGCGCACGGCCATCTCAAACGAGCCCTGGAGGATGCGCTGTTGCTGCCCAATCTCGATGCCTGGCGTGCTTTTGTCGACGAGATTGTCGGCCGGCGCAACGCCAACCTCGCCAAGCGGATCGCGCTCGAGAAGGAAGCATTGGCGCCGCTGCCGAAAGGCCGCACGACGGACTCCGAGGAGAAGGCGATCCCGGTGACGTCGTCGGGCGGCTTCATCCTGCGGCGCGTGTTCTACACCGTGCCTTCAAGATTGATCGGCCATCGCCTGCGTGTGCGCATCTTCGACGACCGGCTCGAATGCTTCCTCGGCGTCACGCCGGTCGTGACGCCGCGGCGCGGGCGGCCTGTGTCGGAGAGCCAGGGCGGGCATGTCGTCGATTACCGGCACGTCATCCGTGCCCTGCGGCGCAAGCCGATGGCGCTCGTCTATCGCGACCAGCTCTTCCCGCGGCCTGCCTACAGGCGCCTGTTCGAGACCTTGCGGGAGCATGGTGATGGCCGGCGCGCCTGCAAGGTGACGGTCGAGCTTCTGGCGCTGGCGCACGAGCGCGCTTGCGAAGCTGAGCTCGCCGAGGCGATCGCGATGGATCTCGATACCGGACGGCTACCCGATCTTGCCGCGCTGCGCGACCGCTTCCGACCCGAGGCAGCCTCGATCCCGCGCGTCGCCGTCAAGCTGGCGTCGCTCGACGTCTACGATGAGCTCGCCTCCGTGGGCATCGTGTCGGGTCGCTTCGAACCTGGGAGAAGCAGCATGACCAGCATCGCCACCTCCGTCGATGCCGCCCGCGTCGAGCTGCTGCTCAATGAGCTGCACCTGCCCGGCGTCAAGGCGATCTGGCCGAAGCTCGCCGCACAGTCGGACAAGGAAGGATGACGGGCCGCCCGCTTCCTCGCGGCCCTTGCCGAGCATGGGGCCGCGGACCGCACGCGCCGTCGGATCGAACGACACATGTGGCAGCGCGTTTGCCCGCCGGCAAGACGCTTGCCACCTTCGACTTCGAGAGCGTGCCGATGTTATCGAAGGCACAGGCGATGGCACTCGCCGCCGGCGACGCCTTGAAAGCCGGCGCCAATCTGCTGTTGTTCGGTCCACCCGAGTCCGATTCATACTGCCCATCTCGCTACCCCCTTAGAGTTCAAGTTCTTTTTGACCCGGATCGCCAGACGATGGCCGCTGGAACCGCCGCGCATGCGCGGCGCGCTTGATATCGGGACGTTCCAGATCAACCGCTTTGATCATCCACGGCGCGCCTTTGCACAGCTGCTGCCCAGGCAAGCTCTGTTCTTCGATCAGACGGCGAACCGTCGAAGGACTGACTTTCAACGCAGTTGCAGCTTCGTCCAAAGTGACCTCTCCACGCGCGGCGCGCTCGCCCTCTCGGTGGGCCGCGATGGCGTGTTGGTTGCGCAAGCTGCGAACGCGGACACGGGTCCAACTATTGCCCCGCCCCGTCGACTTGCGGGTGCGGTTGAGGACCGCGGCGATGGTGCTGCCGGGCATCTGACGCGCGAGGACACGAACGAGATCGACCACATCTGCCGCTGTGCTCCAGCGGTGCTCGCCGGTGCGGTTCTTCCTCACCTGCAATGCCGTGTGATCGCCGCCATGCCAGTGGACAACCAAGTCCAGCACATCGTCGCGGATGCGCACGACGATCTCATGGATCAAGCTTCGGATGATCCTCTTGCGCGTCGCAGCTGTTGCACCCGGAATTTCCCAAGCTCTCTCGAGATCGGCACCAAGCGCAAGTAACCGATCGCGATCGGTGTCGCTCAGCGTCATCTCCGGCGTAGCCAACAACGCCTCGCGCTCGCCCTCAAGCTCGCGGACAGCGAGCAGGCGTTCGTTCCAGCGCCGCTCCAGCTCGCCGGCAACAAGGCGATTGTCCGGATCGACAGCCTCGTATCGCCGACGAGCGCGAGCTGCCTCGTAGCGTGCCTGCTCCAGAGTCAACTCAAGCTGACGCAGCTTGTCGGCGTGTTCACGCCCGCGCGCTTCAATGGCCGCCAGCGCCGCCTGCACGCCCAGCGGCTGCAGCCGCACGATGATCTCCGCGCTGATCGCGCGATCCGCGCCCAGACCGCCGAATGAGATGCACGGATCTCCGCCATGGTTTGATCTGGCTACCGCGGCAATGATTGCGCCCGACATTGCTGTGCGTGCCGCTGTAGGCAACATGAAGTTTGCGGCCGCAGTGACCGCAACGAAGAAGCCTCGCGAGAAGGCCTTCGCCGCGGCGGACCGAGCCACGAACATGAAGCTTTTTCCGCTGGCGTTGTCGGTGATCAGGCGCTGGTTCCTCTCGAACTCCGCCACGTAATGTAGCCCTCATGGTGGTCCTTGATCAAAACCTCCCAGTCGCTGCGCTCGCGCCGGAAGCCCCGCACGACTCTCTTGCGGCCGGCCTCGATCGTCACCCGACTGCCCGAGCGCCCGAAGACGTAGGCGCCAGCATAGGTGGGATTGGTCAGGATGTGGTAGATCGTATTGTACACTGGTAACTTCCATTCGACGTGGCGGCCCTCGAGGCCGTGGCCGACCGCGGGCAAAGTGATTCGCTCCTGCCGTAACCAGAGGTGGACCTGGCGCAGTGTCTGCATCTTGGCAAACTTGGTGAACACGAGTGCGAGCGCTCCTGAATGCGCCGATCAGGGTCCTTCTCGATCCGATCGTGGGAGACCTTGAGATAGCCGATGGCGACGTTGAGGAAGAGCTCACCTCTGCGTGCCTTCTGCTTCAAGGCCTCAAGCGAGCGTTGCCGAAAGATAGACAGCTCCATCTCGCTCATCGTGCCCTTCATGCCAAGCAAAAGGCGATCGTTGGGGTGGCGCGGATCGTAGACGCCATCCTCATCGACGATGAGCGTTCCAACGCGCCCGCAGAACTCAGGAGCGTATGCCAATCCCTGCCGTTGCGGGTCAGCCGAGAGGCCTCAATCGAGACCACAGCGCCAACTCGCCCTTCGCAAATCGCAGCGAGCAGCTTCTCGAACCTGGGACGCGCGGTGCCGCCACCAGAGCGACCGAGATCGTCGTCGATCACGACCACCTCGCTCCAGCCCAGCTGCCGCGTACGGTCGGCCAAGCCATACTGGCGGCGCTGGCTCTCGCGGTTGTTGATAACCTGGTCGGCCGTCGACTGACGAATGTAGATGACGGCCTGGCGAGCAAGGTGCTCAGGCGTGATCTTGCTCACCGCTGTCCTCCCGGTTCACGTCGTGTGCCTCGACCGCCCTGTCGGTGAGCGCTTCGGTCAGAAGCTCCTTTAAGAGCTCCAACATTTGCTGGTGCGCCTCGATTGGAATGCTGCTGTATGTTGGAGGGCTCTCGAACAGATCCCCCTGACGACCTGATGCGTCCGCCATGACCGCCTCCTTGCGAATGGGACGATTCCTGGAAAAGGAGGCTAAGAGTGCGTCGACAAGAATACGCGCCTCCAGCAGACGATCCACCGGAAGCCGCGGATCAGCTTTGAGACGAAAGGAAGCGGCGGCGGGAGCCGCCATCCATGCCGGCAGCAGCGTTAACGTGGCGTCAGGTTGTCTGATAACAAAATGCGTCTCACCCCCAAGCCGCTTGCAGGCGACAATGACGACTGACGCTCCGCATCGCGGATGGAACGGGTAGAGGATCTCAACCTCAGATCCCAGACACCCGGCATTATGACGCTGGTCCGCCGGGCGGCGGCAGGACCCATCTCGGCGCGGCGATCGGCCTGGCTCTCGTCGAGAACGGTTGGCGCGTTCTCTTCGCGTGCACCACTGATCTGGTGCAACGGCTGCAGGTCCCGCGGCGCGAGCTGGCGCTGGAGTCCGCGATCGCCAAACTCGATCGCTATGACCTCCTGATCCTCGACGACATCACATATGTGAGCAAGGATCAGGCGGAAACCAGTGTGCTGTTCGAGTTGATCGCCGCCCGCTACGAACGACGCTCGCTGCTGATCACGGCCAATCAGCCATTTGGCGAACGGGGGCGTATCTTCCCGGACCAAGCAATGACGTTGGCTGCCATCGATCGTTTGGTCCACCACGCCACGATCCTCAAGATGAACGTCGAAAGTTACCGTCGAAAAGTTGCCCTCGATCGCAAGCGCGGACCAGGCCGGCCGCCTGTTCACACTACCCCCAACGAACTCGACAAGACTGTGATTGACGCTGGCAGCGCCGCTTGATTGTCGCGCAGCGTCAATCAACGCTTGCCAAGTCGGCGGCCAGCGTCAATTATCTCCTGACTCGGCCGCCTCGTCTCATCTTGATTGACGCGCCGCTCTCATCCTGATTGTCGCGCCATAAAAGCGAATATTCTATTTCGGAGCGGGGCGTCGAAGAGGACATCCTCCCGACTTGTCGCGAAAATGGAATCGCATTCGTCCCATATTGCCCGCTCGGACGTGGCTTTCTGACTGGGAATATCCGCAGCCTAGACAGTTTACCTCCGAATGATCGTCGCCGTGAGGACCCTCGCTTCTCCGCCGAGAATCTCCCCCACAACCTTAGAATCCTCGACGCGGTCACAATGGTGGCGGCTAGGCACGGGGTTACGAATGCCCGGGTGTCACTCGCTTGGCTGTTGGCCCAAGGCCAGGACGTGGTGCCGATTCCCGGAGTCAAGCGGCGCGAGACAATGCGCGACAGCGCCGAATCTCCAAATCTCACGCTGACGACCGACGATCTTTGGGCCATCGAAGAAGCCGCGCCCGTCGGCGCCACCTATGGGCTGCCGAAGCTGGCGCAGGTCAGGCTCTAAGTCTAAACCGGGGCCAAGGCCGATCAACCGGCGCGATGCTCGACTGCCACAGCCTGTCGGCAGTCATCCATTGCGGCGCGAGCTCACGGCGGTGCCCGGCTCAAGCTCGAGCAGGCCAATCGAGCACTGGTGCTCCGCGTCAGCAGAGCCAGGAGCGCCCGCTGGTCGAGACCAAAATTGCCGCGGCCGGGGGTGAGCGCCGGCGGGTCGGCTTTTATTCGGCGGCACGGCGTGAAGTTCCGATCCGGATGTTCAACGACTGGCACGATTCGCCGCCGGGCTTCTGCGAGATCGATATGGTGGCTCATGGCGGCACGTCTTTAGCTGGCTCGTCCATTCAGACATCGACGTCGCGACTCGCTCGACCGAGTGCATGCCGCTGGTGACGCGCGAGAGCGGCTTCGTCATGCGAGCCATGGGGCGCACACCGATCTATTTCGCTGGCTCATTCGCGGCGCAACTTCGAGAACGAAATGACCATCAAGACCTGACCCGTGCCGTGTACGGCGAGGGCCCTGCGGAGATCGCTATTGCATTTGTTGAGCATGTTTGTTCAATTGCGGTCGTTCTCGGCAGTAAATTGCGCCGGACTGGCGCGCTTTCACGCGCATCCCGCGCAAGACGGTTAATTGCAACGTCAGGCGAGAGCGGCGACCTCCAAATCCGCCTGTTAAGCCAGCCCACAGCTGCGCTCACATCTGCGTGCGCTACGTTTTGAGGCCGCCCAACAATTGTGCGCTTAATCGCTCGCTGCTCCACAAAAGCTGCTGCGACACGCTTCTAAATTAGTGGGAACCGACCCATCTTGCGCTTGCTTGCAAGTCGGGTTGGTCGCGCAGTTGGTAAGCACGGCCACGTATGGGTGGCGCAACCACATAGCGCCAGGCAGAACTGCTCAAAGGCGTAGAGAAAGTGCTCTGCTGAGGCCGGACCGCTCGTGCCTAAACACCGGATGGATCGCCGTGCTTAGCATCTCCAGAGACGAACCTGAAAGGTCAGGGCTTCCTCAGCCGGCGCAATACCAATCATAAGGTGCCACGTCGCCCGGACAAAGAGCTTTTTACGAGCGATCGATGCGCAGAAACGTCAAGCTCCTGAGGAATATTTACTGATCTTGAGGCCGATGTGGCCGGTGGAATCCGCTGCGGGGCAGCTCTCGAATATGCCCGTAGCGCTAGAGCGAACATTCCTTATTGAACTCTTCGGTCCTGACGTGACTGCCGACATTGCGCAGCGTTGGACTGAGACAAGCATAGGCGAGTAAGCCGGCGAGCACAGCGGACTCTAAGAGAAACGGAGCTGGAGCGAAAACCTCGTAGAGGCTCACCGCGAACGGCGCGAAAAGCACATTCACGCCATTTACCGCCCCGATAGCTCCGGCGGCGCGGGCCTGCTCCTTCATCGGAACGGAAAGAGATGCACCGACCATGAAGCCCGGTCTGGCCAAGGAGAAGCCGAGGCTAGAAAGGGCATAGCCCACGATAGCGGTGGCGTAGTCTGGCGAGAGGGCGACCAAGACGCTGCCTAGCGACGCCAGACCGGCACCCCATCGCAGGAGGACCTTCGGGGTCATGCGGAACATTGGGATGAGGCCCCAGAGCGCAAGTAAACTTGCGAGGGCTCCGCCGACCATCGCAATCTCAATGTGACCTTGGGCTATGCGCAGCAAGGCCGGCATTGGGAGCTCAGGTAGCGCTTTGCTCGTTTTGTCGATGATCAGGAAACCCAGGGTCTGTGCCAGCGCATTCTGGCAGACTAAGAGCAGGAAGCCGTAAGCGATGAAGGGGGCCAGGTTGGCGCGGAGCCACAGCGGCTTACCCACTGCCCTATCAGTCCGCAGCGGTGGCTTCGTCGCCAAGATCGGCGCCTCATCTAGATAGCGCGCGACGATGATCAGCATTGCCGTGGCTATCAGGGCAAACGCGTACAGCGGTCCTGCGAATCCGAAGACGCCAATGACGAAGAGTGGCGCCACCACCGGCCCAACCACGGTGCCAAGGCTTGATGCCCCAGCGATGCTCGACATCCACCGCGTGCGCTCGGCGGGACAGGTGCGCTCTGCGATATAGGTTTGACTCGCCGGGATCAAGGCCGCGCCGAAGAATCCAAAGATCGCACGACTGGCAAGGAAAAATCCGAAGACAATTGTGGGAGTTGCCAATTGGGCCAGGCCGGCGCTCACCACCAGGCCACAAAGCATCATGGAAACCACAAATCCAACAAGACCGACGATCATGAGCGGCTTACGACCCCGCAGATCCGATTCACGAGCCCAGAACGGTGAGGTCACAGCCCATAACAGGGAGGAGAGCGAGAAAATGGCCGCCACCATCGAGTCTGCGATGCCAATCGAGCGGCCGATCGACGGAAGCACTGACTGCAACCCAGTGTTGCCAATCGCGGTAGTCATCGAGAGACAGAAGATGATGACGAAGGCGCGGCGCGAAAGCCTGGGCACATCCGACATGGAGCTTTTTTCTAATGGAGTTAGCAGCTGGAACTTAACCCCAGTCCGCCTGCGAAAGTATTCATCTAGCCGTGCGCCCAAGGTCCCTAAGCAAGGAAGGCAAGGCAACGAAAGCGCAGCTTATACGAGCTCCGCGGCCGAATTGAAGTTGCGATCTGCCGTTCCTGCAGAAGTTCGGCGTCTTGGCCGAAACTTCGTTGAAATTCTGCGAGACAAGGTCCGACTCCACGCAGATCGCAAGCTTACATCTCTCCCGCCAGAATCACGACCATATCTATGCTGCCAGCGCAATCAGGGCTACCTTTCCAGCGAAATTCTCGTGAATGATAGCGATCTCCCTCATTAGCGAAATCAATTGGTCTGTCTTTGAGGGCTGCTTCCCGTTTGTGAATGTTATTTCCGACGGATTATCCCACGCGGCGGTGAGCCCGAAGTCGTCGCTGCTAATCTAGCCAAGAGCTCCGGTTGGCATTTACATCGAGGCCTTGCAAAAGTTGCAAGTGGGTTCCTGCCCAACGCCGAGCCACGCAGGCCTGCAAGGCACGAGCAAGTTGCGGCTCGACGCGAATTTTGTGGGCGCTGCATCTTCAAAGGTCGCCCAGCCCGCCACTCTTAAGCGCAGCCTATTTCAGCGCGTGCGGGTTGACGGGCGAGCCAAAGCCGCCAGTAATCTCCAGAGGCGGGGCTGCAAGCAGGAAGCTGTAGCGTCCGTCGGCGGCGCAGTCGGCGGCCAGCGCCTCTAGATTGAACATCTCGCCCAGCGGCATGCCCATGTCGCGTAGCGCTAGCATGTGGAAGGCGAGGGGCATGCCCGAGCCCATCCCCTCGGCGTCTAATATCTCCACAGCCATATTGTCGGCGGCTACAGCAGCCAGCGACTTGTCATGAGCCCACTCGGCGCAGGTATAGCTGAGGCCCGGCTGCATTCCCATAAACGCTTCGCGGTCTCCGTCGGCAGTGAACCAAAGCATGTGGCCGGTGTGCACCAAAAGGATGTCGCCCCTGCCGACGCTTACACCTTGCTTCTCGCATGCGGCGTTCAGATCATCGACCGTGATCGCATAGTCGAGTGGCAGCCGCTCAACACTGTTTAGCCGCGCAATATCCAGCAGCACCCCGCGCGAAACGATGCCGGGGGCTCCCAGATGGTTGATGCCCATCTTCAGCGCGCCGTTTTCGGTGAGGCATTCGCGCGCGTTGCAGCCATTGTATAGCTGACCGTCATAGTGGACGTGGCCGAGCGCGTCCCATTGCGTTGAACATTGCAGGGGCATGTGGATGACGTCATCGGAGTAGCAGACATCCGGCGCGGCGGGACTCATTGGTGTGAAAAGGTCTGTCGCGTAGACCATCGGGTTGAATCGCTTGCGTCCCAGCTGCGGCCCATTCCGGTCGAACCGCAGTCCGAGGTTAAAGAGCTTTCCGTCGCGCACCTCGGCTGCCGCGTTCTTCAGCGTTTCTGGGCCAATATGGTTAAGCGTGCCGCGCTGGTCCGCTTCGCCCCACCGCCCCCAGTTGCGCAGCTTATCGGCAAGATACTCAAAATTGACGGGCCGCATGCCGGCTCCCTTTTTAGTCGCAAAATGTTGGGCCGCTTCGGACTGTTTAGTGAAATGCCTCTTCGCTTGCTTGGCATTCTTCATCGATATATCGGCGCGACCACGAGTCACTGTGTCATTGTGAAATGCCGCTCCGGCGTGCGAATGCTATCGCTTTTCAACGATTCTGCCCGCCTAAATCAGCTGGCGTCATACCGAAAATTCTGCGCCAGATCAGAACGATACGCAACTTTTCACACAAGCCATCACCCGCCGTGTGATTTGCTTCAACAAGCGATCAATCGGGTGCGCGCCCCGAGCAAGAATTCGAACTACAGCTCGACGAAATCCATGGTACTCGACATCGTGTCCTGCGCCATGCAGTGCGGCTGCTACGCTGCTACTGACCTGAATGGTTGCTGCACAGAACCCACGAGGTCGAAGCAAGCCGGCGCCAGGAACTGTCACCCGCAAGCGCTCGGATGTTTAAGTTGCGACCGCGCAAAAGGCGCGGCAGCCGTGCATGCCGCGCAGAATTCCGTCAATTGCCCGCAAAAGTAAGCTCGGAAGGCGTGCGTGAAACCTGCTAAAATTCGTCCAAAATAAAGCGCTATGGAGGAAATAAACAAGTTGGCCCACAGCCCGATGTAGCCACTGTGTCCATAGTCAATCTCTCGGCGGCGAAAGAGGAGTACTCTCGGGACGGCTATTGCATCAGCCCTACGTGTTGTCGCCGAGTGAAGTTGCCCAAGTCCGCCAGCGCATTGTCGAACAGGCGGCCGCTGAAAAAGCCCTTGGCTGGGCACGCGAGGATGCCGGTCCGACGCAATTGAAAAAAATACTGAAGGATCAGAGGGGCGCGCTGACGGAGAACGTTCCCGAGACTAAAGAAGACGTCAATCAGCGAATGAATATGCTCCTTAACAAGGGAAAGCTCTTACGCGACCTGGTGACCCAGCCAGTCGCCCTCGAGCTTGCCGAGCACGCTCTTGGAGTCAATTTCCTCCTGAGCTCCTTCACGGCGAACATCGCTAAAAAGGGGGAATGCTCGAGCCGCTCCATCGCGACAATTGGTGGCATCCGGTGCCCGCCCAGAAAGGGGAGGCATATGTCAGAGCGGTGACCGGGAGCGCTACACGCATGACAGTCGCCAAAGGGCACAATCATGCCCCGTGCGGGTGCAACGTGATCTGGTTGTTGACTGACTTCAGTGAGGAGAATGGAGGCACACGCCTCGTACCAGGCTCGCATCTACTGCCGGACGGTCCAGACAGTTCCGTGCCTTATAAGGTGCCGACCATTGCGGCGACAGGCAAGGCCGGCAGTATCGTCTTCTTCGATCGAAGGTTGTGGCATGGCACGGGTCAGAACCTTACGGATGAACCCCGCATTGGTCTGTTAACATTCTATGTTGGTCCGCAATTTCGGCAGAACGAGAACTTCTTTCTTGGTCTAGACTCCGCAGTTATCGAACAAAGCCCGGATAGGCTTCTCGATCTACTCGGCTACACGACGCGGTTCTACTTTGGGCAGACCGATGCTCTGTCCTCCCGCAAGCGCTTGCGCGCGCGGGAGCCCTGGATCCTGGAGATCAGGATCAAGGAGACGTGACGTAGCTCCGAGCAGAGTCCCAATATTTACGTCGCCTCCTGCAACGCGTGGGTGGCGCCGGCGTAGCGCCTTGAAAGAACGATCGTAAGCGGCGCACAACGCAGCCCAGTCGAGCCACGCCTAAAAAGACGATTCTCAGGTCGCTGAGAAGCTCTGTGCTTGGGGAGCGAGCTAGCGCTTGACGCCGTACAGCAGCGGGGATCACCGACCAGCTAGGCCCGGGATTGTCTTCACTAACGATCAGCTCGCGTAATCGGGGCTAACCCGATCAAGCCAGCGCTTGAGTGCCGCCCAGGGACGTACGTTCCTGTTATAGCCATGTTCGTGGAACTGCGCCGCTGTGTGAGCAGCGACACTTTCGGCGGGCAGAGCGATTTGTTGCCCGCCCTGCGTAGCCGCGATCTGAATGCGGCAGGATTGCTCCAAGAGGTACATGTTCAGGAAGGCCTCGGAGACGGTCCGCCCGATCGTGAGCAAACCGTGGTGCTTCAGGATCATTACATCCTTCTTGCCGAGGTCGCGCACAAGACGGTCGCGCTCGTCGAGATCCAGCGCGACGCCCTCATACTCGTGATAGGCGACCCCGCCAAAAAAACACATTGATTTTTGGTTCAGTGGTAGCAGGCCATTCTCCTGCGCGGCCACGGCCATGCCAGCGAGTGTGTGGGTGTGAATGACACACTGTGCGTCGTCACGACTCATGTGCACGGCGGAATGAATCGTAAAACCCGCGTTATTGATCTTGGACTCGTCCTCCGTCTCGACCGCATGCCCCTCCGGGTCAACGACCACAAGGCTCGATGCCGTAATCTCGTCGAACATCATGCCATAAGGATTGAGCAGAAAATGATGTTCTTTGCCGGGCAATCGCGCCGACAGGTGAGTCGAGATCAGGTCGTCCATGCCGAAAAGGGAAATCAGGCGATAGGCCGCAGCCAGATCACAGCGGATGTCCCATTCTTGGGGCGCCCAGTGGCGCATAGTCGCCTCCTTAAGGGAATAGTTTGGTCCCCCTGCAAGGGTTTTTGGCAGGATGCGATCTTCGAAGCATGGACTCGCAGCTCGCATTCTCCGTGCGTGTAACTGTCACGTCACGCCATGGATGCCATTGTTATTCGGCAGAGGTCGGTGATGCAGTAGACTGGCAATTTCGCAATTCGACGGATTGCCGGGGCGACGATCGGAAACGCTGCGCATTCGAATAGGATGGTTGCGATCTCAGGGTGGGCGGAGCGCAGACGTGTGATGCAGGAGGCAACATCAGTCTCAATCGCGGCGACGTCGAGAGGTGGCGCAGGACGCTTCAGTTCGTCATTCCAGAACTTCCCCCCTTCAATGCCGCCGATCACAATTCTTGCTCGCTCGTCGCGATGCTCGATCCCGAGCAAATTTTCGCTACAGCATGTTGAGTCATATGTGAGGACCGCGATTTTGCCACGTCGGGGCAGCTGGCGGAGCAGTGCTGGTAATAGAAGTAGGCTCGACAGGATGACCGGCACGTTTACCGATGCCGCAACTGCCGGCTGATGTCGGATTGAGAACCCACAGGTCGAACTTATCGCGACCGCGCCTCGTTCGACCAGCCGTCGGGCCGCAGCGATGAAAGCCGGCTCAAGTGCCGGATCGCCACGGACGACGTTCTCCACCCAGGCTCCGGCCACGGTTTCCGAAATGGTCGGAAAGTCGAACGTCGCTGAATTCAGCATTGAGCCGGGCGCTGGGGTTGGCGGCCTGGCCCCGGGCGGAAGCCCGCGTTCGAGATGGAGGATACCGAGGGGGCGTAGCGTTAGGTGCGCTGTCATATAGCAAGCATAGGGCGGCGGCAGGCGGAATTCTCCGAAAATTCCCGCTGGTGTAGCCGAAATTCTGCATACCATTGGGAAGAACCGGGGTTTTGATGATCAGGCCGGTTTTCGCAGGCGGAACGGGACGACATTGGACGGCGAATGTTGGCGCCAAAGAGCAGGCTCACTTGAGAACCTCAACGGCCGAGAGCTCAATCTGACTCGCTCATCTCTCGGGATACAGGGCCACAATCACCAGGTAGGCAGCGGGATGCAAAACGGTCGTACAGGCTTTCGCGCGCTCAGAGGCTCCATTCGCGGAGGTTCAAAGTCCACAACAAGCGCGGACACGAGACGCGTGCCCTGGGAAACGCGGAGCCCGTAAATTCAATGTGTCATCGCGAGCGATGGAGCTCGCGACCGAGTCGAACTCAAAAAATGCGCATTTCGCGGAAATGAAGCAGAATTTCGGCGGCAAATGACCGCACAACGGAGAGCCTCAGCTCTGCGGAACGGTATCATCAAACATTAAGCATAAAGCGGAAGCCGACGGTCGGTCAGTCACCGTGGGCTGAACGACTTTATACGAAGCTCCCGTTTGGGTTGTCTAGAGCAATCTGATCGGTTTTGAGGACTCGCGCCAAGGGATGAAACGGATGTTGCGCGCTGCCTGGCCTGAATTAACAGCCAATCTTGCGTGCACGCGGCAAAGTGCTGCCGTGCTCTTAGATGGTTTTGATGAAGAAAGCGAGACCGCCAGCCGGCGAAATTGCGCTGCAAAATGGATAAGTATTGGAGACGCTCACTGCCTCTTCGGCAATCTTAATGTCGAAAAGGGGGCCCTTGATGAGGCGGCACAAGCGTGGCTTTGCGCACTCACTGCATTTGAAGTTGCCAAGCGAGTGTCCGATGAAGACGATCCGCAAAAGGGAGAGGTTTTGGCCAAACTGCAGGCCAGCGTCGAGAGGTTCGGGTCTCTAGGTCAGAAAGTGGAGCGTGTTGAGCTCGCGCCCTGTGACGACGGCCAGTTGTCCGCCTACTACGTACCCGCTAGTGCTTCCAGTTCGTGCCTCCCAGCAATTCTTTGCATCACGCAAGAAGGAGAAACGGCGGCGATGCTGCTCGCGAGACTCTTGCCCCTTGCAATTGGTCGAAACATAGCGGTTCTTGTCGTTTCTTACGACGACGTCTCAAATCATTGGCTTGGGCCGTCAGAGATGTTGCTGTCTTGTTGTTTGGATTATTTGTCTGCCCGGCCTGAGATTGATGCGACTCGAATTGCAATCTACGGCGAAGGCCTGTCGGCCGCGCTAGCTACTAATTTTGCTGTGGCTGATCGCCGCGTCGCTGCTGCGATTTGCGACGGTGGACTTTGGAGCTGGACCCGGATTCGGGCGTCTATTGAGTGGATGACCAGGACAGCTGACCTTCCGGACGAGGGGCTGTCCTCAGCGCAACGATCTCGATTGGCGCGGAGGTTGAGATGTCCAATTCTTGTTGTCGCTGGAGAACGCACTATTGTCGGCGTGTCGGAGGCGATCAAATTAGAAGCCGACTGCACGGCGGCAAGCATTGATCTGGAATTGTTATTGCCACCGACCCAGGAAGGGGGATTCGAGAACTTCGTGGCGTGCGATGAGGGCGTCTTCAAATGGCTCGAGCGCAAATTCGAGCGCGCTTCAGCTTCATAGTAGGCCCAGACTTAGTTTCTGAGATGCCAATCTGCTGTTCTTGGCAATCGCGGCTAGCCGCTTGTTGAGGTACGCCAGCGACTCCTCATCCAGGCCACTTAGCATCGTCGAATTGAGGGCTTGTCTCTTGTCCGACAGCTTCGCTATTTCCGTCCGCGCCTTTTGGGTCAACGAAATCTGCAAGAATCTTGCATCATCAGGCGAGGTTACGCGCGCTAGAAATTCCAGCTGTTCGAGTTTCTTCGTCTGGTTCGTAACGAAAGCGGGGTGAATCCGCAATTTGTTGGCGACCGCAATTCCCGAAACACCGCGGCCTTCGTCGAGTTCATCGATCGCCATCAGGATCAGCCATTGGGGTTCTGTTATCCCGAATAACTCCGCCCAACTCTTATGGATTTCTTCGAGTTGAGAATGAATCTCGACGATGTTCCAGATCAGGTCCCTAACAGCCCTGTCAAATTGCTCTTGTGTGGCCATCTTCATTCTTTTTTGCCAGTTCTGATTGTTCGCGACGACGAAAGTCGCGGCATCCTATCCAATCTCCGTACGGCTGAAATAGCCTCCGCAGAACATGCCCACCATACAATTTAGCAATTGTCTAATTCAATTGAGTTGTGCTATCAACATCACGATTATTTAGGCTCTTACGTCCGACGATCTGCTCAAAGGATCTCCAAAGCAAGCCCTCGGGATGCCCCCCCGAGGGCTTTGCTTGTCGAGTGAAGGCTGCCCCTTCTTTGTTTTGCGATTCAGGAGCCAGTATGTTGCCAGATCGCAACAACTAAACGCAAAGCGAAAATGCTCATCATTAATTAATTGAAGTAATTTATGATCGAAAGTATGTGTTGTGGACAGCGAGAAGGTCCTCGAAGTCGTTCCGTCAAGCGGTCCGCCTGGGGTGGAGCTGGTAGGGGATCTTTGAAGGGCGGAAACTCGGTTTCCAAATTGGAGGTTCATCGATGAAAGTGATGAAGGGTATTATTCTTGGGTCTACGGCCATGTTTGTGGGCGCTGGCACGCAGGCTGCCGATCTTCCCGTCAAGGCCAAGGCGATCGAATACGTAAAGATCTGCTCTCTGTATGGCGCCGGCTTCTACTACATCCCCGGCACCGACACGTGCATCAGGCTGGGCGGGTATCTGCGCGCCGAAGTCGAGGTCAACACCAGTTATCACTTTGATGCAGCCAACAACGGTGTGGGTGGTGCTCGCAACCGCCTGAGCGACTATTACAACTCGCGCGCGCGCCAGCTCATCAATATCGATACGCGCACCGCGACCGAGTACGGCGTGGTGCGTACCTACGCGGAGTTGGCATTCAGTTGGACGACGGGCGCCTACAGTGGTTCTGGGACTGGTGGGACGGCCTATAGCTCATCGCCCGGTGCTCAGGTCGCTGGCGGTACGCTCGGTGTCTACAACGCGTTCATTCAGTTCGCTGGCTTCACGTTTGGTAGAGCACTCTCGCAGTTCTCCACCCCTTGGGCCCAGTATCCGGCGAACAACTTTGAATTGCCGGGCAGTGGCGGTTGGGACCCGGTGAACCAGGTCACCTATACCGCTGACTTTGGTCAGGGAATTACGGCCTCGTTCTCGGCTCAGGATCAAGTTGCCAATTACACTACCAATATTTGGAATGTGAGCGCTGCTACTGCCGCGGGGCTTGCGACCGGGGTGTATGGTGCCAACGATATCGGAGGTTCTCGTGCTCCGGATCTCGTTGCGATGCTTCGTGTTGACCAGGCTTGGGGCCTCTTCCAGGCATCGGTCGCGGCTCATGACAACCATGCTGCTTATTATGGTCCGACCGAGGTAACTGGCCATCCAGGTGATAAATGGGGCTGGGCGGGTCAACTGTCATTGTCGATCAAGAACATCCCGACCGGTGCGGGTGACACAATCAACATGGCGGCTGTGTACACAAACGGTGCTAGCCGTTACAACTTCCAAGACTATATGAACACCAACTACGCGATGTATGGTGGTACGGGCCTAGCAGGTGCTTACCAAAGCTTGGGCCTTGCTGGTGTGTCTGACTCTGTGTTCGTGACCGGCGCCGGTCAGGAGCTGACCACGACCTACGGCTTCAATGGCGGTTATACCCACAACTGGGATCCGCATTGGAGCACCTCCATCTTCGGCGCGTGGGCTGCCGTCAGGTACAACAACACAGCGAAGGGCTATATCTGCGGCGCGTTCGTTGCAAGCCTCGCTTTGTCGAGTGGGGTTGCCGGCTGCAATCCCGACTTCAACTACGCTGTTGTTGGTACAAAGACGTCCTGGACGCCGGTCAGGAATCTGACCTTCACGGGTGAGCTCGCGTACATGATGCTCGATCAGAGGTACGCAAGCGGAAGCACGGTAACGCTCCCGGCAGCGCAGTCGGCTATCGCAAAGCCGCCTGCCGTATATGAGCTGAAGGATCAGAGCAGTCTTGTGCTGATGCTCCGCGCTCAGCGCAATTTCTAGATCGTCTCTGTATAGGAAAGGAGCAATCAACAGGCTCTTAGCTAACCTCCAAGAAGGCCTCCGGCATGCCCGCCGGAGGCCTTTCTCGTCACAAGCTGAACTCGGCGCGCTTGACTAGATCGATCAGCTCGAAAGGTCGTTGCTCTCGCCTCTGACAGATGTTCCGATCGCGAGCTGCCCAGAATGGGCATATTCGTTTTTGAGCACGACCTCTAAAGGCGCGCCAATGGAGACGTCGGGGGCCATACCCACGTACAACGCGAGGTTTTGTGCGGAAGCGTGCGCAGTTGAAAGCATGAAGGAAATCGGGAGCTGGCTGCGATGTTGCGAAGCAGGAGTAAGGTGGGCTGGTAAGCAAAGTACCATCCAGATTCATCCGAGTTGCTCTGAACAATCAAACTAGCTGACGTCTGATATGAGGGCCCCCACCCAACCGGTCATACACGCAGAATTTAGGCGGATATCTCTGCTATTTAGAGGAATTCGCCTTTCTCAGGTTCTTTATAGTGCTCGCGATTAAGTTCTTTGACCCCCTGGAGGGATATGCGCGGCGGGCGTCCTGCTAACGAAAGTCGAGAAATCTGCTTCCCAGGTGAAATGGCGCTGCGACCGTTCAAGGCTTGCCAAAAGCGGGCTCACCTCAGAAGACTTCAGAAGCCAAGAACGAAGGAGCTAAGACAATGACCGTCAGCAAAGGACCTCAGGTGTTTCCGCGCATGGAGTACTTGCGAAGGCTTGCCGCAGTAAAAGCAGAAATGGTCAAGCGCGACATCGAAACACTCGTGGTCACCTTTGATCGCAGTATCAATTATCTGACCGGTTACACCGCGCGATCAGCCTATGTCCCGCAGGCTCTTGTGGTTTCGGTCCACGAAGAGGAGCCATCGCTCATTCTTCGTCTCATGGATGTGCCAGCGGGGATCCATCTGACGTTTCTCGAGCGGAACAAGATAATTGGATATCCCGAATCGCTCGTTGGCAACCCCGAGAAGGATGGGTACGACGCTGTCGTCGATTTTCTTCGGGAAGCCAACCTTACCGACCGCGGGGTTGGACTTGAAATGGGGCAGCTTCCAGCGCGAGCGGCGGAAAACTTCAAGAGGCGACTCCCGAGCGCTAGATTCGTGGACTGTACGCACGTCGTCACTTGGATCAGAATCATCAAGTCCGATCTTGAAATAGCTCTGATGAAAGAAGCTGCCGCAATTGCTGATGCGGGCATGTTGCGTGCTGCCGAAGTCATTCGCCCCGGCGTGCATGAAGCTGACGCGGTTGCGGAGATTCTGGCGACCCTGGCGCGCGGGGCCAATGGCAAGCACGGAACGGGAATCGCGAACATCTTCATGTGCTCCTCACCACGCACCGGAACAAGCCACATTATCTGGAGCGACGACATCTTCCGCCAGGGTTCACAAATTAATCTTGAGCTCGGCGGCGTGCGCCACACCTATACAGCCGCAGTTATGCGCACTTTCTCGATTGGCAAGCCTTCCGACCGTCTACGGCGCGTACATGAGGCCGAGATAGCCGGTTTAGAGGCCGCGCTGGATAAAGTCCGCCCCGGAGCAACCTGCAGCGACGTCGCCGAAGCATTCAATCGCACGATCGGGAAGTCGGGCTTTCAGAAAGAATCCCGCTGTGGCTATGGCATCGGCATCGATTGGAACGAGGCGGTCACTAGCCTTAAAGAAGGAGACATGACCGTTCTGAAACCTAACATGACCTTCCACCTGATGCTGGGCAACTGGATCGATGAGGATTTCGGCTATGTTCTCAGCGAGACATTCCGCGTCACGGACTCTGGAGCTGAGGTATTGACTCGGGTGCCGCGTCAAATTTTCGAAATTTAACTCGACTGCGGGCCCTTCCAATCAAGAGCCTGCCGCGCCGAAGCTGGCAACGTCCCTCGGCACGTTGCCATTATACTCGCTGGATGCTTGCACACTTCACAGCTCCTAGTTGATGGCGGCCGCTCTGCTTCTGCTTCGGCGCACTCACGAGATCCGCTGAAGATTCTTTCTGATCCGCCTCCGGTTTCTGGGGGGGGAGGGGGCCTCGGTCGATCCCATTTTCGCGTTTTGTCGATCACTCCGTCTGGATGATTGCGGCCTGTGCTGCGATGTGGTTTCGCGCTATCGCATCAAGCTCGATGCGCCGAGCTAGTCACCTCGACTGCTGATCCGTCCTGGCCTACCACGGCTGGCCGCACCAAGTTAGGACGAACCGGGGACAATGATCGCACGTTCCCCGCCCTTCCTGCAGAATTTCGGCATCTTCAAGCGAATCTTCGCAGCATTCCGCTATAACCCTCGTTTAGATTGTTTTTCTGGAGCGGAGAAAAACAGACATGGGAGCGGCGATGCGAGTTTCGTCGGCGACGCAAATCAACCGTGATCAGCTAAAATCGGTGCAAGGCGAAATAGCCTTTGCTCGGCGCTCGCCAGGCGAGAAAGCTCCAGCAATCGTTGTGCCGGGTTCCGATGGGCCCCTGGTGAGCTACGACGTGACCATACGCGATGCGCGTCCGATCGTGAACGAACTTTCTCTCGACAGAGAAGGCTTTACTCTCGTTCAGCACAAGATCTCGTCTGCGAACGAGCGTGATCTGGAGGTCATGCGCGACAGGTATCTCGAAGAAATGGTCCCGTTCATCAAGGACTACTTCAAAGCCTCATGGGTCGTACCCAAGCGAGACGCCGTTATCATCCGCTCTGCTGGGGGGAGCTCTGTTCCGCCGGCAGATAAGGGAGCCGGTCTAGTCAGGTCGTATGTGGCCAGTTTTGCTCATATTGACTATGCGCCGATCGCCGGCCCGGTCATGGCCGCGCGGGAAGACCAACTTCAGGGGATCCCGATCCGGGCTTATTCTCGATTGATGATCATTCAAGCTTGGCATGCTCTCTCGGAGCCTCCGCAGGATTTTCCCCTGGCGTTCTGCGATGGCAACTCGGTTGTCGATACGGACCTGGTCGACACCGTCTACGAGAAATATGACGTCAAGCACAAGACATGGCTTGTTCACTACAGTCCAGTTCACCGCTGGTATTACTTCCCGGAGATGACCTCGGAAGAGTTCGCTCTTTTTAAAGGGTACGATTCCGAAGACGATCACAATCCGAGGTCCGCTCATGCAGCGTTCGACGATCGTCGCGCTTACCCAAATGCGAAACCCCGCAGGAGTGTCGAAGCGCGCTTCTTCGTGTACTACGACTGAGGCGCTGAGGGCGGCCTCTTATAGTTGAGATCATTACGCAAGTTCATAGGGGGTACTTGCGGCAGTCCGGGTGGAGGGAGACGTTCCTTAGATGAGCACAGTTCTGATCACGGGCGCAAATCGGGGCATCGGCCTTGCCCTCGCGCAGCAATACGCGACTGAGGGTGCCGAGGTTTTTGCGTGCTGCCGCGATCCAGCAAAGGCCGACAACCTCAAAGAGCTCGCCGCGTCATCCGGTGGCCGCGTGCGGATCATTCCGCTGGACGTAGCTGACGAGTCCTCGATCGCCTCCCTTAAGCGTACCCTGGGCGATCGGCCAATCGACATTCTCATCAATAATGCCGGAATCAGCGGCCTATCGGCCGACCGGATCGAGGCCGAGGGCTACATGACCACGATGCGCGTCAATGCCCTGGCCCCCATGCTCATCGCGCAGACCCTCTGCGACAATTTGAGACACAGCACCCAGAAGAAGCTGGTGGCAATCACCAGCATCATGGGCTCGACGAGCAGCGCTGCAGGCGGCAAGTATGCTTATCGGGCCTCGAAGGCGGCGCTCAACAATGGCATGCGTGGCTTCTCGCGCGCCTGGGCTCGAGATGGAATCCTGGTGGCGTTACTAAATCCTGGTTATGTGCAAACAGAGATGGTCAAGGGACAGGTTGCTTTCATATCGGCTGACGAGTGCGCGAGCGGTCTTATCGCTCGGATCGCGGAGCTCACGCCAGCGACCAGCGGCGTTTTTCAGGATTATCGCGGCGTGAAGATTCGCTGGTGAACGTTTCACGTCAGCCTAAAGTGCTCAAGCCAGCCGCTTGGCTCTGAACTTGGCGTCCGTGTCGCACTGGCGCGGGCGCAGTTCTCGTTCTTACACGCGCATAGAACTGAATCCTGTGCATTCTGCTTCATATCAGCGAAGGATCGTTGATGACCTGTTGATTGCCGCCAGCGATCTTCTGCGGTCGGGCCGGCCCCTCCGTCTCGAGCGATCAAGACGCGCCGGCATTTCGATCGTCGAGATACTGATAGCCGCCCGCGTTGCTACACACAATTCACACTCCGCGAATAAAGTAAAATCGGACGACGTTTGGGCTCGTCCGAACAGACGCCAGCGCAGCCGCTTCTCTTCTCAAGACGGACCTGCAGAAAGTACCCGCATGACGCACGTGGCGGAAGACGGCGCTGGCTTTGAGAGCCCGGATTGTGCTGACCTGCGCAGAGGGAGGTCAGAACACGGAAGTGGCGGCCAAGCTGGGCCTAGACCGGCAGACGGTGGGCAAGTGGCGGCGCCGCTTTGTGGAGCGGCGCGTGGACGGGCTGCACGACGAGCCGCGCTCCCGGGGCACCGCGCACGATTGACGATGCCCGCATTGAAGCGGTGATCGTCAGGACGCTGGAGAACTGCCCCGAGAATGCCACCCATTGGAGCTCCCGCGGAATGGTGGAGGCCAGCGGCCTGTCAGTGTCGACGGTGCAACGTATCTGGAGGGCCTTCGGGCTTCAGCCGCACCGGATGGAGACGTTCAAGCTCTCGACCGATCCGAACTTCGTGGCAAAGTACGCGATGTCGTGGGCCTTTACGTCTCGCCGCCGGCGCACGCCATCGTTCTGTGTGTGGACGAGAAGTCTCAAATCCAGGCGCTGGATCGCAGTCAGCCGATGTTGCCGATGCGTCCCGGCCAGCCGGCTCGAAGGAGCCATGAATACAAAAGGCGCGGCACCACACCGCTGTTCGCCGCCCTCCACATTGCGACCGGACGGGTCATCGGCAAGTGCTATGGACGCCGCCGTGCCGCCGAGTTCCGCAAGTTCCTCGACGAGATCGAGGCCGCCGTGCCTCGCGAACTTGACGTCCATATCGTCATGGATAACTACGCCACCCACAAGACCCCGCTGATTCGGAAATGGCTGACCAAAAGGCCACGTTGGCATGTGCACCTGACCCCGACCAGTGCGTCATGGCTCAATCAGGTCGAGCGCTTCTTCGCGCTCCTTACCATAAGAAGATCAGGCGCGGCGTCTATCGCAGCGTCGCAGCCCTTAGGGCTGACATCACCTCGTTCATCGAGCGGCACAACGCCGATCCCAAACCGTTCCGGTGGACCAAATCCGCCGATGACATCCTTGCTTCCATCGAGCGCTTCTGCGGACACTCTGCTCCGGCAGAACACAACGCGATATTGCGAAGTTCAGGACACTAGAGCATGTTGTTTTTGACTGGAATCGGGATTCCCACTGGGAGCGATTTCTGATTCAACATCCATGCTGGAGGGCGGAGGCCAGCATGGATGACGCGATCCTATTCGGAAGACATCCGGAACGGGCTTTGGCGCGAGCTGACGCAGGGGAAACGGTTCGTTCGATTGCCGAGGCGCTCCAGATCAGCCCCTCCTGCGTGACGAAGTGGAAGAATCTGAGGCGGGATACCGGAGGCCTGGCGCCCGGCCAGATCGGCGGCCACAAGAAGCGGGTTCTGTCGGATGCCAACGCCGACTGGCTGCGCAAACGCATTCGCTCGGGGCCATTCACCTTGCGCAAGCTGACGCAGGAGCTGGCTGCACGGGGGATCAAGACAGACGTGCGGGCTGTGTGGACTTTTGTTCACGCCGAGGGGCTCAGCTTCAAAAAAAAAACGCTTCTACCGGCCGAGCAGGATCGCCCAGACGTCGTCCGTAAGCGGACCCGCTGGAAAGCACATCAAGGCAGGATCGACGTCGCACGGTTGGTTTTTATCGACGAGACGTGGATCAAGACCAATATGGCGCCGCTACGCGGCTGGGGGCCTTGTGGACAGCGCCTCCAAGCATCTGCACCTTTCGGCCATTGGAAGACCATGACCTTCATCGCGGCGCTGCGTCACGATCGGATCAGCGCGCCTTGGGTGATCGATGGTCCCATCAGTGGTGAGCTCTTCACGCTGTACGTCGAGAAGGTGTTGGCACCCACCCTCGCACCGGGCGAGATCGTCGTTCTCGACAATCTTGGCAGCCATAAGGGCAAAGCGGCTCGCCAAGCCATCCGCGCCAGAGGCGCCCACCGCATCTTCTTGCCGCCATATAGCCCTGACCTCAATCCGATCGAGCAGGTCTTCGCCAAACTCAAACATCTCATGCGAGCTGTCGAGCCCCGTGACGTGGAGGCAACCTGGAGAAAGGCTGGTGAACTCCTCGATCTCTTCTCCGAGACGGAGTGCACCAACTACTTCAAAAACTCAGGCTACGTTTCCGTATAAAAACATCATGCTCTAGATAGGATTTAGCTGCAGACCAAGTCCGGCAAACGGCAAAGCCGCGGTTCGCGCGACGTTGCCTTTACTGGCCAGCTTTCCTGTGCGCTGGGGTCGAATGTCGGGTGCCACGATCCGACTACTCCTTCAGCACCGAAAGCAGCTGGGTCATTCGAACTCGATCCAGGTAAAATGACGTTTCCGTGAATTCGAAAATTTCAGGATCGAGTCGGGCCGTAGCTACAGCGTCAGGCCGCCATCGATGACGATCGTCTGCCCCGTGATCATGGGCGCTGCGAAGCCAAGATAGACGATCGTTTCGGCGATGTCCTCGGGAACGCATCTGCGCCGCAAGGGAGTTCGCTCGATCGAGCTTTGCCGCTGCGCTTCCGTCCACTCGATCTGCCAGGTGCTGTCAACCGCACCCGGGGCCACCGCATTGATCCGGATCTCCGGTGCGAGACCTTGCGCAAGATGACGCGTGATCGCAATGATACCGGCCTTGCTTGCCGCATAGGCCAAACTAGACCCTCTCGAGGTCAATGCTGACACTGAGGCCAAGCTCACGATCGCGCCTCTCGATTGCCGCAACGAGGGGGCAGCCCCGCGCGTGCATCGGAAGAGCCCGATGAGGTTCGTGTCCAACACTGCCGACCACAGCTCGTCAGTGATAAGGCCGAGGTCGGACGACGAAATGGACTTCCGTGCTCCCGGTGTCCCAGCATTGTTAACGAGAAGGTCGAGCCCTCCCATCTTGTCAACGGCAGCGTTTACGAGTTCTGCCTCTTTTCCATCACCGATCGCGCCCGGTACGCCGAAGACGTCGTAACCGTCCGCCCGGAGCTTACTCACCTCCTCAGGTCCGCGTGGATCGTTGGGAAGGTGGTTCAGCCCAACAGTGCAGCCCGACTGTGCCAGTCGCTTCAAGGTCGCCAAGCCGATGCCTGAAGCGGCACCGGTGACGAGCGCTCTTTTTCCCGACAGTTCGTAGCGGATCATTGTCTCTCCTTTGTTAGCTTCTCTCGTGAGCGAGCCGGCACGGGCGCAGTCCAACGCCCGGTGAACGCATTGACGCAAGTTTTTATATCATATAAAAAGCACGCGCAACGCGATATCATGCGCGCTGCTAGGTCGTCAGGGAAAAGACGAAGTGCCGCTCTGAGCCGTGTTTTCAGCGCCAAACCGACAGAGAGATAGGGTAAGATGAACAAGCCTAAGTTGTCGAAAGCTAGTCCCGCCCTCGAACCGGCCCGTCGTATGACTGGAGGGCGCTTCATTGCCGAGACCATCAAGGCGAAGGGTATCTCTCACGTCTTCTTCATGGATGCTGTTCTGCGGCGCGCGCTCACCGAGATGGAAGATCTCGGCATCAAGCGGATCCTTGGGCACTCCGAAAAGGGAATCGCGTATATGGCGGATGGCTATGCGCGTGCGCTGCGACGCCCTGCGGTTTGCATGGCGCAGTCAGTGGGAGCCGCTAATCTAGCCGCGGCTCTCCAGGAGTCGTGGTTTGCGTACGCGCCTGTCGTTGCGTTGACGGGGCGCCATGCGGCCAACTACCAGTATCGAAACGCGTATCAGGAGCTTCCCCACGAGCCGCTTTACGCCTCGGTCACGAAGTTCAGAGGTCGAGTCGATGAGGTGGCGCAATTGCCCCATCTCCTTCGTCAAGCATTCAGAGAGGCGACAACCGGTGCCTCCCGCCCTGTCCATCTCGACATCACCGGCTATACGGGCGACATCGTTGGCGCCGCCGAATTCACAGCTAGCATCTTTCCCGAAGAGACCTTCGCAAAGGTGCCAGCTTTCCGTCCTTCTCCGGATGCGGAATCGGTCAGCCGTGCGGCGGCCGCAATCGCGGCTTCAGAGCGCCCTGTGATCCTTGCGGGCGCCGGCTTGATGATCTCGGGCGCCGAAGGCGCCCTTAAGGCATTCGTCGAAGATCACGGAATTCCAGTTGTGATGTCGCTTGATGCAAAACACGCTCTTCCGGAGTTTCATCCGCAAAACGGAGGCGTAGCCGGGACCTACTCGCGGAGCTGTGCAAACAAGATCCTGCATGATGCCGATCTTGTCATGTTCGTCGGCAGCGATACCGGCGATATGATCACGAACCACTGGAAGCTGCCAAGGCCCGAGACGCAAATTGTACAGATCGACATCGATCCGGCGGAGCTTGGCCGCAACTTCCCCGAAGCGATTGGTGTACACGGTGACCCGAAAGCGGCTCTCGATCGCCTTGCCTTGGAACTGCCGTCCCGTGCGCGAGCAAGCTGGCAGCGAAAGGTCGCTGATTACGTCGCCGAATGGCGCGCGGAAGCGGAGATCGCGCGATCCTCTGAGGCGACGCCGATCAGGCCGGAGCGTCTATGCCGGGAGCTCTCGGACTGGCTTCCAAAGAACGCAATGCTGGTGGCCGATACCGGATACGCATCGCACTGGAGCGGCACCCTCGTCTATTTAACCGACCCGGCCCAGGGATACCTGCGAGCCGCCGGGTCGTTGGGCTGGGCTTTTCCTGCTTCGCTCGGCGTTCAGTGTGCGATGCCAGATCGTCCCGTCGTCTGCTTAACCGGCGATGGTGGTTTTATGTATCATCTCCCCGAACTGGAAACGGCTCGGCGGTATGGCCTTAACGTAATCACGATCGTGAACAACAATCATTGCCTTGGACAGGGCAGGAGAAACATCGACATTGCCTACGAAGGAAGGAAGGGTAACAAAGAGGAGATCTTTGCCTATCGAGACACGGATTTCGCGCAAATCGCGCGCGATTTCGACTGCTTCGGCGTGCGGGTCGAGAAGCCCGGTGACTTGGCAAAGGCCTTCGATGATGCGCGCCGGTCCGGTAAGCCCGCCGTCATCGACGTGGTGACTGAGTTTGAGGCGCTGGCTCCCTTGCCCTGGAGCCCGCCCTCCGGAAGCTAGGCCGGTATTCCCTTGGCCAGACATGTCCTAAAGGGGCCACGCGGCCCCTTTAATCTTTTGTGGCTCCCCACCGCCGTGATACACGGACTTGCCTGTGAGGAGCAGCCCTATCAGAAGGGCGCCGGTCGAGACGGGAACGAACAGAAAATGAGAAAAGCGGGATCTCGAGACGCGGACTCCTCTGCTTCCTCATCCACACTCCCCATGCCCACCGAACTTAATTGGCTGCACGTCGGACGTGACAACTTACACTCGAGGGCATATCTGATGCTTCGCAGAGCTCTGATGGCTGGCCGGTTCCGGCCGGGCCAGCGGCTTCTTCTCAAGCCATTGGCGGAAGAGCTTGGAGTTAGTGTCACTCCCGTGAGGGAGGCGCTTCTGCGGCTTGCTTCCGAGCGCGGCCTTGTTCCGCATCAGTCGCGCACGATGATGGTCCCAGTCTTGAGCGTGACCCGGTTCAGGGAAATTCGTGACATTCGAATTGAGTTGGAAGGGCGTGCGGCAGAAGCTGCGGCGAGCAACATCTCGGCGAGCGACATCATCGCGCTGGAGAAGATGCAGGAGCAACTGATGCTGGCAAGAAGGCAGCGCGACGTGCAGACCGTCCTCGCGATCAACGAAGAATTTCATTTCAGGATCTACAGATCATCAGACTTGCCTGTGGTCTGCGGATTGATCGAAAGCCTGTGGGTTCAAATAGGCCCGCTTCTCACGCTGAATGATTTCAGTGCATCCACTACCGCGAAGGATCATCCGCACCGAGCGATCCTAGCTAGCTTGGCTGCAAAAGATGGCGCAGGCGCACGGCTTGCTCTGGCAAACGACATCTTGTGGGCAAGCAGATATCTTGAGAAGGCCGTCGCCAGGCTCAACGAGCCCGCTGAAGACAAAAAAAAACGAAGTTCGACTACATCTGTCCGCGCGAACTGACGACCAGCTGCATCAACTGGCCGCTGTTCGGGGCGCTTTGGCGAGGGTGTGGCAGCACGCGCATCAAACTGAGCGTGTCGGGTCTGGCTGCCATGAGCACGAGCCCAGCATAGCCCATTGCTCCTAAGAATCTCGCCGTCCGCCCAGTGCGACAACTTAATACGATGCCAGGGGCATTCGCGCCGAATAAGGCGCGTGACCGTCGATTATCGCCGAAAGTTATATCAGGCATCGTTATTATGAGGCCACGTGTCTGTGGAGCAATGCAGGCCCGGTGGTGTGACTAGTCCCAGACCGCGAGATCAAACTCCCGTGATGACAGATGTGAGACCAGAGCATCAGGGCGGTGCCCACAAGGGAGTGACGTCGTGAGAAATCAATACTGGACGTTGACGGACGAGCCGGTGACGGGATGGCCACAGCAGGACACGTTCGTGCTGAAGGAAGGGGCAGTTTCGGTGCCCGCCTTGGGGCAGGCGCTGACGCGGACCATCTATGTGTCGCTCGACCCATATCAATTGTACTACCAGTGGGAGCGCATTGGGCCAGCCGGCGCGCCCTGCCATGCTCGCACCGTCTCTCAGGTCATCGAGAGCCGGATGGAGGGATTTGCGGCCGGCGACTTCGTTTTCAACACCAATGGCTGGACCGAATATGCGCTCATGGGCGAGGGGGTCTGGCGCCCGGGCTACATGGTCCCGCGTAAGCTCGATCCGTCCGTCGGGCGCATCTCGCAGGCCGTGGGCGTGCTTGGAATGCTGGGGCTAACCGCCTACGTTGGCATGAACTTGATGGCCTCGCCTCAGCCCAGCGAGACAGTGGTGGTGTCGGTGGTTTCCGGCGGGGTCGGCCAGATCGCCGGACAGCTTGCCAGGCAGCGGGGTGCGCGGGTCATCGGAATCGCTGGGCGTGATGCCAAATGCAAGTTCGTGACTGATGATCTGGGTTTCGACGCCTGCGTCTCCCATTTTTCGCCCACTCTGTCAGCCGAACTCGCCGCCGTTTGCCAGGCCGGTATCGGCATCTATTTGGAGAATGTGGACGGCAAGGTGTTTGAGGTAGTGCTTCCGCTGTTCAATCGGGGCGCGCGGATGACCATCTGCGGCTTATCGCCTATTACGGTGATGAGGACGGAGGCGTCGACAGACGCGCAGCGCTGATGAAGACGGGTGAACCGGTTTTCAAGGCGCTGAACGTGAGGGTCAGGAATCTCTCAGTCAGCGAGTTCGCCGCGCAGCAAGACGAGATGTTGGCCTACGTCGCGCCCCTGGGTGAGGGCGGGTAAGGTCAAGTACCGCGAGGACGTCCGCGAGGGATTGGAGACCATCCCGAGCGCTTTCGCGGAAATGCTACGCGGCGACAATTTCGAAGATGCTGGTGCAGGTGAGTCCCGATCCGACGCTTGGAGCCCGTGCGCCCCAGAAGTCCCATCAAGGTCCATTCGGTACAGCAGCTTGATTCGGGGAGGTCCGCGGCATTCGAGCGCTGTAGCGGCGAGCGCTCGAAATCCGCGCGGCCGCCGGTGCCAAGCCAATTGTTAAGGATCGAAAGGGCTATCCCATGGTCGGGATCACGAATTCGGCTCCGGCCCGAATACCAGTCGGCCACCTGGTCGTGATTGTCTTCAACTTGGTATAGAATCGAATGCCTTTCCGGTCCATGCATGTGGTGGTCGCCGAACAAAGAGGCCTTCCAACCGCCGAACGAATGGAATGCCATCGGGACCGGAATTGGCACATTGATGGCCAACCATGCCGACTTGAAGTTGATGTGCGAATTGTGCCGCATCGCCGTCCCTGGTGAATATCGCTGTGCCGTTGCCAAATTCGTGCTGATTGATCATTTCGGCCGCAGCATCGTATGAATGCGCGCGGGCGACCGCCAGAACCGGGCCGAAGATCTCTTCCCGATAGATCTTCATATCCGTCGTGACGCGGTCGAACAGTGTCCCGCCGATGAAATAGCCATTTTCATACCCTCCCTGAAGTCGCGCCCATCGACCACGAGCTCCGCCCCCTCCGCCACGCCCGCGTCGATATAGGCGCGCACCTTCTCCAGATGCTGTTTGGTCACCAACGGGCCCATCTCGGCTTCGGGATCGGTGCCAGGACCGATGTTCAACGCGCGCACCTTCGGAGCCAATTTTTGGATGAGCCGTTCGGCAGTGGTCTCGCCAATCGGCACCGCAACTGAAATAGCCATGCAGCGCTCGCCGGCTGAGCCATAGGCGGCACCCATCAGGGCATCCACCGCCTGATCCATGTCGGCGTCCGGCATGACGATCATGTGGTTCTTGGCGCCACCGAGTGCCTGGCAACGCTTGCCATGCCGGGTTGCGGTTTCGTAGATGTAGCGCGCGATGGGGGTTGACCCAGCGAAACTCACGGCTGCAACATCAGCCTCAGTGAGAAGCGCGTCAACCGCTTCCTTGTCGCCCTGAACGACGTTGAAAACTCCTCGGGGCAGACCGGCTTCCTCGAGCCATTTCGCCAGGATAAGAGAAGCAGAGGGACCGCGCTCGGATGGCTTGAGAATGAAGGTGTTGCCGCAGGCGAGCGCAACAGGGAACATCCACATCGGGACCATCGTCGGAAACTTGAACGGCGTGATGCCGGCCACCACACCCAACGGCTGCCGCAGCGAATGGCTATCAACCCGCGTGCCGACGTTCTCCATGATCTCACCCTTCAAAAGCTGCGGCGCGCCCGTGGCGAACTCCACCACTTCGATCCCGCGTTGGACCTCACCCCTTGGCATTCGAGAGCACCTTACCATGTTCGTCAGTGATGGCGCTGGCAAGTTCGTCCATCCGTTCTTCAAGAATGCGCAGGAAGCGATTGAGAATGCGCGCTCGCCGCAATGGAGGCGTGTTGGCCCAGGCCGGGAAGGCAGCGCTCGCCGCAGCTACAGCAGCTCTCGCGTCATCCGCCGAAGCCAGGCCGAGGGTGCCAGATTGTTGGCCAGTTGCGGGATTGAACACCGGCGAAGTCCTGCCGCTCCTGCTTTGCACCACTTCGCCATTGATGAAGTTCAGAATGGTCGCGGACACGGATAGTACTCCCTCTGTAAAACGCCTTGATCAGTTGCCATAATGAGCGCATGAACTTGCCAATCAACGACCGAATTCGCGGCTCCGTTGTGCAGAAAGTATCGTCCATGGACTGGGAGCAGGTCCGGATCAGGCGAGCTCCTCCGCTCTCGCCGTAGGCGCACTGAATTTCAGCATTGGTCGTCCTTTGGCTCGCCCCACGGATGAACTGCGGGTCGCCGTCGGCGGAGGGGATTGGGGCAAGGCGAATATCGAGGCTTATGTCAAGCCATTCCAAGCCGAAACTGGGATCAAGGTAACCTCGATTACCGACGATTCCACGCTGGCGCAAGTTGAGCTGATGGTCAGCACAAAAAACGTGACCGTCGATGTCATGGACCTCAGCGCAAATTCAACTCGTGTCGCGAGCGGGAAAGGCTATCTCGAGGAGATCGACTACTCCATTTATAGGAAAGAGGAACTCGAAGGTATTCTGGACTTTGCTAAGAACCCATTCGGCGTTGGAGCGCTCATCTACGCCCGTGTCATGGTCTACAATACCGAGAAATTTCCAGCTGGCCGGCCGCGGCCGGCTTCGTGGGCGGAGTTCTGGGACGTCAAGGCATTCCCTGGTGTCCGCGTACTCCAGTCTGGCCAACGCGGATCGGAGGGACCCTGGGAGGAAGCCCTGCTGGCGGACGGCGTCCCTGCTGACGCGCTCTATCCGATGGACATCAACCGCGTGTTTGCCAGCTTGGACAAGATAAAGCCGCACGTCCGCAAATGGTGGACGGTTGGATCCGAGATCCAACAAATCATGCACGACAAAACTGCTGACCTCGTAAATGCCTTTGATGGCCGGGTTAATCTGTTGATTGATCAGGGAGCGCCACTTGAGATCAATCGAAATCAATCCAAACTGATATGGGACTACTGGACGCTCCCAAAGGGGAGCCCCAACGCGGCGAACGCGCAAAAGTTCATCGAGTTCGCCACGCGTGCCGATCGCCAGGCCGCCTTTGCCCAACGGATGTCCTACGGCCCAACGAACCGAAACGCATTCAAGACGATCCCGGATAGTGTGGCCCGCAAACTCTCCAGCCACCCCGATACTTGGCAAAGAGCGTTCCTCTGAATACGAGCTGGTACAGTGAGGTCAGTTCCCAAGGCCTCTCAAATGCCGAGCTCCTTCGTCAGCACTGGAATGGGTGGGTTCTGCAATAATGATGGATGCCAATCATGTGCGACAGATCAGAGCCCTCCAGCCTGGCCCGGCGCGAGAATGTTGCCGGTAGATGACTTCTGAGAGTTGGTGCGCATTGCAAAACATAGACCGGAGCGAGGCGACGGAGAAAACGTTGATCCCAGCGCAGATCGAATTCTGCAATGTCACAAAGACATATGGGCCTATCACCGCGCTGAGGCATGTGTCGCTGACCGTTTACCGCGGCGAATTCCTGACCATCCTAGGCCCCAGCGGCTCGGGCAAGACCACAACTCTGATGCTGCTCGCCGGCTTCGAAGCGCCGACAAAGGGAAACATCACGATCTCCGGAAAATCGGTCGTGGCCGTTCCGTCTTATCGCCGCGACCAGGGCATCGTCTTCCAGAGCTATGCGCTGTTTCCGCATCTCACGGTTCGCCGCAATCTCGAGTTTCCGCTCGAGATGCGCGGCATCAAGGCAGCCGAGAGGGCTGCGCGAGTTGACCGTATCCTTGAACGCGTACACCTCAGTGACTTTGGTGATCGCATGCCGTCGCAGTTGAGTGGCGGTCAGCAGCAGCGCGTGGCACTTGCCCGCGCGGTCATTGCCGACCCGCCGATCCTCCTGCTTGACGAGCCGCTCGGTGCGCTCGACCGCAATTTGCGCGAGCAAATGCAAAGCGAGATCAAGAGCCTACACAAGGAATTTGGCATCACCACAGTCTGCGTCACGCACGATCAGGAGGAGGCGCTCACGCTGTCGGATCGCATCGTCGTTATGCGCGGGGGTCAAATCGAGCAGACCGACACGCCAGAGGCGCTCTATGATCGTCCGGCGACCCGCTTTGTCGCTAATTGTCTGGGCGAATCCAATTGCCTCGAAGATGCTTGTTTCAAGGTCGAATCTGCTGGCGCACAGCCAGCAGGCACGATCGCCACGATCCGGCCTGAACGTGTCCGTCTTACCGCTGGAGCAGAGTTGAATTGCGCTGACGCTAGCCTGCGGCAGTCCGTCACCAGCAGGTGGACGACATGATCTCCGCCGGTCCTTTGCGCAAATACCGGGTACGTGTCGGCAATAGTGTACTCCTCGTCCGCAAGCATGTTGCAGCGGGGCAGGATATTTTCCGGCCCGGAGACGAGGTCCGGCTCCACTAGTTGCGATCCGACGTGCGCTTCGTCGCAAAATTGCGCGGAGGGAGCAAGACGATGGAAAGGCTCAAAAAACTAGGCCGAATGCCCATCGGACTGACCGTGCCTGCCTTCGCAATCCTGCTCTTGTGTTCGGCATACCCATCTTTCTGCTCTTCTTGACCAGCCTCAACGTGCCTGACTTCTCGCTCGCCAATTACTTGGCGTTTCTTCGTCAGCCGGCAAATGCCCGCGTGCTTTTTCAGACGATTGAAGTGATCGCGGTGGCCACGGCCATTTGTCTTATCATCGGCTACCCCACGGCTTACCTGATTACTGCCGTGTCGAAGCGCCTGCGCACTGTGCTCCTCATATTCGTCATCATTTCCTATTTGACCAGTCTCTTGGTGCGCACTTATGCACGGATTGTGATCCTCGGCGACCGGGGACTGATCAACAACCTACTGCTTGACCTGCACCTGATCTCCAGCCCATTGGCGCTTATCACAGTCGCATGGCCGTCTATATCGGGATAGTGCACATCATGCTGCCGTAATGATTCTGCCGTTAGTCAGCGTCATGATGGGCATAGACAAGTCCCTGATGGCGGCCGCTCGCTTATGGGAGCCACCCCCTTGCCGCCTTCTGGCGTGTCTTCTTCCCAATGAGCCTGCCTGGCGTTCGTAGCGGATCATTTCTCGTCTTCGTGCTCTGCCTTGGCTTCTACATCACACCGGCTGCTCTGGGCGGATTACATGACGCCATGCTGTCCAATTTCATTGCCACGCAAGACGCAAGCTCCTTCAACATCGCATCCACCGCGACGTCGGCTTTCATTCTCCTGAGCATCGCCGCGGTTGTGCTCTCAATTGTTGGCCTCGATCTTTCTGGGACGCGGATACCCGCAGCTCGAGCCGGCGGACCGGCTTGGAGCAGCGCACTTCCGTCTTTCGGCTCTCCGATACGCTACCTCGATGAGCTAGCGTGTCCTTACCGTGCGAAGCGCTGGACGGCCAGGCTCTACCAGGCGCGCGGCGAGAGCCCCTGGTGGAAAATCGCAAGTGCCGTGTTTGTCGGAGCGGCCATGTTTTACCTGCTGTTTCCGAGCCTTGTGGTCGTTATCACGTCCTTCAGCGACGGCACATTCCTGGAATTTCCACCCTCGCGCCTTTCGCTTAAATGGTACCGATCCTTCTTCGGCGATCCATCCTGGACCGGGGCTGCCTGGGCCAGCATCCAAATTGCGATTGCGGTCGTCAGCCTCTCGACGGTTGTCGGGACGCTTGCGGCTTATCGCCTCAACCCTAGCTCTCCGCGGCTTCGCAGCTTTCTTAATATGTTGATCCTGGCGCCAATCACATTTCCAAGCATCGTCGTTGGCAGTGCAGCCTATCTGGGGCTTCTCAATTTGGGACTGACTGGCACGGAAACCGGTATCATTCTGACCCACAGCATCGGCGCGAGCGCCTATGTCGTGGTAATCGTTTCGGCTTGCCCTTCGCGGATCTCGTGTTTCAAGCACAGAGCGTTCATCGGGGGGAATTTCGATGCAAACCGCGTCGAGACCGCCAGCCTGCACAGCGTCAAGACCGGCGGCTGTCCGGAAGGTGCGGCGTATTGCTCGCCAATCTTCCTAGCCGTCCGGAAAGCGTGCCGATCAATCTTTGGAACGATGTCAAGGGCGTCCCGGTCGCTGAGACCGCCCAGCCGGTCGATGCGATCGACCTGGTGCTCCTCATAGCGACGGCTCAGATCATGATGCCAAAGAGTGTCCTTCGCCTCTCTTCCGGACGGTAGTATATAACCGATGAACTTCAGGTATCGTGTACAGCCGGGCTCTGGACTACGCATCGGCTCTTCGAAATCGATGTCCCGACGCTATGAGTGCGGAGGCGTAGTTGCCCAGATTGAGGTGGTGCGAAGTGGCCATGGCATCGGCATTTTGCACGATTATGCCGCCGGCGTCATCCGGAACTGCAGCGCCTCCTACCTAATCTGCAATTTGTGCGGAGCTACTGGCTGACCTCGCATCCTGATGTGCACGAAACGCGGCGTGTTAAGGAAGTTCATCGTTTTGTAAGAGCGTCTGCAAAAGCTGCTAAGTGGGGTCGTTGAAAAAGCTGCAATTGGCTGATCTCGTTTTCGTTGGCGATTCGCGATCGCCGGAGCAAAACGAGATGCTGGGGCGCAAGGAGCGGGATCAGTTGGAGCTCTTCATCACTGGCTCGCTCAAACAGCTCGTCCCAGATGAGCACGTGCTGGCGCGGGTCGATCGTGTGCTCGACCTGTCTTGGCTAAGGGAAGAGGTCTCCGACTGCTATTGCGCGAACGACGGTCGGCCAGGCATCGATCCAGAAGCCGCGGTACGCCTGATGCTCGCGGGTCTGCTCACCGGCATCGTACACGATCGCAAGCTGATGCGTGAGGCTCAGGTCACATGGCCATTCGCTGGTTTGCTGGTTATGGCCTGCACGAGCAGCTACCGCACCATTCCAGCCTGATGCGCATCCGCCAGCGCTGGGGCGAAGAGCGATTCCGTAGGATCTTTAAACGTACGGTCGAGGCCTGCCTGAAGGCCAAGATCGCAACAGCCGAAGTGGTTCACATCAATGCGTCGCTGATCCGCGCCAACGTGAGTTGGGACAGCCTCACCGAGCAGCATGTGGTGGATGTGCTGAGCGAGAATCAAAGCGAAGATGAAAGCGAGGCTGAGAGGAAAGGCCGGCAAAGCGGCAAGTACAAGAAGATCTGCACCACCGATCCGGATGCGACAATGGCCACCAATGCCCGAAACCGGCGGCTGGAGCCCGCTTACAAGCAGCACACTGCCGTCGATGACAAGGTCGGCGTTATTCTGGACGTCGCGGTCACGACTGGACAAACGAACGAAGGGGAGATGATCGAGCCGCAAGTCGATGAGGTTGAAGCGATTGCGGGCATCGACATCAGGTGGTCGCCGCCGACGCGGGCTACGCTAAAGTCTACGGTGCGCTCGAGCGGCGCGGCATCGATGCCCTGATCCCAGCTAAAGCCGAACCAATCAAGAGTCGCGTACCGCTCAGACGCGTCCGGTACGACGCCAAGAACGACATCTTGAAGTGCCCGCGAGGACGTATCCATCCAAAGGGCGGGTTAACAAAGCGGTCGTTGTCGGTGACGATTATCCGGCACTGCTCCGCGCCCGCCGCCTTCGCGAGCGATGGAGTAAGCAGGATCGACGGTTCTATCAACGCCATCGCTGGCGCTCAGAGGGCTTCCACGGCGAAGCTAAAACCTGGCACGGACTAGCGCGCGCCATACGGCGCGGTCTACCGAATATGAAGATCCAGGCCTACCTGACGGCCGCCGCCATCAATCTGAAGCGGCTGGCAGCCGCTCTGCTTGCGCTTATTCTGCCTTGGATTGTCCTCATAGTGCGTTTGCGGCTTCAGATCGCCCCGTAGCGCGGGTTTTGAATGCGAGGCCACGACGGGGCCGGTCGCTGCATCGCGGGAAATCTGTTGGCCACTTCTTCAACGACCCCTAAGTCCACTTTTGAGTTGCGCTGATCGAATCTAGAATGCCCGCCAAAATGGACGCCGCGGCTCTTCTGGCCAATCGAGAAAGGCTGCGATGAACTTCTGCGCCGCAGTCGGAGATAGGGCTGACTTGTGCCGATGCAACCTAAGCTAGCTGACTTCCTTTGCAGACTTTAAGCTATTCTATCTTGGTACGGTTTCGCCGGTGCGATCACGCCTTGGAACTTCCCAGCCTCTATGATCACGCGCAAGGTATCCCAGCGCAACCGGCTGCACCATAGTCCTTGAGACCCAGTTCTCCGCTGGCATTGACGTAGCTGGCGGAACGCGCTGGCGTCCCGAACGGGGTATACCATCATGGGTGTGCCACGGCGATAGGCCTCGGCCTTTGTGAGGACCCGGCCGTGCGGTTTGTCGGTCCACAGGCTCGACCGAGGCGGGCAAAATTCTCTATAGCCTCTGTTGGCGTGAAGAACGCTCCGGTCATCCGGTTCCATGATGCGCGGATATGAATCGCGATATGCAGCGTCGCCGGTCGGATTGGCGTCATGTTTCTATTCGCGCGATCTCGGACGTGTTTGGCGCGCCCTGAAGCACTTGAGAGCCGCATGGTCGGCGTGAACACCAGCCTCATCACAATCGAAGTAGGCGCCGTTCGGTGGTGTAAGTCTAGGCTCGGTCACAAAGGATTCCGATAGGGAATAGAGGAATACGTTGAAATCAAATACTTGATGTTGACCGGCGTCTGATTGATGCTGCCAGCAATTCAACTGCTGCTACAGGTTCGACTGGACGGCCCATCGGCCTCCCTAATGTGTGCCCGATCAGCGTGTAGCTCGCAACATCGCGTCGTATTTTGGCGGGGCATCGCTCGGCAAGATCACCTGGGCGGGCGACGAGGACCTGCGACGGCCGCTGGTGATCGGAGCCACGGCCGTGATCCAGCAGGCCATGCGCGGTCGCGGTCATCACTCGTGTTGGCCGGTGGCGCTGACCGCGCGCAAGCCGCCCAAGCTGGCGGCCATGGCGCTCGCCAACACGGTTGCCCGCATCGCCGGGAATCTGATCGTGACGGAGAGAAGTTCATTGCGGCGGTTGAATGCCGCCGCGGCAGTGCCCACCTAACCGATGGCCGGCCGCCGGCGGCGTTCGCCGTCGACCGGAAGGTGCAGGAGCATATGGAGCGATCGATGCAGCAATGATGCGAAACAATCCTAACGACCTGTTGGCCGCCAGCAGGTGGCCAGTGTTTGGAGCGCAAAATTGACCTGCTATCTATCCGATCGCGCTCAACCGGCCGGACATCCGCGAAGCTCACGAACAACGCCAAAAACGGCATAGGCGTCTTCCACAGTTCCTGCCTGGTTGTACGCTGCCGTCAGTGATAGGAACGCGCCTCGCCCCCAACGGCCTTCCTGCCTAGACCTGCTGCCTCGGTGTGCAGCGGCTCGGAGAGGTAGGAATACAGCACCGGGAGTACGTATCCGACTAGAGTATCCACCGATCATGATGCAGCGTATCCTGCGGCGCCGAAGTAGTTTTGACACTCAGTCGGCGTGAAGCAGTAGATGATGCGGCCGATAGCGGTCCAGAGGCCGTCGACGGTTCGCTCTGCGGCCTTGCGCAAGAGTGCCTTGAGTTTGGCAAAGGCATTCTCGATCGGATCGAAGTCGGGGCTGTAGGGCGGCAGGTAGAGCAGGCTGGCACCTGCCGCTTGGATCATCTGGCCCCTTGTGGCTGGAGAGGTTGTCCATGACGACGATGGCACCCGGGCTGAGTTCGGGGATGAGAACCTTCTCGACATAGATTTCGAAGGCGTCGCGATTGATCGGTCCATCGAGGACCCACGGGGCGATGATGCCCTTGCAGGTAATCCCGGCCACGAAGGTTGTGGTCTTCCAATGGCCATGGGGAATCCCGCTTTTCAGCCGCTCTCCGCGCAGACAGCGGCCGTAGCGGCGGGCCATGTTGGTCGAGGCCCAGGTCTCATCGATGAAGACGAGGCGCTCGGGATCAAGAGCGGACTGGCCGTCGCGCCAGTCCTGCCGCCGTCCGACATGCCCCGGTATCTGTCGACCGAGCAGGTCGACCGGCTGATCGCTGCCTGTGACGGCGACGTCGGTGGGCGCCGGCGTGATCGTGCGATCGTACTTTTGTTGGTGCGCCTCGGCCTGCGGGCCGGTGACGTGGCGCAACTGCGTTTCGCGGATGTCGAGTGGCAAATGGGATCGCTACGGGTCTGCGACAAGTCGCGCTACGAGGTCCGGCTGCCGCTACCGCAAGACGTCGGGGATGCGATCGCCGCCTACCTCGAATGCCGGCCGTCTACCCCCCGGAACGATCTCTTGTTCCTGCGCACGATCGCATCTCTGCGACACACCGCGGCGACAGAGATGCTGCGCCATGGCGTGCCGCTCGACAAGATTGGCCTCGTCCTTCGGCATCGCCGCATCGACACGAGGCCTATTACGCAAAGGCCGACGTCGCGCTGCTGAAGCAGGTTGCTCAGCCGTAGCCGGAGGCGCTCTGATGATGGACGCCATCGAGACCTATATCCCGCTCCGCCGCACCACGGGCTTCGCGATGTCGACAGCGGAGTACCTGCTGAAGAGCTTTGCCGCCTTCGCGGCCGAGCGCGGACAAACGTACGTCGAGACAAAAACAGCGATTGACTGGGCCACGCTCAGACCATCCGTCGCGCAACGCGATGCACGGCTCAGAGCCGTCTATCGCTTCGTACGCCATGTCCTGGTGGAGGACGTCGGGCACGAGCTGCCGCCGGCAAATCACTTAGGCGCCCGCAAGAAGCGTCGCACGCCGCACATCTACACGACAGACGAGATCAGTCGGCTGGCCGAAGCTGCGCTGCGGCTTCGGCCAACGCGCGGCTTGCGCCCGCACACGCAAGCGACCTTGATCGCGCTGCTCTCATCCACCGGGCTCAGGATCTCCGAAGCCCTGAAGCTGACGATCGCGGATATGACCCGCGACGGTCCTGCTGATCCGCGAGACCAAGTTCGCCGCTGCACGACACGGCGGTCGCCGGCTTGCAGCGATACCTGGCACGTCGCGGGCCCGGCTCGGACGATGATCCGGTCTTCATCGACAAGTGCGGTCGGCCGCTACGCTACATTGCCGTCAAGGAGACCTTCGACAGGCTGGTCGACAAGGCTGGCATCAGATCGACGTCGGCTCGCCGTCCTCGCCTGCACGATCGACGGCACACGTTTGCGGTGCGCGCGCTGCAAGGCAGCCCTACCGGCCGAGGCCGGTGCGGGGCGCACATGGCGGCACTCGCGACCTACATGGGTCACGTCAACATCTATGCGACCGACTGGTATTTCGAGGCCACGCCCGACCTCTTGCGCGATGTCGCTATGGCCAGCGAAGCGTTCATGTCCGAAGGGAGGTCAGCATGACGCCGATCGCTCCCCTCATCGAGACGTTCCTGCGCGACACCCTCGCTTGCCAGCGGGGCGCCAGCCAGCACACGAGGGACTCCTATGCCTCGAGCTTCCAGCTGCTGTTCGTGTTCGCCGCCGACCGGCTCAAGGTCAAGCCTTCGGCGCTGACGCTCGAACAGATCGATGCCGGACTCGTCAGCGCCTTCCTTGAGCATCTTGAGGACGAGCGCAAAAACGCGGCCGTAACGCGCAACGTTCGCCTGGCTGCTATCAAGTCGTTCTTCCGCGTCCTCGAGTATCGGCAGCCGGCGGCGCTCGAGCAGATCCGCCGTGTACTGGCGATCCCGTTCAAGAAAACTGACACGCCCCTGGTGCCCTACCTTCTGCGCGAAGAGCTCCAAGCCGTGCTCGACGCTCCCGATCCGGCGACACGCGATGGCATCCGCGATCGCGCAATGCTGCACGTGGCCGTCTGCGCAGGGCTGCGCGTCTCCGGACTGACGGGCCTCAAGGTCGATGACATCGACGTGCCTTCGATGAGCATCCGCGTGCTCGGGAAGGGACGCCGGGAACGGACGCTGCCGTTGTGGAAGCTGGCGGCCGCTGCACTGCGTGCCTGGCTGGCCATCCGCGGGCAGGTCGCGACACCCGAGGGGTTCGTCGACGCCCGTGGTGAGCCGCTGAGCCGAATGGGGCTTTGCCTTTCTGCTCAGGCAGCACGCCGCTACTGCGGCTCGCAAGCAGCCCGGTCTCGCCAAGAAACGCGTCTCGCCCCACGTGCTCAGGCACACCTGTGCGATGGTCGTTCTGCAAGCGACCGAGGACATCCGGAAGGTGTCGCTGTGGCTGGGCGACGCTACGCTGACGACCCACCGAGGTCTACACGCGCGGCGATCCAACCGAGAAGCTCGATGCGATGGAGTCGATCGTGCCGCCCCACCTGCGGCGCGGTCTCTTCCAGCCCACCGACCAGCTGATCGAACTCCTCAGGCGTACGTCGTAATGGAGAGTGGGGTTGGCGGTGATTGGTGCAGGAGCGCGATCAAAATGCCGCCAGCTTCCCATTACCGGCTTTGCCCATAAGGCAGGAGTTGTAGGCAATCCGTGAGGCGCCGCAGTTATCGCACTGCTGGACGTGGCCGCCGAGCACAGCCGTCCGGCATGCCGTGATTGCGCCCATGACGCGCCGCTCGACGCGGCCCAAATGCTCAGCACGGGCTTGCCGAAACGCTTCGCCGTAGCAGCGGAAGATATCCGCCACTTCCAGAACCGGAGCCATCTGGTCCGCTCGGCGGCACGACCTCCAGGCGGAGCCGGTCAAGTGGACTTGGCGTATTGCTGATGGTCTTTGTGGCAACTTGGGTATAGCGCCCCGTGCTGGCCAGACTGGCATGGCCGAGCAGCACCTGGATGATGCGTACGTCGGCCCCGTTCTCCAGCAGATGGGTCGCGAATGTGTGCCGCAGCGTATGCACTGTCACCGACTTGCTCAAGCCGGCCGCAGCACAGGCTGAACGGCAGGCGGCGTGCAGCACGTTCGGGACGAGCGGACGCTCGTCGTCGCGGCCGGGAAATAGCCATCGTTTTGGCCGAGTGAGCCGCCAATACATCCGCAGAATCCTCAAAGCTGCGGCGAGAGCATAACGTAACGGTCCTTGCCGCCCTTGCCGTACTCGACCCGGATCAACATCCGTTGGCTATCAATGTCGACAACCTTCAAGAAGACCACTTCCGATAGGCGCAAGTCCGCAGCATAGACGGTGGTCAACGCGGTACGGCTCTTGACGCTCGGGATTGCTTCCAGGAAGCGGACGACCTGGTCGGCGCTCAACACGACCGGCAGTTTGAGCGGTTTACGCGAATAGGCGATGCGCTCCGGAACGGTGTCATGACCAAGCGTCACACCGTAGAAGAACCGCAGTGCGCAGACGATCCGGTTCAGCGCCGGCCAGGACATCCCCGTCGCAACCAGATGAACCTGGAAGGCACGGATATCCTCCAGGTCGAGGCGGTCGGGAGAACGACCGAAATATCGGCTCAACTTTGCTACGGCGTTGAGGTAGGATTGCTGCGTCGCCGGTGACAGATTGCGGACCGTCATGTCCTCGATCATGCGGCGGCTAAGCGGGCTGATCTCAGCCATCGGAAAACCTCGTGTCTAAAGGGTTGGGCTTCGAAAACCCGCAATCCTCTCAGACAGGAGGCAATCCTTGCTCTGCCTCCCTACATGCCGCGCCAGCGGCTTCGTTCAATCCCTTTTCGATTCACTCAGCTAGGCGAATGCTCTAGTAGTCCCGTCAGCACGGCGCCACGCCGCTGGCGCCACGCCAACTGCGATCTCCTGGTTGGTCGCAAGTGATCCGCATGGATCGCGCAGCTGCTTCCGCAAGCTTATGCCAGCTACTTCCGCTGACCTTGATCGAGCGATGTCAGCCCACAAGGAAAGGTAGGTGTGCGGGCAATTCAAATATGCAACAGCAGCCAAGCCACAACGCCCGATCCCGAGCCAGCAAAGAGGCACCAACCTTGATGCGGCGTTGGAAATGTGAATTCCGAATGAGGAAGAAATCTATGCCCCAGACTTTTCGAGAAGCTCGCTGGTATCGCTCCATGCTCTACATCCCTGGAAACAAACTCGACTGGATGTTAAAGGCGCCCAAATATGGAGCGGATGCTCTGATGTTCGATCTCGAAGACTCGGTCGAGGTTACTCAGAAAGCTGGAGCTCGCAAGGCGGTCGCGGCAGCTATTAAGGAGCTATGCACCGCTCCCTTCGGGCGCTTCGTGAGGCTCAACACGTGGCGAACAGGCTGTGTGCTAGACGACCTTAGTGCGGTTGTAATCGATGGCCTCGACGGGGTGGCGCTGGCTAAGACTGAAGATCCAGAAGATATTGCCGCTCTGGACCTTGTGCTTGGTGAACTGGAGAGGTCGCGGGGGCTGCCGGTCGGCCGAATCGAGATTTGTGCGCACGCGGAAACAGCGGTGGCGATGTACAGGCTCTACGATATCTGCATGGCTTCTCAGAGGATCAAGCGCACAGGTGCTGCTGGTGGCCCAACGCCAGGCGGCGATGGGGCTCGGTCCCTTGGCCTGCAGCTCAATGACTTGACCGACGAGGGGATTTGCTTTGGAGCCTATTCCGTGCTGCAGGCTCGCGCTGCCGGGATTATGTACGTTGAAGGCGCCATGACGGCGAGATTGGACGACCTCGACTTAGTCCGGCGAATCGGCGAGAGATCGAAGCGCATGGGCGCGTCGTTTGGGTCGGCGATCCACCCTAGCCATATCCCTGTCATCAATGAGATCTACTCGCCATCGCAGGATGAGATCGATGAGGCGCGTGATATCGTGTCTGCCGTGGCGGAGGCCACTGCCCGCGGCGAGGGCGCGGTTCGGCACAACTCAACGATGCTGGACTATGCGCTTGTTCGGACTGCCATGGACGTCCTTAAGAAGGCGCAGACAGTCGGAATTGATGTTGGCAACGTACCAAAAGTCGAGCTGCCACCACTTTAAGAACGCCTGGCGATGGCTACCCGGGTTTAACTAGCGCTTCCGATGTAAGGGCAGAGAGTGTCGTCAATCCGTCAATCCGGTCTTCTGGACGAATCTCTGAAAATTACCGTCGAATACCTGAAAACTGCGCAAGCAGTTCGGGGTGACAATCGGATCTTTTCAGAGCCTGCAGCACCGCGCCGCCGACATGCTCGGCGCGCTCGAACAAGCGCGGTCAATGTCAATGTCCGCCACCATGGCTACCAACTTCGATGGTCCCGCCGAACGGGCGAAATCGATTGCAGCGGCAAAAGTGCAGATCGGAAGCAGCGGTAAATTCATCGGCCAGCAATCGATCCAGCTGCATGGCGGCATCGGTATGACCATGGAAGCTAGGATCGGACGCTATTCTAAGCGGCTAACCATGATCGAGCACACCCTTGGCGATGCCGATTACCACCTCCGCCGAGTCAACAGCGGCGCGATGGTCTGATTGTGGCGAGGCAACAGGCAGGCAGGGAGGCAGGAATTCTACCATGTGGCACTGAGCCGAGCGTCTCCGTCCCGGCGTGCAGCACGATGCGGGCGCTGATTTCTGCCTCGTCATTACCCCCGCGACCTTGCGAAGCAATTCTACGTGAACGTAGAGCACGAAAGCTTTGAGCTGGCCAGACGACTTGTTTCGACCATTGCTTCGGCGTTGCGTTCTCGCCGGAAGTAGCGCGCGACGCCTCTGTGTCCACCAATGCGCTATCTGATGATCACGTGACAATGAAGTTGTTCTTCCTGCGCGCGACCCTTGTTATACATTGACGGCGTCGTTCCGTAGTGCATTGGTTTTCACATGGTGCGGCGCGCGGCGGGTCTCTTGATCGACTATTCTCAAGGGCAGCAAGTCGTCCAGGTGCACAAACTCCCGAACGTTCGCCCCCGCACATTGAGTGCGCCATCGAGATTAAGCACATCCGACCCGCCCGTCGGACTTGCGACATGCTGTCGGGCTTACGAAACATCGCTTGAGACAATTGAACTTTACAAACCAACCCGCCGTAGCTGGCACGAACTTTGAAGAAGAGATTTCATCAGCACATCGCTTTCTCAAGGAGTTGGAGTGGTGGCAAGATTTACAGCGTCCAAGTTTACGTATGCCGGTGGTGTCAGTCGCCGGTATGCACGCCGAGGCGCACTTTCGCAAGATGCTGTCACCTACTGCGGCCGAGGGATCCCAGTTGCCCCGGCACTCACGGTGCGATGCCGGTCATGGATCGGACTCAGCCATGTAGCTAATTTCGCGTGTGGCTAATGTTCGCGGAAAAGTTCGATAGTGGCGGCATCGCTCATGGAAGGGGCGCAGCTGTCCTCACCAGTGAGTGAGTCAGCGCCAGATGCGGGCTCAAGAGCAGGTTCAAATCGATGGTATGAGTCGCCTCCGCGAAAGTCAGCCGCCGAGGCAGCGCAAGAGCACGCATCGTACGGCCATGGCGGTGTCAGGGCGGCAAGAGGATCCTCCGGAAACTCCGCCGAAACAAAAGCGGGCAGCATGATTTCCACGAAAAAGGCAGCCGATACAAAGTCAGTATCGCCTTCGCGACCTGGAGTCCTGAGACGGGCGGTTGACCATCAATTCGCAGTCGAACTTACCGAAGTTGCGAAACTTGCGTTGCCAATAGTGCTGATGCAGCTCGCGCAGGTCGCGATGATGACGTCGGATCTTGCCTTCATCGGGCGCATGGGGGCCGAGGCCATCGCCGCGGCAGCGCTGGCTGGCAAAATCTATTTGGTTGGCGTCACCTTCGGCATGGGGCTGCTCGCGGCGAGCGGGTCCTTTGCGGCGCAGGCGTTTGGGGCGGATAATCTAAGCGTGGTACGGCGCTCGTTGCGCATGGGCCTATGGACGGCACTGTTGCTATCGCTTCCGATAATAGTGCTTCTGCTGCACGGCGAGAAAATTTTGCTGGCTCTTGGTCAGAGGCCTGACGCGGCGGGGTTAGCGCAGCATTATCTGTCAGGAGTAGCGTGGGGTGCGGCGCCGTTGCTGTCGTTTCTCGCACTCCGTACTTTCATGAGCGCGGTCAATCGACCGGAGCCGGTTGTGTGGATCACGCTAACGGCCGTCCCCGTGAACGCGGTGTTGGTTTATCTCCTGATGTATGGGAAGCTGGGCCTACCGAAACTTGAGCTGTTCGGGGCGGGTCTTGCTACGACACTAGTGAACTCTGCAACGTTTTTGGCAGGTTTGTGGTTTACCACAAGGTGTCAACCATTCCGTGACTACCGCATACTTGCGCAGCTCTGGCGCTTCGATTGGCCGTTGATGAGGCAGCTAATTGTGATTGGGACGCCGATCTCGATGGCCCTTCTGATGGAATGCGGAATGGGAGCTGCCGTGGCGCTCTTAATGGGCTTGATTAGCACCCAAGCCCTCACCGCCAGTCAGGTCGCATCTCAGGTCGGCGCGATCCTGTTTATGATCTCTTCCGGGATTGGCGCGGCGGCGACCGTGCGCGTTGCCCATGCGGTTGGCCGTAACGATGTCCCTGGCGTCAAGCGGACAGGTCTGGCGGCGACGCTCCTTGGTATCTTGATCATGGCAGTGCCGATGATTGTGGTGATTGCCGCGCGTTTTCAGGTCGCTGAGTTCTTTCTGGGCAATTCGGCCGACGATCTCGACACAACGGTTGGACTCGCTGCGCAACTGATTTGGGTCGGCGCAAGCGCGTCTATATCTGCCACAGTGTACACTATTGCGCTGGGCAGCTTGCGCGGACTGAAGGACACGCGAGTGCCGCTTCTATTTTCCGCGTTCGCATATTGCCTGCTCGGCTTTTCGCTCAGTTACCTGCTCGCCATAAAGAGCGGCCTTGGCGCCGTTGGCGTCTGGATTGGAATATCAATCGGGTCGGCATTCTATGCGGCGCTTCTCGTGTTGCGCTTCCAGCTGCTGGCCAGCAGGCTGAGTCTTCATGGTCGATATAAGGCATTTTAAAGACATCGTCTGGTGGACGTCGATCTGTACTGCGCCAAACGACGGACGTAGATGCGATGAATGCTGTCCGAACTCCAGTTGGACGAGCGCCTGCAAGATGTTACAGGCGTCCGCCCCACATCTTCAAGCCGCGCTCTCGGAACCGTTTGCCTCGGCAAGCACTTGGTGACGCATGCACTGCGATGCTCGTCCAGTTCGCGACGCTAAGGTATCGCCGTTTGCGGAGCTGCGGCTGGTGCGCATGACCGCAGCATTGGTCGATTCTGTTGCGGCACGGCTCATTAGCGAGGATCCGCTGGGCACCGGCTATATGTGGCAGATGGTTGAAGGGTGGAACAGGCGGTGAACGGCTGCTTTCGGCGATGCCTGTCCCAGGTTCGACACGAGAGCTGACTCGTAGCTTTTTATGAGCCTGTTGTCGCAGCCGCGTTCCGGTGACGACACGTATGTCGACAGCCGGGCATGTTCCACCAGCCAGAATATGAAGGACTTGGTTGTTCTCGTTGAAGACAAGGTCCGCGCGAACTGTTTCGGCACGACGATTGCTGGGTCGCCAAGTAGCTGCCAGAATAGCGGCCCCTGCCATGAGAAGTGATGCAGACCAATCCGATAGGCGCGGAACTGTTGGGTGAAGTACCGTCGATCAAAACCTGGGTGCGCCCAGTCGCAACGAATAGACACATTCCGCGGTGATTTGAAAGAACCCACGCAGAAATCTCGACATTGTCGGAAACTTGCCACTGCCATGCCGGGAATGGCGCGACCAAACCGAGGGCCTCTCGATGTGCAAAAGCTCGATCGATCTCCCCGCTATCCTCGATCTCCGGCCGATCGATGCAAACCTCTTTCGCGGCAACAGCCCCGACACGGGCTCGCAACGCGTGTTCGGAGGCCAATTGCTCGGGCAAGCGATGGTCGCAGCGTGCCGTACGGTGAAAGGCCGGCTGCCGCATTCACTGCACTGCTATTTCATCAAGCCCTGCTCCCATCAGATGCCAATTGTCTACCGGGTCGAACACCTGCGCAGTGGCAAGAGCGGTTCGTGCTGCAGCGTCACCGCGATTCAATGCGGCGACCAGATCTTATCCATCATGGTCTCGTTCCATGCCGAGGAGCAGGGCATGTTCAACCACCAGCACAAGGTGCCGGACGTGCCGCTGCCGGAAGAACTCACGGCAGAGGAGCTCTATAGGCAGCCGAGCTTTTCCGAGGCGCCAGAATTCATCCGTCGCTATTATGCTATCGACTTGCGTCCGGTCGAGATCGGTCGTTATGTGGGCCAGAAGATCGACGACGGACGCATTCACATCTGGATCAAGATCGCGGGCAAGCTGCCCGACGATCCGGCGCTGCATATATGTGCGCTGGCGTATGCTTCCGATTACTCACTACTTGATACCGTGATGGCGCGCTATGGCCGACCCCCGTTCGACAAGCGCGTGATGCCTACAAGCCTCGATCACGCGATGTGGTTTCACCGTACGTTCCGTGCCGACGAGTGGCTGCTTTACGCGCACGATTCGCCAAGCGCACAGGGAGGGCGCGGCCTTGCGCGAGGCCTGATCTTCAAGTCCAATGGCATGCTGGTAGCCTCCGTAGCCCAGGAAGGCTCAGTGCGCGCGCAACGCTGAGCTCTTGCGCTCCCGTGATCACGAATGCGTCGCCCGAATCACGCCCGTGGTGGTCACTGAGCATCGAGCGCGCCAAGTTGCACAATCACCCTTCTCCTCAATTCAGTCTGAGAGACTCTGGAGATCGTGTCCCGTGGCGTGGTGTAGGTGAGTGCGGGTCACTGCGTTCGCCGGCATGGGCCGGATCGGTCAGGTGGCGATTGCCGGGAAGCTGACGGCGGGATCATCGCCCAACGGGGTGATTGTTTCCAGTGTCATGTAGCGACCGCGCTGGACCGCCCACTCGTCGTTCTGTTCGAGCAGGATAGCGCCGACCACGCGGGTGATGGCGTTCTCATTGGGAAAGATGCCCACCACTTAGGTTCGGCGCTTGATCTCGCCGTTGACGCGTTCGAGCGGATTGGTCGAGTGCAGCTTGGCGCGGTGCGCGGCCGGGAAGCTCATATAGGCCAGCACGTCGGCCTCGGCCTCATCGAGGAACACCGCGAGCTTGGGCAGCTTGGGACGCAGTTGATCGGCAATGCGCCGCCATTGCGCCCGTGCCGCCTCCGCGTCGTCCTGGGCAAAGGCGGTGGCAATGAAGGCGGAGACGACGCGCCGTCCGCTCTTGCCGGCATGCGCCAGCGCGTTGCGCATGAAGTGGACGCGGCAGCGTTGCCAGGTGGCGTTGAGAACCTTTCCGACCGTGGCTTTGATCCCCTCATGGGCGTCGGAGACGACGAGCTTGACGCCGCGCAGGCCCCGCCGCGCCAGTTTGCGCAGGAACGCCGTCCAGAACGTCTCGGCCTCGGAGGAGCCGATATCCATGCCGAGCACCTCGCGCCGGCCGTCGCTGTTGACCCCGACCGCGATGATCACCGCGACCGAGACGATGCGCCCGTTCTGGCGCACCTTCACGTAGGTGGCGTCGATCCACAGATAGGGCCAGTCACCCTCGATCGGGCGATTGAGGAAGGCCTTCACCTTGTCGTCGATCTCGCCGCACAGCCGCGACACCTGGCTCTTGGAGATGCCGCTCATGCCCATCGCCTGCACCAGATCGTCGACCGAGCGGGTCGAGACGCCCTGCACGTAGGCTTCCTGCACCACGGCGGTGAGCGCCTTCTCGGCCATGCGGCGCGGCTCCAGGAAGCCCGGGAAGTAGGAGCCTTTGCGCAGCTTGGGAAGGCGCAGTTCGACCGTGCCGGCTCGGGTCTCCCAGTTCCGATCGCGATAGCCGTTACGCTGGACCTGGCGCTCCTGGCTCTTCTCGCCGTAAGCCGCCCCGGTCAGGCCCTCGACCTCCAGCTCCATCAGCCGGTGGGCGGCAAAGCCGATCATCTCGCGCAACAGATCGGCATCAGGGGTCTTCACCACGAGCGCGCGCAGGTTCATCATTTCGTCGGTCATCGGTGGGCCTCGAATCAGGTTGGTGTCGCAACCCAAACCTTACCGACGAATCATCGGTGACCACCCGCAAAGCCGCTCGCTCGCTACGGCGCTATGTGGGGCGCGCCTCGCGAGCGGCTTTGCTAATCAGCTACACCACTCCTTGGGAGTACGTCATGCCAAGCTGATGATTGCTTGTGGGTGCAAGTCCCATCCGGCCAAAGCTGTAGCAGGCAAGCCGGGACCGAGTCTTGCGGGCGTCGCGGCAACGCGGGGTCTGAAGTGTAGACAGGAGCCGTGCGGGGTGCGGGAATGAGCCTCGAAAGGTGGATGTTCGCGGAGGCCGAGTGTGTTCCCTAGTCACGAAGGCTGCATGAGCATCGTCGCTATGCGAGACGATGTCGCTCCGTCGGGGTCGATGGCCGGATCACGCATGGAAGGCAATCATCGGAACATGAGAGGCCCGACCGGCTCCATTGGATTGGTCTCCAGTGGGGGACAGCGGCGAGGCACTGCCAGAGCCGTTGTCCGAGCTGAGGTCGGGAGTCGGACTGGTCCATACTACCTGTGAAGTCGTCGAAGGTAACGAGACGGATGGAGGGAAGGGACCAGCCCGAGAGGAGCCTGCGCGAGGAGGCCAGGGTCCGGACGCAGAGCCGGGTTGCCTTGCCGCCGAACCTCGAGCGGGTGAACGCGGCAGCCAAGCAAGCTGCCCAAACCCGATTCACGGCCTTCCTGCATCATGTCGACGAAGACGCTCTCCTTCGGGCGTTTCGACGACAAAAGCGGCAGGCCAGCGCGGGGGTCGATGGGGTGACGATGGCGAAGTACGAAGATAGGCTGACGGATAACCTCCGCGACCTCTGCGGACGGGTCCACTCCGGTCGCTACCGGCCAGAGCCGGTGCGGCGGGTTTATATCCCCAAAGCCGATGGCGGTAAGCGACCTCTCGGTGTGCCGGCGCTAGAGGACAAGATCGTCCAAAGCGCGGTGGCTGAGGTGTTGAGCGCCGTCTACGAGGCCGACTTCCTCGGGTTCTCCTACGGCTTCCGGCCGGGTGGGAATCCTCACATGGCGCTTGATGCCCTGCATACGGCGATCATGAGCCAGCATGTGAACTGGGTGCTCGATGCCGACATACGCAGCTTCTTCGACTCGGTCGACCACGAGTGGCTATTGCGGATGCTGGCGCACAGGATCGCCGATCCTCGCATCTTGCGGCTCATCGGGCTGTGGCTGCGAGCTGGCATTCTTGAGAGCGGCGAGAAGCAAGAGACGGACAGGGGCACGCCGCAAGGGGCAGGCATCAGCCCGCTCCTTGCCAACGTCTTCCTGCACTACATCCTCGATCTCTGGGTCCAGAAATGGCGTCGTCGCCGCGCACGCGGTCGCATCGTGATCGTGCGTTATGCGGACGACTTCGTCATGGGCTTCGAGAGCAAGGCAGATGCACAGGAAATGCTCTTGGCCCTCAAGGCGCGGCTGGCCAGCTTTGGCCTGACGCTCCATGAGAACAAGACGCGGCTGATCGAGTTTGGCCGGTTCGTGGCCGTCTCGCGTCAGCGGCGCGGCGAGCGGCGGCCCGAGACCTTCGCCTTCCTCGGCTTCACCCACTACTGTGGGCGGACCCGAGATGGCCGGTTCATCGTGAAGCACAAGACGGAAGGGAAACGCCTGACGCGCAAGCTGACGGCGTTGCGCCAGGAGGCTTGGCGGCTCATGCACGCGCCACTGGCCACGCAGCACCAGTGGCTCGCCGCCGTGCTGCGCGGGCACTATGGCTATTATGGCAGGCCGCACAATTATCCAGCGCTCAACGGCTTCTACCGCGAAGTGCGTCGGACCTGGCTGCGTTGTCTGAGACGGCGTAGCCAGAAAAGTCGGCGCATGGGCTGGCCGGAGTTCGAGACCCTGACGGCACGCTTCCGCCTGCCAACTCCACGCATCACTCGCACATGGGCGCAGGCGCGGATATGACGCGGGTTACTCTCGGGAAGAGCCGGGTGCGGGAAAGCCGCCCGCCCGGATCTGTGAGGGCAAAGCCGAATGGCCGAGCTACTCGACCACGACCGACTCTGGATGCGCCGGCAGCAGATGGCGATGGATCGTTCAGCGCCAGATCGGGAAGTGCAGAGAGGAGCCGCAAGTGCGTCGATGCTGACAAACGGGTTAAGCTGCCAAAAGCTCGGGGCTAGGCCTGACGCCCGAGGGAACATCCATGCTGCAACATCCAACCGTCTATCCGCATGCGGATAGTCGCGGAAGCGACATCATTTGCTTTTTCACGAAGGGAGAGACGCCATCGTCAACCGGCATAGATCCGTTATGTCGTACACCGGCAACTTCGCAACACGACGGATTGCCGACGAGACAATCGGGAATGCCGCACATTCGAAAAGGATCGTTGCGATTGCCGGATGGTCGGCACGCAGACGCGCAATACAGTCGGTCAGATCCTTTTCGATAGCGGTGACATCGATTGGCGGCGTTGGCCGCTTCAGCTCGTCATGCCAAAACTTGCCGCCTTCTAGGCCGCCGAGCACGATCCTGGCTCGATCGGCTCGATCATCCACCCCGAGCAAAGTGTCTTCGCAACAGGTCGAGTCGTAGGTTAGGACCGCGATCTTGGCCCGCGGCGGAGTCTGCCGGAGCAGTGCCGGTAACAAGAGCAGGCTTGACAATACAACAGGGATATTCACCGACGTCGCCACCGCCTGTTGATGTCGGATAGAGAAGCCGCAGGTCGAACTTATCGCGACCGCGCCTCGCTCGACCAGCCGCTGGGCGCCGGCTATGAACGCTGGCTCAAGCTTTGGATCGCCGCGGACGACATTTTCCACCCAAGCCCCCGGGACGGTTTCCGAGATGGTTGGGAAGTCGAATGTTGTTGGGCTAAGCATCGAGCCTGGCACTGGAGTCGGCGGTGTGGCGACAGGCGACAAGCCGCGTTCGAGATGCAGGACTCCGAGACAGCGTGGCGTATGCGATGTCATGTCGAGAGCACCAATTACCTGCCGGCGAGGAAGAGCGGACCTACTAAGGTTGATAGTGTGAAAATTGGCATTGCGCAGAACCTGCTGTCTGGTGTGCTGTCCGGGCAGATCGCGAGCAAAGTCAATGCAGTTTGCGTATGCCTTAGCAGTCCAGCGGAAGACTGGCAGATGGGGTTCAGTTCCGAGACGAAGTGATCGAGCTTCCGGACGCGTTGCTGAACGTTGGAAAGAAGCGGCGGATTCGTCTTTGTCGTGATTTTTGACGGCTTTCGGAGCTGGGAAGCATGTACTCTAGTTAGACTCGATTGATCATGAATCACAGTTCTTCACAGGGTGAACTCGTTTGCTCGTCGCTGGACGTGGCGACCGGCGGACGAGGGCAACAGAAAGAAGCCAGCTTCCTTGCGTCTGGGCATCGCTAGGCGCCGGACGGTCCGGCCAAAGGATCACTGTTGCCGCAGGCTGCGAAATTGATGGTGTTCAAGCTCATCGTTGCTATGTCCAGGCTTGGCAAAGGATTGGAGAATAGATCAGTTTGCATATCATCGCCCTGGCAGGTTCGCTGACGACTTCGAGGTCAGTCCCACCCAGCAAAACTAGGCCGCCGGACCGCTCTGTCAGCGGAATCAGGCATAGCTCGATCGAATGTCGCGCTTGTAGTTCGTGCTGCATCCTCAACTCTATCTGATTTGGTAGCTGTCCGAGCGAAGCAGCCAATGGTTTAGTTCCCTTTGCCAGTGAGTAAGTTTCCCGGGTAGAACATTGAGTTGATCGGAAGGCATACCTGCGGTGGTTCTCTCGCCATGGAAGGCCGACGAGCGAAGTTGTCTGCCTGAAGAAAGCTGGCGAAGATCGATGCGAACCACAGGACATATCGATAACCTTGTGCGCAAGATGGGCAATTTCATCGATTACATATCCAGGAGTAATGTTCGATCCGGGATGGATACCAGTACTTCAGGCGCATATCAGACGCAAACAAACACCGCTGCGCTCTCTAGACAGCCGACCACGGTTGGGGCACCGGCATGGCCGGAAAGAATGGGGGCCTCGATGGAAGCCTTATCGCATCTGCGCGTCATCGAGATCGGTAGCTCGGCTGCGACCAGTTATTGTGCGCGGTTGTTTGCCGATTTCGGTGCGCGTGTGCAGAAGGTCGAGCCGCCTGCCGGCGACCCACTCCGCCAAAGCGCGCCACTCACTCCCGCGGGGCAGAGCGCATGGTTCGCATTCCTCAACTTCAACAAGTCAAGCATTGTCATTGATCCCGCTGGCCGGGAGGCGATCGCGCAGCTAACGTCGCTGATCGAGGGTTGCGACATTCTGGTAGATGGCCGCGACATTGATCCCGCTGATTGCCCGTCTATTGACGTCGTTCCAATCCGCCAGCGGCGGCCCCGGTTGACCCACCTCAAAGCGAGCTGGTTCGGCGACGAAGGACCCTATACAGGATTCGCTGCGACAGATTCCACAGTGCGCGCACTAGCCGGCCTTGTAAAGCTGGTTGGACCAGCCGAAGGCCCTCCCTTGCATGCACCGGATTTCCAAGCGGGTATTCTTGCTGGCCTATGGGGCTTCATTGCCGCGGCTGCTTCGGTCCTTGCGCGAACGCTGGGGGGGAGCGCGGGACGGCCGTGGTCTCTCAGCATCTTCGAATCAAGTCTCACTCTGACTGAGTATCTTATGTTCGAGGCATTTGCGCGTGGCGACGTTATGCGCCGGATCGGCATCAACCGCTTCTGGCCAAACTTCCCGACAGGCATTTATGAAACAAAAAAGGGCTGGATCGGCGTCACCACCGCCAAGCCAGAGCAATGGCGCGCATTCTGCAACATGCTCGGCCTTTCCGAATTGCGTGATGATCCGGCTCTCGAGTTCAACGAAGGTCGTCTTCAGCGTATGGAACAGATCGAAGGACAGTTCATGCCGAGGCTGAAGGCACGCACCGCGCTGGAGTGGTTTGCCGAGGGACTGACGCGCAAAATCCCGATCGTGCCGGTTCCTGAAATATCCGATCTACTCCAGGACCCGGAGAGAAAGGCCCGTGGCGCCATCGTGCCCGTCCGACTTGGCGAAGAACAGGGGCTGACCGTCGGCTCGATGCACCGGCTGACATTGACGCCGCCACGCCGCGGCGGAAAGGTGCCTGCCATCGGCGAGCAGCAGGACTTCGCGGGGATCCGAGCACACGCATCCCTCGCCTCAGATATGCCCAACCGCATCGATCGTGATCGGAGACCCCTGCAGGGAATTCGTGTCGTCGATTTCACCATGGGCTGGGCCGGCCCCTTATGTACGCGCACACTAGCCGATCTCGGAGCGGATGTGATCAAGATCGAGGCCATCCAATATCCGGATTGGTGGCGTGGGGTTGACCGGCGTCCTGGTTACGTTACCGACAAGATGTACGAAAAGGCGCCATGCTTCTGCATGGTCAACCGAAATAAGCGTGGCATCACACTCGACCTAAAGCGTCCGCAGGGGCTCGCTCTTGCCAAACGGTTGTTAGAAGGGGCCGACATTGCGGTTGACAATTTTTCAGTCGACGTGCTGTCGAAGCTCGGTCTTGGTTACAACGCGCTGAAAGCTCTCAACCCTCGGCTGGTCATGATGTCGATGTCAGCATTTGGGACGAACAGCGTCTATCGGGATTGCCGAGCCTACGGCTCGACTCTCGAACAGGGCTCAGGGCTTCCCGGTGTGATCGGAGCCGCCGATGGGCTGCCCGTCATGACTCACATCGCTCTTGGTGATCCCGTCGGAGGGGTGAACGGATGCGCAGCGGTCCTGGTTGCATTGATTCATGCTCGCAAAACCGGGCAAGGCCAATTCATTGATCTGGCACAAATCGAATGTCTGATGCCGTTCGCAGCACCATGGATCACCGTTCAGTCGATCGGCGGTTTGCCGCCGCCAAGATATCGCAATCGACATCCACAATTCGTGCCGCATGGTTGTTTTCGGTGTGCGGGCGAAGATAAATGGATCATAGTCGCAGTTACTGACGATGACATGTGGCAGAGGCTTGCCACGCTCCTTGGTCGGACAGACTGGGCGATGGACCCGTCGCTGAGACCCGCCGGCGCTCGCCGAGCCATTGAGGATGAGATCGAAGGAGAGATCGAAGCTTGGACCCTCAATCGCGATGAGGATGAGGCCATGGCCGAGTTACAAGCCGCAAGGATTGCAGCCGGTGTAGCCCGCTTGCCGATTGATCTGCTACAGGATCGGCATCTCCGCTCGCGTGCCTTTCTGCAGGAGCTCGAACGCGCCTTCATCGGAGTCCATCCCCAACCGTCGATGCCCATTCGTGAGAACGCAAGCCCTTATCTGGTCCGTACATCGGCGCCAACGCTCGGAGAACACAATGGGGAAATCCTGTCAGAGCTTCTTGGGCTCTCCGACGACGAGATCACGCAATTGGCGAAAGATCGGATTATCGGCACGACCATGTTGTCTGAAGCAGAGCTCGCAACCGAAAAGACCTATACGCGAATTGACTCGTACGACGTCAAGTGAGGGATGGCGCAAGCTTGAGCAACTTCAGGCCTCCACCCGCGAACCAGAGACACCTGCGCGGGAATTACGAGGAAGCCCACCTTGAGCGGGGTCGTAAACTTGTCACCCAGGATGGACAAGTATGCATCGGAAATCTGCCTATATCGCGCAAGCGAGGCAGTCTCCAACCTAAATCGAGCAGCGGAAGATGAATCGAGCGCGCGTATTGTGGTCATCGTTCGATGATCATTATGCCTGGTGCTCTGGAAGCCTTCCGAGTAGAGGACGCGCCTTGCGCATGGCTCTTGAGCGGAGACTACTACGAGCTTTGGTAGCTTCGTTGCTCCGGAGTCTCAGGTAGTCGAGTTGTTGGGAAGGGCGCGAAGAAGAGCGTCTCGCACCAAAGACGAGTCATTGTTTTCTCTAATCACTTGCCTTGGCAAAGGTGATTCATGGCTAGAGCGATGAATGCATCGCGTAGGATGCAAGCGTTGGATGCGCTGGAATCAAACGTACGGTCTTATTCTCGGTCATTTCCAGCCATGTTCAGCCGAGCGCGTGGCTCAATCATGTTAACGGAGGATGGTCGAAACGTCGTGGACTTCCTTTCCGGAGCCGGGGCGCTGAACTACGGCCATAACAATCACAGGATTAAAGAAGCCATTGTCGGCTATCTCGCATCGGACGCCGTCGTCCATGGCCTTGACATGGCAACTCCCGCGAAGCTCGACTTTATGGAGATCTTCAACACTGTCATACTTGCCAAGCGAAATTTGGAGTACTGCTTCCAGTTTACGGGGCCGACAGGAGCCAATGCTGTCGAGGCCGCAATCAAGCTCGCGCGCAAGGTAACAGGACGCCAGAACATTGTCTCGTTTACGAATGGATATCACGGCATGAGCCTGGGGGCCATGGCCGCGAGCGGTAATCGCGCTTACCGAACGGCCAGCGGCGTTGCGCTATCCGGCGCAACGTTCATGCCTTACGACGGCTATCTTGGTCCAGGCGTCGATACGGCGGACTACCTGCAAAAAGTGCTGGCCGACGAGAGCAGTGGTATCGATTGCCCAGCTGCCATCCTGGTCGAAACGGTCCAAGGCGAGGGCGGTATCAACGTCGCTAGCAGAGAATGGTTGAAGTCAATTCAAGCCGTAGCGAAGAGTGCCGGCGCTCTGTTCATTGTGGACGATGTCCAGATGGGTTGTGGCCGGACGGGCCATTTCTTTAGCTTCGAGTTCGCCGATCTGTCGCCAGATCTCGTTGTCTTGTCGAAATCCCTAAGCGGCTACGGCCTGCCACTTTCAATGGTGCTGATCAAAAAGGAGTTCGACGCATGGCAGCCGGGAGAGCACACTGGCACGTTTCGTGGGAATAACCTTGCTCTTGTATCCGCAAAGGCAGCGCTAGATCTCTACTGGCGGGACGAGACTTTCGCGAAAGAGGTGCTGCGGCTGGGAGAATTTATGCGGCGCCGGCTCGAGACCATCGCAATTAAGCACGGAAACAGATTTGCGGTTCGGGGCCGCGGCATGGCGTTCGGATTTGATTGCCAAATGCCCGACATTGCGGCAGCAACGACACGAGGTGCCTTCGAGAGGGGACTGATTGTCGAGCGATGCGGACCGGTCGATCAGGTCGTGAAATTTCTGCCTGCACTTACGATTGATTTCGAGACGCTCGATCACGGTCTTGAGATATTCGAGCAAGCATTGGATCAGGCGCTGAAACGGATCAGGTCTTCGTGACCGGGCGCAAAAAGAACACATGCCAAGCCGGTGAAGGAATGCCATGGCCTACGAGACGATCAAGTACGAGATTGACAAGAAAATCCTCACGATTACCCTGAACCGGCCGGACAAGCTGAACGCCTGTACCGCTCTCATGGAGCGAGAAGTCGTCGATGCGATCGATTGCTCCGACAAGGATAATGACGTCCTCGCAGTCATTGTTACCGGCGCGGGCCGTGCCTTCTGCGCTGGCGCCGACCTCTCCTTGGGCGGCGATACATTTGATAGGGACGTGCGGCGCGGGCCAGTGAAGCGGCTGCCCGATGGCAAGGTGGACTACAGCGATCCCGCGGTCAGCGACGGTGGCGGCAAGATTGCCATCCGGATATTTAGGTCTCTCAAGCCTGTAATCGCTGCTGTTAATGGACCAGCCGTCGGCATGGGCGCGACGCTGCAACTCCCGATGGATGTCCGGATCGCCTCTCATGACGCGCGGTTTGGCTTCGTGTTTTCACAGCGTGGTCTCGTACCGGAAGGCGCCTCAAGCTGGTTCCTGCCCCGCGTTGTCGGCATTGCCCAGGCGCTGGAATGGTCCTTGAGCGGCCGTATATTCACTGCAGAGGAGGCGCTCGCCGGCCGCCTGATCAACAGGATCGTCCGGCCGGACGAGCTGTTGCCAGCGGCGCGTGCGCTAGCCGTTCAGATCGTGGAGAAGACGGCGCCTGTGTCGGTTACATTAATCCGGCAAATGATGTGGCGCATGCTAGGCGCCGACGATCCGATGGAAGCCCACAAGATTGAAAGCCGCGGCATGTATGCGCGTGGTCGTTCCGCTGACGCCAAGGAGGGGGTGGTGGCCTTCCTGGAGAAGAGGCCTGCCGTATTCAAAGACAGGGTGCCGACCGATCTGCCAGATTATTTTCCGTGGTGGATAGAGCGGGAGTACAAGTGAACTTTGCTCGCAAGCGCAAACCGCATGCTCGTTACGGGAGTTGCCTGCATGCAGTGGGTGGCAATTGGTTCCTTCCAAGGACTCACCATTTTGGGATCCGCCTAAGTGGGCGCACGGATGCCCACTGCCGTGCTCGTAGCCAGAACCGGCAGACGCATCTCGAGCGCTAGCTACACGCCTGCTTGCGATCGCTCGCGAATGCGCCGCCCGGCGCGCGGATCGGCTGTGGGTCATTCTAACTCGGCTGAGCACGTGCGCTGCTCTGTCGTGGCAATCACGAATAGGGGCCGCGCGTAGTGCCATCGCCTAGCATGGATCGATCGTCCCCCAACCGAAGTAGGTAGTAGCTTGAGTTATTGCCAACACTGTACGCTGACAGGCTCGTGTAGCGATTGACGTCGCTCATCAGGACAGGACAAGCTGCAGCAATGAAAAGTGTAGTCAATCCGCTGAAAGTCTCACGCTTTCTTCGAGTATATGACGATCTAGCGGCTCAGAAAGGCATCAAGCTTTCGATCGGATTCGATTTTCAAAAGTATGTCTCGATTACCAGTGCTCTTCCGACTAAGAAGCCGACATATCCAAATTTCCGGCCCGATCGCTCGCCGATCAAGCCCGGCGAGGGCTATTGGATGATAGGTCTCGACAAGAATAACGATGTGGTGCTCGTGGAGGCTGCGCGGCTGTATGACCTGTCGGATACCAATTTTGCGGCCAATCTCGAGTCCCTGAGGGCGTTCTATGCCGATCCCGCACTACATGCGCATCCCCAAGATCGTTGCAGTTGCACCGCGCCAACGGCAAGGAAGATTACCGGCAAGGTCGCCTATCACGGAGATTTTTGGCTCCGTAAAGACTTCAGAGGCCGGGGCATGCCTGAGATCATGGCTGCAGTGTTACGTGGTATTTCGTTCGCGATGTGGACTCCGGATTTCGTGGTTGGACTAGCCGAGCGCTGGCTACTGTCCAAAGGCGTCCTGGCACAATACGGACATGCGCACTACGAGCAAGGCGGATCGGTGTTGCATCTCGTTGAAGAGAATATTGTGGATGACGATCTACTTGTTTGGCTCACCGGGGAGGAACTGCAACGGCTTGTTTATCATCAGGATAAGAAATGAACGGAGCGCGTCTCCGTTGCTCGCTCTTCATGACTGCCAGTCGGCGAGCGGAAAAAAAAGCGCGCTCCGCCCGCGTACTAACGCTGCTCCGGCGGCGCAGGGAAGTCACCAACAACGAGGTGAAGCGATTCAGACATAGCGCGAGTCGGCGCTTTGCCGGGCAGGACGGTTAGTCCCGGTTTGTTTCCAAATAAGAGCACGTCTTCGCTGCCTTCGACATTTCGCACTATCGCCCGCGGTAGAGCACAGGTCGGAGGTCGCGAAAAGGAGACGGCCGTTCCACAGACAAGTGGCTCAAGAGACAATCGCGTCAACACAAAGCAAGGATGGCTGGCGGAGGGATGCCCTGCGACAATCATCCTCAACAGCAAAGTACGACGGGTGTTAGGGGTCGAGTATGGCGGGAGCTTCGAAGGTTGGGCAAAGGTCTAAGGACAGGTTTGCGCGCGCGCAGTTGGTATTCCCTGATGGAACATCGCGAGCAAGCATCGAGCGGGGGCCGGTTCCCCGCTATATTGAGCGCGGAACGGGCAGCTATCTCATCGATGTCGATGGCACCCGGCTGCTCGATCTTAACGCCAACTTCACGACGCTGATCCACGGGCACGCGTTTGGACCTGTGGTAGAGGCGTTGACCCGCCAGCTGCATTTGGGCACCTGTTTCGCAAATCCGACAGATAGCGAGATCGCCCTCGCAGAACTGCTTTGCGAGCGCATTCCGCGCGTCGAGCGCGTTCGCTTCGTCAATACCGGCACTGAAGCCGTGCTATTTGCGATCAAGGCCGCACGAGCTTTCACAGGCCGCTCGAAGATCGCAAAGATCGAGGGTTCATATCATGGGGCCTACGACTGGGCCGAGGTAAGTCTTGCAGCGGCGCCGGACAATTGGGGGAAGCCGAGCGGTCCAAGATCGACTCGTTCTTATCGCGGGATGCCTGCGAGCGTGCTAGACGAAGTTATCGTGATGCGGTTCAATGATGCTGACGCCGCACGCCGATTGCTGTCTTTGCATGGGCATCATCTCGCCGCTGTCCTAATAGATCCGATGCCGAGCCGCGCGGGACTAATTCCACCTAAGCCGGAATTCATTGCGGCAGTCCAGGAGACCGCTCGCATGAATGGCGTCCTCGTAATTGCCGACGAGGTGCTGAATCTTAGGCAAAGTTTAGAGGGAGCGTCGGCCCTTTATGGTCTCGTTCCGGACCTCATCACGATGGGGAAGATTATCGGTGGCGGTCTGCCAATTGGAGCAATCGGTGGTCGGCAGGACGTGATGGAAGTATTTGATGCCTCGGCCGGCCAACCACAGGTCGCCCAAGGTGGCACATTTTCTGCCAATCCTTTATCCGTAACGGCCGGGCTTGTCGCCATGCGGCATCTGGATCATGCGGCGCTCGCTCACCTTGAGGACCTTGGGAACGTTGTCCGGAATGGGATTGCGCAGGCTATCTCAAAAAGTGCGGCGCCGTTCTGCGTCACGGGCGCCGCTTCACTCTTTCGCGTTCATCCGATGGCCCAAGTACCAAATGATAATCGTGAAGCTTATCCCGGACCGGGCGCCTCGAAATTGATGAAGCAGCTTGTAAACTTCTTTGCAGAGAATGGCATCATTCTGCCTTTTGGAGCTGCTGCCTCGATATCAACTCCGATGAATCGCACTGACGCGAAATTCGTCGTCGAAGTCTTCGCAGGCTTTCTCGACAGCCATCGAGCATGCTGGAGGTGATAGCTGCCTAAACGCGACAACGCCTTCGCCAGGGGTTACATTCGACCTGATTGAGCTCTTTGGTTCGGTGTGATCGTAACCGCAATTCGCAAGCAGAGCGGGCGCGCATATGGAATCCAAATACGGACAGGTGAGCCGAGGCTCGGTCGATCGCGCTTCGGAAAGGATCTGCATAAGCCTGTGACGCAAGCTTGTGTCATCCCCTTAATCGCGGATGGCGATCGGTTCGGCGCATAACAGGACGGTGATTGTAAGACTATTGATGTGGCGCTCGTCAGCAGGAGCAAGAGTGCCGGCTTACTGGTGCGACCATCCCCTTTTCAAACGACTTTTGTGAAAGGAATGGGCGTAGTTGGCATGCGAAGGCCATGCGTTACGAGTGAGGCCGGCCGAAAGGTTGATCCGCAGATCTTCGTCAAAGCTGGATACCGTGCGGGACGGAACTGAAGAGGCGAGGGACTACAGGACATCCCTCCGACGTTGTGAGTACCGCCCCATTTGATCTAGTAGCTGTCAAGGCGAACAACGTGATGTTAGTTCGCTTACGCGAATAAGAGTCGATCAAGCCGTTCCCTAACTAGACTCGTGCCGGCTTCGTTATGCCGTGCGTGGTGCCAGCCACTCGCTTGACAGATGAAATGGAGAACGGAATGGGACAGCAGCGCGCCGCCTCGAATGATGGTCGTCCGATCGAGCACTTTCGTAACACCGCCTATGTGATCAACAAGAGCCGGCCATATTTTGATGCAGCGCACAGCGCTGGTCTCATGGCTGTACAAGGACGTTCGACGGCAGGACGGGCCTTTGCGTTAGGCGCCGGTCCACTCAGCGGCCGGCCCCAAGTCATTGATTTCGTGCGGTGTTCGTATTTAGGGCTGGACAATCATCCGACAATCGTGGCCGCGGCGATCGAGGCCATCGAGGCGCATGGATCGCTGCACTGGTCATGCGCACGAACACGGCTTAATTTCGATCTTCTAGCTGATCTCGAAGCAGCTCTGTCGGAGATGTTCAGCGCGCGGGTTATCGCTTTTTCAACGGTCATGCTCGCCAACCTCGGGGCGATGCCCATTCTTGCTTCTGGCCTTCTGACGGACGGCGAAAAGCCGATTGTCGTGTTCGATCGCATCGCGCATTTGTCGCTCGCATATCACAAGCCGGTGGTTGCCGATGAAACGCGGGTGGAAACGATTGAGCACAATGATATTGACGCTCTGGAGCGCTTGTGCCGCGAACAGAGAGTAGTTGCCTATGTATGCGACGGCGTCTATTCGATGGGAGGAAACGCGCCGATCAAGCAGCTTCGTGAGCTCCAGGAGCGTTATGGGCTTTTTCTTTACATCGACGATGCTCACGGCATTTCGCTATTTGGGCGCCAAGGCGAAGGGTTTGCGCGCACACAGTTCCCCGGAGTCTTAGGTGACCGCACAATCATAGCAGCCTCGCTGGCCAAGGGCTTCGGCGCGTCGGGCGGCATGTTGATGTTGGGAACGGCTGAGCAGGAAGCTCTGTTCCGGCGATACGCGATTCCTTATGCATTCTCTGTCGCGCCCAATTTGGCAGCGGTCGGCGCAGCGCTTGGCTCGTGCGAGATTCATCGCTCGGCAGAGCTTGCTGAACGGCAGATGCGGCTGGCACAGCGTATCAAGGTCTTTGATTGCCGTGTCGAGACTCCCGATCAAGGCAATTCGCTCCCTATCAGAATGGTTGCTATTGGATCGGAAGCGAAGGCGGTTGCACTCGCCCGAGAGCTGCTCGATGCGGGCTTCTATACTTCCGTGATCTTCTTTCCGACCGTTGCGCAAGGAAAAGCAGGCATTCGGGTGTGCATTACGGCCGATCATGAGGTTTGCGACATAGAACGGCTGTGTGAGCACATCTTGGAGAAGGTGCCTGAGGCCACCGTTGGGCCCGGCAAAGCGCCAACGCCCACAGCACAGTGAGGACGTTTCCTGGAGTTAGAACAGCCGCAACTGGAGATGATCTGGGGCCTGAGCAATGGGATGATATTGACTTGAGCCAGGACACCTTATTCCACGACGAATGCCGCCACCGGTTCACAGAGCGGGCCGGAGCACGCCCCCTATGATCGCCGGAACAATGGCAACAGGAACACTTAAGACGGCTGAAGGTAATCCGTGCGCTGTGCTCGTCACCGGAGGAGCACGCGGGATCGGACTTGAGATCGTACGCCGGTTCTTGACGGACGGCTATCGAGTAGCTTTTGTGGCGACACAGGCGAACCACGTGCAGCGTGCGCTGGAGAGCCTTAGCGGTCCCGAAGATCGGCTTTGTGCGGGGGTGGCCGACGTCACTCAGCAAAATGAGGTGGGCCGATTTGTTGACAAGATTCGCAGACGTTGGGGTGAAATTGCGGTTCTGGTAAATAATGCGGGGATCTCGCCGAAGCGTGCGGACCAGAATGTGGCCTGGTTCTCGCAAGTGTCAAGGGAGGAATGGGCACGCGTCATCGATGTCAATCTGAGCGGCCCGTTCACCCTCATACGTCTCCTAGCACCATCCATGATTGCGAACGGCTATGGACGCATCATCAATATCGGGTCGCTCGCGGGCCGCGCCGTGCCGCTAATAGCCGGTCCGCATTACGCCGCATCGAAAGCGGGACTGATCGGCTTGACCCGCGCTGCTGCACGCGATCTCGCTCCATATGGAGTTACGGTCAACTGTATCGCTCCAGGGCGGATTCTCAGTGACCTCACTGGACCAGCAGAGGCCGCGGTCAATCGGTCCGCTCTCGGCCGTATTCCAATCGGTCGTTTCGGTACGGCTGAAGAGGTAGCACACCTCGCTGCGTTTTTGGCCTCGCCGATGGCAGGCTTCATTACTGGAGCGACGATCGATATTACGGGCGGCGAATTCGGCGCCTAGCCGGCGGGGCTCCGTCGTCTGACGTAATTGTCTGCTTTGTGAGCCAGCTTCGGCGGCTTGGTTCAGCCGAGTAATGCGCTTCTACGAGGGTGCAAGCAGGGACTATAACACTGCTTCCGGGCGCTCAGCCCGCAAAGCGGCCGTGCTACACATTCGACAATCGCTGCGGACCGGAGGCCCTGCAATCGAGGCTGCTGATAGTTGTGTGCCTGAGGAGAGGCCGAAGGAGAAAGGCCGCAAGTCGATCGCCCGGGAGTCCAGGGACGCGTCAACTGGAGGGAATAGCTGCTGCACCGAAATTAGCGGTCCCCCGATTTGAAGAAGGCCCGACACGGAACGGCTGGTCAGAACGGCTGGTGGATGATCCAATGTTGAATGTTGGGGGGCCGGCATTTTGCGCCCTATCAGACAAAGACGTGCTGTGTACAGTTCAGCACTTGTGCGGGACCTCACTTGCGCCGCGACGCACCTGGGCCGGCATGCACCATCTGCGCGCAGAGGGCCTCGCCCCCGGGGGAGAACTGCAAGGACGTATTCACAACGTGCAGGTCGCATGCGAGGTTCAGGGGAGGCTAGGCATCTGCAGTTTGGAGATCGGTCGCGGGTAAAGCAAGCGAGTCCGGGTGGGAATGCTTCATTCCGCGCAGATGCTCGGGTGGGCCTCGTTCACGTCTAAGCGGGGGCAGCGGAGGCGGATCGAGTACGTTGCTTCAGGCGGTGAAATCAGCCGTATACGCCTGGAGCTGGCTTCCGCGGACACGAACCGAGGCAAGCCCTTTGGTTGTTATCAAGGGGGCGGACTTTGTTCGAACCCGTCCACACCCGGCACGGTCCTTGCTCCATCTTCGGATCCTCTGCCGCCAACGTATCAGTTGAGGCTAATGGTAAGGCAGGCGAGGAGATCGGAAAAAACATCCGTCGTGCAGCCTGGGTGTCACTTCGCTTAGGTGGAAAGCGCCAGTTGTCGGCCTCTCCTGAGCATTAGCGATTGCGAGCCCTGCGTCCGCGGACGGAGAAATGCCGGAGATTGGTATGGCAGAAGAAACGCAAGCTTCCAGCGAGGCATTGCCGCAGCTGCGTGTTGTCGAGATTGGTAGCTCAGCCTCAACGAGCTATTGCGCGCGGCTGTTTGCCGATTTTGGTGCCGAGGTCTGGAAGATCGAGCCGCCGGCCGGCGATCCACTTCGTTCCAGCGCTCCACTCACCCCAGGTGGCCAAAGCGCGTGGTTCGCGTTCCTGAACTTCAACAAGTCGAGTATTGTCATCGATCCTGGAGATCCAGAGGCGGTCAAGTCGCTCACGCTCTTGATTGAGGATTGCGACATTCTGATCGATGGCCGCGATATCGATGGCGCGAACTGTCCACCGGTTGATGTTGCGGCAATCCGGCAACGACAGCCAAGGCTAATCTACCTGGAAGCGAGCTGGTTCGGCCGGGAGGGGCCTTATGCTGAGTTCACCGCGAGCGACACGACCGTTCGCGCCCTTGCCGGTCTCATCAAGCTGGTCGGGCCAGTCGAAGGCCCTCCTTTGCACGCGCCGGACTTCCAGACCGGTATCCTGGCGGGCCTATGGGGCTTTATCGCCGCTGCCTCGTCAGTGCTTGCGCGAATGCAGAGTAGAGCAGGCCGGTCGTACTCGCTCAGTATCTTCGAGGCATGTATCACGCTCAGCGAGTATCAGCTATTTGAAGCATTTCAGCGCGGCGACGTGATGCGCCGGATCGGCATCAATCGCTTCTGGCCGAATTTTCCAGTCGGCATCTATGAAACAAAAAAGGGGTGGCTCGGTGTCACAACAATAACCCCGCCCCAGTGGCGTGCGTTCTGCGACATGCTCGGCCTTCTTCAATTGCGTGACGAACCAGCTCTGGTGCTCGGTGCCGACCGTCTGAACCATATGGAGCAGATCGAACGGCTGCTCATCCCAAGGCTTAGGAAGCGGACCGCGCAGCAGTGGTTTGCCGAGGGACTAAAGCGCAAGATCCCGATTGTGCCGGTGCCAGAGATGTCCGATCTTCTCCAGGATAAAGAGAAGATCGAGCGTGGTGCAATCGTTCCAATTCTGCTCGGCAAGGAAAGAGCGCTGACGGCTGGCTCGATGCAGCGGCTGACATTGACACCGCCGCGCCGGGGCGGAAAGGTTCCGTGTCCCGGCGAGCGGCAGGCTCTGACGAATGGCCGATCGAACTCCACAAGAGGCGTGTCGATGTTCGTCGACTGCAGCAGTGCAGCCGAACAACCTTTGCTGAGAACGCGCGTCATTGACTTTTCCATGGGGTGGGCTGGCCCGTTGTGTACGCGGATTCTTGCTGACCTCGGTGCGGACGTGATCAAGATCGAGGCGATCCAGTACCCGGACTGGTGGCGCGGTGTCGATCGCCGGTCGGATTACGTAAACCGTCAGATGTACGAGAAGACGCTGCGCTTCTGCATGATGAACCGAAACAAGCGCGGCATCACACTTGATCTGACCAGACCCGAGGGCCTCAACCTTGCTAAGCGGCTGATAGCCGGCGCCGACATTGTTGTCGACAATTATTCGGTGGATGTGCTGCCAAAGCTTGGGCTTGGTTACGAAGTGCTGAGAATGCTCAACCCGCGCCTCGTGGTGATGTCGATGTCGGCCTTTGGCAAGAACAGCGCTTTTCGCGATTGCCGGGCATACGGCTCGACGCTGGAGCAGGGCTCGGGGTTGCCGAGCGTGGTCGGAAATCCCAATGGGCCGCCGGTAATGAGCCACGTTGCGTTCGGGGATGCTGTAGGTGGTCTGAATGGTTGCGCTGCAGTTCTTGTTGCACTGATCCACGCGCGCGAGACTGGGCAGGGGCAGTTTATCGATCTCGCGCAGATCGAATGCATGATGCCGCTTGCTGCTCCATGGATGATTATCCAATCGCTTTGCGGTACGTCGACAAGGTACGGCAATCGGCATCCTCAGTTTGTGCCGCACGGATGCTTCCGGTGCGCCGGGGAAGACGGCTGGATTGCAGTAGCTGCGACCGACGCGGGTATGTGGCAGAGGCTTGCGAGCGTGATCGGCCGAGGAGACTGGGCTGCTGACCCCTCGTTGAAAGTTGCGGACCGTCGTCGTTCGATGGAGGATACGATCGATAGCGCGATTGAAGCCTGGACGCGCACACGTGGTGCAGATCAGGCGATGTTCCAGCTGCAGGGCGCGAGCATCGCAGCTGGCGTTGTGCGCCTGCCAATCGACCTGCTAAAGGATCCGCAACTAAGATATCGTTCATTCTTTCAGGACGTTGAACGCGCTTTCATCGGTCTGCACCCACAATCGTCGATACCGATTCGTGAAGGTGCACGGCCTCATTCGATCCGCCGAGCGGCACCGGTTCTGGGAGAACATAACACGGAAATTCTGACCGGCCTTTTAGGGCTCTGCGAGCCGGAAATCGCTGATCTCAAGAGGAAGGGCATCATCGGGACGAGAATGCTCTCGGAGGAGGAGCTGAGCCAAAGACGAAGCTCTCAAGAAAGCTCGACGACATAGCTTCGCGTTTACGTGCGACGGAAGCTTGAGGATAGTTGTACACAGATGTAACAGAATTTGCCAGATTAAGGGAAGACCGGATTGTCTCATAAAAGCGCAGTTGCACTTGCATTGCGTCATTGGGGTCGGTTCGCGCGCCATCCGCTGGATAGAATATGTGAAGATCCGCACGCCTTCACGCCAAACGACTATCACCCTTTGCCTGAGGAGCGGGCTCTAGCCGGTCGTCCTGACCGGATCAGCTGGCTAGTTTACATCCCAAATGACATCATTGTCGTGCATGAACTCGAACTGCACCGACCACACGACCCTCTGCAGGCTGTCTGAGACCGGTAAGATCGAACGTCCTGGAAGCCGGCTGCTATTCGGGGTAGTCCATAGCGAGATGAACGTGGCACTCAAGTCAACTACCAGTGCTCGCTGTTGATCCGGATATGTACCCGTGTCACCTATACCTTCGAGGTCCGCTGCAAAAGAGCGGGTCCGCTTTAAAGGAGCTTTGCGCGAAGGCTAAGGTGAAGGCATAGCGCTTGCGCAGCAGCAACTCGCAATCTGTACCGGCCGGAGCCTTCCTTCCGCTGCTTTGCTGCCTCGTGCGGCTCTGAAAGATCATGGCGCGGTGTTTAGGTTCAGAATGTGGGTTTTCGACCGATCGGCCGGTCCATCTAAGATGAGAGGCGATTGAGAGAGGAGTACGGCATGGCACGTAATGGTCAAATGGCGCTCGGATTATACGTCTTACAGGCGGGATATATTGAAGGCGCTTGGCGCGATCCCAGCGTGCCGGAGACTGGCGGAGTCGACATCGACCATTATGCGCACCTTACGGCACTTGCCGAAGACGCGGCATTTCACTTCGTATTTCTTGCGGATAGCCCAAGTGTCGTCGAACGTGATAATGCAAACATAGCGCGTGCAGGCCGAAACGATACGTTTGAGCCGATCACGCTGTTATCGGCTCTTTCATCAAGAACAAAAAATATCGGATTCGTTGCAACAGCGACCACGACATATCACCAGCCTTATCATCTCGCACGTATGATAGCTTCCCTTGACCATCTCTCCCACGGGCGTGCGGCTTGGAATATCGTTACCTCCGGGAATAAGTTCGAAGGGGCGAATTTTGGCGATGAGGAAATTCCAGAGCATGACGCGCGATATGACCGAGCTAGAGAGTTCGTCGACGTCGTGAAAGGGCTTTGGGATACATGGGAAGACGACGCGTTCATTCGTGACAAGGAAAAGGGAATCTTCACGGACACGTCAAAGTTGCATTATCTGAATCATCATGGGACCTACTTTTCAGTGAGAGGGCCGCTGAATATCGCACGGCCACCCCAGGGATATCCGGTATTGGTGCAGGCCGGCTCATCCGACGCTGGCGTCAGGTTCGCCGCGGAATTTGCGGAAGTTGTGTTCACGGCTCAGCCATCGATCGAAAATGGTAAGCACTATTACGCAAATCTAAAGGAAAAGGCTCGCCAGCTTGGGCGTCAGGACGATCACGTGCTGGTGATGCCGGGCATTGTCCCAATTGTTGGACGGACAAGGCAGGAAGCCTCGGATAAGCTTAAGAGGCTGCAATCCTATACACACCCAGAGGTCATGTCTGAGACAGCAGAGCGGTGGTTGGGGTTTGTCAGCAATCTGCGTTCGATCGATCTCGATTCTTTGGTTCCCGCTGCCCTGCCGCCGACCAATTTCATTCAGAGTCGCCAAAAGGTGCTCCTCGAGCTAGCTGCTCGCCAAAAAATGACTTGGCGACAGCTGATTCGCTCGATATCGGATTCTCGTGGGCATTTGATGGTGGTCGGAACGCCACATGAAGTGGCAGAAGCCATGATTGGCGCGTTCGATGAATATGCGGCGGATGGGTTCAATGTGATTCCCGCGATTGTTCCGAGCGGGCTCAAGGATTTTGTGGAGCTGGTCGTTCCTGAATTGCGCCGGCGCGGCAAGTTTAGGTCGGCAAGCTCCGGACGGACTCTTAGGGAAAACCTCGGGCTCAAGCGGCCACTCAATCAGTTTACGCGAGCGGCGTAGGCTCTTATCTCGGAGACGCTCTGGCTACTTCGGCTGTGTAAGCGGAGCCATGCTGACGCGGCATCGGCTGGAGCCGTAGTCGAAATCGCCGCCGTAGATTCCAAGGGGGCACGTGAGGCCGGTCTGGCTCGTCTCCCTCTGGAGCAGTTACTTCCTGTTCCGGCATGCGCGTGCCGGCTTGCGTCCTCTGGACATCGGTTTGGGAGGCGCCGCCCCCTTGGCCGGCTCAGCGAACAATTCGGACAAGTGAATACCCAACGTCCTGGCAATACGGTCCAGGAGATCAATGGTCGGGTTCTCTTTCTGCAGCTCAATGCGGCCCATATACGAACGGTCGATGCCGGCATCATAGGCCAATCGCTCTAGCGGAATGCCGCGATCTACACGGATCCGGCGCACATTCCAGGCCACAAGCGCACGAGCGTTCATGCGCAAAGGCAGCCATTCTGACGACTATGAAACCACTGGTTATAGGCACACTATTGCGATAAGCTGGGCACCGAAGCAGTTGCCTGTCCGCGCACTATTGCTTCAACAGAGCAGGTCACCGTGAGATGCGGATGTCGTGCAATTTGTCATGTTTGAATGCCGTTTGAGCCCATCAGAGGCGAGCTCGTGGCGGAGAGCAAAATGGCCCCGGAGTACTGCGGCCTTTTCCGGGCGCCGGGTCCAAAGAGGACAACCGTTCTGCTGGAGCTCGAAAAGTGAAACGAATTCTCTTCCACTTGGCTGCATTTGGACTGCGGCCTTTCACTTGGCCGCCTCGGCAAGCGACGGCTTTCCATTCCGTTCCGGGAGGGTGAAGCGCAACAACTGCCTAAGCTGCATGGCAAATCCCATTAGTCACCGGTATGGACCTGCAAGTAGATGCAGCGCCGATAGAAGACCAAAGGCCAGGAATGAGATCACCAGGTCATTGTGAGCTGATATGCGCCCGCGGTTCCGGCGTTCGGCGAAAAAGAGCTTGGGGCCGCGACGATTCGATCAGTACAAAATGTCCCGGACTTAGTTATCGTTGCTGCGATTTTGATAGATCTTTCAGGTTGGTGGGAGTTTCAAGCAGTGCTGCCCGATCCGAAGATCGCAGATTTGGCGCCCAGCGGGCACGAGCTCACGCCATATGACAAGGGGCACGCCGTTACCTACATGCGACTTCTCGATGCCGACGCTGACAACGCAGATTGGCGCGAAATCGCGCGCATTGTGCTTGGGCTTGAGCCGACCGTTGAACCCGATCGTGCGCGACGCACGTTCGAAAGTCATCTGA
>Ga0214544_1000280_pt1 | contig 85655 bp, 36 predicted proteins | sample CNSS3metaG_FD_160074 | JGI IMG/M metagenome (GOLD analysis project Ga0214544, IMG submission 160074) | Root nodule microbial communities from cowpea collected in UCLA plant growth center, Los Angeles, California, USA - CNSS3 | ecosystem: Host-associated > Plants > Roots > Nodule | place: USA...
GCAGAAGAAAAGTTTAAACAAGGAAACATAAAAGGGGCCATCACTTGTGCCACTATGGCCAAAACGCTAGACCCAAAAGTAGATGGAATTGATGAAACAATCTTAGCCTACAAGATCCATCGGGCAGTAATAAAAAACATGGCAACGGTACAACAAATTGGTACAAAGTTCTTGGCATTAGGAAAGGCTTTGAGGACGACATTGAGAGCATCAAGATGCAACACAACAAATTGGTAGTCATGCTCAACCCAACCAAGAATGCTTCAGTGGCAACTTGGGGTGCTTTTAGACTCATTTACGAGGCTTGGGCTCAGCTAAGTGACCCAAATTATCAAAATGTAAATTTAAGAAGAAAGATGAGACCACAACGCAACAAAATTACCAAAAGTGCGTGTGTTCGATGTAGAAAGTGGTGCTAGTACGAGGTTACTAAAGTTTCAAGTGCATATAAACATGGAGACTGCACTAAAAGAGTTTTATTAATTGAGTGTCTGTGTTGTAAATGCAAGTTTGATCCAATATCTCGACATATTCCAAAATCTAAAAAGCTCCACCTAGAAAGTTGTGCTTAATTTTGAAACAATTTTGTACTTTAATTCTTTCATTTGATTGAATTTCCTCACTTATAATTTTCTGAGTTTTTCATGAATCTAATGCTTTATGTTATATGGAATATATTGTTTTCGAGTAAAAGAATGTCATGGTGGCTTGTATATACTGTGTACGAGTAAAAGAATGTCATACTAACAAATACAAAAATTGTTTTAATAACATTTCATTTCAATACATGTTTATAATTATTTTTATTTTATATAGATTTATAATATTTTAATGTTAAGATAATATTTTATTTAAGGTTTAGTTTATATATATATATATATATATAAATATATATATATATATATATATATATATATATATATATATATATATATATATATATATATATTTATATTAATATAATTTATTTGATAAATATTTGTTTATTATGCTTACTAGTATTGTTTAAGGATTGCGAACATAAAAAATGACGCCGTTAAATATTATTCGTTTTATTATACTTTTTTATATCCTCCAAGATATAGAGTAAGGATTATAAAATTTTGGTAAAATTCAGTAATAAATTAACCAATGAGATGAAAATATGTTAAAAATTGCTTTGAGAGCAATAATTATTGTTACCACTTGCTTTAATTTGATTTAGTATTTTCTGAAATATTTTTTTCTTAAAAAATATGATTAGCATAATTATCATTACAAATATTGTTAGTAACATATTGACATAAATACTGTAATCATACGTAGAGTTAAATATATATTAGTTGTGTTGTAAGCATAATAATTAGATTAACTCTATTCTTTTAATTTCGATTTACAAAGAATGCCAACTGAGCCAATAGTAAATATACGCAAAAGTAAAAAAGAAGTGGTGTCAGAAATATAGATCAATTTAGTTCTTCATTTTTTGAAATATGTGAATTTAGTCATTTTAATCAAATTTTGTTCGGTTTATTTGATGTTTCGTACGTATTTTAGGATTGTATTTGAGTTGTTTATATTATTTGACACATATTTGATTTAATATTAAGCCAAATACTATTATGAAACATGCTTGAAATGTCAAATAAACTTAATAAAATTTAATTAAAATGACTAAATTGACGTATTTCAAAAAATAAAGAACTAAATTAATCCGAAATTTTGAAATGGACTAATTTCAAAATTCTCTCAAAAGTTAAGAAACCAAAATCTTATTTAATCCGAAATATAAAAATAAACGGCGCTAATGGAACAAACGTTTAAGTAAAGAGTAAAACTATAATTAAAAAGTTAGTACATAGAATAGAACTCTCTCACCAACCGGAAAACTGAAAGGAAATAAGGGAATTTAAATTACGCAAGGCCGTTGTTGCAGTAGCACTGTGCTTGTAGACACAAACCCATTAAAAACTATACATAACATTAAGATAATTTTATCAAGGTTCTCACTACAAACTTCAACATTATCTTAATACGTTTTGAAAACTTGATTTATATTGATTTAAGCATTGAAATGTCTTTATAAAAAGGTTAAATATGTTTTTATCTTTGAAAATTTGAATTAATCTCTCTTAAAAATATTAAACCAATTTAAATAAATCTAAAAAAAATTAGTTAAAGAATTAAATCCACACACTTTTAAGAATAAGGGACTAAATTAGTTTTAAAATTTTAAAAAAGACTAATTTCAATTATCACTAAAAGTTAAAGGATAAAAATATATTTAACCTTTATAAAACTGTTTACTTCCTTCTATCTTCATTCTACTTTAGCTAGCTATATGTTTTTTAACATTGGTACATATCATTACATTTTCATTATTTTTCATTGTTTTTCGCTTTCTCATAATGTATTATGTGTGCTTTCTTTAACAGATACCAATTCCTTTCTTGGTGCTAAAAGACTGTGCCACCACTTTCTTTTTCATGCTTAAATGTTAAATAATTGCTTATTGTTTTGAACTATACTTAATGTGTTTTATTTATTCTTAGTGTTGGTTTCCTACTTTCAACTTTCATTTTTTAAGAGTATGTTATGTTCATGAATGCATCATCACTCCTTTTAGGCCTCTCTTTTTTTTTTCATTTCTCTTTTTAAAATTCTTTTTACTATATTGGTTAGAGATTTTATCATGGGTAACCTAAATCTATTTTCTATATGGACGAGCTCTGGTTTGATAATAAACAAAGTCTTGAAAAGTTAAAAGTTAAAAAGTTAAAATGAGAAGATATTTTAGATAAATATCCAATTATTGTTTTCCTCGTTCTACTTTTATCCTTGTTGTAAGTGACTATTTCGTAATTATGTACACATTTAACTTTCATTTTCATGCATGGTTTAGGTGGAGATTTTACATTATCGATAAAAATTTACAACAAAGAAAGATTAAACTACATGCGATACTTGAAATTAAGAATAAAGAAATGGTTATCATAAAAGTAGCATATGATTAGGATTTGAATCTTAAAGGAGTTTTCCTTTTTCTTTTTTTTTGTTATTCTTCAATATCTACTTCGAAATTTTATCTCTTATTGCTTCAGGTTATGTTTGACTCCTGGTTGGGTTCATGGTATTGGTGACCTTTGAATGCATCGTTCTATATGCTTGCCTATACCTATTCATGTGTAGGGTCTTTCTGTCTCTGTTTTTAGTTGTGTATTTTGGAGCAATAGAAGTTTGTGGCTACTACTTTAGTCTCATGTGCATCTTCTTTAGGGTCTTTTTAATCTTTGATGGATCTCTAATTATTGGCTGTCATATCTTGAAAGGTTTCGATGTCCAGCTTTTGCATCTTTTTATATATATTATTGATCCTTTTGTAAAAGGGTTAGAGCATCCCATAAATGTTCTTCTTTAATTTATTCATTTTTTTGCTGAAAAAAAAAAGTTCATTATATTACTAAAACAACTAAAATAAAGAAAGTTAATTTTATTGTAAATTTTAAGTGAATAAGTGATTTTGGGTTGTAGATATGAGATTGCATTATGTGATAATTATATTTGATTGAAATTTAAAAATTTTGGGTGAGTTTGATTTTGACAATATTCTTAGATGATCAGCAAGTATGTGAAGTTGATTTCATATACATAGTCAATGTATCTCTGATAGGTTAAAAGGGTAATAATACTTGTCTAGAATTATAAATTGAATGAAGATTTATTTTCTTAGTTATGTATGTGAAATTGAATAATTATGACCATATTTTGATGAGGAAATGTTGAAAACTTTGTATAATTTTCCACCAATCAAGATGGAATGAAAATAAATACATTCCAACTGTAGTCAACTCCACCATTCACGCCTCCCACATTAGTCTATTCCTTGTCATAAGATCTAACTCCTCTTACAAAACCTTTTAATGTTTTCACGTTTTGTTCAGAGAAAATAAAAAATATGTAGAAATTCAGATGCTTTGATTAGAAAGAAACAAAATTAAAAGATGAAAAACAATTTTATATATAAAATTTAAATTAAAAGAAAATTATTTCAATTTTTTATAAATTAAAGTTACATTTCAAATTTAAATTAATTAATTTTAGTTTATTTATTATTTAATTTTTGTATTAATTAATTTATTGTATTTAAAAAATAACTACTAATACCATATTAATCATTACCAATTATATTAAAAAATAACTAATTTTTTAAACAAAAAAATCCATTATCTATAAAAGCATAATTCATTTCATACATAATGGATTATCATTTTAGTTTCCATGCAAATCTTCTTAATATACCGCAAAAAAGTTTAAAACGCATGTTTAATTTTTCTTATTTTATTTGTTTTTTATATTTCCATCTATTTTAATTAAGGAAAATATATACCGACTACTTTATTTGACTATTTTTTTTACTCTATGAGTTGGCATTCAAGGTGATCATAATGTTTAAAATTCTAATTAAATTTTTTTATCCACGCGGGCGAGAGAGGGAAATGAGGAAAAAGAAAGAAGTAGTGGGTTTCAGAAACCTAATTTTCATTTTCACTGCTACCTTCTCTTCTTTGTTTCTGCATCTATTCTTTGCTCGAAAAACAACAATTTATAATTTTGACCCAAAATAAAAAGTCAATGCTCTTTGTCCCTTCTCGAAAGTGGCCTTTTGTGCACTTTGTGATTCATCTCCACGATTATTGTTGTTCGAATCAATGGCTGGTTCATCTCCACTGCTCTCGTTTTTGCAGTCATTTTCTCACTACAAAGGAAAAGAAACAGAAACTCATTTGGATTCCTAGTAAGTATCCTCCCATTCTCTTTGATTCATGCATTTTTTTAATTTGGATTCACCGCTTTGAAGGTGGTTCAGTCTGATTTTGGGAGGAAAAATTGAATGGATATAGTGATATTGTTTAATCCCTAGGTTGATTACAGTTTTGGATTCTTGTTTGATTCCTGGTTTTTGTTTGTTTATTTTGGGTCGAAATTATAAATTGTTGTTTTTCGAGCAAAGAATAGATGCAGAGAAACAAAGGAGAGAAGGTAGCAGTGAAAATGAGAATTAGGTTTCTGAAACCCCACTCCTTCTTTCTTTTTTCCTCCTTTCCCTCTCTCGCTAGGGTGGATAAAAAAATTTAAATCAGAATTTTAGACATTATAGCCACCTTGGATGCCAACTCAGAGAGTAAAAAAGTAGTAAAATAAAGTAGTCATTCTATATTTTTCTTTAATTAATTGAAAAACTCTTTACTTTGCGGGCAATTGTGTAGTTTACTTTGCGGGCAATTGTGTAGTTAGTATTTTTTATTCTTGTTATTTATTTAAAAATCATTTGACATGATTCATAAAACAAATCTTTTAGGTACCCTCCTCATTAACAAGTTGATTTCCCTATTTATAATTTTATGATAGATAAATTTCTTATTTTATATATATATATATATATATATATATATATATATCATAAATTTGGAAATATTTAAATTCTAGTAATAATAAAAGTATAAACCATAATAATTTTAAATAGTTCAATTTAGAAAATAAAAGTAATTTATAAATCATTATTTCAATTTTAATTTGTAAGACTTGCTTGGTGATAAAATAACTATTGAGATTTACGTGATAAATGAGTTTTGACCCTTGAAGTCTTCAAAATGATCCACCGATTTTTTTTTCAATTAAATATTGATTGGATGCTTATGATTACTATGATATCATTATTTGATTTAGATTACTCCAAAGATTAGTTTGTGTTATATGTGACTTTATTGGATAGTTAAAACTTGAATTTCAATTGTTAAATATTTTAATCATGCAAAATTAATTTTCTATCAAACCAATACCAAACGTTGTCTCTATCAAAGTAAGTAATAGTCAAACCAAATCCTTTAAATCTTTTGCTTAATAGCTATTGGCTACTCCTATTTAATTTTTTCATGTTTTATTCCATTGCTATTATATATCCTCTCTAACATGACTATCTAACATGATTAACTTATATCATAATTCTCTAAGAAACCTTTCCACAACAAAGATGTAGCTTTACGCTTAACCCCTTATGAACGGCAAAAGTATCCTTGTTTTAAACATAATTTAATTAAAATTCATAACAAAACGAACATAAACAATTACATTGATATATACAGATAATTTAAACAAATTTTGAATGAGTTTGATGTTGACTATATTCTTAAATTACCATCAAGAATTTGAATATTTTAATCATGTTTTTTTTTAATTTAAATTAAAATATAGCGGGTACGAATATTATGATATCCGTATCCGCCCCGTTAACATGCATGTATTAATAATACTCGTACCCATTATTCGCGAGTATCTAGGGATGACAAAAATACTCGTACTCGTGGGTATTTGTGGATGAAATCTGTGACGGTTAGTTGATACCCATGGGTATTTGCTATTCGCGGGTATTTTAATATCCGTTTATAAATGAGTCGGATGTGGGTATCATACTATTCGTACCCGCGGGTACCGTTACCTGTAAAAAATTAAAATTAAAATTATGTTTTATTAAGTTAAATTTAATCAAAATTAAATTTTAATTTATATTTTATTAGATTAAATTAAATTAAAATTATATTTATTTAATTTATATTTTATTTTACATTTTTTTTGTAATTTTATTTAAATTTAATTTCAAATATTTATAAAATATTATTTTAAAATATTTGTGGGTATCCACGGGTATCTGCAGGTTTTAAAATACCCGTGAATATTTTTTAAACAGGTACTCACGTGGGTAGTAGGCGGATTTTTTTGTTACGGGTGGGGTTTCGGGTAGGCACTATACGTGTCTGACCCGACCCGTTGTTATCCCTATGGGTATCCTTTTACAATATTCATTTCCTACCCGTTGTAGATTTTATCTGCAGATACCCGCAAATATGGATTATTTTGTCATCCCTATTTGTAACCATTAAATATTCCTCGTTTAAGAGACATATTCTCGTGTGAACATTGTTTAATAATATAATAAAATAACATATTTCATTTAAAAATTAGAGCTTTAAATAAAGCTATTATAACATTCTTGAAAAAAACCTCATAAAAGATCTATAAGATGTTGTGTGAGATTGCTGATGGTTCTATAAAACATATTTACAAGTTTTTGAAAAGTAATAATCAACTAGTAATATAATAAGTAATAAAAAGATCAATACTAAATCAATAATAATAGGGTTAAATATCTTTTCGGTCCCTTAACTTTCAGTTAATTTTGGAATTAGTCTATTTCAAAATTTTGAACTAATTTAGTCATTCATCTTTCGAAATACGTGAATTTAATCTTTTTAATCAAATTTTGTTAAGTTTATTTGACATTTCAAGCGCGTTTCATAATAGTATTTGACTTAACATTAAAGCAAAAATTTGTCAAACAATATAAACAACTCAAATACAATATTGAAATGCATACAAAACATCAAATAAATCTAATAAAATTTGATTAAAATGACTAAATTCACGTATTTCGAAAGAAAAAATTCGAAATGGACTAATTCCAAAATTCATTTAAAGTTAAAGGAGCAAAAACATATTTAACCCATAATAATATAATAACAGATTATTTTTCAGATGCTGATTATAAAAAATTTCACTAATAAAATTAAGGCTTAATTAGTGAGTTAGTTATCTCATTTGTTAGTTTCATTTATTTTAGTGCTCTTATTATTAGTTTTTTTTTTTCAATTTGCTCCTTTAATTCTTTAAAAAAAATCAATGTGTTTCAGTTAAATTGACGTTAACGCTATATTTGTACATGCATGTGTCAGTTTTGTGGAATTTTCATTTTTTAACTTTAATTTTTTCTTAAATTAAACTGTCATGTGACACATAATCTATCATGTGACAGTTTTTATTTTTATTTTAAATAAAAAAATTAAAAATTAAAAATTAAAATTAAAATTTCACAAATTAACATGTGTATGATAGTAACAACATGTGCTAGTTCAATCTTTTAAAAAATATTAAAATAAATAAAAAAATTGAAAATTTTACAGAAAATAATATGTGGTATGTATGGATACTAGATACGGTATTAACGTTAATTTAACGAAAATAATTAAATTAGACTAAATCACCGATTAAACCTAAAATTAAAAGTCTTATTATTGTCATCACTAACACTACAGTGCTTTTATCGAATAAGAACACAAAATTTGCTAAAACTCTCATTAAGTTTAAGCATGAGTAGACCAAAGATGGAGTTGAAAACTTTGTATACAAAACTTTGGATACTTTTCCACCAATAAAAACAACTAAGATGAGTTGAAAATTAAGGCTTTCAACTGTAATGCTTATTTGGAGTCTTCTCCACCATTCACGTGTCCCGCTTTGGTTTATTCCTTGTCATCATAAGATCTAACTCCTACAAAATATAAATAAAATAACAGCTAGACTTTCAATGTTCTAATGTTTTTGTTTAAAAATATTTATAAACTGAGATGGTTTGAATAGAGAGAAACAAATTAGAAGATGAAAAAAAAAATTATATAGAAATTTTAAATTAAAAGAAAATTATTACAGATTTTTTATAAATTAAAGTTATATTTCAAAATAAAAATAAAAATAAATTAAGGAATAATGTATCAAATTTTAATTTTTAAATTTTTTATTTAGTATTTTATTTATTTATTTCTATAAATTGATTTTTTGCATTTCAAAAAGATAACTACTAATGCAAATATTAATTGTAAGACCCAGTTTTATTTCTGTCCTAATGTTTAAGGGCTGGCCTTAATCTGTTGGGCCTAAGGACTGACCCATAGGGTGCTAAGGCCCTAAAGCTGCTAGGGTTTCCAATTCTGATTCATTCTTACAAAACAGAACCCTAAGCGTTGTCCCCTTCCTTTCAGAACACTTTGCTAGGGCTTGACTCCGATCTTGGCCAAAGATTTCTCGAGCTCAATTTTGTTTTTCGCTCCATGTAAGTGTTTCTCAAGCTCGTACCTGTAATCCCTGAAGCTTATTTTCGTGTTCTTCCTTTTAGGGTTCCATAATAACTTTGTTCTTTCACTGTCCGCTGTTCTTCCAGTTTCTGAGACTGCTTCTCGGACTGTTGCACTCCGCAGTTGGTGTCGAGATCTCGTATAAGCCCTTTCCAGGTAAGGGAAGCTAGGGTCCGTGTGTCTAGTCGTTTTTAGCTTGCTCTAATATTATTGTATGATTCTGTGGACTACATGCTACTGTGATTTGATGAAAATGTCATTGTGGCCTTTGGGTTTGATGTTTGCATGACTGTTGTGTGAATGAACAGTGGCGGGCACTGGTTTTCTCGCCCAAGCGAGCATGCCTCGCCTAGGCGAGACTAATAGAGGCTCGCCCAAGCATTTCTGTGCGAACGGTCGCTCAGGCGACCTGGTTTCCTTTTTAGCGAGGTGTAGTCTCGCTTAGGCGAGAAGGGGCTCGTCTGAGCGAGACATCGCAGAACCCACTGTTTCCCTGTCGCGCTCTCGCCTAGGCGAGAAGGGTTTCACCTGAGCGAGAGGGCCTCTCTCGCCTGAGCGAGGTCTGTTAGCTTGAGCGAGGCTGCGGACAGGTTTTGGTGTTATTGTTGAATGGTTCATTGATGTGTGGCTTGCTTGTCTGATCTAAATGTTTTACTAAAAGGGTTGCGGGATGATGCCATGATTAATATATGAGTTTGAGATGGAAATTGTAAGACCCGTGAAATTTAATTAATTAAATAAATAAATAATTAATAAATGCGGGTAGGAGAATTAATTATGACATTAAATTATGAGTGAAATGATGTGGAAAAGTACTAGCTCAAGTGGTTGAGAGTACTTTGATTGTGTATGAGGACTTGGGTTCAAGTCCTATGTATGCTATTTTGTGTTATTATTCGTTGTTATTTTTATGATAACAATGTTGTGAAATAATATGACAATTGAATTATGATCATTAGCATGAAATCTGAATTGGTTAAGTGGTTTGTTATTGATTTGGGGATGGCATGGTTGTGGGTTCAAGCCTTGGAGAACTCATATTATATTTTTGGCTTTGGCTTGAATATGAAGAGTTAAGGAACATCCTAGTGGAAGGGCAGAATAAGGGTGGCTGTGAGAAGGCTAAGGAGTCAATTGGTGAAGGGAGGACACTTAATCGTCAAGCTTTAAGCGGAGAAAAACTAGGTTAGGGGAGTTTTTACGTTAGAATTTTTATAAGTGTATGTGAATTGCTAGATATATGTGTAATTATTGATTTATGTTCGTTTCTGGTTGAATATTTGTGTTTCTGGAAAATTCCCAAAAACCGCCTGGCGGGCTGTTCATAGCCGTCAGGCGGTGCATGTAATTATATGTAATCTGGGTTCCTGGACGAGGAACCGCCTGGCGGCACACTCCCGGCCGCCAGGCGATGCGTGAAGTGTTACACTTTTCTGGGTTTCGCTGATGAACTGCCTGACGGTGATGAAATTCTACAAGGTGATGCGAGTCTGTTAGGCTTGATTTCTGGTGATTTTGGGAGTTTCGGATTGAGTTGATCGGGGAAAAGCAAAGGGATAGTGGTTACTGGAAGTTCTAACTGGTTTTCCATTGACTTTGAGCGTAGTGAAAGGTTTAAGTCGATGGAACAGTGTAAATGAGTTGTAGGGCTTGGGAATTTGCGGTTTGGTAGAACTAAACTGGACCAAGTCTATTATAATAAAACTAAGGTTGTTGGAATTAGACTAAGCGCGGATTGATGGCACTCGTGTTAGGTTCTTGGAGAGAATTAGTTTAGATAGGAGGAAAAAGGGGCATCTAGATGGTATAAGGATCACTTTCGCAAGGGCTGTAAAACTGGGAAATTGCCCAGAAATCTATGTGCCGCTTTGTGGCACGGGCTTTGCCGCCAGGCGCCTTCACGGTAGTGTTGTTGCTGGGTGTTTGTGCGAGACAGTGAGGATGGGGGGGAGCTTGAAGTCAAGTTGAAGAGTGAATGAAATTAGGAAGGTTAAGGATGGGAAATGAGAATTGTAACAGTTAGAGGAATGAGTTGAGGTGGCAGGATTTGTTGACAAGTCTTGGGTGGTTGTGAGTGGGGAGTTAGAGATAAACTTGGTAATGGTAATGAGCGAATTGTGAATTGATAGGTGAGGAATGTTAACATAAGATAAATCTGTTTATTTTATCAAAACATACTGTGATATATTACATGGATGGGAGTGGAAATTTTGGTTAGGGAAATATACACTCGAGAGTAGTGTTATCTTAGCTGGAATTTGAAGGTAGAAAATGTGTATGAGAGGTTAACACTGAACTCAGTGGGATCTGACTTGGAATGCAAACAGGGAAGTACCCTTAAAGTGGAGGACCTTGATAAGAATGGGAGGTGCATCTTGTAGGTAAATTGGAAATGTTAACATATGTGAGGTGTGGTGGCAATGTGATACACTGAAGCTTTAACTATTAAACTTGGTTGAGTGACTAATGTGGTCTAGTTATGAATTCCTGTGACTTAATTCAAAGCAGTACAGTAACCAGTGGCGCAACTGATATAGCGCATGGCGGTGAGGGAGGTCCCGCCAGGCGATAGAGAATGAATAGAAGCGCTATGGGGTCGCGTCCGCCCGACGGCGTGGGAGTTTCCGCCAGGCGGTTGTTGTAGAATTTGAAATCTATTTTGAGGCGCTTGGCGCCTGGCGGTACGTGTCCCCCGTTAGGCGGTCTGGAAGCTGTGGCGCCTAGCGGTACGTGTCCCCCGCTAGGCAATTTGGCTGCTGTAAGTCTTAGTTATTGGACTTTGTAGGGTGTTCTACAAGGCTTTTGGTGGTGCTCTAAAGGTAAGATTGATGGGTTCCTTGAGTTGAGCTCGGAACGTATCCCTTGAGTTGAGCTCGGGATAGGGGTTAAGCACGTACGTTGATCGAGTTGAGCTCGGAATGGCATCCCTCGAGTTGAGCTCGGGATGGCGGATGAACACGAGGAACCCTTGAGTTAAGCTCGGGTTGGCGAGTGTTGCCGGTGTGAGTGTGCTAGTTGTGGCCAGTACGGATGGGTCCAGATAGATTGCCCTCCTCAGTTGTTGGCTGACGAGTTTGGTAGTCTTGGGACATTATGGACTATGTTCGTAATTGGAAACTCCACCTGGCGTTACGGTGTGTGATCCGTGGCATTGGTTCCCGCACGTACTCTGTCGGTTGTGGCCGATAGGTTTGGCAGCAAATTACCTTGGGGTAATCAGTAGAAGAGGTAAAACACGAATGGTCTGGTTGTGGCCAGACGTTAGAGAATTGATTAAGAGATGGTATTTTGATACTTGTAGAGTTTACATCTGTTTAATTGGTTATTTGATATTGGTATGATATATGTTGTTTTCATAAGCTCACCCTATCTGCTTGTGTTTGGCGATGATCGTGTACGCGATACACGGGAGCAGAGAATGTCGATGCAGGTGGAGCCGGTGAGGCTTAGTCACGGAGCGAGGGAAATGCTTGGGAGTTTTATACATTTTTGTATTATTTTGAGTTGGACTATGTTGTAAATTCTTATGAGAGGTTTTATTATGTTATTTCAGTTTTATGAACTATAAAGTTTGCTTTTATTCTCGGAAGTTAATAAAATTTAAATTTCCCGCGTTTTTGGGAAATGAGGTTTATTCATAAATGTGGTAGCTTTATAATTTTAATAGTTTTATTTATTTAAATTAGTAATATCCTGACGGGATGTTATAGAAATGGTATGTCACCTTATTGGGTATGAATTGGAAAACATGAGTTGTATGATTTGTTGTTTATACATGATATTAGTGTTATGGGAACTTCCTGATTTGGTGGGTGGAACATGTATAAAGTGTGGGTAGGGCGTAATTCCATGACTCTTGTAGTGAGATCTCTTGGTGGCACCTCATCTGTTGGACGTAATCCCATGGACCCTCTTAAGGGGAGTCCCCGGTGGTGCCTCAACATAAGGACGTAATTCCACGCGAGTATCGTGGTGGTGCCTCACGGCCAGGACGTAATTCCACGAAGGCCACGTGGTGGTGCCTCTTGTAAGGGTATAATTCCGTGAAGGTCTCGTGGTCACACCTCATTACTAGGACATAATTTCACTGCCACGTGGTGGTGCCTCATTATGTGTATCCGGATAGTCAAGTCTTGGGGGTCTTAAATGATTTTGGTAATCCACGTGTGAATGTCTGCTATTCATGTTTGACCTGAGATTGCATGTTGACTGTTGTGATATAAGATTTCTTTACACTAGCTTACCCTGTTTGATTGTTTGGTTGTCTTGTATGTGGCTCTTCTCGTATTGCGATGATCTTCAATTCTATTGATGTGAACAGATAGGGGAACATCTAACAGTGGTAATGATGATAGAAATGATACAGCTTGATGGACTGGACGGGTATTGGGCTCACTATGGGGCCCATCGCTGATCGCTGAAGAATTTATTTGTTATGTTTTTCTTATTTGTACAAGACCTAGTACTATTAGTTCACTAGTGTATTTTGTTTTAGGCCGTGTGGGGCCTCTTTCATGTTTTATGGATATGTTGGGATACGGAGTACTTCATATCCCAAATCTTAGTACCCTCTAGATATTATGTATGTGACGTTTTTATTAAATGAACTTTATCTATTTATTTGGGACGTTACCTTATTCATAACCAATTATATTAAAAATAATTGATTTTTTAAACTAAATAATCCATTATCTATAAAAATCTAATTCATTTATACATAACGGATTATCATTTTAGTTTATATATACTGCAAAACAAATAATAATCAAAACGCATAGTTCATTTTTATTATTTTCTTCGTTTATCATCTTTCCATTCTTGTATTCTAATTAATTCAAAGACGCTTTACTTTGCGTGTGATTGTGTAATTAGTACTTTTTTATTTTATTTTATTCTTATTATTTATTTAAAAACCATTTATCATGATTGATAAGACTAATATTCCAGTATTCCTCATTAACAAGTTGATTTCCCTATTTATAATTTTATGATGGCTCGATTTTTTATTTTATAAAACAAATAATAAAAATTTCATGCAATAATCATACACACACATATATATATATATATATATATATATAAAACAAATTTTGGAAATATTTAAATCCTAGTAAAAATAAAAGTATAAACCATAAGAATTTTGAATAGTTCAATTTAGAAAATAAAAGTAATTTAATTTATAAATCATTATTTCAATTTTAATTTGTAAGACTTGTTTGGTGAATAAAAGAACTATAAATTAATTGTTTTCTATTCAATTGTCTTTCAACCCCTTCCAATAAAATACAACTTACACCTTGAGATTTACGTGATAAATGAGTTTTGACTCTTGAAGTGTTCAAAATGATCCACCTACTACTATTATTATTATTATTATTATTATTATTATTATTATTATTATTATTATTATTATTATTGTTTTCAATTAATTATTGATTAAATGCTTGAAATGACTACCATGCTACCATTACTTGATTTAATTACTCAAAAGATTAGTTTGTGTTATATGTGACTTTATTGGATAGTTAAAACTTGAATTTCAATTTTAAAATATTTTAAGCATGAAAAATTAATTCTCTCTCCCTCAAACCAATACCAAACTTTGTCTCTATCAAATTAATTAATAGTCAAACCAAATCCTTTAAATCTTTTACTTAATAGCTATTGGTTACTCTCTCTTTTTTTTTCATGTTTTATTTCATAGTTGCTATCATATATCCTCTTTAACATAATATCATGTAACTTTACACTTAACTCCTTATGAATGGTAAAAGTATCCTTATTTTAAACGTATTTTTAAATAAAATTCATAACAGAAAGAAGATAAACAATTACATTGTTATATACAGATAATTTAAACAAATATATCTGTACCTCAGTCTCATGGACTCGTTATTATTTTTGTGATAAATTATTTAAAGGCTTTTGTTTTAAATATATGATATTAAATAGGAACTAGCTTCATAATCCCGTGTGTTAGTACAATTGTGTTAAGTATTTTTTGTTTTCAAGCCTTGAAATTATTATTAGAAATTTGTTAAAATAATAAAAAAAATATGATTAAAACATTTTAATTATTATTTGATAATACTTTTTAATTGATGGAAGAGAACAAATTGAAGTTAGTATAAAAGTTAGGAAATTAAATTGAATTGACATAGCCACTAAATTCAATAAATTATACAACGAATTAATTTAATCGTTAATTTTTATTATAAATATTCATAATATGCATAAATATTTTAAACATTCCAAAGTTTATAAATGAAGACAATATTTATTTATTTGTTCGTGTTTGCTCTACTCCATTGATATATTTCTGGACTGTGTTAGTAGTATATCTTCCATTTATAACAGTCATGTTTCATGAGTTTAACCTAAATAGTAGTTACAACCACAAACTAATTATATAGGTTTTAGAAATAAGATATTTTATTATCTTAAATAAAGTTTTAAATTAGTGATATATATATATATATATATATATATATATATATATGTATATATATATATATGTATACATATATATATATATATATGTATATATATATATATATGTATATATATAGTTTAATTACTCGAATGATACTCAGAGGTGTGTTAATCTGGTACCCACTTTTAAAAAATGTCAATTGCATCCAAACTTTTGAAAAAATGTGTCCCTTTCACACAGAAATTATTAACGCCGTTAACAGTGTGCCACGTGTCACAACATTTTTTTTTTAATTTTTTTAAATTTAACTTTTTTTGCAAAAAAAATTAATAAAAATGTCATGTGTCAAGTCTTTGGTATGACACGTGGCATTGTCAATGTCACTTCGCAATGCAATGCCACATGTCAGTATTAATGTCAAATGTCATTGTGTTGATTTCAATTTGGTTCCCATATATTTCTTTTTGATTCAATTTAGTCCATACGTATCTAATTCAATTTTGTCCCAATTTTTTCTAATAATTAAAATATTTTTGTAATCCATTTTTTATAAGATTAAAACTAATTAAGTATAAATATTTTTATAAAATTAAGTACTGATATTTATATTGTTTCTCTCCAATTTCAAACCAAAATTATTATTTGTATAAATGTTATACTAATATTTTTTATTAAAAATATTTTTTAACATATTACTTTATTAATTACTTTTTATTAAGTACTCATGTTTTTTTATTAATTATTACTTTTTTTTTTCAAAATAGAACAATATTGTCTCTCACTCATTTTAAACAAAAAATTTTATTTGTATGAATGTTATACTAATACTTTTTTTGTTAAAAATTACTTAATAAAATGACTTTTACACTAATTTTTAATATAAATATCAATACTTAATTTTTGTAAAAATATTAATACTTTATTAATTTTAATTTTATTAAAAATGGATTTTAATTATTAAAAAAAAATGGGTCAAAACTGAATCAAAGATACATAAGTAGGGACTAAATTGAATCATTGAGACATATACCAAGACTTAATTGAAATCAAGACAATAACATTAACACGTGGCATTGCATTGCCACGTGATACTAACAATGTCACGTGTCACATCAGAGATTTGACACGTGGCATTTTTCTTATTTTGCAAAAAAAAAAAAATCACATACTGACACGTGGCATGTTTTTAATGACGTTAGTCACTTCCGTTTGAAAGAGACCTAATTGAAACACTTTTTAAAAAGTTCGGATGTAATTGACATTTTTTTAAAAATGGATACGAGATTGACACACCTTTACCAAAGCGAGTATCATCCGAGTAAGTATATATATATATATATATTTTTGAAATTAAAAAATGTGTTATTAAAATACTAATAAAATATAAATTTCAAGTGTCTGGAAAGGTTGAAGATTGACAAAGAGATGTCATCTTTAAAAAAAAAAATCTTTGGTCCATTTCATTATATATGATATAGTAATAATAATTATTATTATTATTTAAAAGGGGAAAAGGTAATTTTGAATAAGCGTAGGCAATAAACAATTGCCGCGTAATTAATGTTCATTGCTATTCCGTTATTACCCTCCAAGCTCTCAAAACCATTCATTTCCCCCTCTCTATATATAACCCAGTCAAACCCGATTAAAAAATCGCAAATACTCATCAATTTTCTTTCTCTCTCAGTTCTCCCATTTTACCAGAAATATTTTCCCGGAAAATTCCCCTAAATTTTCTAGGCAGCCAAAGGCTCCAACAATGAACAAATCCGCCTTCCTCGCTGCCTCCGTCGCCGCCGCCTCCGTCAGTGCCGTTTTCCTCTCCTCCTCCTCCACGAAGCTCTCTCTTCAGGTACTCGCCTTCAATCGCGAAATTTCTCTTTTTTCGTCGTGATTCTGTGTCAAACCGCGGGATCTGGCAATTTTCTTGCGAAAATTCTCCTTTTTATGTTGAAATTGAAACGCGCGCTTCGGTTATGCAGGACGGCGGGGTGCGGAGAGACCTCATCCGGTCATCGACTGCGGCGAGTGCGGCGTCGATGGAGAAGTTCGCGCCGCGGTTCGATGGGTTGCGGTTCATCGAAACGCTGATTACTGCGCACAGATGAACGTGCGTTGCGGAAACGCGCTTTTGGGGTTTCCCTTCAGCCTTTTTGATCTTGTGCTGTCAAGAAAATCAAGAAAAACAAAACTCATGGGAAGTGTTTGGATCTCACTTTTTAAGGTTGTTTCGCTATTTTGGTTGAGAAAATGGGAGAGAAATTGTAATACCACGGAATTGTTACTGTTATTTGTTGTGATGCTTTCTACTGAGTTTTTTTCGGCATTAATTTCTGAGGGGAATATGGAAAAAAGAACGATTAATTGATTAATTAATTTATTCTTTTTTTATATTTTCTCTTATTATTGTTTATTATCAGGGATTTTATTATGTATATATTTTTTTAAATTTAATTTATGTGTTTTGTTGCAATTGCTACTTTTTTTTGATTTGGTAAAAAGATGTCGGAGGCGTATCCGACTAAGTTTGTGAAGATGGAATGGTTTGGAGTGGGAAGGGGCCACATGTAGTATATTCGGTGCATCATATGATTAATTCGATCTTTGCACTTTGCATGGAGAAAAATAAAAACACTTTTTTTTACTAACACATTTTTAAATAATTTGCATATTATTATGTTAGATAAAAAAAGATTTTAAAACAAAAAAATAATCTTGAAAAGCATTTAAAGAAGTTTTGTTTCCGAAAATATTTATGTGAATGACCTCTTATGGAATTTTAATTAATCTAAATGAACCACTCGACAATTATGAATAAAACTATGAACGTGTCTTTTAATGGTTGTTTCTTATGTATAACTTTTAGCCTCGAGTTAAGAGCTGAATTTTTAAAATTTATTGATTTTGATATTTTAGAAGGAAAAATGAAGAAAGACCATCAATTTTGTCCTTAAATCGCTGCATTATCTTTTATACATTCTTTAAACAATAAGGCTATTTAAGTAATCCTCAATTTATTTGATAAGTAAAGAAAACTTGAGAAGTGGAATTAAAATCACGAAAAGCGAAGTGGAAAAATACGTGATAAACTTTTTAAACTAAGAAAAATTGAAAAAAAAAGAAGCATATTTTTTATATTATATTAGTGATATAATTAATTAGAAGAAACATAGTAAAATAATTATTTTAATTTTAATTTTTCTTCAATATAAACAATTTATTTCTTAAACTCCTGTCTTTTCTCCTTTCCTTTTTTTCATCTTTCAATTAATCTAAACAAAACATTAAGATTTATAACATATAATATAAATGTAGTAGATATAAATATTAATTCAATTCATTAAGTTTATCAAACATACATATTAATGGTTGAAATTTAAATTAAATTTATACAAAATTAAAGTTAAAAATAACATTTAAATGAAATTAAAGCAAAAAATTAATTAAATTTCAATGTACTAATACTTTCCTTTAGTCTTTTATTAGATAATTATATTATTATTATTTTAGGAGATTCACGTAGAAAATTCAATATTAAGAAATCTTGAATAATTTATATAAAAGATTAAGATATCACCTCTAATAAAATACTGTAATAAAATACTTTAAGACGATAAATCTATTTTTTTATATATAGTAAAGGATGATAACAGGTAAGGTAAAGATAAGTTTCACTATTTCATATCCATTTTCATTTGAATTCATATCTACTTTTTTATTATTTCAATATCAAATAATTAACTTTTATAAAATAATAAAAAATTATAGTAAAGAAAATATAATATTATCAAATAGTCAATATTAAAAGGAGAAAGAAATTATATAACTGTATACATTTAAAATTAGAATACCAATTAAAATTTCATGAGAACAAAAATATTTATTAAATTTGCAAACATTAATAAAACCTAATTAATAAAATTTAAAAATATTTAAAAAATATCAAAGAAAAAAAATATTCAAATTAAAAAATATTTTAAATGTTTGTTTACCTCAATTTTTAAATTATAATAAAATATTTTTTTATACACTAATAAAAGTTATGATACATCACTTGATCAAAACCCCACAAAAAATAAAGATTAAACTAATAATAATAATATAATTTTAATACAAATCTTTCGAACTTCAATATATGTTGGATAGTAATAAAAATGATTTATGACAATTACATTAAATTATTATATTATAATAAATAAAATTTATTTATTAGTAATAAAATTACATGTATGATAATGAGTTAGAAAATAAAAATAATTATATAAAAAATATTAAAATAGTATACTTCATGATAAAAATAAACAAGAAATAAAAATATTAAACCAAATAAACAAATGTGTGTGTTAGAAACCGTTTGAGAGACCATTGAATGAATCCCACAAAGAAAAATAAATGTATAATTAGGGATATGATAAGATGAAAAATACATTAGATATCTAAAAAAACTTTTAAAATATCAACCTAATCAATAGTTGAGAGATAACGAACATTGTTTTAACGAAACGAAATAGTTCTTCAAATGAAATAAAAATTAATAATAACATAGTAAATAATATAATTTTTTATATTATCTCGTAAATGAAAGGTTTATGTTATTGAATACTTTAATTCAAAGTGTTAAACATTTTCATGTAAAAAGAAAATATGCAATAAATTAAAATATTAAAAAAGTAGAAATATTCAAATGTGAGACAAAAAGTTATTTAATTGACATATATTATTTGAACATAATTGCATAAAGGTTGTGATAATACGAAAAAATATCTTGGAGATGCAAGTGAATTTCATGTCAAGTCAAACAATTAGAAGAATAAAAAATAGGAATTATATACACACACACACACACACACACACACATATATATATATATATATATATATATATATATATATATATATATATATATATATATAATGTTACTAAATAGATTATATAGATTATGAGTATTTAATAATTTAAACAGAAACAATGATATGACGATGGTGGGTATTATGACAGATATGGAAACGTGGACAAAACGAATATGTACATCCCCTCTTCATCCCATACCCAATTGAAAAGTCTGGATATTCCAATAGTGAAGGGTCTTGATAGAAATAGGAGAGCTTCAACCTTCTGACTCTTACATTGGATTCATTGCTTACAATGTTTCTTCCTTCAAAATTATAAATAGAAAACAATGTTATTAGTAATTAAGGAGTACATACTTGTTTCATATTATTTATTCATATCAAAGTGATACAAAACTTATAAGAGAAAATAAAGTTAAATATATTTGCAATTCTTTAACTTGGATACGAAATCTTCGTACATGTAATGTTAAATGACATTTTAGATTGACATTTGAGTTGGAACCTGTCAAACAATATAAATAACTCAAATATCAGCTTGAAACACCTTTTGACAGATAAAAAAATTTAACTTAATTTGATTAGGAGTACTATATTTATTCATTTTTAAATTTTGAAGACCGAATTTTATCAAAATTTTGGATAGAGACCATTTTCAATTTCGCGTACAAAAATAATTCGGTCATACTATCTAATAATGTATAGAAATACACTCCAATGACTTTACATAAATATTAAATACTACTTTAAAATTATTAATCAAAATCTGCTATTAATTATAATCAACACTCACCTATTCAACCTATTCAACATGATCACTACTTAACTTTTGTAGTTTTGTATCGTGAGGATAAAGGGTAGGGAAGAGTCTAATCCTAATTAAGATAGAATAATTCTCACAAACTTGGATGAAGTTAAACAAGCTGGTACAATTATTAGTAGTAGATAACTATTCCCTAACACATCGTGTTGAACAAAATCGGAATTGCACAACCTTTAATATATAGATAGGATTTGTTTTTATTGGATACGCCAACTATTTTGATTACAGCTTGATCTTAATCATCCAATGCACTATGGTTTGTTCCCCCCAAAAGACATGATGCGTAAAGAAAGCCCGCAAGAAAATTGATATTTCCAAAAAAACTCGTCATCAACTTTTCATGAGATTGAAATGTTATACCATGATTTGAAAATTTTCCCCTTTTTGGTGAGGAAATTTCCTAAAGCCCTTCCACACTTTTTTTCTGTTTACATTAATCTCCTTTAGTCATGGATGCTTTAGGTGCTATTTTTGTCCATTAGCATAAAGCAATTCTCCAAATGAAATGAGTGTTGGAAGGGAATGGGATATTGCTTCCTAGTCCATGAAAGAATGATGTGTGATTAATGGTTTTGCACAAAGGTTGGGATCATGCACCAAATTGTCATGGTAGGTTTGAAACATCCTTAAAGATTCTTAAGAACATGTTGGTTAATTAGGGTTTGGACTAGTTCAAAGAATGAGAACTGTTCGACAAAAGTCCTTCAACTGCCAATTTAATCTTCATGCAAACTAATGGCCACGAGAATCTAGTAACATGATAATGGTGTGGATGGCTCAATGACTTCTTGTCCATAAGCTAGTAAGCTCCATTGGATTATTGATGTGATATTCTTTTAGGTTTGGAAAATTGAAGTTGACATTTGAAAAGAAAAAAAAGGTATAGTCGTATATTTTTTTATCGTTTTAGGAGAAGGATAAACATCAAGTGTAAAAGTATGATTGATTTGAGTGATATAAGTTTGATAGAAGTTTTGAAGTAATAATTTTTTATTTTAAAAAAGTTTAAAGTGGCATTTCTTTTAGAGTTTCTTAGTGCCAATTTCACCTATGAAAAGTTAAATTAGCAATCAATATCAATCATTATTTTGATATCTCTCGTATAATTTAAATATTTATTTGTCATTTTAACATTCAATAATCAAATGTTTAAACATATTATTAATAGTGTAACAATGAATCTTTATTTTCTCAATCTACCTTGTGAAGTAAATTTTGGAATGTTATAGCTAAAATCATAATGTTATGAGCAAAATTAATCTTGATGTAAGAGAAGCTTGAAACAAAACAAAAGAAAAATGCATCGGCCGATCTTTGAAGGACCGGGGTGGCCATGCCCCCCTAAATTTTTTGAAAATGTTTAAACTAAATATAATATACATTGAAAATTAAATGTAATATATAAATTAGGCATATGTTAATTTTTTTTTTCATTTTTTATTGTCACATGTTTAATTTTTGTTTTAAAAAATAAAAATAAAATTAAACACAAACTCATTATTTCTTCTCAATTTTTACTATTTTTCTTTCGTTCTTGAAAAAAAAATACACCTCTCTTGTCTTATTTGATAATACAATATTAGTTTAGTAATTAACATTTTTTTATCTCATAAGCCTTCTATATGTTCATTTTTTTATTAATATAGAAGGAAAAGTCATGTACCATTTATTTTTTTTATAATCAATTTTTAATTGTGACTTGATTATCATTTTTTTTTTTGTGATTACGTTTCTTAATTTTTTTTATTAGAATATGATGAGTTATTTTATAGTCTTAAACTTTTTCTTTTAAAAAAAAATTGATTAAGAATAAAAGAATAGATTTATTTTTAGAAGTGATAAAAAGGAAGTTATTAGTGAAGATGAGAAGACAAGTTCAACTTCTTCAAATATTCTCAAACAAAACATAATCCTAATTATTCAATTGTTCAATTAGAGGAGTCATTAATTAAGTTTAGAATAATAACAAATGAGAAGTTTCATATTAATTCATTGAAACATGATCCAGAAAAATATTTTCAAATATGGAAATATTGAATGAATAAAAGAAATAAAATTAGAAGAACTTATTTAAACTTGGGGTTTGTATGAAATACAACTTTAAAATTGTTCTTGATGCTCATAACCATCAATATTTGAAGAATTTATTAACCATGTTTGAATTATGTAAATCTTCGATAAGGTGAATTTTTTGTCATTATTTATCTTGAAAAAGAAATAGTTGAAAATTTTAGTTTTAATTCAATTATTGATTAGTTAGAAAATATGAAAGAGCGAACGACAATCCTTTAAATATAAATGTTTTTTTCTTTTATAGTTCCAATTATACTAAATTATATTCATTTTTATTATTGTATGAGAGTAATTAAATATATAAATTTTGACCGTATTATTTGGCTTCCCAAAATTGTTCATCAAGATATGCTGCTGGAAAGATGATATTATAGTCTTTGAAATTGTATTTAATTTATCTTACATTCCATTAAACATAATTAAATGTGAAAGTAGAATTGATATGAATCATGACTTTTGAATAATTCAATACTTTTCAAATAACATAATTTTGATATTTGTATGTTTAAAGATCCTCACATAACATAATTTTGATCTTCGTATGTTTAAAAATCCTTAAATAACATAATTTTGATCTTCGTATGTTTAAAGATCCAACATGATCATATATTTAAATTAATTTTTTAAGAAAATTAGGATAGTAAAATGGTTAATCCGACTTACTTTTACTCAATTTGTTATTCGTTTAGGAAATAAAAGTAAGATAAGTTGATAAGTCTTAATACTATATATTTTTATATTGTGCTATTTTGCTTAAAAAAATAAATAAATTTTTAAGCTTGTTGTGTTTTGATAAGTCTTAATACTATATATTTTTATATTAAATTTGGTTTTTATTTAACTCTTATTATTTATTTAGGTTATTTTTTAGTATTTTTTATCTAAATTTATTTTTAACTTGTTTTTATTATTACTTTTTTTCCCTTTATGTTTTTATTATTAATAAATATTTTTGCATAAAAAAACTCAAAAAATAAATTTTAAATAAAAGCTTCAATCTTAAGTTTGTTTTAGGTCTTCCAAACACTTGAGTCATCATTATTGGACACTACCATCAGAAATACTTTAAACTTGTGTTTGACTTGTATATTCTTATAGTATAATGTTGTGAAGTCTGAATTAAATTTTTGCTTTGAAGAGTGAGAAAATTGTTTATGTGTTGTAAAAGTTTTCATATAGTATTATTCTCAGGGGCTTCTCCTTGCACCCCAAAGCATTTCTCCTGTACCCCCAAAACTTTTTTTATTTCCAATTTTGCCCAAGTTGAAAGTTAAATTAAGAAAGAGAAAAAGCAGTAAAAAAATTATTACCTGCACTGCACCCCTGCACAGCCAGCGAATCTGGGCACACCTCTGCACCCCCAAAGATTATTTGATTCTTTGACCTAAAAAACACATTTAAAAGGTTCTCTTTTTTCCGCTTCCTCCTCTCTCCTTCTTTGCCTCCTTCTTTGCCTTCATTTGTTCATTTATGGAGAAGATCATCGAGCAGCAGCAAGCACCAACCCAAGAGGAGTCCGTGACGACACTGAGAGCCACCCTTCCCTGTAGTTAATCCACACACGTCTTCCTCCAGTTAAGTTTTCTCAAATTTGTAATGTTTTTTCATGTTCACGGTGATTTATGAATCCCTCTCTCTCTCTATATATATATATATATATATATATATATATATATATATATATATATATAATCATTCCATCTATGCCAAAAGGGGCTCCTAAAATTTTTGTGTATTATGAAACGAAATACAGAAGCCGTTTCATGTTTTTTAGAAACGAATTACAAAAGCCATTTCTTGCATTGTTTATGTGAAACGGATTACAGAATCTGTTTCATGTTTTTTATAAACGGATTCTGAAAGTCGTTCTGTATTTATTGCTTTTTTTTTTATATGAAACGAATTACGTAATTCATTTCTACACTTTCAGAAACGAAATTTGAACTTCGTTTTGTAAATTTTTGTTGTTATTTCTGAAATGTATTTTGCGTTTATATGCTACAGATTACGTTAAATAAGTTTGGACTTATTTCTTCACTCAATTTTGATGTGGTTAGATACTGTTTATATTAATGGATTGGTTTCAAATACTTTTTGGAGAATTTTTAACCGAAAAATAATTAGTATTTAAATTTTAAATGCACTCTTAATCAGCTGTAGGTTGTTCTTCACAAATGTTATGGATTAAGAATCAAATAATAGAGTATAACTTCTACTAGAGTAATATTCTTGCTCTATGTTATAATAAAAAAATAAAATATTTTAATACGTCAAACAACTCCATCTAGGGCAACCACATAATAACAGATAAAAATATTAAAAAACAATGTAACAAGTATCAAAGAAAAGAATGCAACACGACACCTTAATCGAGTGTCTCACCTATTACACAACACACATTACATATGCAAAGTAAAGTTCTCGTACAGATCCAAAGTTCTCAGACAAACACGAAGTGAGACAGAAATTTTGCCAACGTTTAATCAATTTCAAAACTGTTTCGGTCAATTCACATTCAAAAACTCACATTGAAAACTGATTGCATGGTGGTGATATTCAAAACTGATTACATGATTCACATTCAAAAATTCACCTCACTCAAGCACACAATATATACTCACTCACAAACTCACGCACACCATTGCACTCACTCACCAACACACTAAATCCACATTCAATACCAACACACTAAATCCACAATCAACACGCACATAAACAACATTATTCTATTTCAAAAAGAAAACAAAAGATTAGGGTTAATAAAACGTCAAGAACCCTTCATTTAAAAAATTCAAAAACTGCATTTAAAAATTCCAGAAATGGAATACGTGATCCGTTTCAGAAAAGTATGAAACAAATCCCAAAATCCGTTTGAAAAAAATACATGAAACTTTATGAAACGGATTTTGGAATACGTTTCATACTTTTCTGAAACGGATCACGTATTCCGTTTCTGGAATTTTTTTTTAAAATTTTTGAAACGGAATTCGTAATCCGTTTTAGAAAAGTATGAAACGGATTCCAAAATCCGTTTCATAAAACAAAGACATGGAAACATATGAAACGAATTTTGAAATCCGTTTCATACTTTTCTGAAACGAATTATGAATTCTGTTTCACAAATTTTAAAAAAAAATTCCAGGGACGGAATACGTGATCCGTTTCAGAAAAATATGAAACAGATTCCAAAATCCGTTTCATAAAGTTTCATGTTTTTTTTTTCAAACGGATTTTGAAATTCATTTCGCTTTTTCTTGAAACGTATCACGAAATTCGTTTCACAGAATAAAAAGGAAAAAAATGCAAAACTAATATTAACATTCCAACCATTCAAATCAAATTCGAAGAGGCTAACCTGCAGAGAAGATAAGAGGAGAGAATGGAGGACCTTCAAGCACAGGGAACTCACAGGGAACACCTTCAAGTACAGAAGAGAATGGAGGACAGTGACAACGAGAGAATAAAGAAGAGAGCTTTCAAAAATAAAATTAATGAAAGTGAACACACAAACCTCGGACCAGGGACCACCACGAGAGAATGAAGCAGAGAAAATTAAACCTCGGACCAGGGACCACCACGAGAGAATGAAGCAGAGAAAATTAAAATGAAGGCAATGGACCACAGTGAGAATGGAGAAGAAACAAAGAACAAACGAGAAGAAACAGACAAAATGAAGGTATGAAATAATTTGGGGGTGCAGAGACAAGTTGACGTAGTAAATTTCATTTACTGCTCTTCCACCGTTTTCACCCACTTTCACCTACAAATTAATTAAGGGTATAATGGTAAATTTGAGGGGTACTGAAGAAGCCTTGGAGGTGCAGGGAGATGGCGCCTTATTCTTTGGTTGTCAACGGTCATGGTTTTCTTCTAGTTTTGAAATTTCCACATTATAATTGTATTGATCTTATTTATCTATTAATAGGATAGTTCTCGAAGGTAAAAATAAGTGAGAAACATTAGAGTTGCATAGACAAATTTGTCATCGTAAAATTTGGATTAAGATATTATATAAAAATGTATTAACTACTTGACAATTACAACTAAAGTCACCATTTATATAAGGGTAATATAAGATGACACACTCATTTGCCATGCTTTTTATAAGGGGGAAATGAAAAATAATGTGTCAAATAATGAATGTAGAAGAGTGTCAAAATAAATTTTTCCTTTAGATAAAAGCTCAAAGACTACAATCTTGACATGGACTAAACAAATTTTACTTGCGGAGTCTATGATTTACGAGCATTCTTTGTAGAAGAAACCTTGTACAGTCGAACATATTAGGTTGTGCTAATACATTAAAATCTTGTTATTTATTTAACTGTGGTGATAAAATTAATTATTTGCATGTGGTATTGTAGATGCATTGACAAAGTTTTAAAGAGAAAAAAGTTGGAAGAACCTATGACATTAAGGATGTGATCAAACATAATTGATGAAATAAATTTGATGTTGTTGTCTTGTTTTTTATTATGCAATTTAATGCTTAATTCACTTTGTATTTAAGTTTAACATATTTATTTTAGTTTAAGAAATACTTAAAGTGTGTTTGAAGTGTATTACATGTAAATTCATATAACTTGTGCATTTTGTGGGACTGGTGTGAGATGTTAAAATTGTAATCCGTTTAAGATGTGAGTCATACAGCGAACTTTTGTAATGTGGATTCGAGTTTAACTAGGCTAGTTTAACCACATATCCAACTCTAGTTACAACACATGCTAAATTTATGGAAACATTACACTACACCCTTAATCTTTTAACATTTTTCTTTTAGTGTTTTTGTGTAAGTATTAAGTAGTTGTCCCTCTCCATAAAGCTAAATTTATAGAAACACCACTCTTAACTCTTGGTCTTATAGTTTTGGTGTAAGTAGCAAGTAAGCATATTATTGTTAGAAGTTGATGTAGTATCCCAATTAGGATGTCAATGTGGCAGGGTAGGGTAAGGACAGTAGTTTTCCCTACCCTACCCGCTAGATAAATATTCGTTCTGTATCTGTATCCATATTCGTGGTATCCGTGATGCGGGTATCCACATAATTTTTTAATATTCACGGATATTCACAGGTACCCGCGGGTATTTAATAAAAAATAAAAAAAAAATTAACAACATATTTTATTCGTAAATTCAAATAAAATACAATACATAACATTCATAAATTTTAAATAAAGTCCAAATAACTCATTTAAATAGTGTTGAATTAAAATTTAAAAAGAAATGATTTAAAAAAAAAAAAAACTAATTGATAAAAAAAATAACTCATTTGAAATCAATATATTAATATTTTAATCATATTTTTTTTAATTTAATCACGAATACGGATATTATGATACCCGTATCCGCCCAGTTAACATGCGTGTATTAAAAATACTCATACCCGTTACCCGCGATTATCCATTTACAGATCCATTTTCTACCCATTGTGGGTTTTATATACGGATACTTACATTTACGAATTTTATTGACATCCCTAATCCCAATCATGTACTTGTTTTTCTTCCTTTCACCGAGATTCATTAATTCAATTGATTGTTTGAAAAACTTTGATTTAATTAGGATTTAGGTGAAAACACTTTATCTCTAGGAACGAGGGAGTAAAACCCATTTGTCAAATTTTAAGTTTTTGATCTTAATGTTGATTGTTTCACAAATTTCACCAAGGAATTGTGAACATAAATAATTCACAATTTCTATGTTTAGGGATTAGAGTAAAATGAAAATCGTGGATTGTTAAATTTAGTGAGTAATTGAAATTGTTGGATAAAAATTAAAATGAATGTGTGAAAAAGGTTAGTGATCTCAACCTCCATCATATTTTTATATTTGATTTTTCATTCAAGTTTTTTAATATTTTAAAAAGTAACATTTTACTTGAATTAGAAATTAGACTTTATATATTAATTATGCATTTTTTCAAATAAACTCATGCTAGATATTATTATGAATATATTGACATTCAAAATATATCAATAATTTGTCATCACAATTTTTTTTTTATTAAAATAATAAAATATAATAAAATATTTAAAACATTATATGAGACAATTTTAATTATCAACTTTATGCGCAAACTAATTTTAACTTATAAAGATTTTTTTTTAAAAAAAATACTTATTAAGAAATTTATACAAAACACATTCAATTATATGTTTTCTTCCAAGAAATAAACATCTACGCTGCGTAATGCATTTAAAAAGTTTGATGCTTAAAGGAGTTTTAAGGTATGAATATGAACAAATATTTTACTATTATTATTATTATTATAGACGAAAAAATTCAATTAATGATATTACTTAATGTTATTTATAAATATTTTATTTTTTGTAGGAAATTCATTATTGCTTAAATTAAATAAAAACAAAATGTATTTGATCATATAATTAATTACAAAAAAATTAAAATGAGTTTAAATTATAACCATGCCAACAATATTACTTATATCATGTATTTAAAATTATTCGAAAATTTTGGTCATTTAGTTTTTTTTTTTCATATATGTATCAGAAAAAAAAATTAAAAACTTAGCATAAATGTTTTAGATATTGTTATCGTTCAAATTTTATATATTTTAAGATAAGCGTATTTGAATTGATAACTGTATCGAACTGGAATGAAGTTAGTTACTTTTTTTTTTATAAAAGTCACATAATTTTACTTAAAATTTAACTGATTTTTTTCTATAATTTGTTTTTTGAAAAATTGAAATTGATCGCTCAACACGAAAATCAAAAGAAATTAGATTACTTTTTTCGGGAAAAAGACAATGAATCCGTCGCCGGTATTATTCACTATGAATTTAATGATTCTATCACATTCTTTCCTCAAACAGTACCTTAATAAGTTAAGAAAAAAATATTATACACTAATATTAATTTCTTCTGCTAACTGATGCAAGACTTTTTAACTGAAAAAATAAGAGTTTAGATTTTTTAGACTCATTTTATCTGTTAAAAATTACTTGATCCAACTTAAATTTAATTATATCAATAGTTATTATGTGCTAATTTATTGTGTTACTTAATACAAAATGGAGGAAAAAAAAAACTTAGTCTTATACCAAAATTGTAGCTTAACATTTTTATTCGATCTCACTTAGATCACCAACCAATTATCATTGGAGACTACAAGAAATAAAGTTACATTGAATTTGATTATCTCATTCTAACTTTTAAGATTTTTTTTTTTCTTTCTATTTCCCTCTCCATAGACAATGAGAATGAGATTTTTGTTCCATTCTCATTCCATTATATATACCATATTTAATTTTAAAAAAATTAAATATTAATTAATAAAAAAAATCTATTAAAATAAAAATATATGCATAAATGGGTTCATTACTTTGTCGTTGGCTTTCGTAACGATGATGGAGCCGTCACGGGTACTTATATTTTTCTTTCTGTTAATTAGTGCTTAATTGTTTATTTATTTTTCTGAACCGGTCTTCATCGAATTAAATATTCTTCTTGCATCTTGGTTCAATCATAGCGACAAATTTAATACGATGTTTAGGTGAAGTTAGACGATAAGCGTGCATGAGAGTGAGATGAATATTTGAGGCCACTAATTTTCCAAGTGGTAACCCCACCCACTTCTTTCCATTTCAATTCTTTTATGATCATGGCATCAGCAACTCAAATTCTAACCCCACCTTTCATTAATCATTTTCACATCTTCCAAGATCATTAATGAGACTCAATTTCACTAAGATAAAATATATTTATAACACGTTTAAAAAATATATCGAGAATAAATTAATAAATAAATTGTTATAATAATTTTTTTAATATATATTATCAAATTATTATATCTAAATATTCAAATTATTTTAATTTTTACATTTTTATTTTTGTAATTTTGTACACTTTACATCAAATTACAAGTGTAACAAATTTTAAGTGTAAAAAATTACAAAAGTAAAAATGTAAAAGATAAAATAATTTGAATATTTAGATAAAGTTATTTGATATATATATTTAAAAAATTATTGCAAAATTATATATAAATTGTAATTAACCTTATTTACTAATTTGATTTTACATTGAAAAAGACAAAATTGAATCGCTTTAAAAAAATAGAAGTACTAAATTGAACTAAAAATTTAAATAGAAAACTAAATTGAAAACAATTATTACTACTACCACGTGTCACGACTGTAAACTACTACGTGGCACCCCGATAACATGATACAGGACACGATGATAACATGACATGTGACAGTTTATAAATTTTTTAGAAAAAATTAAAAAAATTAAAAATTTCAAGACTTGACACATGTTCTACACAAACATAGTATTAACTCCAACTTAACAGAAATGACAAAATTAAACCTTTTTAAACAATTAGAGAATTAAATTGAACCAACCAATGATAAGGTGATCAAAATTGAATCAAACCAAAAAATTAGATGACTAAGTTAGTAATTATACCTAACATATAAATATAAATAAATATATATCTTATCATGCAATCCAAATTTTAAAATTAAATTAGACTTAAAATTTAATTTTTAAGATGTCATAAAATTTTTATGAATCCTATTCTAACAAAATTTGTCATTCATTAGATCTATAATGTCATTCATTATTAAATCAATATAAATGTCTAATTTCATGTTTGATATGTATATATTTCGCTAGCTTCCTTGATTTTCACTCTTGACGTCCTCAAAAGAAGCAAATATATTAAAGATCTCTTGACTAGAAATAAAACCTTAAGAAAAAACCTCGTCTTACTGAACTATAGTTTATTAAAGTTGAGTTAGGTCGAAGTTTCACTGACTTAATACAAGTTTCAGAAAGAACTGAATAAGAAGATAAGGAAAGAAGCAATGGAGATGAGTGAGGCAAAGTGAGGAGGAGGAAGATTAATGGTGTGAGAAGTTGAAGATTCATTGGCTGATTTGACATTAGAGCAATCAAGACCAAGCTCCCCTCCTTTGCACTCATTGGCAAAGAGGCCAGGAGGGTATTTGCCATAGATGTTTATGTAGCTAAACATAACTTCTGCACAATTAGTTGTCAAATCATTGATGTCATTAGCAAAAGGGCAAGCAAATTGCTTGAAAGCATCACAACACACCTTGGCTGGATATTGAGGTCCCTTGCATTGGCTTGTCAACACTGTGTAGTTTTGGTTCTCAAAATCAACTGAACAAGCTGCACACAACTTCTCACTTATTATTTTTTGCTTGTTTAGTTTTTTTTAAAGTACTGTAGAAAGCAACAAAGATATTAGTTCAAAAAGAAAAAACACACTTTACCATGGTTCAAATCCAACGTTGGAACATATTAAAGAGGATCATAAAAGTTTGAGTGGCTAATGGGTTCACATTGCACTAGTTTTTATATTCTCATAAAGACATTCTCGTCAGTGGCTAAGCATTAGTACGGCATATGTGAGTCATGTCTCCACTAAAACTTTCCTATTTCTTAGATATCAATGAAAAAAAATAAATAGATACTAATATTTTGACACATTTTAATTTATTATTTTAATTCATCCTTTAATTATTTATTTTTATATTTTTTAATAATGTGATAATCTAAAAATGATTAGAATAGTGAGTTAAATGTAAATAAAAAAATAGATTAAAATATCATTATCAAAAATAAATGACACCTTTAAAATCTAAGCCATAAACATGTTTTTTTTTTCTAAAAAAAAAGTAAAAATCGTGATATTCATTGTCATTATTTTATCGGTAAATTTGTCGTTTAGTATTGGAAATGTATCCAAACATAACTTTAATAAAACGTTTTATGCAATAACATGTGGTTTAACTTTGATTAATATATTTTAAAAGAATTATTGGAGGAGGACAAAGGGAGAATAATTGAAAAAAAAAAAAGAAGGAAGAGGGTAAGTTAGATTTAGAAGAAAAAAAAATCACAATGATACAGAAATGAGAATAAACATAAATAATTCAACGGAGTATGTGTTTTAAGAATTAGTGTGCCTTTAGTTTAACGGTTGAGAATTCGAACCCAGTTACAAATGATATTTAACAAATTTTTGTTATGTTTTGTTGATTTCTAAAAGTGGATTATTTTCAAAACAAAATCATAAAACTTTTCTATCAAATGAAATTTTGAGTTTCACTCAACGAAAAACTTAAGGTTTTTCTAATTTCAATTTGAACACATCCTTAAGGTTTGTTTGGTTATGCTTTTGAAAATTGATTTTGTTGCTTAATCGAATTATGGGATAGAGAAACAACGATTAATTATTTCTCTTTAAACGTGACTTTTTGATATTTAAATCAGTTCTGCATAAGATAGAATCGATATCAAAGATGCACTTAATCTCTTGTTGTCTTTTGCATAACCCATTTGAATTCTAGAAAGGGGTAATTTTTAAATAACCCATTTGTATTCTAAAAAGGGGTAATTTTTAAGAAATAACCTGATTTCAAGTGCTTCTTCAAACATCATACATAATTTTCACATTTGAATTCAATGGCATGTTAGTGTAACTATTTGAAAAACTCTCAGAAAAAAAAAAAAAAACACATATAGGCAAATTCTTCCAACATAGTTTCAGATTTCATTGCTAGTTCATAGTTTCCAACAGTAATCGAAAAGAGCATCACAATAAAAATGTTACCTTTCTTAGCCTGTAAGAGGGCACGACCAGTGAACGCCTCAGACTCAAATACACGATCTGTGTGGATACAAAAAAAGTGAAGCAGCCATGATCAAGATTTGAGAGATGAATAAAAAAGGTTGAAACTTTGAAGGAAAAGAATGTACCTGAAATGAATGGAGCAGCAGAGGCGAATGTGAGTAGGAGGAAACAACAGAGAATGGAAGAGAAGAAGGTATCGGAACCCATTTTCTCTTTCACTCCCTCTCACCCTTTTGATTTAAGATTTTTCCTTTTTCCTTTGAGGTGTGTGTTTCGTTTGTTCTCTGGTTTTGGTGAGATGAAGAACAGACATTATTGCAGGAATTGTGGTAGAAATCGAACGCGTTGTCAAGCTGGCAAACTTCCAATGGCTCTCCGCAACTTCTCTTGCATTTGGTAGTTTTTGGTTGTTTTATAAGATCTTCTTTTCCCCCTTTAAATAGTTATAAAATCTGTCATTTTTCTTAATTATAGTTGTAGACGAGGAAGGTCAGGGAATTATCACTAGATAATTTTTTTTTTTACAATTTTTATATTGTAAACTCTTTTTTTTGTCATATGATTGTTTTTTATCGGATGATCTTGAGTTCTTAGTTATAAGATACTTAACTAAATGAGTTTTCTTTTACATAAACAATTTTTTAATTTAGATTATCGGTTAGGTTTACAGTATTATCTTTCTACTTTATCTTTAAAATACGTTGATTTTAATATTTTAGAATATATTATAAAATTTCGATATATTAGATAGACAATCTCGAAAATTCAATAATGAATTTGAACTTGAATTTAATTTTATATGTTGGAGTTATCAATATTTACATTATTTAAGGTTCTAAGACGCGTTATTTATAATATCATTTCAAACATATCTTAGAATAAAGAACTAAAATTTCATAATTACCACACCACTATTTTAATTGTGTTTCTTACCATAGTTATTAAATTCAACCAACGCATTTGTAACATGAAAAAAATGCAATAATTAACTCACTTAAAGTAAATATCATTTTAGACATAAAAACTTAATTATAAATTGATGAACTAAGTGCTTAATTAAAATACAATCAATATAGTCATTAATGTAAAAACAAATATATTAAAGAAATAATTAATACATAACAGGGTCCATTTCTCATTTTTAGAATTTGAGGAGAATATATACAATTGTGTTGATTGTTGAAGAAGTTAGAAAGAAGGAATAATTAACAATTTTGGAAGACGTGTATATTGATTATGTTTATACATCCTATAATATTCCATAATAAGTGGTAGTGTCTAGTTATAGACTTAATCTACTATTTTCAAGAATACTCTAGATAATTTTAAATTTTGTTAACTTTTTTTTTCTAAATTTTTCTTTTATTATAACTTTTAGAAATTTGTATCAAATTTCACATTCTTCCTTAATGCAAATTTTAATAACTTTAATAAGCATAAATTGTAGATACTCAAAATTGACTCTTGGTAGTTACTTGGTAAAAATGTGTGGAACTTAATCTCGTATTTCATATTACTTAAGTTGAATTTATTTATTTTTTCCAACGTTATGAAGTGTACCAAGATATTTTGTTAGTTATTGAACTTCTACATGAGATTGTTTTACTAGAACAAGAAAGTTATTTCTCACAAATTTTTCTTTTTTTTTTCTAATTCCAAGTAGTATTTTTATCAACTTCAACTTTCTTACTAATAGTGAGCTTCTTTGTCTGCAGGTTGTAAGCTCTGTATAACTTTTTCATTGTGTGCTACATCCCAAAAAAAAACAAAAAAACTTGTATTGTCTTGTTTTCTAAATTATGACTTTTTTTTTTATCTAGAATATATATGTAATAAACAAATTCCAAAACTCTTAATTTATGTCTAACATCAATATTAGGATTATATTTGTTTATGTCTAACATTTGTCCTTTAATTTTGTAAAAATTAAAATTAGTTTCTCTTTAAAAATTTTGGTCCAAGTTAGTCTATCAATTTTAGAAATTCGTGAATTTAATTCTTTTAACCAAATTTTGATAAATTTATTTGATGTTTCAAATGCGTTTCCCATCTAATATTGAAGTCGAAATATATCAAACGATATAAACAATTCAAATACTATCATGAAATTCATTTGAAATGTTAAATAAACTTAAAAATATTTGTTTAAAATAACTAAATTCAGGAATTTCTAAAGTTAAGAAATTAAATTATGGCAAAGTTTAAAAAATAGACTAACTCCTATTTTTCAACTATAACGAAAAAAATATATATTTAACCCTTATATTATCAATGAATTAAACTGGTTAATATAAAAATTCCCAAACTTATTGTAAACATATATTAATTTTCTTTCTTCCCACTTTCACTTCATATGTTTTTATCTTTCTAATCACATTCTTTATTGCTTCTATACTTTTTTTCTTCTCTTCCGTCCATCCTAGAATAAAACCAAAGTAAATGTTTAAAATCTCAGTTGCAATTTGCTTTGCGTGAGGCAAATCTTCTAATTCTTTTTTTATATATAAAACATAATTTATGAAGGGATTTTTTATACATTTCTTTTTAACTGATAAAAAAGGAAAAGAGAAATAAATTTCTCTAGGATAAAATTAATTTATACTCAGGTTAAAAGTAAAAATTTAGAAATTTATGGGAGAAACTCCATAAATTAATTTATATGTAAGCTAATTTTAACTTAAAGAATTTGATTTCAATTTATCTATCCCAAATACTAGAAGAAAATCTTCCAAACAAACTCTTTCACCTAGTTAATTTCACTATTTTTTTTTTCATCAAATTTTTATAGAGGTCTTCTCCCTGCACCTCCAAGTCTTCTTCAGTACCCCCAATAATTACCATTTTATCCTTAATAAATTTTTACCTGCAGGTAGGTGAAAGCGGGTGAAAGCAGTAAATGATATTTACTGTGGCAATGGTGTATTTTTGCTTTGGTTTTTAACTGAGCTCTGCACCTCCAACTATTTCCACAACGTTTCTTCTCTCCATCGTTTGTTGTCTCCGTTTTTTCTCCACAATGCTATCGCTTTCTCAATTGTCATACGTGGTCCATGTGTTTCAAAGTGGTAGTGGTCCCTGCCTGTGCTTCATTCTCTTGTCACTTGTTTAAGCTGTCGGTTGTCCTTTAAGCTGGTTTGAGCTTCGTGTGCACCGCTGTTTCATTAATTTTATTTTTGAAAGCTCTCCTCTTTTCTTCTCTGTCAGGTTAGTCTCCTTCCAGTTTAATCATAATCATATTGAATGTTTTGGAATTTGATTTGAATGAAATGTTGTTTGTTAAGATCCGTTTTGTAATTTTTTTTTTGTGAAACGGATGTCGGAATCCGTTTCAAGGAAATGTGAAACGGATGTCGACATTCGTTTCATTATTTTTTTTGTTTTTTAATGAAACGGATGTCGAGATCCGTTTCAGAAAAATGTGAAACGAATCTCAATCTCCGTTTAATTATTTTTTTTTGTTTTTTACGGATATCGAGATCCGTTTCATATTTTTCTGAAATGGATATCGAAATCCGTTTCGCTATTTTTTTGACTTTTTTTTTACGAAACGAATGTCGAAATCCGTTTTAGAAAAATATGAAACAGATCTCAATATCCATTTTAATAAAAAAAAAAAAAAAAATAATGAAACGGATGTTTCACAGTTTTCTGAAACGAATCTCAACATCCCTTTAGTGTTTTTCTTTTTCTTTTGCTTGTTACGGAGGTGGAAGGCACTGGTGTTGTTCCTTTCCCTTGAAATCGTTGAAACTGGATGCATGCATGCGGCTTACACAGAGACTGCGGCTTACATAGAGACTGCAGCTTCCAACAGTTGCCCCAAGTTACTCAGAGGAGGTGCATTGCATCGTTTAAAGTTTCAGCAATGGCGGTGGTTGTGGCAGAGATGAAGAGGTTCGAAAAGGATGTGGATGTGGTTGTGTTAAAGTGGGTCTGTGAGAGAATTAAGGCATGTGTTTGGAAGAAGGAGAAGGTAGAGATTGGATGGGAGAGAGAAAGAAAGACAGAAAATAGAGATAGAAAGAGAGAGAGAGTGTGAGGTTGGTGCGTGGTTTGTAAGTTGGTTGAAGGCTATTGCTGATTTTAATTTACAGTAAGCACAGAAAAGAAGAGGCAAAGAAGAGAGAAGTTGGTTCCCAGAACTCAATTGAAAACATGTCTCAAGTATTCATTCATTAACTTAATACTATTCTTGTAATTAGATACCTTCTTTTTTACTGTTGTTGTCTCTCTTCCACGCTCTTTCTGATCAACAATTAAATACCTTCTGCAGTAAATTTTATTTACACGGCTTTCAACCATCCTGGGAGATAAAAATTATTAGGGTAAAAAGGTAATTTACTGGAGGTACAGAAGAAGGGTTGGGGGTGCAGCGAGCAACCCCCATTTTTATATTCAAAACTTCCGTTAATTACGTGGCCCAACTTCTTAAGTTGCATGGGCCAAGGAAAACGAACACAAGCGGAGAAGGGTAGTGTTTAACTATTTTTATACATCATAATTTCCTTTTGCACTCCACATAGATAAACTCCTGATTCTCTCTTTCAATTTATGAAAAAATACATTTAAATTCTGAAATTTAAAAGTCAATTTTTTCATAAAAAAAAACAAATTATAGAATTTATAATTATTTTTTTATTTTTGAATTATGTAATCAGAAGTTTTTTTACTTTCATATAATTTGAAAGTTTTTTTTTTTTTAATTCGTTATATAATTTAGAAGTGCCTTCTAAACTGTATAATTTTACTTATATATATATATATATATATATATATATATATATATATTAGATTATAAAAATTCAGAAATCAATTTTAGATCACGGAATTTAAAAGTAATTATTAAGGAGTAAAAAAAGGTCATCAAAATACAATATGATAAGTTTACCTTTCTAACTATATAAAACATAACATAAGAGATAACAACTATATGACTAAAAAAAATAGAGCCAACGAAACATTCACGAAGAGAATAAAATAATCAATAGTGACAACATAAAAGACTGAATATTTTATCTTTTCCACACTTCGCCATAGAGGTGAAGAAAGCAACCAGGGAGGTGCAAAAAGAAATATCCAGCCAAAAATTCTGAGCCCGGTTTCTTCGGAGCGCAATATAGGGGACTTTTCCCTCGAAAGAGTTATCTTGTACCTCTAAATCTGTGCATTTATGACATTAATATCCCTACCAATCTCAGCAGGATAATAGTAAAAAAAAGAAAAATTAAATCATTCAAGATGTCCTTATTTTTGTAACGACATCATAAGTAGGTCCTCTCAATATTATTTGAATCAATTGAGCTCATATTTTGAAAAATTCGTTGCAATTAGGTTCTTTTCGTTAGTAGTATTCTAATGGTGTTAACTATGTATCATTTGTCAACATGTGATTTTTTTGAATTTTTTATTTTTTTTTGAATTTTTTAATAATTTAAAAAAAATTGTCACATGTCAATCTGACATTGTGTCACGTGGCAGAGGCGGTGTGATGTGACAGTGGTAGTGCCACATGTTAGTATTGATGTGAAAAGTCTCACTGTAATTCTTGTATGTATTATTTTGTCTCATTTTGGCCCCAATTTTTTTAAAACTAAACCAATTTCATCCTTATATCAAATTTAATTTTTATATAAATTTAACAATGGTATTTTTATTATAATTGATATTTTTATCAAAATTAAGTTTATTTAAATATATATTTTGCATTGAATTTTATTTAAATTTTGTTTTAAATATTTATACATCTATAATTTATGGATAATTGTTAGAGTTGATTTAAAAATAAAAAGCTATACAAATTCAAATATAAAATTTTAAAACAATTTTATAACAATTCAAAATACATATATTTATTCAAAATTTTACAATTCAATTTATAAAGTTGTTATTTTTAAACCAACTCTAACATTTGTCTATAAATTATTGATATATAAATATTTAAAACAATATCTAAATAAAGTTCAATGCAAAATATACATTTAAATAAACTTAATTTTCTGAAAAATATCAATTATATTAAAAATACCATTATAAAATTTATATAAAAATTAAATTTGAAATAAGGATGAAATTAATTTAGTATTTAAAAAATTTGGATTAAATTAAGACAAAATAACAAATATAGGAACTACATTGAGATTTTTCACATCGAATAGTGACACTAGTACTGCCACATCATACTATCGGTGCCATGTGGCACAATGTCAAATTGATATGTAACAATTTTTTTTTTTATTTTTTTTTAAAAATTATTAAAAAAAATTCAAAAAAACATCATGCTGACACGTGGCACATAGGTAACATGTTTAGAGTACTATTAACGGAAATGACCTAATTGCAACAAATTTTCCAAAGTAAAGACCTAATTGAGTCAAATAAAACTGAGAATACCTATTTGAGATTTTGTTACAAAAATGGAGACTTTTGGAATGATTTATCCTTAAAAAAACCACTGAATTTCCATATTTAATTATGAAATCTTGCACCTCCAAATTCAAATTTTCAAAATTACTGGGAGCTTTCCTCTTCATAGTGTATGGTGTCACCTCATATCCTAGAGGTATGTATAAAAATATAAACAAATAATTAAAACTAATACAGAAGACACTGGATGTCGATATCCATAAATCAAAACAACAAATCAGATGTCAACATATATAAAAAACAATGACATCAAGAAAAAAAAATACTAGATGTCAATATCCATAAACCATTACAATAAATCAGATATCGACATCTGTAATAAATAACGAATTTGAAAAAACAAATGCACCAAATATGAATATCTAAGTCTAAACAATAAATGGTTGTTCTTATTTGTAATTTAATATTTTAAATTATAAATATTAAATATGATAAAAAAAATCACCTCGAAAAAGTAACTTTAAGAATGATGATCATGTAATTATTATTTTTTTTCAATAATCAGTTCCTAAATGAAAAAAATCCCAACTCCAGTTCGTTCTTTCTTCCACACCATTGTAGTGATAAGTTTGTAAAAGGAGATGTTGGATGGTAACAAGAATGGCAGTGGTAATGGAAATGCTGGTGTTTTCCCTTACTTCATCACGTTGAATACCATGTTATATATTTTTATTTTAATTGAAGGAAAAAGTGAGAATTTTAAAATATTTTGAGAGTATAGAAAAACTTTTTGGAATTATAGGAAGAAGTCCCCCAAATATACAGTCCAACGCATGTTTTGAGGTCTCCCAATGAACTACAAGTTTAAACCTATTAGACTAATCCAGAAACCTTTTTTTTTTTTCTTAAACAATAGTCCACACACCTAGTCCTATTTTGTAATATGAAAAACCGTCGAAGTTACTGAACTAAATTAATAACAAAATTATATCAGACTAATATCGCTAAAAAATTTTTTAACTAATTTTAGTGACCAAAAATTATTAGTCACTACAATAATTAATTTATATACAAATTTACAAAATTAAAAATTATTAGTTACTAATAGTCATTATTATAAATAAAAAATTATAATTAGTCACTTAATTGGTCACTAATTAATTAGAGACCAATCTAGTAATTAAGTCATTTTGATAGTCAAAATCTAGATAACTAGTTTTTAATAACCAATTTCCTTTGGTAGCAAAAACTATGGTAGCTAATTTTAAAAATCAATTTAGTGACTAATTATAATTTTTTATTCATAATAATAACTATTTTAGTAACTAATAATTTTTTACTTTGTAAGTTGATATCTAAATTAGTCAATATAGTGATTAACAACTTTTGGTCACTAAAATTAATTACTAATAAGACATTTTCTTGTAGGGCATACTATTTAAATTAAGTACATTAAAAACGAACACACAAAAATGTTATAAGCCGGAATAAGTTTATTATAAACTCTTCCAGCAGCCACGTACATTCGGTACAAAAATTAGGCATGTATATTAAAAATAAGGTATACTTTTTTTGAATTTTTTTTATTGATAATGTAAAACTTATTTAATATTTAACTTTTGATGATTGAAAATATTCAGAAAATTGTATTTACATTCTATAATTTAATTTGATTTTAATATTTGTCCCTAAATAAAGTCCTACTTTTTTATATTGGTTAAAAATCAATATAATTTGAAAGTCTACATAAGAAAAGTTCATATATCAAAATGGTAATAACAACTTTATGGGCCAAGGGTAATCTATGGATTGGTCTATGTGAATTGTTTGCTATCACATGTTGTTCTTGTTCATAATCTGCTTATTTATTTATATGTTAAAATTATTTTTTTCTAGCTTACCCTTTCTTTTTATGTCTATTTCATGTTTGATTTTCCTTTTTGCAATGATCACCAATGTTGATGTGAGCAGATGTGGGAACTTTTGGTGATCACCATGATGATGAAGATGTTGTTGTTTAGTTAGGCATGTTGGATCTTGCTCATTGTTGAACTTCTTTTGAGGAACAATTTTATTTGTAATTTCTTGCTTTGTTGAGCAACATTTTACCAGTCTATTTTATGTTTTAAGACATATTTATGGCATTATTTTGTGCCCCTAGTACTCTTGTTCTAGTATATTTTGGATAAATGTAAAAGGTTATTTCTCATATACTTTATGTCGTTGCTCTTATTTATATTATAATTATGTGATGTTTCATTTATTAGAATTATTCTATTAAATGAAATATCACAAAATACGCTCTCAAATTCCTCCTATATTAAAATACGTGAATTATGTCATATATACCTCACATATTAAAATAAACATCATGAAAAACTAAACTCACATGTGTCTACCTTAGGGATGTCAACGGGGCGGGTAGGGTACGGGTAGTAGCTCCTCCGTACCCTACCTGTTAGATAAATATTTGCCCCGTACCCATACTCATATCCGTCGGGTATCCGTTACGCGGATACCCGCCTATTTTTTTCATATCCACGGGTATCCACGAGTACCCATGGGTATTTACAAAATTATTTAAAAAATAAATATTTAATCATAAATTCAAATAAAATAAAATAAAATACATCATTGTCATAAATTTTAAATAAAATTCAAATAAACTCAAGTTCATAAAATGGCATTCAACACAATAAAAATTCTTTAATTAATGCTATGATAAAAAAGTCCACTTACTCCGATTAATTCCTGAAAAATAAACAAAATAAACAAATAATAAACCTCAATTGCCACGAGCCAAGTATTCTTATTTTGATTCCATAATTTGACAACAAGCATACCATAAACGTCATTGTCTATATAGGATTTGATATATATGCCCAATTTCAAATAAAGGAAAGAGAATAATGTCAAGGGATATACGTGAAAGAAGACAACGTACCGATACTTGAAATTTGAAGAATGTCATAAATATTTACTAATATATATATATATATATATATATATATATATATATATATATATATATATATATATATATATATATATATATATATATATATATATATATATATATATATATATATATATATATGTATATATATATATATATATACATATACATATATGTATATATATACATATATGTATATATATACATATATACATATATATATATATATATATAAGAATACTTTTGTGAATTAAAATTTAGCGGGTACAAGTATCCACGGGTACGGATACTATGATACCCGTACCCGCCCTATTAACATGCGAGTATAAAAAATACTCGTACCCGCGGGTAGCGGATATCCATTTTTAATATATGTTTTCTATCTGTTGCGGGTTTTATCCGTGGATACCTGCGAATATGAATTTTTTTGACATCCCTAGTCTACCTAGAATCATCATCTACAAATTAATAATTATCCTTTTAGATATTAGTATGCTTGAGTATCTTATCAATATATGTTTGACGACTCAACATTTTCACTTAGAAATAAGATCATTAATATAAGATTAAAAGAATTGAAACTATTTTCTTTGTAGGGTACATATATCAATGGCATGCTCTATTGGAGCCACTTATATAAAATGCTAAAAAAAATAATTAACATTAATAAGTAAATATAATAATAGTAAAAAGAGAGTGAGAGAATAGAAAAATGGAAACAAGGTAATATGCAGTGCATATTCATCTCTCCTTTCACTTTCACGAGTCATCCTCCATCTTTTATTCTCTAAAAATTCATTCTCATTTCTTATCCATTACAAAATCTAATCGTACCATATTGAAATTGAGAAGTTATAAAGTATTTTGAACTAATCAGATTTCAAAACAAAGTTTTTATCTACTTTATGAAATCATTTTTCTCTCATTTTCATATTGTTCGAGTTAGACTTAAATTTCATTTATTAACATCTTTTATGTAATAAAATTGACCTTTAATTTCCATTTTAATTGTAAGACACCAACCTTATTTATTCTTTCATAGATGGCATAGATGAGGAGACATGGCAATTGTTTGTTCAGACTCGATTGGATCCTTCTTGGCAAGTATATTTTTTGTTGATGTTACACTTTGATAAAGTCATAGTGCCATTCACTATTTATGAATATTGTTTCTTTAACAGGAAAAGAGAAAGAAAGCTCAAGCTATCCAACAAAATAATGCTACTCCTCACAGACTTTCTTGAGGAGGATATGACTTATTGGAAAAGAGAATGATGGAAGAGAAGTTAAAGAAACAAATGGACATAGCTGCTGCTGAAGAAGTTCCTTCTCCCTCATCTCCTCCTAGCCGACATGAGAAATGGAAGATGGCTTGTACAAAAGCAGGAGGACAAATGACATCTGAGAAATCAATGATGATTGCTAAAAGAATTGTAAGTTACAATGGAGATGATGTAGCAATTATTTATTGTAATTTGTATTATAAGTGACAATGTATTATTTTTTACAGGATGAACTTGTAGAACAAAGTTCACAAGGTAATTTTGTCTCTTAGGGTCGTCGTGACATATTGACCACTGTTATTGGTACTGAAGAACACCCTGGTCATGTGCGTATTGCTGGTCCATGTCCACAAACCATAATGTGCTGAATCCAAATGAAGATGAGGACATAGAGACTGATATCTCCTATCGCTGTAAGTTGTTAGTTGGAGGTGTTCCTCATTTTGTGGCCATTGGGAGAGTCTATCCAGGTGGGTCCACCATGCACACTATGCCAATGCTAGATGATTTGGTTAGAATGGTGGTTGAAGACATTAGAGATGCCACTGCTCCAGTACCAGTGCCCACATGGGAGGTGCAAGTAGTAGGAGACGCAATTGAAACATTTATCTCATGGCCAAAAGAATTAATCAAGTCAATTTCAACAAAAAAAGTATGTTTTTCTTAATTACATTTGTACATAACTTTTAACACACATCATATTTAAGTTTGTTAGTATGTTTTATAGGACCCTAAGATTAGACAAAAGTCCCCAATTGTATCTCATGCAAGCCCTGAGCCCGATTATGAGCCCGAGGATGAGCATGAGGATGAGCCCAAGGATGAGCCTGAGCTCGAGCCCCTATCTCACCAGAATGGTAATCCAATTCAGAGGTTGATTGTGGCTTCTTCTGATTTTTATCAAGAACCTTTTCCCATTCCTTGGGATGCAACAATATTTGGCGTTGACAATGGCAATATACCTTTGTATGCCAATGTCAGATTTGTGGGAAATAATACAGGGTAATCAGATGTTGAACATTGCAGTCATTCAACTTTGGATTATGTGGGTGCACTCTAAATTTAGATTTTGCATTTATGTTGGTGTTTTTTGTGAAATCAACTTTAGCCTTCTGAAATTGTGTGAATGTAGGTACCTAAATGAATTAATTGTCAATGCGGGGCACAATGATATTTATGGTTTCCTTGAGCCTCAAATTATACAAAAGTCTGGGAATAGATCAATGCACACTCAAAGATATATTCAACGATGGATTCATGAATCCAAGAAAAGAATTTACATCGCCCCTTATATTGAAGGGTAAGTTGGACTCTTACTTTAGTTATTATCTAACTAATTTCATATCACTAACTAAATTTCTTATTTAGCAGGTGTCATTGGCAATTGATTATTATTTGCCCCATAGACCGTATTGTCATATGGTTTTGTTCATTGCACAAGAAGCCAAGCAAAGAAATGAAAACTTTAATACAAAGGTATGTGTTCATTACAAATGTAATGTGTTTTATCATAATTATATTGTAAATTACTAATGACTTTTATTTTAGTGCTATTAATGTAAGCGGTGTCTTGGATGGTAAATCCATTGCATCTTCATCTCATCTTGATTGGATTTATCCTAAGGTATGTACTTTGCATTGAATCTACATATTATCAACTAAAATGTCTTAGTTCTTCATATATTTATTACATAAATTTCATATATTAGTGCAATAGGCAACGTGGAAGCTTTGAGTGTGGATACTACGTTATGCATTGGATGTGGACCATAGCTCGTGCTACCATTGTTGATTCATGGGCCGATGTAAGAGTTATAATTTAATTATTGATGTTTAACTTTGCTTCCTATGATACACCATAATTAATATATTCCATATTTCAGGTTTTTGATGGAGTCGAGCCATTGGGTAAAGATAAAATTGAAGAAATTTGCAAGGAATGGGCAAGATATTTTTTGAGGCTAAAACATTAGTTTTGATAGCCATTTAGAAATGTTTTATTTTGCATATTTAAGGTATTTTGTGGCCTTAACATTTAGCCTAATAGTTTTGATAGACTTTAGTAAATGATTGTATCTTAGGAAACAAAAATTTGAATTGTTTGGAATTTGGATTTTTTGTGACTTTTGTAGGTTATTGGATAGTTCCCAAAACAAATCAGCTTTTGAAAAAAAAACACGTCCCTATTACATCGGTTGTGACCATAACCGATGTAATATAGGTTCCTATTACATCGGTTTCACACCTTAACTGATGTAATATGTTCAGACTCCGTTTTTTATTTTTAAAGCGCTTACAACGGTTAAAGTTGCATCGAGGTAATATATTACAGATATTACAGCGGTTCCAGGGACTTACTACATCGAGAACTACCACATCGATAAAAAAATCGATATAATACGCCCAAAATAACCGATATAATAAACTTTTTCTGCACTAGTGACACCAACCATATTTACTTTTTCTTTGTGTAAGATATATATGTGGCACAATATACTTGTCTTACCGTTTTTACGAGGTTCAATAGAAAGGTAAAAATACCTTTTTATTCATAGGAATATCCATAATTCTTTATTTGAGGGTAACTATTATACTTCATCTTTTATATATATATATATATATATAACAAAAAGATAGACGCTGCTGAAGGTAACTTTTTTCCTTTTAAAAAACTTACTAGTGAATAACGTAACTTATTTAAGAAGCATTGTTGGGTTTAATATTTCTTATATGACATCCAATGCACCTTGTTTTCTTCCCATTCTTCTAATCTCATCAAACCGTCCCACCAATAAATAACAAAAGACAAAAAAAGATGCATGTCAACCAAACAAAAGGTGGGGAATATGTTAAGATTAATGAATCTTTCAATATTTAATGGCATACGTACTTTAACAATATACGTATATATTCTTAATACCACAGAATTTCAATACTTTAACGGTATACGTAAATATTTTTAATACCACAGAATTTCAATTATAGGAGTACAACATAAAACCTCTTGACTTTTGTAGAAGTTCTCCACCACCACCACCTTTTTTTTAAGCTCTTGACCACCAAATCATGTTCAGTGTTATTTTGAGTCAAAGGCTTTTGTTGTGACAAATATAGAATATAAACGCAAACCCCAGAAATAATTATGTGATTCTATTGCTTCCATTGAGATGGATAAGGATGACACGCAATAGTTTCATTAAGAAAAAAATATCTTAAGTTCATGTATATAACTTTTTCGTGACAGAATTAAACTATCTAATTAAGAAAATACGTGCTTTACTTTTCTTATTGTTTAGTTCCATATTCCTTATAATATTTTATTCATTTTGAGTTGCTAGGTAGACTTTATTGTCCTGAATAATAAAAAATTATGTGGATCATATCAAGCTGCTCTCTTTTTTAAACTAAATCTTGGAATCGCATTTTTTCAAATCCTCAATTTTAAAGGAAATGTCAACAACTGAAATTAAATTTATATTATTTTTGTAATTCTAAAATATTAAGATGATAAATGTCAGACAAGTCATTAGAAATTTAAACCCATCGGCCTGTATAGGCACAAACTAAAATGTTAACTAAATATATGTTTAATTTCTAAATATGTTAACTAAATTATTTTATAACAAAGTATTTTGCCAATCTATAAATTCTATAAATATGGGTATTTATAATCTATGATAAAAATCCAAAATTATATTTTCTTATTAAATATTAAGTCCACATATACTTGACCAGCGTAAAAAGGGATTAAAATTTCTTAAAGAATTTTAAACACGATTTGTTTTAGAAAGAACGAGGTTAAGAATAACACCGATGAATAATCAAATTTTTCAACAAAAATAGATTTTATCCTTAAAATAAATAACCAACAACCAAGTTAATTGCATTGTTGTGAAATTAATATATAGTATAATTGATAAGTATGGCTATATGCTTCCCATAAGGCAAATTTTGGCAACTTAATTAAAGGGATTTTTTTTAGCATAAGTTCCATACTTTGAATCATTTCGTTATTTAATATGGATATGGTAAAATAGTATATATTGACATGGATCAAATAATGAGCCTACACTCTTGCACCCACCAAAATTGGGTAAATCGGAAAAAAAGGTGATTTTATTACTTTATACAAAATATATATAGCTTATAACAAAATGGTTGTTACTTAGGCCATTTGTTGTGAAGTTAAAAATTGAAAGAGTTAATAATTGATGGCGTAAGAGTTTGATATGAGATATGGATGAAATGGTGAATGGAAGGAGATACAACTATTTAAAGATAAAGATTGGAATGATGTGTATAAAAGACAAAGATAAAACGAAAGATGAGATGACACGAGTAATGAGACCTTAACAATCACAATGCTTCTTGTTTATCCCCTTATATTCTACCTCTACCACATTTCGAAACTTATCCGATGCATTTGCTACTGTTTCTTTTATGGAAAATAATTGTTATGAATAACAACATCTTTATCCATGATCATTTATTAATATAGAAATAAGATAAAAATAATCGATACAAAATTAAAGAAAAGATTACTGTTTAATGACAACCAGACCAAACCTCGTTAATACTTTATTAGAATAGTAGAAGAAAAGTCAATTACAAATTTAAAGTATTTTTGACAAAAATGTTTAAAGAAGGTGGATCTTAAGTCTATTATATAGTTCCTATCACATATTTTAGTGCTTATCATATATGATGTGAAATTTTTCAAGATATAATATTTTCATCAATCCAAAAATAAAATTGAAAATAAAATTTTATTTACTATTATTTAGTAACAATTACATAGAATCTCTTTACTTTTCTTATTTAGAAGTGAGAGTAATATTTTTATAAATATATTTACTTGTATGGAAGAAGTTTGATTTGTGAAACTAATGTAGGCATTGTATTAATCAAAATTAAAAATAAATTGAAAGGAAATAAAATGGTATGAGAAATAAAATGATTTAATAGGAAAATAAATGCTAGAATTGGGTTATATTGTTATTAAAATGCACAAGAGATTTCATAAATAATAAAAAGTTAGTAAAAAGTAAGCAATTCAAATCTTAAATAATGTAGAAAAAAAAGGTGTAAAAAATTGTATTTCAAAACTTAAATAATGCAAGAAATGTTTAGAAGAAAATTTATAAAAGAAATATGAATGTTACTAAAAACATATTTTGTATAAATTATTCATAAGATTATACATTGATTTCTTAGTTGATTTAGATGTTATTGATATAGAAAGTGAAATTGTCCTACATTGGCCGTAAAACTCGTATAATATAAAAAAATTGTAATGATCATAAATACTCACCAATGTAACATCTTGTGAAAAAGTGTTAAGGGAAGAAAACTTATTCCTTTAACACTTTTCAATATTACAATTTTGCTACCATATTTTATTTAAACACAAAAATATATTGTCATGATCACTTCTATTCATGAACCGAGATCTTACTATGAAGTCATCAAAGATTCTAATTGGATTATAGCTATGTAAGAAGAAATCAAGGCTCTAGAAATCATTAACACTTGGATCATTGTTCCCTTGTCCCAACATAAGCATAATATTAGCTATAAGTGGATATACAAAGTAAAATACAAAGTTGATGGATCATTAGAACGTTATAAAGCAAGATTCATGACCAATGAATTTACCCAACAAGAAGATTTAGATTCCTTGACAATTTTATTTATTTATTTTGTTTTCGTTTTCAATTTTTTCTACACAATGAAATGATTTTTTTCCATAGAGGTAACCTTTATTTAAGTGTCAGGGACGTTTGTTTCAGTATCACACACTAATCTTTGATATGGATATTTGTTCAAAAATGGTATCCAAATATTATTTTCACCCATCCAGTCTGAAGTTACCTAATTAAGATTCTTAAAGAAGCTGAGCCAACATGTCGATAAGCTATTCATCAATACAATATTACAAGTATTTTCTTAAAATATTGTCACCAAGCAAAGAAAGGGACACTTTTGTCTATAGTAGTAGTAAGTGAAGCAAACATCCAAAATATAGACCAGATGGAAATTACTTAATTAGCCATACATATATCAATGTGTGTATATTATTATAAATTTTAATCACTTGAAAATAGACTATTACAACATTAGTTGGGAGAGATTGCATAATTGTTTTCTTTTAATGGAGTATACTTTTAATAATCTTCGAGGCATTCAATTATTTTTATTATTAATAGTGAGAACATAATGCCTATTTTACTTTATTCATTATAAGAAAATAATTAAAAAATATTACTAAAACTTATACTTATAAAAATTATTTACATAAAAATAATTATATAAACATTTTTCTATTAATTTTTATAATATTAAAATTGTAAGAATTTGAAAATAGCTAAGAAAAGAAGGGAACTTATATATAAATTGAAGTTGAATATTTTATTATTAAAATACATAGATAGAAAAGTTAATTAGTCGAGTTTCATTTTATAAATACTTTTATCTCTTTAAAATTGTTTTCTTTTTTTTTTCTTAACTTTTTGCTTAAGTTTTTGTCTACTCATCTTTTAGAATATTAGAGTCTATCATAGGAGTCTTAGCTTAGAGTATAACAATTCTACAAGATCAAAAATTTTATCACAGTAAATTTATTTTTATCTCTTCTCTTGAGTCAATTTTTAGAACTTTTGCATGTGTTTCAATAAGGCCTTTGCACGTGACTCAAAGGACTCAAAGGGATTCAAAATGAATTTTTGTTTGACTACAATTGTTAGGGTATGTGTATGTTATTACTCTTAGTTTTCTATATACATGTAGAATATTTTATGAGAGTTAGAGTCTCAAGATCTTAGTTAAGTTAGAAGCTCAATTCAGGTAAGGAAAACTGGTTACTTTGTTGTTCTTTGTTGTTATACTACATGATATTATGTTGATAAAATTTGTGGTGAGATGTGTATATTAATGATATTGGTTGTTAATGAAATGTTAATTTGAATTTGATAAAATGATTTGTATGAGCGTGAACAAAATTGTTATATCAATTGGTTAAATTGGTTCAACAAGAGGATTGTGTTAGACTAAATATATTATTTTTACTAGATAAAACATTTGAAAGACTCGACTTAAACTAATTTGGACTCTTATATATCTATTGATTTTTCTGGATTATGCAAACTTACTAGAAGAGCCAATCATTCATTGAGCAAAATTTCAAAGTTTAAAATCTAAAGAGCTTAGGTTGTTATATTCACTAGACAGGCTGATACCTCTTAGGTGAGCCTTATGAAAAAAGATCTCAAGGGTTTGGTTAGGGTGAGTAAAACTCTTATTGAGTGAAATTATTTTATGAAACGTCTAGAGAGCTTAGAGTGGATGAGTTACTAGGCGAGTTTGCTCTTGTAACATCCCTAATTTTAATAAACTATATTATTTATTTTAAATAAAGCAGTTAGAAAATCTATTATTTTTACTAATGTTTCATATTTTATCTAAATGTAGTTTAAACATTAAAAATATATTTTTTATCATGATATAATTTTTACTTGTTGAAAATAACAATAAGAAGAAAACCAAACTAATAATATATATATATATATATTAAAAAAATATTAGGTAAAAATATATTAATTAAAATATTATTAAATAAGTTTGTGTATTAAAAAAATGAAGAATCTTCTAAAGAGATGAAGATAAAGAGAGAAGATAAGAAAAAAAAATAGAAAAAAAGAAAAGAAAAAGGGAAAAAAGAAGAAGATAAGCTAAAGAGATAAACATTATCTCTTCATTAATGGAAGAAATGATGATTTGAAGAAAAAAAAATGAGCACATGCATGACTTATATATATAGATATGAAATGAGGAAAGAAGTTACTTGAGAAAGTGAGAAAGTGAAAATCTTATTGTACAAAAAGAAAAAGAATTAATTCCATATTTTTTTATCAAATAATAATTATTTAATATAGTAGTCGGGGCGTCACAACTATCATTGGGTGAATTTATTTAATCTTACTCCTAGTACTTGGTCCCTTGGTGGATGCGTTCTCTCATTGAGAAAAATTAATTTGACAAAAATATAGAGAATTAGAGAAGGGTTGGTTAATAAGCAAAACAAGACTTGTTAAACGATACCTTCCGAGATAACTCGTTGAGCGAGTGAGAATGCTCAATGAGCATGTTTAAGTTTTAAAAACTCTTAATTTGTCTTATTGGGCGAGCTTGTGTACTTGTTGAGCTAGAGGGAAACATTTTTATATGAAAAACTAATGATTTGAGATTTTATATAAAAGAATATGTGTGAAAAGTTGAGTAGGGCCAACATATTAGCCATAATCTACCGATAATACATGTGAGAGGCCGAGTAGAGTCAAAGCCTTTAGCAATACTTTATTGAGAATGTGTAAAAGGTTAAGTAGAGATAGGACAGTAGCCATAATGTACCGAGATTATTGATTGAATCTATATGTGATATGAATGTTGTTATTCCTAAGACAAAAATACTATGTTAAGTGATGTTAGGTTGTGTATTGAATGAAAATTCCTTAACAAAATTATTGTAACTCTATTGACTATCTATTGACTATAAGACTCAGACAAAAAATATATTTAGTTGTAAGAGTTGATAGAGGATATCAAACTTATTATATAGAATTTATCTTATCATATAAGGAGAAACTATCTCCTAAAATATGACCATGAATGAACAAGAACTCATATTATAATTGCAAATTCTCTAAATTCAATTAAACACCTAAATCTTTTAAAATTAGAGCCTATTGCCGGTGATTATTATATAAATTGAATAATATTGTTATTTTTTGGATTTGTTAGGCAAGAATTTTAATGATTTAATTTTAAAGGTATTTATTTATTTATTTTCAAAATATGCTAACTTATTCTCTTTTGTACGTGTGATTTTCAATTTATATAACAATGTATTATACGAGAGAGATTGTAATATTTATGACAGAAAAATATAATATTATTATATTATATTGATAAAATTTTGTCCAGGATAACTATAATATTGTATTATAATTATAATAGTAGTTGCTAAAAAATCTTATACAGAAACAAAAGTCTATTCATTCTCTGTTTTAAATCATAAAATGTAAATAAAAGTTTTAAAAATTTTTAGAAGTTGTTAGAAAAAGACGTTGGTTCTCTCGGAAAGAGTGCTAGTGTGTTATATGTGGAGCCACGTCAGGAAGGTTATCCATTCTGATTACAAAATATGATTAGACTAAGTATATGTGGCGCCACGCTAATTACCATTGTTTATAACTTTCTTTTAATTTCTATATTTTAGAAAATAAATATTGATTTTAAATAATTAAACTTACAATATATACATCATATTTTTAAATGTATGATAATTTAACAAAAAGTGTTGAATTTTTTAAAGGAGTACAACCAACAGAAATAAGTATCTATTGATGAAGTTTTTTAAACACAATAATCAAAATTTAATTCTAAGTGCACGCAGAAATAATATTTTATCTGAGAAATTTAAAGTTCTTTCCTTTATTAGACACATTGAAAAATCGAGAAATTGTCTGCCACTAATCATTGCCTCACGCTAATCTTATAGTCTATTTTATTCTATTATTACATATTCTACTAGACTTATTAGATGTTATATTAATTTCGTTTCTGGTAATACATGATTATTATTCGTTAAACAAATTTTTATATAGCATAAAAATTAGATACAGATTTCTCGCAATATAAACAATTTTTTTGAGTCTTAAAGTTACTTATAACTCTCTTACTGATATCATTCTTATCACCATGACCAAGAATATGATATAATAATAGTAATATTATCTACTTGGCATAAATAATAAATAACTTTTTCATAAATTTAGAACAACACCTAATTTCAAGGACTAGATTTGTTATTTTTTAACATTCCATCTTATTATATTTTAATAACAAAAAAACAAATTCTAAGAAACTAAAAAATTAGTAATCCCTTATGTTCTTTAATCCAACTTTTTTTAATCTAATACTTCATCCTATAGTCCATTATTGCATTAGATTCTTAACATCCTCACAATAAATGTAAAAGAAAATAAAAATTGAGGACAAAGAATTAAAAAGGAAAAACCAAGATAAAAAGAGTGTGTATAGATGATGGTTGGTGACGAGAATAGTAGTAGTACACAATAAACTAAACTCCTTATATTTATATATATTTTATAATTATTTTCTTATCTTAAGATTTATCACATTTATTTATTTATTATTTTCCGCGCGGAATTCATACCATAGTCACGATTAAGGGTATAATTATTCTATTATAAAATCCTATTATCCGTGAGTTCTTCCTTCCCTCGTACCTCAACTTCATTGTTCTTCTTCCTTTCTTCTTGCTTCTGCTTTTGCCCTTCAAATCCAATTTTCTTCTTTTTTTCGATCGACCTTTCAACGCCTTGCAATTCTAATTGCACCCTCCAAACACAAACTTCCCTTCTCTACTGACTTGTAAGTATTCAAACTCCCCCCTTTCTCTCTTTCTCTTTTTCTGCACACCATATGAAAACATGGGTCATGCACTTTCGTTTTTATTTTCCTTTACTCACCTTATTTATGTGTTCTTAGCCTCTTTTGTTCATCTGGGTGTTGAAATTTTCCATCAAAAATGTTTTTTTTTTCTTGTTTTCTTTTGTTGTTCTTGTGAAAACTGCTTGGCCTTCAATTACTTTATCTCTGCGCAAGGAAACTTATGAAGTAACTATCAATACTCTGCGATGATGATTGAGATCCTGATTTTTATGTTTCTAATAGATGAAAACAAATACCACTGTCTCTTTTTATGTTCAACACACGCCACTGTACTCCACTGTTCATTGATGGCTGAATTTTGTTTTCTCTTGTGGCAGATCTAAGAGAACTTTGTTTAGGGTGTGTTTGATTTTTATTTTTGGAGAACTGATTTTAGTACAAAAGTGATGCAGTATGAGATTGTTTTAGAAAATAGTTTATAAAACCAGAAAACGAGAAGCAAATCCTACAGAATTTTCTTGTTCCAGCAAAAAGTGATTTGGTGATGGATGGTGGATATCAGAAACTTTTTTTTTTCCTTCAGAGTACATGATCTGCATGATACAGGACATCCCTGAGATTTTGGACATAGGTTTCTCTGTCTTTTTGACTTTTCTTTTGCTTTGAGCGATATTTTGCTATTGAATCTTTCAATTGGAAGAACCTTTTCTGTTAGCCTAACGATGATTATCTCTTATATAATGTAATTAGGATAATAAGTAAATTGCATTGACTATTAGCGAAAGTTAAGTCTATTGGAAGAGAACTAGTCTTTGATTATGTAAAGAATAAAGGATTGAATTTCAGCTGATAAAAATATTTATATAATATATTTAGTGTCTAACAGTATTATGAACCTATCGTCTTGGAAAGAGAATTTCTGTGGGGAAAATTTTTGAAATTAGTTTATTAAGTAGATCGATGAGTTCTGCCTGCAATTGTTTCAATCTGTCAAATAAATAAAAAATAAAGTACTGATATGTTTCTTTTCAGTAGCTGTAATTGTCGTTTTTCTTGCAATTATTGACCACAAGTGATAGTAGATTTGCAAATCTTTATCACCATAACCTTTTTTCTTCCAGGAACAGAGATTAATTGGAGCTATTTTTAAAGTATTTGGATAATGTGATATGGTTAGATAGAGAGAGAAATGCAAATTTTGACAAATATAATTGTGAGTGCAATATAACAAATCATGATGAGTTTTTATTTTATAAAAATATTAAAGTTGTGTGCTTCTTTCTCCGACATAACCATGCTATGTTATTTAATCTCACGAGAAAATCCAAATCCATTTTCAACTACTTTGAAGAAATAAAATAGAATAATTTGGTTGCACCGCAACACAGACTTTGTATTCAGAGTAGGGTCTGTGAGGATAGATTATTCTCCAGTTTTCCAATTATATATATTTTTTCCATGATAAAGTCTTCTTAAAGGTGGCTGGAGAGTTGAATCAGTTGGTTCTTCCCAAATTTAGCATTTGAAACTGTTAAAATATTTTTATGTAAATTTTACTTTTAAAAAAATTATTCTTCAAAACATAAATATTTGGCAGCTAGGAGTGGTTGTCATCCATAACTTGAACTTGTCAACTCTAGCCACACTCGACCACACCCTCACCAACCAAGTAATGCCTTGATGAAATAATCATCACCCTTTATAGAAAGGTAGTTTCCAAATATTTGTGAATGATGTTGCTACTCTAATATTATCGTGTAAACCTTTTGATTTGATCTCAAGAATTTGGTTTTCATTTGGTTGGTTGATATATCTCACTTAATGTTTTTGCCTTTTCTATTTACATAGTACACATTCATTGATTTTGAGAAACAGTTAGCATATGTTAGGTGTGAGGAAATTTGGAGATAACTGTACAATTGTACTATTAAAGGTTGACATTTCTTACTTCAACCTTTAATTTTGAGTTCTTTCTAAAATTTAAACCCCCTCATCATAACAAAACTTCATTCATGAAAACTATGGATCAATCTCTAATAACATGAGGCACTCAACTTATACATGATGTGCTTATTGCATTTCAGGTTCAGGTACCTGTAAGAGTAAACATTGGAAAATTGAAGGGAAAAAATGGCCTTAGATAACATGGAGGAGACTGTGCCCCAGAACGAAAAGTGGAAATCTTCCAATGAAGTGATTGCAGATTCTGATATAAATGCCTCTAGTGGCTTTGACTGCAACATCTGCCTTGAGTGTGTGCAAGATCCAGTTGTCACACTTTGTGGTCATCTTTATTGCTGGCCATGCATATACAAATGGCTTCATTTTCAACGTACCTCTTTAGACAGTGAAGAGCAACAGAATCCACAATGTCCAGTATGCAAATCAGAAGTTTCTCAATCCTCCCTTGTTCCATTATATGGCCGTGGCCTAACCACAAGACCTTCTAAGGGGAAAACACATCAAGTTGGAACTGTCATACCACAAAGACCTCATGGTCCCAGATCATTGAGTACCAGCAGTGTTTCCCAACCTATTTCTCAAAGTTATCAATATCCCTATGGTAATCCTTATTATACTCAGCAATTCAACTCAGTTCCAAGTGGTTATACCTCACCAATGCTTAGAACAAGTGGTTCACTTGACAACACATTTGGAATCTTTGGTGAGATGATATATGCAAGGGTGTTTGGTAACCAGGTCACAAACATGCATCCATATGCTAATTCGTACAATCTTTCTGGGATCAGTAACCCAAGGATGAGAAGACATTTAATGCACGTTGATAAATCACTCAGCAGAATAAGTTGTTTCCTCCTATGCTGCCTAGTTTTGTGTCTCCTCTTATTCTGACTGATACTTCCTTTTTATCTTTAGTCATAGCGCATCCTTGCATAGAATACAATATCCCATTGATCCAGATGTATTCTATGTTAGAGAAGTTGCAAATTAATGCTGAGTTATGTGTAATTATTTATTACCATTCTCTCTGGTAGTTATTTATATATGAAATGAATAATCATATTCTTACATGATTTATCTCTACCTTCTTGTACAACACTTTTTATTGGGGAGTAGAATTATACCCCAGAGAAAACAAGGATAGTATAACCTGGTGATTTTTTACGTTGACTAGACCAGCCCAGTCCACTGTGTTGGCCTACCTGAACTACAATACTGACAATCAAATAGAAAGTGAATTGAATTGACCCACAACTATTTTTTTTTTTTATTTGATTTGATTCAGTTCAATTTGATTAACCATTTAATATCCATATATGGTTTAGTTTTTTAATCAAACAGTTTTTCACAACCTGTAATTCAATTTATCTCAATTTATTTCAAAACATCCTCATAAACAAGTCATATCAGTTGTGAAATTTCACATTTATGACATTTACAGTTACTTTGTAAATTTTCTCACTAATTTGAAGTACAATGAGTCATTTGTAAGATTCTTAACCCTTTACCACTGACCACTTTCATGCCTAAAGAGAGAACCACTTTGAGAGAACTTCCAAGCTCTGTTGAAATCAAATTCATACATCTCTGACCAGTTCACTTGGTATTCTACTTCTAGCCTTTAAACATGTTCAAAACCAACTAACAATACTTCTACTCTAGTTTTAGTCTTTAAACTTGTTCAAAACCAACCAATAATACTTCTACATAAATAAAGGACTAATAGGAGGATTGAGGATAGGAATCACTTATTGATAGAGGCAAGCATAGGATGCGTATGGCCTTGGAAATCATACCTTATCCATTGCTTTGGAGGAAGCTAGTTGCTGTGGTCCATGCAATAAAATGCCAACTCTTGTTGTTCTAATCTTCTTCCAAGTTTTGGCTTCTCTAAGTAGACGAGTGACTGTACAAGGACTAGGGGTCTAGGACATTCAAGCTTAGCATCTACAGAAACCTCTGACAAATGGTAACTAAATGATGCCAATGCATGGAGTTGGCACTGTATTTCAGTTGTAAAATGGTAAATTCTGGGAAAAATATTGTCACATCATGAAAAAAGACTTTGTGTATGGCATGCTCTTTCTTTACGTTATTCTTGTTCAATTTGATGATCCTGAAATGAAAATGACTACTAGTAATGGGGGCACAACACCTATTGTTCACAGAAATCGATTTAGTGATAATGAAAGTGACTTGTGGTCCCAGTTGTCGTTTGAAGCGAAATTGCCGCTCCGTCCCTGTCCTTATCCTTCGTCATTTAGAAGGCTGAATCCAAATTCGATTCACTGTCTTGCCAGCAATGATTTTCCACGTGAAACACAGATTTGAAGAGGTTTGCAGATAGGAATTCAGCAATTATATTCACACAAGGTGACTTACTGGTTGGACGAGAGGGAAGGAAAAAAAATAAAAAATCGTGGATTCGATCTTCATGATAATAATTTGAAGAAATAAAATTGATTAGATGGATTTAGAAGGAAAGGTGTGAGAGATTGTAGATTTATCTTTTCCACATATAATATATCAAACAAAATAGTTGTTATGTTTTAGAAATATGAAGTTATCGATTAGTATTGGTATGAACAAGAGATTAGATACTCAGTTCATGAAAAGTGTTAGACAAGGTCAAACTATTTTTCAAGTATTGGTTAGTAAATGATTAATTTTTGTCTAGGAAGTATGTTATGTTATCTTTAGTAGGATCTCTTTTTTCTGGATTTGGATTGTTTTCCTTCGAAGACTTTAACATGAGAAGTTTGAAGAAATTGAAGCAATTAGCTCTTAGAATTTGGACTTGTTGTATTCTTTCTTTCGATTAAATCCAATTAATTACGATTTGTTTAAATTTACATTCATTTATGTCTATATCCTATCTAAATTTGCACTTAGAGAATTTTTCGAATCAATTATTTGATAACTTTATTTAATAAAAAATAATGTAAAGTCATTTTATTATATTTTGTTTAGGGATGTCAACGGGGCGGGTAGGATACGGGTAGTACCTCCCCCGTACCCTACCTGCTCGATAAATATTCGCCCCATATTCGTATCTATATCCGTCGGGTATCCGTGATGCGGGTACCCGTCTATTTTTTTCATATCCACGAATATTCACGGGTACCCGCGGGTATTTATAAAATTATTTAAAAAATAAATATTTAATCATAAATTCAAATAAAATAAAATACATCAGTGTCATTAATTTTAAATAAAATTGAAACAAACTCAAGTCCATACACGTCCAAATAATTATAAAAATAAATATAAAATGACGTTCAACACAATAGAAATTCTTTAATTAATGTTTTGATCAACAAGTCCACTTTCTCCGATTGATTCCTAAAAAATAATCAAATAATAAACCCCAACTGCCACGTGCCAAGTATTTTTATTTTGATTTTATCATTTGACAACAAGCATACCATAAACGTCATTGTATATATAGGCAGTGGCTGATCTTGATCAAGAATGTTGGAGGGGCCAAAGTAATATGGTTATTTGATTTTGATTGAATTATTAATATAATGTTTTCAAAAAATAACTTATGTAACTGAACAATTGAATCATTAGTATAATGTTTCAAAATATGTGAAGAAGTAGAATCTATGTTGTTTTTCATCTTCACGTAGTTTTTCTTGTATCACTTTAAAAAAAAACATTTATTATTTTATTCTTCATCAATATACTTTTTTTAAATATATTAAAAAATAATTTGTTATAATCTAATAAAAAATTGAGAGACATAATTATTAAAAGAGAAATATATGGTAGTCAAGTCACATAATACATTATTTTTTACTTTTATAATAATAAAAAATGAATATATAAGATACTCATGAGATAAAAAAAATAATTTTAATAACCATTAAACTAATATTTCATTATCAAGTACAACAAGAGAGTTACATCTTGTTATTCGAGAAAGAAAAGAAACAAATAAGAAATAAGAGCAAAAATAATGAATATATATATATATATATATATCTAACTTTATTTTTTCTTCAAAAAAAAGAATACAAGAGTGAAAAACTAAAAAGACAATGAGAAAGAAAATAAAAAATATCTTATTAAATATTTTATTTAATTACTCTTTTGGTTACTATTTCCAAAAATATCAAGATCTTCCTCTGTTTTTTAGTCTCAATTTAATCTCAATTGTTTAGTCACAATTTGATATTTTTAGATAAAAATGTAGATAAAAAAGTAATTAAACATAAATATTTGTATTCTTTGTTATATTTGATTTTATGTTTTATTATTTATTAGTATTAAATATTTTATTTTATAAAAGAAATAAAAAAAATTAATTTAATTTTTTCATTTTTTAAAATACACTATGTATAATTTAAAAAAATTTCAAAATTCTTAAAAATTTCAAAAACATATATATAATTTTAAAAAAAATCAAAAATATTTGGGGGACCAAGGCCCCTCCCAGCTTCATAGAAGCTCCGCCCTTGTATATAGGGTTGGATGTATATGCTCAATTTCAAAGAAGGAAAAGAGAAGAATGTCAATGGGTGTAATTGGAAGAAGACAACGTACCAATACTTAAAGCTGGAAGAATGAAGACAGAAGAATATAAGATGTGCAGCTTAGAAAATATTAGATCATAATATTTTGTGAATTAAAGTTTAGCGGGTACGAGTATCCACGGGTACGGATACTATGATACCCGTACCCGCCCCATTAACATACGGGTATCAAAAATACCCGTACCCACGGGTAGCGAGTATCCATTTTTAATATCTGTTTTCTACCCATTGCGGTTTTATCTGCGGATACCCGCGGATACGGATATTTTTGACATCTCTAATTTGTTTATATATATATATATATATATATATATATAACAAATATATGAACAAAATAAAATAACAAGTTTTTCTTCATGTAACATATATCTTATATATATTATATATTATATATTTCATATTTTACAATCTTTACACATTTTTAATATTCAATATTTTATATTGTAATTATATAACCCCTAATATTTTATATTGTAATATGATTCTAAAAATTTATAAGTTCACATCCCAAGCTTAACCAACACACACCATAATTTGCATATTTACATGGTTGAATTTCATTTAATACTTAATTGAGGTTTAATAATTATTAAAAATTATCTAAATCTTCTATTGTTTGACTTTTGTGGATAGTGAAATAACTTTACTGTTATTTTTATTTTTTTTATTGGCAATCAATTTATTTATTTTTCAATAATTTCTAATTTGTCTCTCAACTCATATTCTTAAGTTGACATGTAAGTTAACTAGTCAAAGTTAGAACAAATTAAAGATACAAGACTACCTAAGTTGAAGATAAAAAAGCCGAAAATAATGATCACATAATCTTTTAATCGACAAAATCAAAGATACTTAAAAAGATTGAGCATCCAACTTAATGATATTTTTATTATTAAAAGCTTAATTAAAAATATTCAAATTTATTTGCCTAAATTATTATTTTATTATACTATTTTGTTTTTACCAATTTAAATATAATCTTTTTATTCATTTAAATTTCATATGTCTATTTAAATAAAAAGATATGCATTATTATTTTATATTTGATATACAATTTATAACTTTAGTGAATATGTTATTGGAGAAACAAAGCCCTATCCTAAGTGATGGTGAGACCGTATAGCAACTAACGTTGTGAATTATTATAAATGAATATATTTAATAGTAACCTACCGTAACCGTTCACCGGTTTTTTAATAGAATCATTTGCTGAATATTGAATTGTCAATTCAGCTCTTTTTTCATTTACTTCACTTTCTTTGGTCATAACATATAATATCACCATTAAATGAAAAAAAAAAAGAAGCTTTACTCATAGTGCTTATCCTCAATCTTTATAAGAATTTAATTTTTTATTTATTTTTCTGAGGTACTTGCTGCATTTCTATGAACATGGACCCTATTTCACTATCAATCTCCAAAGGTACTTCAGCTTGTGAGGGGTTTGAATTTGATTGATCGCTAGAGTAATGCTTATGACATTATTATCTATCTAGCTAGTTATATTATATAGTGCCTGGTTAACTAAAGGATACATCAAAGTCATAAGATAACTTTTTATAGTTTATTATAGCCTTTAGGTGTGGCAGGCGTTAGCCCATAAAGAACCAAACACTACACAAGAATCATGAAGCCTTTGTTTCCGAAATCTCCATCCCACCCTATAGCCGAAATAATAATAATAATAATAATAATAATAATAATAATAATAATAATAATAATAATAATAATAATAATAAAAACAATGAGCTTCTTCATGTACTCCACGTTTTTCTTCCAGCACTCTTAAAGATGCCGTTCTTTTCCATTTTACCCCTAAAGAAAGTTGTTCACCGGAACACTCCGGTTTGATGACCCTAAATCTGGAAGTATGTATTGAATTACTAAATTTGGGAAGTTTGACGACCATAATATGTAGTTCGGAGAACAATTTTTGAGGGGTGTGGTTACTGGAATAACTAATCTAGAATACATCTCAGAATGTGGAAAACAATAACGAGAATGAAGAATCTTGTGTGCATAGTTGTAGTTGTCATCAACGACCTCAACATTCATTCTAGAAATTAATTCTGGATTCGGAAATGTCTAAGCAAATTCGCTAATCTGATAATGCCTAACTGGACTGGTCAATCTGGTAACACCTAACCGGTGTTGCATAAACTAACAAAAATACGAACAAAAAGACTTCATGAGACGTGTAGATTCATCACCTTAAGGGCTTAATCGTGGTATATTGTGCAAATCCCCTAAGATATAACAAGAACTTCTCAGATTTTTTTGAAGATCTCAAAACTAATAAGTATCTCTTAACATATTAAATAAAAAACAATGATTATTTAAGAAAGAAAGTGATAAAAGATGAGAAGAGCAAATGAAACAAAGAACAAATGAAAGACGTGTCAATGTTTCAGAGGAGCCTTAGGACACCTATTTATAGGTGTAGAAGCATGGGTCATAGACCCTACTTTTCGCAACTCAAAATCCTTCAACGCATCAGCCTATAAATTACGGAGGAGTTCTCGCAACTTCATTGAAGGCCGCCAACGAAGAAGCCCATGTCTTACAAAACTTGAAACACAATTGCGGAGCAAAAATGCGACGTTAGATCTCAACGTTTCAACAAAACAAAAAACCACCTTTGGTTGCTTGCTTTTTGCTCAGAGAAGCAGAAAAAAACCTAGGTTATGTTTTGCATATAATAGTCCTTTTGCAATACATACATACATAGATACATACACTCATATAGGTGATTTCATCAAGCTTATGTTGCAAAGCATCACCACCTATAAGGGATGTGAAAACAATTAAAACTTTGTTTAAACTAAAATCCTTACACCATATAGAATTTTAATTACAAAATTTAACCTCTCAATAATGTAGTCTCTAGCACTTATAAACACAACATAGGAATGAACATAATTGATTGAAAATCAATTTAGTGTTATCAGAACTAACAAATGACTTGTTTTTACCCATATGAACCTTATTCATGGGATCTTCAATCACAAAAGTTGGATTATCATTACTTGTTTGTTTCTAAGTGGCGTAAGTCTCATTCCCCTCGCTCTAAAATCATTTCTTCCCAAGGGTTTTGTCAGAGGATTTGCTAAATTTCGTTTTGACTTCACATAACTATTGTTGCTTCACCAAATTATGTATCAATTGTATATGCCCATTCTTTCCATTGTAGTTCTTGTTTTTAGCTATTACTATTGTTGATTCACAATGTATTGACATAGATGAGGTTGGTTTCATTCCTAATGAAATGTTTGCTAAGAATTTTTTTAACCACTCAATTTCACTACCAACCATTTCAAGAGAAAAAAACTTAGATTCCATTGTTGATCTTGCAATAATTGTTTGTCTGGTTGATCTCCATGTAATCGCACCACTTCCAAGTGTGAATACATAACCATTGGTGGAATTAATCTCATCGGAATAAGAGATCCAATCCGCATCATTGTATCCTTCTAGTATAGTGGGAAATCAACTATATTCAATGGCATAATCCATTGAACCTCTTAGGTATCTCATAAGTCTTGCATGTTCATCCCAATGCTCCTGATTAGGACTTTGAGTGTACCTACTCAGTCTACCTACTAAATAATATTTGGTCTAGAAAAGCTCAATAAATGCAATAAGATCCCAAATATCTGGGCATACTGAGATTGAAAAAAAGATTCCCCTTTATTTTTTTTTTTAATTTAAAGTTAACATCATAAGGGGTACTCATTTGTTTGAAGTCATAATACCCAAACTTTTTAAGAAGTTTTTCAATGTATTGTTCTTGGGATAGTAATATACTATCTTCCTTCCTTATGATTCTAACACCTAAAACTACATTGGCTTTATCCATGTCATTCATTTCAAACTTAGATCCTAGAAAAAATTTAGTTCAAGAGACTATATCAATGCATGCACCAAAGATTAACATGTCATCCATAAACAAATGTATAATGACACAATCATCATTTTTCAATTTAGAGTGCACACATTTAAAGGAAATATATTACATAGATCTATCACGAACCTTTAAAGGAAATATATGTTCAAAGAACTTAACATTTTTTGTCTCCATTACAATATTATGCTCAATTACATCACTTTTAAGAACAAGAAACCTATAGGTAGCACTATGTTCTGCATAGCCTAAGAACATACAATCAGAGGTTTTAGGGTCTATTTTCCTTTTCTTTAGATCATATAACATTACCTTAGCTAGGCACCCCCACACTCTTAGATATTGAAGATTAGGTTGATAACCTCTCCATAACTTATAGGGTTTTACTAGTTTTCTTATAAGGTATCTTATTTTGTAAAAAACATACAGTAAGAAAAACTTCTCCCTAAAGGTTATCAGGTGCACTAGAAATAATAAGCATGACATTCATCATTTCTTTAAGAGTTTTATTCGCTCTCAGCTACTCCATTAGACTCAGATGAATATGGTGGGGTTACTTCATGGATAATACATTCTCTAACACAACATTCATTACACAATACATCATCACCACCTTTATATGATCTAATCACAATACAAATGTATTTTACTTCAATCCAAACTTATCACATATCATCAATCACAATATATTTAATCAAATTGATATATTACTAATACATTGTGAGATATTAAACTACAAAATTTCCATTATGAATACCAAAATTGTGAGATGTATTTCTCTAACCACATACATCTAATTGACAATCTCAACCACCAAAGCGAAGAACCATATTTCAAGAATTATTTGTCAAAATTTCAGCCTGTCCAACTGTTAACGAAGTTGTTACCAAGATAGCCCAGAAGCAAAAACTAAGTTGGTGCCCAACACCCTAAATTGGCGCTCAAAATCCCATGGTGCTCACTGTCAAGTCAGCGCCCAATGCGACTAGGGTACCAACCAACGTCCTGGACCTCTAAAGCTCACTGTCAAGTGAGTGCCCTACTAGGAAAATAATCAAAAATAAATAATAATAATAATAATAAATATTATATAAGAATAAGAAAATTATATAGATAATAGAAGATCCATCAAGTAAAAAAATAATAATAAAATTATGATAAAATTATATTTAAAGAAAGAAATATAAACAACTTAGGTTAAGGGACATAGAGTGTTGTTCTTAGAAAGAAAACACCCCTATTGCGCAAGGCAAAACAAAATTATATGCGTTTCTCTCCCAATATACAACAATTGGTCAGATCTATCAAGTGTAATGAAGAATCTCTGAACTTTATGAACACCAATGTCTTAAAAGACAATATAGAGCATGAGACTGAAAAGAAAAAAAAACACTTTTTATGAGCTTATGTGTTTGTTATGTCCTATGCTTATGAAAATATGTAGTATTTATAGGTAGAAGGGAGTAAATAGTATTGAATCTGATTAAATAAAATAATGATTTAGTTGTTGCACGTTACAACCTAATTCATGTATCTTGTTTCATGAGTCTCATTTAAAGACATGCCCATGTCTCAGAATGTGGGTTCCACCATCACACTCATTAAGTAAACCTTAAAAGGATAGTTTGTGACTCACACCTCTACAATAATTATCATTAAGTTTATTAAAGGTATTTTAAAAAAATAATCATAACAATGGACACACCTCTTTAGTAATGCCTTAATTGGTATTACCTGGTTGAATTATGCTAGACCATCTTTAAGTTGGTTAATAGTGTCAGATAGATATTGATTGGCAATCTGAAGTATGGTCGAGTGTTTACACTGGATCAGCCTTATGTTGGTTGACTATAGCTTGGTGTTTGACCGAAGGTTCTATACTATACAACTATAATATGTGCATTAATATGTTACTAAAAATATTTGTAATGATAATAGTGTTAGTAAGAATGTTTAAAGAGAGATATATTTTAAAAGATACCAAATCAAGTGATGTTTGGGACATGATGGGTACATGTTTCATTATCCCATCTCTATCTTTGAAGTAAAAGTTCATCACTATCTTTGTATCTAATGGATATACTATTATATTTGTCTTATCCTCATCTTTACTAGATAACGAATTTACTTGGACCTGCATCTTTATACGATTTTTTATTATTCTAAATATAAATTATTATTGGTTTTAAATACATTGAAAGATTGTGATATTGTTACATGTAAATCTAATATCCAATGGTTACTCTTCGGCAAATTACCATAGGTAACACATGAAATAAAGAAGAAGAAAAATGAACAAAGTTAATAAAGTTAATTTTAAAAAAATTATAAAAGGAAAGTAAATAATCAAGTTAAAAAATATTTCAAATGTCTATTTACTACCTTTTCCTAAATTATAATGAGATTCCTTTTCTCTTTTTTATAGAAATGATGAATGTAATACATCACTTCCTCTCGGCTAGATAACGAATGAACTACCCCCAACAATACTATGTGACGTACTCCAATCATCACCCTCGCTAGCCGCATCAATGTCCAAGTTGGCGTTTTTTGGTTTAGAGTCCTCCTTCAGAGAACCAACCACCTTACGACTCCGATATTGCCCCCTCAAGTCCAATGCTTTTGTTGGACTAATTGTCACCTCTCAAGGCTGATGACCATTCCCTTTGCTGAAACAAGACTCCAAAATTGACGAAGTTGCATCGTTCGCATATCCCTTACCTTCCCCATCTGAAAGCTCCTCAATCAATCTAATCCTCTATATGATCTAATCCTCTTACACATCAAAGACTTCATCCTTATGTTTGACTAAGTACACTTTGGTGTATCTAGAATAATAATTTATAAATATTACAAAATAAATTTTATCACCTCTAGACATGGTTTGTTTTAAATAAGCTAGACCAATATGAATTATTCTTAACAATTCAGTTTGAGATTCTAAAGAATGACAAGTTTTCTTTGTTAATTAAGATTATAAACATATATCACATTTACTACTTTGCTTATCATACATATTAATTAATCTTAATAGTTGTAATTTCATAACATACGAGGAGTTCACATGTTCTAATCTAGCATGCCATATATCACACAAATCAATATTATAAGCAAATGAGTAAGATTTATTAATAATTTCAGAAATGTTGAGTATAAAAAGACATTGATCATAATATCCCTTCCCCACAAACACATTATTCTTTGTGATAACACTTTTGTCATATTCAAATGACACTTTAACACCAACTTTTCCCAACAAGGCTACAAAGATTATTTTAATTGATTGATGGCACATGAAGCACTTCACTTAAGGCCAAAGTCTTCCCATATGTGAGGTTCACAATAACTTTCCTTTTTCCCATAACATGAGTTATCCTGGAATCACCGACATACACATGTTTCTTTCCCTCCTACACTATTGTAGAAGGTAAAAACACTTCTCTTTACACATATGTGCCTGGTAGCACAAAAGTATACAATTCATTTGCTCACATTAATTGGTCATAAGATTTAATTCGAAAACGACCACAATAATTGTTTTGCCTACTTCGACTATATTTGCTTCAAGAGAATTGTCGTTCCTAATAACTCTATTTCTTTTAAAAATGATGTTAGATGCAATTGGACGAGAAATCTTAAAATTAAATTTACTCTTATGATCAAGTTTTTTTCTCGTACCTTTTTAAAGCTTTAGTAGATAATGTCCTAGCCCTTGTAGCAAAGCAACACACTCCTTAGTTCCGCCGGTGTGAGTGTCGTACTCTCTCGCATGGGGAGAGGAAAGATGTTTCGTCCTTAGTTATGAGTTGTTATTAAGTATAGTGCATAATGTGTGATTCACAGAAGCTTTTACTCGTAAGTCCTTGAGGAGCAGAGGAGACAGGTTCGGTGCTGCGATGGTAGGACGACTCGAACCCTTGGGTTCTAGAGAGCTAAATCATGTGGTGGGGAACAGGTGACACGGAAAACCAAAGTGTGACTATGATTATCATGTTTAAATATTTTACTTGGTTGGATGTGATGTTTGGTATTTCTTGTAATGTCTTATTTCGTTAAATTTCTTTTATATATAATTGTTTATGGTTAGTTTATCCTTATTTGTTTGTTTTGTGTGTTTGTTGTATATGAGATGATCATATGACGTGTGTGTTATACCTGAACATGTGATAATTCAAATGCTTTTGGCGTGACGTTGATTGATGAAAGGATGGTGTGAACTCATGATTTTATTCTCTTTTATTAAGTTGTTTAAATTAAATATTAAAGATGATGTAATTTCTTTTATTTGTCGGATTTATTTGAAATTTTTTTAGATAATTGATGTTTTGAACTACGATATTTAATAATTAAAATATAACATTTTGCTTAAGGTTTCAACGATAATCATTTTCCGCTACACATATACATTTTATAATTTTTCGTGACATCCTAAATTGGAGTGTTATAATTAGTGTTCCACAAAGATTGTTTATGAGAAAATGAAATATGTGTGAATATTTGTTTCAGATGAGCCTTTGGAACCTATTTATAGGTGTAGAAGTATAAGTCATAGACCCCACTTTTCGCAACCCAAAACCCTTCAATGGATTAGCCCACAAATTGCAGAGGAGATCTCACAATTTCACTCAAAGCCACCAGCGACGAAGCCATGCAGAACTTGAAGCAATTGCGGAGAAAAATACAATACAAGACTCAACGTTTCAACGAAACAAAAGGCTACCTTTGGTTGCTTCAATTTTGCATAGAGAAGTGAAAAATAACCTACGTTTTTTTTTTTTTTTTCACATAAAAATTCTTTTGCAGTATATATGAAAAAAACAAAACAAAATATTTATTACTAATATTATCGTATATTTATATTATCTAAAATATATTATTTGATATTTAATAATACCATTATATATATATATATATATATATTATCTTTATTTTAGTTACATATTTTATTTATATTTTTGTAGGACTATTTTTGGTTATCTTAAGTCTACGTAAAAGTAACTAAAGTTATTTTATAGATTTATCTTTTTCCAATTGTCAAATTATATGATATTTGAATTTTATCTTAAAAGAAATACAAAATCTTTTCAAAATTAATATTATAAAAAAATGAAATAATGGTTATCTACGACAAGAAAAAATATTGTAAATATATCTTATCCCACTAAACTTTAAACAAAAATATTATGTTAAAATCAAAATTTGTAAATATATATTAAACTCAAAATATTACTCATACATATTTATATATAAAAATAAAATCATAGTAACACAATCTTTGTTAATATAAAAAATTGACATTTTATCTATAAGAAATAATATTCTTGTTTTTGGTAATTATTTCTCCATGTGAATAAAATAAGATTAAATTTATCGACACAATACTAAAAATATAACTAATCCTATTTAACTAAATTTATCGAAAGATATGTGTCAAAAACTAATTACATATAACATCTTCCGCTCTCATTCGATCTATCTATTTAAATATATATATATATATATATATATATATATATATATATATATATATATATATATATATATATATATATACCATTTAATTTATGTATATCCAACTACTTTCTATCTTTATTAAATAAATAAAATAATTATATAAAAAACAGTACCAAAATTAATTATTCCGCAAAACTATCGCAATATTATATTGTAAGTTTGATAGATATTCCATTCTACTTTATCTATGAAATATTTGTGGAACTCAAATAAAAGATCGAATATATAATATTTGATCTTAGTTTTTATGATTGTGCGTAATCTATTTTATGTGAGAAGATATAATTTATCCTTTGTATTTATAGATACGTCGAATTTTTAATAATAAGTCGTTGTATTTTCTGTATTTTTATTATTATATGTATACATTGTTATATTTTATCTTATATATTTCTTTACTTTTACTTTTAAAGTTTTATAGTTATAGTCACACATAGCATTTATTTTATGGAATAAAATAATCTTTATATACCTCATTTTTTCAGTTTTAAAAGATAAAATGACACCCATATCAAATACAATAGATATTTAGAATTAAATATTAAAAATTGAATTTATCTTTACTAAAGATTTCCTTTTATTTTAATTTGTATATATATAAATAATCCATGCTAGTTTTGCAAACTACACTATTAACCATATCTTACTTTTTGCCCACCTCGTTGTACTCCTTGCTAGTACTTTCTTTGGATTCTTTATTTTCACCAATTTTTTCTTCAAAGGGGAACCTGAGTCGAAAATCTACGAAAAACTTGTGAGTTTGATAACGAGGTATTTATCTGTTCTCCTCGTTTTCAGTTTTAATTGATAAGTGATGATAATCTTGGCTCCAAAGATTGGTGTTATTCTTTTAATTCCTTTTAATTTTGGGTTTCATCATTGGTATATTATTCTTGGCATACAAATTTAGTTATTTTCTTTGTATTTTTGGATTACTAGTTGGTGGTAGGGATGACAAATAAACTTGTTCTCGTTGGTATTTCCTTAACTCGTCCCCATTTTTTTAAGGAATCCCCGCATTGATTGAGTATGAGTATTAATATGGGAAATCACCGAATTTCAATTGGGTATGAGGATATAAATATCCACCCTGTCCTTGTCCTTATACCCGCCATAATAATCGTCCCCACCATATCCTCTTTCCCCTTTATATTATTAAAATTTAATTGAGTAACCATATATATATATATATATATATATATATATATATATATATATATATATATATATATATATATATATATATATATATACACACTAAACACTTTCTATTTTTTATTTTTTCTCATGAAATTCATTTTCATCTCTAACATATTTTTCATCTAATTATAACATTTGCATAATTATGTTCAAATGATGTATGTCAATTAAATATTTTTTATGTCTCACATTTAAATATTTTTATTCTTTTTTAATAATTTTATTTATTATATATTTCCTTTCAATTTAATTGTTTAATAGCATAAATATTTCATCTACTAGGTAATATAAAAAATTTATCTTCTTTACTCTATTTTATTAAATTTTCTTTCATTTGAAGAACTCTTTAATTTCGTTAAATCAATTTTCATTATTTCTCAACCATTCACTGTGTTGATATTTGAAAAGTTTGTTAAATCTCTAAGATATTCTTCATCTTATCATACCCTTAATTATATATTTGTTTTCTATGGTGGGATTTCATTCAATAGTCTCTCAAATTGTTTCTAAGACACCCATTTGATATTTTTTTTAATATTTTTTTATTTTTTTTTTTATTTTTATCATGTAGAATATTATTTTGATATATTTTACATAATTATTTTTTATTTTCTATTTCATTATCAATCATAGTGTAATTTTATCACTATAATTGAATATTCTATTTATTATAATATAAAATTTTAATGTAATTGCCATGAATTATTTTTATCACTATCCAACAAATATTGAAATTCAAAAGATACAACATCTATGTTAAAATTTTGTTATTGTTAGTTAATATTTGTTTTGTGCATGATTTTGATCAAGTCATGTATTATAACATTTATTATTGGATAAATAATAGATTCATTAGAATTTAAAAAATTGAAGTAAACAAACATTTAAAATATATTTTAATTTGAATATTTTTTTCCTTTTATATTTTTTTAAAAATATTTTTAAATTTTATCAACTAGGTTCCATTAATTTTTGCAAATTTAATAAATGTTTTGGTTCCTATAAAATTTTATTTGGTATACTAATTTGAAATGTATACAATTATAATTTCTTTATAAATATTTGATATATCGAAGAAACAACTCTCCTCTTAATATTGAATATTTGATAATATTATGTTTCCTTTATCGTAATTTTTAATTATTCTATAAAAATTAATTAATTAATTAATTAATATTGAAACATTAAGAAAATATGTATGAGTATGGGTATGAGAATATACTCGTTATCCGGTGGAGATGAGGATGAGACAAAAATTTAAAATGGGGATGATGATGAATGTTTTTTCTGTGGACATAAGTATAGGATAGCGAAAAATTTGTACTTTTGGCTTATATAATAATATTTTTAGTATTCAAAAAGTGGTTTACCATAACATTCACAAATACTCATTGTTTGTTTGTGAATATCTGGTGGTTCTCCTTTGTCATCTTGTTGTTTCAAATTGGTTAACTTTTCTTATTCGTTTGTATAGAGAAGTATAGTTCCTAATAAATCAGTATTAAAACCTCCACTTTTAATGGATACATGTAGTAACGTTACCATATTAAATTATTTGTTGGAAAGTAACTATCCAGTAGAAGGTTGAACATAACTTATTATTTATTTTCTTGGTCACGTTGTTTATTTGATTTTAAAATTTTAATTATTATTTTGAAGGTGACTAAATTTATTCACACTTTTTTGTATAATAGGATTAAATTGCATCATCAAATATGTCCACAGAGGCAACAGTTTCAGCGAGAACAACTAATCTAGATTCTCATTACATTCTAGATGCATATGAAACTGACATAATGCATAGAATGACAGAATGGGATGGACACCAACCGAATCTTAACATACATGTTCCAGTTTCATCTAGTTTAGCTATATATCTGAATCCACATTTCAATGCTTCGGGTGCTAGTTCTTCAATTGCTCACCATAATACAAGGCACACTGAAATTGGCATTCCTATATTACCCTACTATGGTTTTGGGGAATATATGATCACACATGACTCTAATGCTTTCATTCTAGGCAACTATTTAGGTGATCAACACTATCAACCCATTGCCCCTCTTTGGTCAGATCATCCGGAGTACCATGTCTTTAATTTTCAAACACAACCTGTGCAAGAGGTCAGAGGTCACTCAATCAACTTTCATCTCCCAAGCAGTTTTTCAACACCTATACAAAATGCTTCATTTGCGAGCGCATATATGCAGCAACCTCCACCTCCTGGACATCGAATGAATTCTTCTCCTGTTGCCTTTCTTGAAACTGTAATATGTCATTCTCTTTAATTTTTATTGGATTTAATATAAACAAAACACTAGCTCTTGTTTTCTTTTTTTACAAGTTGTCTTTTCTTGTGCAGGATGATAGTTTATTATACGACTATTATTTTGACTTGGACATCGAGAACATGTCATATGAGGCAAGTATATTATGTATATTTTGATTTACGAATGTTTTATGAGGTTTTGCATACTAAAAACTTAGTGATTATGAAAATCTTTAATTTGCTAACTCTTTGGAATCGGACAATAGGAGGTTGTTGAGTATTTTGAACAAATTGGCAACGTAGGCACGGGCTTGTCAGAAGAAATTTTTACAAGAGTAGTGAAGACAAAAACGTTTTTAGCGCCTAATAACTTGGAGGGAGTAACTTCTGATGAACAAGAAATTGATCTTTGCGTTATATGTCAGGTATGGATTTTAGTACCATGTATAATTCAAAGAATTATTATCCATCAAATGTCTTATTTTATTGGTATTATTTACTCTTTTTAATTTACTCCACTAGATTATTCATTTGGGTCTGATATATCACGAAATAGTTAACTTTTTTCCTTTTGCATGATTTCACAGGATGAATATAAGAACCAAGAGGAGATTGGAATTCTTCGATGCCGACATGAATACCACGTAGATTGCATAAGAAGATGGTTACATGAAAAAAATGTTTGTCCCATTTGCAAATCAGAAGTATTAGATCATGAATAGAAGATGGAATAGAAAGCACTTATTTTCACTCTTTATACGTGCACACTTCTCATCTACTACACACTCTAGCACATGTAGTTAACATTGTCAATTTCATTTATTACGATGTACTAGAACAATTGTAATCAAGTTGTATTGATGTTACTATGTTAACTTTAGGAGATTACAATGTTGTTAGTTGTTTTTAGTTTTTGTAACCATACTCTTATATATCATATCAAATAAATATATTTTATAGAAATACAAGTTATTATAAATATATATTGGATTTAAATTACAATCGAATTACTTTTAACTATTGATACCTAAAAACTTGATATTTAACACATAAACATAAATAAAAGATGACTAATTGAGATAAATAATTAATAATATTAAATATACAATAGTTTTTTATATGATTTTTTTTCTTAGGAAAAAGTTCAAACTAGACATTACTGTATACTTTGAGTTTGAGTTCAGGATAGGATCGAAAAGCTCGATTAGTGTGGGATATATTTAAAAAATTAAAATATTAAAAATGTTTAATTAGAGTAAGTTTTTTTCTAAGGTGTATATTCTAAGTTATGATGAAAAATTCTAGTAACGACTTAGTTAAAATGTTTTAGAAATTATAGATTTCTTTAGTTTAGGAATTATAAAATCATAATAAAATATGTTTTGGTTGATATCTAAAATAACAAATAAATTTAAAAACAAGAAGTATTAAGAATCAAATCAATCAATAATATTTAAATTTAGAATATTAAATTCATTTTGAAAATCTATTTATTGTGTTTAATATTTCAATTTCATAGGATTCACCTTAATAATTTAAGCATTACATAGTTGATAAAAAGTATAAAACAACATATAATAATATATAAAATATGCTTACAAGTCCACCACACGAAAAACCAAACAAAACTTTTAAAAGATATATATTACTTCATCAACTAAGAGATTTGTACAATAAAAAAAATTCAGTAACAACTAATCTCTCTAGGATAATCATTAACATTTTTATTGCTTCACAACTCTATTATTGCATATGAACAAACCACAACATAATAGACAATATGGTAAGCTAGTGTAATTTTAAAATTATAAGTTTTTAAAGAAAAGAAAGCTTATATAAAATTAATATAATCACTACATAACTTCACATCAAACATGAAATTTGTACTCACACACCAAAACTCTCATAACCTATTCATATCCGAACTATTGTGTGGGCTAGCATAATTATTACTCATTCACTCATGCCCGCCTCTTAGGAGCTATAACTATATCATATTCGGGAAATTTCCCGATCTATAAAGCATGGTAAGATAAATTTTATATCTCATGAGTTCTACTTCTTGCCAAAACTTCATATAGGAACCTCCCTCGATTCTCACATCTAGTTATTTTCATCTATGTGAATCCAATTACTAGTAGCGTCAGAATGATTCATTTCAATCCATGTCATCAATATACTTACACATAATACAACACATGATAGTATTCCCACCTAGGGATCACTACTTTGTCATTCCACACATTCATCTCAATCCAAAGTAAATTGCAACTATTTCAAAGTATATACAACATTCACACATTCCGTACTTCTTCCTTTTCATATATACGCTTAAATCATCACACCATTTCATGCAAATGTATTTTACTTCAATCCAAACTTATCACATATCATAATATATTTAATCAAATTGAAATATTAATAATACAATGTTTATTTTCTATTGCATTAAGATAATATTAAACTACAAAATTTCCATTAAGTATACCAAAATTGTGAGATTTATTTGTCTAACCACTTACATCTAATTGACAATCTCAACCACCAAAGCGAAGAACCATATTTCAAGAATTATTTGCAAAATTTCAGCCTGTATCGGGAACTATGATTCGTATCGGAAACTCCACCTAGTGTTACAGAGTGTGGTCCGTAGCAGGTTTCCCACACGAGCTCTATAAGTTGTGGCTTGTAGGTGTGGCAGCAAGAGCATCTTGAGGTATTCATCTAAAGACGTAGAACATAGATAACATGATGGTGGCCATGTGGCATTGAATCAAAGGATAGAGTTCCTTTGATGAGTGTAAGTTGATATCTTTTTTAATTATTATATGTTTTCTGTTAGGTCACCCTATCTGCTTGTGTTTGACGATGATCGTGTAATCCATTACACGGGAGCAGATAATGTTGTAGGTGGTTCTGGTGAGGCTTAGCATCGAAGAGGGGCTAGTTGGGAAACACAATCATGGAGTTTATGTTTTCATGGATTTTAGTTATCATTTTTTGTTTTGAATAATTTTGTAAATTTTTACATTACTAGACTTCGATATTGTAATCGAGCATTATAAATTGTGGATTTTGAATCATTACCGAGGTAATAAATGTTTAAAAGTTTTCCCGTGTTTTTGGGAAATGAAATTATAATAAATGAGGTTTTATTTATATTTTTTTATTTTATTATTTAAATTCGTAATATCCGACCAGGATGTTACACTTGTTGTTTGACCGAAGGTTTTATACTATACAAATATAATATGTATATTAATATGTTACTAAAAATATTTGTAATGATAAATGATAATTGTGTTAGTAAGAATGTTTAGAGAGAGACATATTTTAAAAGATACCAAATCAAGTTATGTTTGGGATAGGACAGGTACATGTTTCATTATCACATCTTTATCCTTGAAGTAAATGTTTTAGGCAGTCCAGTTACCATCCCTCTATCTGCTAATTTCTTCAAACTGGAGAAATTCAGATGACCATACCTCCTATGCCACAACCAACTCACATCCTCTGATGTGGTTGCCTTTAAACATTGATTTTCTGGCAGAATGAGCCTTGCCTGAAATGTCATGTTCTTCGCTAGGGGCGACTTCAGCACAAGTCATTTCCTTGCATCATAAACTTTCAACACTTCCTCCTTCATGGAGATTGAAAATCCTTTCTGCACCAGCTGTCCTACACTCAACAGGTTATATTTGATTCCTGGTACATATAAAACATCCTCAATCACCATAGTTTCTTTACCATCTTTCTTAATCACCACATTCCCGACTCCTTCAGCTCTAATCATATTATCATCTGCCAGTTTTATCTTGTTGGACCTGCTGGTGTCTATGTTTGATAGCCATTCTTTATGCCCAGTCATGTGATTAGAGCATCCAGTATCAAGAAACCAATTTTCACGTCCAAAATCCTCCTCACTGGTTGTCACCATTAGCACCACAGGTTCCTCTTCTGAATCATCTTGAGCCACATGCGCTTCAACATCATCTGAGACCTATTTCTGCTTCCCTCTTCCATGCCAACAATCTGCTGCATAATGGCCCCATTTTTCACAATTATAACACTGAATTGTTTTCATGTCAACATTCTTTCTTCCTCCTCTTCCTCTGTTACTCCAAGATCCACGTCCACCCTGCACTTTCTGTTCTGATTGCTCACCAGAACCTGATTCTTGGACTGAGGAATGAGCACCTCTACCAAATCTGCCACCACCTCTATTACTTTTCCATTTGCCCCTGCCAAAACCTTTGTTCTTGCTGATCTGGGCTTTTAAAGCCTGTTCTTCACCCTTTTTCTCTGAACTTCTTACTGAACGCTTCATCTCATGTGCTTCTAATGTGGCCTGCAACTCCTCTATTGACGAAGTCTTCAAATCTCTGCCACACTCTTCAATAGTTGTAACCACGTTATCAAATTTATCACTCATAGAGCGTAGAACCTTTTCCACCACACTGATCTCTGTGATAGCCTCCCCACAGCTCTTAATCTGATTCACCAATAGTTGCAGTCTATTAAAATAGTCTGCTACCTTTTCTGAATCTTCCATCTCAGCCAACTCAAATTTCCTTCTTATACATTACAGCCGTACTTTCTTGATTTTTTCAGCACCACCGTGAGCCCTCTGTAGGATTTCCCAACCTTCTTTTGCTGTCTTGGCCTTGGCAATCTTTTCAAAATTCACTGGATCTACGCATTGATGCAAGAGACATCGAGCCTTGCAATCTTTCTTCTTGTTTGCGGCTTCGTCCTTCTCCTTAGCACCCTCCGTGACAACCTCCCACAATTCTTGATAACCAAGAATGGCCTCCATTCTTATGACCCAATGATCATAATTATTTCCATCAAGAATAGGTAAGTTTGAAAAGAAACCCCCATTACCATTACCAGCAGCCATGCCTGTAGCTTCTCTTCCCAGAATCGAACCTTGCTCTCGATACCACTGTCAAATCCGGCCCACTTCCTTGGCCCACACCTTTCTTTAAGTAACCCACGTGCTTGAATAAAGAATTCAAGCTGCTGTCCAGCCACCACAACACACGAACATCATCTAGGGGCTTCGCGAGAGAAGAAAAAGACGACCTCGTCTTAGGGTTCAGAACCAGGAGTGCTTCCACCGTCACACTCCTCCCCACTTTTCCATCGTCACACCAATAGCTAAGTACTTCTCTTTCCACCTCTCTATTTTCTCACACGCGTATAACATACACACACACACACAGAGTATGATATGGATGAAAACTGCAATTTTATTGACACATTCAAATCGTTTTATGGGTACTCTTATATATAGGAGTACACCATTTGTTCTGATACAAAAACAGTTACAACTAAAACAAACTGAAACAGAGTGTTTTAGACTAGGGTTGGAATTAATTTCAACATAACATTACTAAGTTTTGCATAATTTTATAAATATTGAATGACTCGTGGATACAGAAAAGTAATTTAAAAACTAAGATTATGTTTAATAGTGTCCTATTTTAAAAACAATATTGATAAGCATGTGTCCTATTAGTTACAACTTTTTATTTTTTCAAACAAACTATATTTAAATAAATTATAATTAAATAAACATAATGTAAAATTTTATATTGTAGATATGCAATTGAAATAGTATAATAAAAAAGAAGGTACCGGATAGAAGATTATATGATAGTTGCTTATTTTATCTAAACAAAGAAAGAATATTGAAAATCTAGATTATAAAAAATAAAAATAAAATATTAATTTGTAATCAAACTCTGTTCTTCTGGTAAAACATTTTCGTTCTCACATTCGTTTTCCTTCTCTCCTTTCTACCATCTCCAAACGCAACATTCCATTGCCGGAAGTTATATTTTCTCTATCGGCAACCTGTTTTGATGGATAACACCCACGCCGTTTATGTTCAGTCTTCGTTGATACTACCAGGTATTCGTCACTCGTTTTTCTTTAACCTTTCTGTGTGGTCCAAATTGAACTGTATTCGAGTGGCACTTCACTAACATTCCCAAACAACCTTAAATCTTAAATCCTTATCTTTGTATTTAGATGAAACATTTTAACAATGCTGATAATTAAAATATATTATATTAGAATTGTTTACCATTAAATTCCCTTCATTTTCTAAATAACTTGTTTGCATAGAGAGATTAAAATATTTGACATTTCAATTTTTTGTTTGGATAAAATAATTGAATTTCTTATGAGATAAAATTTCATTTTAACAATATTTATTTTAGGTTTAATTATATTTTGAGTTCATGATAAATTTGGAAACGGACTCGACAACCCAAATGGGTCGGACCAACCCGACGACTCAGCTGGGCCGGGAAACCCAGACGGACTAGGTTGGATCGGCTCAACGATCCAGACAAGCCTGATTAGCCTGACGGTCCATACAGGTCTGTCATGGTCGTCAAGTTCGTCGACCCAGCCCGACCCAACCCGTCTTAGTTGTTGGCCTGGCGTGGCCCCACTAGGTTGTCGGGCCCGCCCGACCCATCTAGGTTGTCAAACCCGTTTGTGTGATCGGGCACACCTGAAAAGTTTACGTCATTGGGCTGGCTAGACCGGGCAAGGTCGTCGAGCTAGTTGGTATTGCTCGGGTCTTCGGATTGGTCGGGCTTATCTAGATTGTCGAGCGGGTTAGACCCAACTAGGTCATCGAGTCGGTCAGGCTTGTTGAGTCAATGGGTCTGTCGGGTTGTTAGGTATGCCCGACACATCTGGGTCGTCAGGCCTGCCCGACACCTCTAGGTCGTTTGGCCCACAAACCTGTGTGGGTCGTCGGGCTCGCCCATCCTGCTTGGGCCATCGGATCTGTTGACCCGTCTTAGTTGTTAGGTAGATTCAGTTCGTGTTTATCTTCGAGCCCACCCGGCTCATTTGGGTCGTCGGGCCTGCTCGACCCGTTTATGTCTCCATGCCAGCGCGACACATCTTGGTCATCGGGCCTGCCTGGGCGGTGTGGGTTGTTGGGCTTGATTGACCTGTTTGAGTTTTCAAGCCTACCTGACCCGTATGTGTCATCAGGTCACCTCGGTCCCTCTAGTCGTCAGGCTTGCTCGATCCGTCTGGGTATTCAGGCCTGCTCAATCTGTTTGTGTCGTCAGGTCAGTTTGATCCGTCTGAATCGTCTAACCAGCCCAGCCTGTCATGGTTCTGGTTTGCCGGGTCCGATTTGAGTGAGAAAATTTTCAAATTTCACCTTTTTTTAGAGTATTTGAATTTATTCTAATTTGACTAATTGAAATACTTCAAAAAAAATGCATGCATTTTAAATGCCTTTTAATTTCTCTATCCAAACAAAACATTTTATTACAAAGAATTTCAAATTCTCTAAATAAATGAATCACTCTCTTGAATTGACTCATCCAAACACATCTCAAATTTATGCTGCTGCTGGAAAATAAAATAGAAAAAAAGATAGCTTGAATTGAGGAGAAGTCATAGTTGTTTCAAATTTTTTAGAGAGATTTTGGATTAAAGGCAGAAGTTGTTTAGGTATTCAAGAGAATTGAATTTCCTTGGCACCACTAGAGTGATTCTTGCAAGAAAATGGTATCCATGATGCAACTAATCAAGTTTTCAAAAAATTTAAAAATAATGTTGAATTTTGTAGTGAGTGATTTTCTAACAGTGAGAGGTCTGCATGTTAAGTAATGTTAAGTATAGTTTTTAATGAGTTGTGTGTACAAGCACAATGCTAGTGCAACAATAGCTCTGCGTAGCTAATTTCTTAGTTCAAGGTCCACTTGTAAATTTGAAGTTTTCCTATGTCTCAGGATGAGTGATGAACTTGCATAAATTAAATTCCCTTATTTCCTTTCACTTTTCCTGTTGGTACTTTCTTCAGGCATGGATGTGCTGGACGTTTGAATGACTATATATTAATCTTTGATGGAGATAACTACTCCGACCATTTTCTTGTTCGTGAACTTAGGTAGTATCTCAGTTGCTGATATACATCATAGTATTTTATCATTGTTGAAAAGTAAAGCAAAGGGTCGTCAAAGCCAGAACCTTATATGTCAAAAGTTATCTGCAACTTTATGCAAGAACACTAATGCTGTCAATGTTCTACATTGGTCATCAACTGTTCCACAGGTATGTGTGTGATTTAGTAAGGAATAGTTTTCCTAAATTGTTTCTTATTGATAAAGGTATCACAATTATGTTATATTTTATTTTAAATGAATAAAGCATTTGTTCACAGTTAGAATTAATTTAACTCAAATGATTGAAAAGTGTAGCGAGTATATTTGTGTAAGAGAGGTATGCTGAAAAATAGTATAGGAAGTCAGCTAGAATTTCAGAGAAGTCAATTTTGCTTCAACATTTTTAGAGGGGTTTGAGGCAGAACATAGAAATCAATGGCCTATGTCAGTTCCAACCAGACAATTTAAAACTCTTCCTTTATGAATGACAAACGTCGAAATGGAAAAATAGTGGATTGTTATAATCCAAATTTAGGTCCGAATTTTGATTTTTAGTTCACAATGAATGGGAAGCAATCCATTTCTTCTAGTGATGAATCTCGGATAAGTCAAGAGAGATATAATTGTTAAAAGAAAATTATACTTTTACTTCTATTTTTTGACTCGTATTATTTACTCTTTAGCGTGACTTAGTATGAACCATTGATTATAGTTAACTCTACTTATAATTATAGTATTTGTGTCGATATGTTACTAACAATATTTGTAATGATAATTATGCTAATCATATTTTTTAAGACATATTCTAGAAAATACTAAATCAAATTAAAGCAAGTGGTAACAATAAGGTTAAAATATTATCTTGATCCTCATTTTGATACCAAAATCTTAAATTAGTCTTCGGATTTTTATTAGTCTCAATTGAGTCTATATTTTTGTAAATGAGTAATATAATTAGATTATTTTCATTAATATGATATTAACAACGGTAAGTACGTGTCACGTGTTAGTTCTTCATTTTTTTTATTTTTTTATTTTTTATTTTAAAGTTTTATTTTTATTTTAAATTATTTATGTCATTGGCATGTTAGTGTGTCAAGTGTCAAGTCAGTATGGTGACACGTGTTAAGTTATTGTCTCAATTTTGTCACTATATTTGTTATTTTAATCCCATCTCAGTCCAAGTTCTTTTTAAAAAATTTCAATTTCATGTCTCTACAAATTGAGACCAAATTTAACTTTTAAATAAATGTTATAATGATATTTTTATTATAAGTGATATTTATATTACATATTTTTAACAATATTAAGTTTATTTAAATTTATATTTTAGATTAAAATATTTTAAAATTATAAATATATAGAACGATAAATTTATATACAAAATATTTGTATAACATTATATATCAACCATTTCGATATAAATATTAGAGTTGATTTAAAAATAACAATTTTATAAATTCAAATGTAAAATTTTAAAATAATTTATAACAAGTTAAAATAAATATGTTTAAAATTAATATATATATATATATATATATGTATATATATATATATATATATATATATTTTTATGTAAAATTTAAATTTAAATAAAATTAATATTGTTAAAATATTTAATAAAAATATCAATTTTATTAAAAATATCATTCTAACATTTATATAAAAGTTAAATTTGATTTCAATTTAGAGGGAATGAAATTGAAAATTTTTTTAAAAATTTTAAACTGACATCAAATCAAAATAATAGATATATGAATCAAATTGATATTTAAACAATGATTTGACACATGTTATCATACTGATTAAACATGTGACATACTACTGACATGACACATGGAATAAATATTTAAAAAACTTAAAAAATTTAAAAAAAATTAAAAACAAAAAATTGACATGTAACACATACTTAATATTGTTAATATCATTATAACAAAAGTATTCCATTGTTACTCATTTACAAAAATATAAACTTAACTAAGACTAAAAATAATTGAGCACCTAATTAAGATTTTGATAAGAAAACAAGAATCAATGGAATATTTAACATATTTTCATCTTAATGGTTAATTTATTACTAAATTTTACCAAAATTTTATAACCCTTTCTATATCTTTTACGATATAAAAGAGTATATTAAACCGAATAATATTTAACATATTTTCATCTCAATGGTTAATTTATTACTAAATTATACCAAAATTTTATAATCCTTAATCTATATCTTTGAGAATATAAAAAAGTATATTAAACCGAATAATATTTAACAACGTCATATTTTATGTTCTCAATCCCTAAACAATACTAATAGGAATAATAAATATATTTTTTTCAAATTATATATATATATATATATATATATATATAAATAATGAAACAGAAGAGTGAAAATTAAATATACATGTGTATATCTTTTCACTGGTATATATACCGAGAGAATTTTCTTTTTCGTCTACAAATTTTCTTTCTAATTTTATTATTTGAATAATTTTTATTTTAAATTAAAATAATAATATTTTCAATTTTACTCTTTAAATAATTTTTAATATGAATTTAATTATTTTTGAAATAAAATAGTTATTTCATAATTTTATTCTTTTAAATCACTCTTTATTTAAATTCGGGGACCTTTTTAATTAAATTGATTATCTTCTTTAACACACGTGATTTTATATATATATATATATATATATATATATATATATATATATATATATACAAAAATATAAATAAAATATTATAAATCTATATAAAATATAAAAAAATTATAAACATGTATTGAAAGAAAATGTCATTAACACAATTTTTGTATTTGTTAGTATAACATTCTTTTACTCGTAAACGATATGTTTCCATATAACAAAGTATTAGATTTATGAAAAACTCGGAAAATTATAAGTGAGGATATTCAATCAAAATATAGAATCCAAATACAAAATTGTTACAAAATTAAGCATGATTCTGTAGGTTGGAATGCTTAGACTTTGAAATCTGCCTAGATATTGGATCAAACTTGCACTTACAACATGGACACTCAATTAATAAAACTCTTTTAGTGCGGTCTCCATGTTTGTGTTCACTTGAAACCTTAAGAACCTCGTACTTACACCACTTTCTACATCGAACACATGCACTTTTGGTTGGTTTGTTGCATCGTGGCGTTACCTTTCTTCTTAGATTCACATTTTGATGATTTGAGTCACTTAGGTGAGCCCAAGCCTCGTAGATGAGTCTAAAAGCACCCCAAGTTGCCACTGAAGCATTCTTGGTTGGGTTGAGCATGACTACCAATTTGTTGCGTTGCATCTTGATGTTCTCAATGTCGTCCTCAAAGCCTTTCCTAATGCCAAGAACTTTGTACCAATTTGTTGTACCATTGCCATGTTTTTTATTGCTGCCCGATGGATCTTGTAGGCTAAGATTGTTTCATCAATTCCATCTACTTTTGGGTCTAGCGTTTTGGCCATAGTGGCACAAGTGATGGCCCCTTTTATGTTTCCTTGTTTAAACTTTTCTTCTGC
>Ga0214544_1000281_pt1 | contig 85594 bp, 40 predicted proteins | sample CNSS3metaG_FD_160074 | JGI IMG/M metagenome (GOLD analysis project Ga0214544, IMG submission 160074) | Root nodule microbial communities from cowpea collected in UCLA plant growth center, Los Angeles, California, USA - CNSS3 | ecosystem: Host-associated > Plants > Roots > Nodule | place: USA...
GCCTCGGTTCAATTTAGAACCGAGGCATATAACCCCTTTTGGCCCCGGTTCCCTAACACCCGAGGCCTAACATCCCTTTTGGCACCGGCTTTTTCCCAACCGAAGCCTATAAGTCAAAACGAGAATGACATTTTTGAAATTTTTGGCAACCTTTTTGGCTTCGGGCCTTCTTAACCGAGGCCTAACACCCCTTTTGGCACCGGGTTTTTTGTAACCGAAGCCTATAACTGCTTTTGGCTTCGGGTTTTAGGTGAACCGAGGCATAAAAGTTGCTTCTAATTGCAAAATTGCCACCGCACCATTATAGGCTTCGGTTTCTTGCCAACCGAGGTCTATAAGGCGAGGTAAAAATACAATTTTGCACTAGTGTTTATTGATAATCTTTATTAATTTTTTAATCTTTTCTCATATTCACATTCTTGTATTATGCAAAAGATATAATTAAAATTTAGGCAGTTTAATAATTCTTCAATTTTATCTCTCATACAATTATTAATTATATACTTTCATATTACAAATGTAATTGAAAATTTTACCTCTACCACATAATAGCCACTTCAATTTTACAAATTCCTATAAATAGTCTTTATTTCACACAACACTTTAAATTGAAGTACCACTATAAAGTTACGATATTCTTTTAGTGTAATATATGTATATAGAATTGTATTTTTAAACTTTTTTGTAATAAAAAAACAATTAGTTGTTAAAAGTTGGTCTGATTCCATTTAATTTAAAAACATTAGTAAAATGCATACAAATCCATCTTGAAAGCAATAACAATTTTTATTTTAAAATAATGATAAATAATAAAAGTATTTTAATTAAATAAAAAAATTAAACAAGATAATTAAAAAGACACTAAGAAAAGTTAAAGTGATATATGTTTATATAATGATATATTATAAAAAGTTATATTGTAAAAAGGAGTGTGCGAAATAAAAATAGTTATATCATAAAAATTGTTTGTACAAGTATACATATATGCTCGATGTGTCGACATTTGTGAAATAATAATAAAGTTATATGAAGAATGTACAAAAAATAAAAAGAGTATTTTTAGAACAGAAAGATAGATTATTTGGCAAAAGAAGAATTTGTATTGAAAGTAAATTGTAAGAAAATTCATTGCTTAACTTGCAAGTTTATTTTTTATGGTAAGGTCAAAGAAAGAAGAGAAACACCGAGGAACGTTTGGCATAACATTTCATAGCATAGCGTAGCTGTTTGTGGCATCGCTCTCCCGCGCCATTCCCATTACGGTTTGATCTGCAGGTGCAACAAGAGCGGAGCAAGATCCGCGTGAAGATAAAAATTGCGAGTATGTTCGGTTCATCGTCTTCCACTCCGTTCAAGATGAGAGTCACCAACACGCCCTCCACCGACCTCGCTCTCACCAACCTCGCCTACTGTTCCCCCTCCGATCTTCGCAACTTCGCCGTCCCCGGCCACAAAAACCTCTACCTCGCCACCGTCGCCGATTCCTTCGTCCTGTCTCTCGCATATCCTTTTTCTGCAATCTATTGCACTTTATTTTTTTCTCTTTAATTTAATTTAATTGTTGTGTTCCACGGTTGCGTTGAGTTGAATTGGTTACTTGTTAATTTTCTGTTATTAATTATGCCAATGGCGAATGGTGGATGTTATTTCGTGGATTAACTGGATTGATGATTCTTTTGTGGCCTTAACCGAGAGATACTGCTCATGACAACATAGGCAGCGACCAGATTGGGTTGAACTCCATTCAACGGCGGTGTGCCAAAGTTTCTTCTGGTGATTCCGTACAATTGACCCGGTTAGTTTGCTTTAATTTGTGTTTTTCAGATTGGTGTTTAAGTATTGACGATTATTGACTTTCCTTTTCTATTAGTTTCTTCTGATTTGATTTTTTTCGCCGTTGCTTAAGATTTGTGCCTCCCGAGGACTTCAACCTCGCACTGCTTACCATTGATTTGGAATTTGTTAAAAAGGCGAATAAGAGTGAGCAGGTATGTTGATTTTAAAAAGTGCTCGTTTTGTTGTCATCAATTTGTTGCTGATTAGGGTGGTGTGGTATTGAAATGGTTGCTGTTTCTTTGTCTTGTAGATTGATGCTGTTCTTCTGGCTAAGCAACTTCGGAAGAGATTTTTAAACCAGGTAGGGTCTTTGCATGGTTATCTGCGCCTTTAATTTGGTTAATAATGTTGGTGTTTTAGTTATCATTGATTTGTTACTTTTTTATGTTAGCATGCTTGATATCTTTTCTGATTATGGCATTTGAACACGCACGTTATGGTTGCTAGATGCTAACGATACTAATTGCAGAGTTTTATTTAAAAAAATTATTGTCTAGATCGATTACTGTTGGACAGCGGAAAGGGAAGTGTTTTCTGGTTGTTGAATGGCTTTTTTCTTGTTATTATTTACATAAATAAGTGTTTATCATTTCCCAGAAAATTAAAGTATATAATACTTAGTTGTATTATCTTGCATAGCTACCAGTATCCTATTTTTATTTGATTTTTGCAATGACTTTGAAATTCAACTTCTTCACTATAACGAAGCCTTTCCTTTATTAGTAATGGTGGATCTTGCTTTTGTTTATTGTTTTTTTTTTTAATGGGGAAATAGTTTTCTACTAATGAAGGTAGGGGCAGGGGAGAGGTATTAGGGAAAGGAGGGTGTTCTGTCGTTGTAATTTCCTATGCATATACTTTAGAATATAATCAGCTGTTACAAAATTCTAAGAAATCAACCGTTACATAATCTCAAAAATTAATATGATTGATTCCTAATGATTAGGTGTCTTTATTGTAATTGATTTTGTTCAATAGTATACATACAATATTGTGTGGTCTGCATTAGACACACAATACATTCAGAACATATAAATTCTATATATACTTATAGTGTATAGTTGGCTGAAAATTGACACTTTTTCTAAAGCCCATCAGCTTGCCCATATCTTTTTGTTTGATATCTCGTGCATGTTATTCTGGTTGTAAGCTTTCTCGTATCTCAAACTATTTCCACAGCTTATTAAATTGTTTTCTAATTCTTAGGAAGCTTGGGAACATTCTTTATCCTGGGTCTCTATATTCTCTCTTTCTTGAACATTCCTTTTGTTTGATGTTCTATACTCTGGTTTAATTTGTTAATCTGCATTATTTTGTACAGGTTATGACTGTGGGGCAAAAAGTGTTATTTGAGTACCATGGAAATAACTATAGCTTTACTGTCAGTCAAGCTGCTGTTGAAGGCCAACAAAAGTCCAATTCCCTTGAGAGAGGGATGATTTCTGAGGACACGTACATTGTTTTTGAAACATCACGTGATAGTGGAATTAAGGCAAGTTTCCCATTTTGCTTTTGACATCTATATACATTGTTTTTGTCATAATAGATTTGGTATATTTAGAGAAAATGAACAAAAATGAAATGCTTATTATTCCTAAGAAAAAGTGAAGAGTACATATTTATGGTGCCAAGACTTTGAGAAACGCCTTGAGGAAGCTATCTACAGTCCTAACTCAACACTGATGTGACTTGTAACTAAAATTGTAACAAATTGAGATGCAGTTACAGTGTAGGAAATCACCTACTACTAAGACTACAACTAATATTGAATACTCACTAATCGTATACACTTAGCTATCCTTTGATGCTTGACTGACTAGTGCTCAGGTCAGTAAAGAAGTTAGCAAACCTTTAACCTCAAATGTAAATCATAATGATGGAACAAAAATCTCATTTCAAATAAGTTTCATGTAAATTACTCAACATAGCTAATTAAGTACCTTAAATTCTAACCTCAAATAAATATCAAGATCTATGCTTCCCAAGACCAAAATGCAGTATCAGAAATGTAGTGGTGCCGTACAAAGAGATTCTGTTGAAGAACTGCCTTAATGAGATCACATCTCAAGCCTATCAAAGCTCACTCCTGTCTGTCCATTTTTTTAGATGCCTCACCATAAAAATCTGAGAACAGCGACGGATTTAGCAGCCAATCAGTTTTGACAAGACAAAGTTATCAGATTTGCTTATCTACAAGAAAATTGTAAAAGCTATGAAGATGCAAATATTTCTTCATTGTATAGTTACATAGATTTCACTGATTGGGATTTACTGAATGTTCAGCTAATCTTGATGTTAATTCTGAGTATTGACTTGATCTTTTTGTAATATCTTCTGTACGTCATTTAGAAAGCTAATCTCTTACTTCGTATTGGTTATTATTTTATATAATCTAGGTAAGATAACAGCCAATACATTGCTAAGCAAAATAATGATATTGCATGAGGACTCTTAACGTGCTCTACTGGTTGTAATTATCCTTATATTTACTGATTTTTGGTGGTGCTTTGCAGATTGTCAACCAACGGGAGGGGGCAACTAGCAACATTTTCAAGCAGAAAGAATTTAACCTTCAGTCACTGGGTATTGGTGGCTTGAGTGCAGAATTTGCAGATATATTTCGAAGAGCTTTTGCCTCTCGTGTTTTCCCTCCCCATGTGACATCTAAGTAATACTTAATATACTGTGGTTCATTAATGTGTTGTTTATGTGGTATATCAGTTGAAAGTCTTTGAAATTTCAGATTAGGAATCAAGCATGTGAAGGGCATGCTTCTTTATGGGCCTCCTGGAACTGGAAAGACACTTATGGCACGTCAAATTGGAAAAATTTTGAATGGGAAGGAACCAAAGGTTTGGAAATTACTCCTTATTCTTGTGGTGAATTTGAACAAGTACATCTGTATAAAACTATTATGTATGCAATCAGCAACAGTATATAGATCTTATAATTGTAATTTCTTTGAATTAATTAGTATTATTTAGTCTCCTAATTATTGTCAACAGTGGGCTAGAAATTGTCTAGGAATATGGTTTATTTTTTGGTTCTACTATCTTCTTTTTTCTTAAAATTATACAAAATGGTTGTTTTCATGTGTTATCATTGATAAGGAATCTGGACTTGATTTGGCAGTATTGAGTTTGAATCTCACTACTGGTTCTCTAATCTCCTCTATTCTTATGGATGTAACTTGTAACTTGTCACTTGTAACATTTTTACTGTCCTGTGATCAATTCTTTAACTAATTGACTTAATTGAATGGCTTCAAAATCTGAGTGTGATATTTTTAGGTTGATAATTATATTTTGCTGTCCTAATTTTTCTTTTCTATGACTTGTATTAGATCGTAAATGGCCCTGAAGTTTTGAGCAAATTTGTTGGGGAAACTGAAAAGAATGTGAGAGACCTTTTTGCTGATGCTGAACAGGATCAGAGGACCCGAGGTGATGGATCTATAAACCCATTGTATATTTCTTAAGTTAATTTTTCAAATAATTCACTTTAATTGTTTGCCGTTTTCCAGGGGATGAAAGTGAATTACATGTTATAATCTTTGATGAAATTGATGCTATTTGCAAGGTATAGGGTTTTTCAACTTTAGTTCAACATCAATCATCTATTACATTGCTATTGCGAGTTTATCAATTACAGTTAATTGGCAACCACTGAGTTTGTGATAACTGGTGGAATATCTTTATTCTGTACCTTAAACTAACTTGATTGTGGTCACTGAAATGTTAGCTTTATTTATATTCATTTTGTCTTGGTGTACTTAACTAGTGGAAAATGTGTGTTAATCTTGGTTTATATGACAAAGTGCACAAGTATGATTAAAGGGGAACATGATAACATTTAAACCTGGGGGTTGCATGCAGTTTCTTGAGTAATTATGCTCATGAGCATTGTATGTTGTGATTGAATTGTGTGGTACTATAATCATTCTATTTCTCTTCATGTCTTGTGCAGTCAAGGGGTTCAACTCGGGATGGTACTGGAGTTCATGACAGCATTGTAAATCAGCTTCTCACCAAGGTCAGTAAAGGTTTTGAATGCTTTTATTGATAGAAGAGACGCTGTTTCTATAGTACTCATATCAGAAAGTCTAAGTCTATCTGCTTGGTTTACAGATAGATGGTGTGGAGTCACTCAATAATGTTTTGCTTATTGGAATGACTAACAGAAAGGACATGCTTGATGAAGCTCTCTTAAGGTCTTCATATCTTCTTCCCCTATTATGATCTTTGAATTTACTTCCCAAGGAAAATATAAATGTTGACAGTCAAAACGATATATCATAGTTGTGATCCAATCAACTGCCACTCTGATTGCTTATAGAATTTGAAGAGTTTACACACGAATATAGTTATATTAGTTATGATATTAATTAGAAGAGGAATAATGTCCTAAATTAAGGGTAATCAGCAGCAGTAAACTTTGGGCCAGTATTAGCTAATATTGCTTTCTATACTTGTGATTAATACAATCACTTGATGCTAAGCTAACATTCCCCCTCAAGTTGAAGGATGTATGTCATATGTACTAAAGTCAAACTAATACCTTGTAAGATATTCAATAAGTATAACAGCTAACTAGTTGTTGGAGTTTACAAATTTAGTAATCAACTCGCCTTTTAAAAGAATAGTTTGACAAAATATAGTTGTCACGCATCAGTTTCATTACCGTAATGTTGCACAAAGTTGAGCTGTTAAAGCTATAGCTTTAACCCCAAGTTTACTGGTTTCTGCTTCCTTGTGTGATGATACTTTATATTTGTATTGACTAGCAGCTCTGTTTTATTTCTAGCTACTATCATTAATAACAAATAATACTACCTGCCTATTCATGTGCTCATTTGTAATGCTTAATCTTGACTCCTGTAATTGGTTTCTATGGTAGTTATCTGCATAAGTGGTTCTTATCTTTTAGTCATTTCTCATTTACTTGTGTCATGTAGACCAGGGAGATTGGAAGTCCAGGTTGAGATAAGCCTTCCTGATGAAAATGGTCGATTACAAATTCTTCAAATTCACACTAACAAAATGAAAGAGAATTCTTTTCTAGCTCCTGATGTGAACCTTCAAGAGCTTGGTATGTGTTCTGTGATGCCTAGTCTTGTCTTACACATGTATAAGTTTACTTTTTGGATGAAATGAAAGTAATAAAATGTGCTTATTGTGCTTGTTTGCATTAGCACATATTTTATTTATTATAGGATATTATTCATGATTTACAATAAATCCTTTTATTTGGTAGTTTTATCATATGAAACTTGAAGGGGAGTCTGGCAAATTGAAAAACTATTTCACGTCTGTTTTAGTTCCAAGCAGTTGGTTAAGTTATTTGTTTGGATTGGTTTTGAAGTCCAACTAAACATGGACAAGATGAACGCAGCACTAACACTGACCTACACATTATATTTGAGGATTGTGACAACAATGTGAGGTGTACATTTACTTTTTACATCTTTAGTCATGTGTCTAACATGAGGACGATCACTGTCTCAAAGTGTCTGTTCACAGAAATCAAAACTAGTTTTTTCAAAATTTGATTTTATACTAATTTTTACCAAATGTCAAACTTAGTTTGTTAATTTTTTTTAAATTGAAAAAAGTAAGGCAGTTTATTTTTTCAAGCATAAAGTGAAAGAGTGTGAACTGACTAATCAGTTTCTTTGTTAAAATAATTTTTTTAGTTAAATAATCAGGAGACAAGAATTGATTTTATAATATTGAATCATTATTAATCTTAAAAATACTCTAGAACCAATTCTCTTATATCTAATTAGCTATTTTGGTTTTTGGAGTATAACAAACATCTTCTCAAGAGGCAAAGAAATTTACAGAATAAAAATACATTCTTTTTTGGTTAATGGTTTCAGTTTGTAACATGATATGATTAATGATTGAAGTGTGCATAAGATATTGAGAAAGATATTTTTAGTAGTCCGTTATTTTCGTCATGCCAATGTAGAATTTGCAAATACTGATGGCAAGATTATTTTATTTTTAACAAAAATTGGAAAAATAAAATTATCTAAATCCACATGGATTGAATTCTTTGGTGGGATGCTTACTCTGAGTCTACTTTTCTTGTCTTGTGCAGCCGCTCGAACAAAAAACTACAGTGGTGCAGAACTTGAAGGTGTTGTGAAAAGTGCCGTGTCATATGCTTTAAATAGACAATTAAGTCTAGAGGATCTCACTAAGCAAGTGGAGGAAGAGAACATTAAGGTTACAATGGAAGACTTTTTGAATGCACTCCAAGAAGTTATTCCGGCATTTGGTGCTTCAACTGATGATCTTGAAAGATGCAGGTACTACTTCTACTCACGAGGATGAAAAGTTTGTTGGGCATAAGTCAAGCATTTTCATTTTATTTACTCTTAGGTCATTATCATTTTATAAATTTACATAAAATTTATGCAGTCTGGTTGAATACTTCATGCTGCATCACATAAAGAGCAAGTGATATGCTATAATAGCCTACATCCTAGAATTTCAAAGGAACTCCTATTCTGACTAACTCTGTAGGAATAATTATATATAATTCTAATTGCATGGTTACCGGAAGATCCTAGAATAGGCCTGTTAGAAGTGAGTTTCTTTAAGGCTAACTCAATCTCACAAAACCGACTTGTAAGTTGAGGATTGCACCCACTTATATATTGTGAATTGGTCTTCTCTAGTCAATGTGGGACTTCCAACACACCCCTCACGTCGAGGTATATTCATCTCGTGTGTGGGACAAGAAATTAGTGGGTGGTCCGTTAGAGACCCGATATTGGGTGGAATAGAATATCCAAGAAAGTTTGCTAGGATAGACTTTAACTTGGCTCTGATACCATTTTAGAAGTGAGCTTTAAGCCTAATTGAACCTCACAAAACTGGCTTTGGTACCTATGACTAAAAAAGCCAAGATGCAATACCTCTGAATATCTAACACTCTTGTGCAAGAGTATACCAATCACATGCATCAAGCTTACACATATATCAATTTGAGGGTCCCTCATGCACTATGTGAAGATGCCAGTCAATTGATTATTGGAATTGATAAAATTAATGATATCTTCTGATAAAATCTTCTCTTTGATGATGTGACTGTGACAATACCCCAATGTGCTTAGTCGTCTCTCAGAACACCAAATTTGAAGCAATATGTTAGGCATGACTTGATTGTTACAAATGAGCATCATTTGCATAGCCTCCCCAAACTTTGGTTCTTTGACTAATGACCAGTTGTTTAGACCCAAAAAAGGTCCATAAGTGGTTGAAGTCATAGCTTGATGCTCCACTTCTGTACAGGGCCGTGCAACAATGTTCTATTAATTATTTTCCTGGAACCATCTTATTCCCAATAAAAATATATTATCCGAAGGTGGATCATTATTAGCCAGATAGCCAATCTAATATGCTTTTGAATATTTCATAACCCAAGTTTACACTTTGTATTCGTAAATAGACCTTTTCCTAGAACTCCTTTGATATATTTTAGAAAACGTATGAATGAATGCATCCTAGTCTTCTGCACAAGGAGAGTTATGAAATTGACTTATCTCACTGATTTTAAAGAAGATATCCGGTTGGGTGACAATGAGGCAATTTGGCTTCTCAACTAGTTGCTTGTGCTTCTCTATGTCTAGAAGTGGCTCCTCTAACCTGGTAGAAGTTTGGAAGTGTGAACAGGCTTAGCATTAATCAGTCTTGTTTCCTCTAAAATTGCATCTATCTTTAGGAGATGACAATATCCCTCTTTGACTGTGTAGCTTAAGTCCCCAGGAAATAACATAATCTTCCAAGATCTTTTGTTTGAAAGTGTTGACATAGGTGTTCCATTAATTTGTGATGCCATGGTGATCTACCTGTAACAAGTTATAGCATTGCTATAAACATAATATACCACGAAGTAGATACATCCCACAATGGAATGACACTAGAAGACTGAATGGTCAGCATTCTTAGTCATGATAAATTGTTGAACCATGGTACTGAATTTACCAAACCATGCCCTGGTGGAATGCTTGAGGCCATACATAAATTTGTAAAGATGACATACTATTAATAATCGTAGAGAATCACATGAGCAATAAAGCAAAGAGGTTGCTTTATATAACTACAGTGAGATCATATTATGTCATAAATGTATATATATATATATATATATATATTATAACTTGATCATTTTTTTAGTTGATGTGAGATCTCTAATTGGTACTATAATGAATAACATCAATAGACAAAAACAACCTGAGAAAAGACATTTTTGCTAAAGGGGAAAAATGTCGATATAATCGACTCCAAATTCCTGTATATAACCTTTGGCTACTAAATGGACCTTTAGGGGGTCAATTGTTGTCATCGGTGGGCCTACATTAATAGTGAAAACCAGTCTACAGCCAACCAAGGGTCTTTTTCTAAAGGTCGGAACAAGGTCCAAGTACCACTGCTCTAGGGTGCACAAATGTCATCAGACATTGCTTGCTTCCAACTAAGGTGATTGAAAACTTCACCTATAATTCTAGGAATAGGCACAAAAGACAAAGCAAAAAGAACTATATGATGAGAAGGGTACAAACGATTATAAAAGTTTCATATAGGGTTGAAGGATTACAAGTTGAGCCGACACCATTTTGTAAAGGATTTAGAAAATTAATCTCTGATGGAAGGGCAAAGAGGTCAAGAATTGGAGCTAAAGGTGAGTCAAAAGTGTTCTAACATTAAGTGGTGTTGCCAAAGCAGGACAAGAATGCAACCAATGGTGTTACACTTGTAAGGAATATATGAGAGGTGGATCAAACATCTTTGGTGGGGTTAGGGATGACAATGGGTGCTGCGGGCATGTTTAGTAGCTATTTGGTACCTATTCCGTTTTAAAAAAATCTGTCCATTACCCGTCTGGTTTTTGTTTGAAAAATACTTGTGGATGTAATGAAGTCTATCGTTATACAATAAAATACAGGAATAATTATAGATATCCTAATTATTTGATAACTGTAGTTGTGTGTATCCTAGAATAGAAATGCCAAAGATACAATATCTAACCGTAAGCAACAAGTACACCAGACACTAACATATTCTATAGTTGATTTGGGCACTAACACTCAGTTACATGGTTATATATAACATTCATTCTTTTGCCTCCATTAATATAGCAAAAAGACTATCTATCCTCTTACCCACCTGAAATAAATTGAAGCATCAAAAAGGCTATGTCCCTTGATAAATGTAAGTATTTGGGAGAACATATGAAAATAGCTATAGATATGAGCAAAAGTTGTTTTACAGTATCTTTGGATTGACATCATAAATGTACGTTCCTTTATTTTTCTGCATCAAATCCGCTAAAAAGGTAGAAGTGGCTCTAACACAGATGCGGATCTAATTTTAGGAATCCAACATACACTTAAACTTATTTCAATAAGCTCTCCAGGATAGCTAGTGAAATCAGTTTATAACTTTAAATGAAATCACTTTAATCCTATTTGCTCTTCGACCATGAATACAACTTGTATGTGAGTGATTACACGATAAGAACTTATTTAAGCACTTAATTTAGCCATATACGTAAATTAATGCAGATTTTGTGAGGTCCCTTTTGGATAATTATTCAGAAATATTTTTCTAAATCTGCTGATTTATAATGTTTTACTTGTTTTCAAAAGTACTTATTTAGCTTTATGAAGAATGTGGCATAGTTGAAATCTAAGTGTATCGGAAGTATTGTGGAAACCAACAAATTTGCTGTGTTATTGTTAACATATTTTTATGATATTTGATTTATAGACTCCATGGCATGGTGGACTGTGGTGATCGACATAAACACATTTACCAAAGAGCAATGCTACTTGTGGAGCAAGTTAAAGTGAGTAAAGGAAGCCCACTTGTCACTTGTCTCCTGGAAGGATCCCGTGGCAGGTAAGTAATATTATCATTATTCATCTTAAGCTGATCTTTATTATACAACGTTTCTAACTTACTTGTTCTCACAGTGGTAAAACTGCACTAGCAGCTACTGTTGGTATTGACAGCGATTTCCCGTATGTCAAGATAGTAAGTTCATTTATCTTTAGATATTTCCCTCAAGAAATCGGCATTGTATTTTGACTATAATTATGGCCATCTATAATTCATCTTCTGTGATTGAGTAGGTTTCAGCTGAAACAATGATTGGTCTACAGGAGAGCACCAAATGTGCACAGATTATCAAGGTTTGTCATAACTAATACTTTTTGAGCCTTTTGAATCTACTGAGTTGATAGTGTATACAGTTTCTGTTGTCATTATCTTCCCTGCATAAACAACATTGATATAATAGTCTTTTCTGTATCTCCGTAGTTAGTTGCCTGTATCACGGAAATTCTATGGTCTAAAGTTTTTTTGTTTTATAATATTTCCTACAGGTTTTTGAGGATGCATACAGGTCACCCTTGAGTGTCATAGTTCTTGATGACATTGAGAGGTAACATTGTGATTTTATTTGATCATCCTTTCCAGGAATTCTTCCTGAATGAATAAAATTGATTGTTTCCTTGTTCATTGATCCAGATTATTAGAGTATGTAGCCATTGGTCCTCGTTTTTCAAACTTGATTTCTCAGACACTATTGGTTCTGCTCAAACGGCTTCCTCCAAAGGTTTCTGTTCATCCTTTTCTTTCAGTTTCTTTCTGAAGCATATCTATTAGGAGGGTCAAAAGAAAAACTGACAGGACTAGATCTGGATTCAGTGGATGGTTGAAGATATACTGCCGTTCTACTTTACTTGCCACTGGGCTAACCAAAATCTATCAACTCATATCCAAAATGTCACATGACAAGTTTGATAATAATATTTTACACCTTGAAGCAATATAAAGATTGACAATCTCTTTCTTGTCAAATTTCTTTCTTGCTGCCGGAAGCTAGTAATTAAGTCAAACTGTTTGTGCTAGCTAAGGACTTGATTTTCAATCTTCAACACCTTGGGTATCTGGATGTTTTAATGTTTGTAATTTTTTTTCTGCAATTGTGGCTAGATATATGTTTCGTTTAAATTCTGAGAGTTCACCTTCACATGGTCAATATGGCCAATGATAAGTTTGAAATGTTAGTAATTACTAATTAATAATTTTGATGCTGCATAAATTTTACTGTAGCTAATGTTCATTCCTACTCATTGACAGGGGAAAAAACTCATGGTTGTTGGCACAACAAGTGAACTTGGTTTCTTGGACTCAATTGGATTTTGTGATACCTTCTCTGTTACTTACCACGTTCCTACCTTGAACACAAAGGATGCAAAGAAGGTAAACATATTTCTTCTTTACATAGTGGTGTATTATCTGGCTAATGGGCTAATTGAATGCTATTGACTTGTGTCTCGTGAACGTTTCCTTTTATTTTCCATGATCTTTTGTACTCTTGAATCTTAATATCAAATAAGTTGTTTCATCTGATGAAATTTAAGTAATTGTATCACTTGATACAGTTTAATTTGTGCCTCTTGTAAATTTTGCAGTTCAACTTGAATGTTAAGCTTTTCCTTTTCATTTTTAAAACCACAGGTCCTTGAACAGTTGAATGTGTTCTCTGAGGACGATATTGATTCTGCTGCAGAGGCATTGAATGATGTACGTATAATCACTCTTTTATGTGCTTCATTTGTTTAATTGTCATATATCAATTTTGCCTAATTTGTCTAAAACAAGGGAACGGAATCAGTTTTGTTTGGAAGGAACTTCCTTTTTAGAATAGCTGTTGCTCGCATTTCTGATAATATTTTCTCCTTTTATAAACTAAGTTTTATTTATTTTATTTTTAACTTTGGGCGTCTCTTTAAAATTGAAGATATTGATGGTTATTATTAATTTAATTTATACAATATTTTTGTATTGGAATTTATTCTGATTGTTGTTTTATGTTGAATTTCCATTATCAGATGCCTATCAGGAAGCTATACATGTTGATTGAAATGGCAGCGCAAGGGGAGCAAGGTGGATCTGCGGAGGCCATCTATTCTGGCAAAGAGAAGATTAATATCTCTCATTTCTATGATTGCCTCCAGGATGTTGTTAGATTATAAGTTGTTGTCTTAAGCACTTTCTCTCCAATCTCATTTTTTTTATAATTCATTCCTACATGGCTTGTTATTGTTTATTTTCTCAGAGGTTTTTCCGATTAGTGTTGCTTGGTTGCCCTGGTGGTAATTTTGAGGCGGAGGAAGGGTTTCAGAGTCTTTCAATATTTAGGTTATAACTTGTTTGGAATTGAGTTGCACTCTAACTGTCATCATCCATTATTTGGGATTCACCATTATCTAAGTGTTATATTGAACTATCTCCTACTCCTTTCTTTGGACATAAGGTAATTATTTTTTCAGAAATCAATTATCCGAGTAAGAACATTTTCAGCCACAAATAGAAGAACACCGATATGAACAATTAAAAATTACTTAAATTTATTATTTTTATTGGATATAAAGTAGTAAACACATATCTTTTGCATATGTATATTCGCATTTTAATGATTTTAAACAATATAATTTAATAATTTTTCTAATTTTATTATGACTAATGAAATAAAAACTATAAAAAAAATATAATATAATATATATATATATATATATATATATATATATATATATATATACTCACACGCACATTTAAAATTTTATAAAAACAATATTAAAAAAATATGTGGTAGTTATTGTTGAACAAAAGTTATTTAATTATTTAAAATAAGAAGAATCATTTATTTATATACTTTATTAAATAAATAAATGATTCTTATTTATTAGAGTATAAAATTGTAAAATTATATAGTAACACAAAAAAGTTATCAAATGATATATTTTTTAACATAATGGTATAGATGCATAATATGGTTAAAAATATTATTCGAAAAATGTTGATTACCTCTAGTGAAAAATAATTATCCGTTTTTATCTAGGAGGGTAGTGTAATTTTATTTATGTCATATGATAAATATGATAAATTCAATATGTTAATTGGTTTAAGGTAAGTATTAATAGTGCAATTAGGGGTTATCTTGGTCAAGTTGTTTGTAGTACTAGTATTTTTACAAAAGTTTTGGGTGAATATATCAGTAATTTTTTTTTTCAGTTTTTTTAGGATGCAGATTTTTATTTATGTTAAGTTGAGGTGGTCATTAATACTTTGGAACATTTGTGACTTTTGGTGGCTTTGGAGAATAATTCTATTTTAGTTTGTGATGATAAGGGATAACAAGGAATTGATATAAGTATTGCCTTCTGCTCCCGTTATGCCTGAAAAATTTGCCTTGTTACTTCTCATGTTACTCGTCCTTTCCATCATCATGTCTCCATGAAAATATATCCGTAGTTATCCATAGATTCTGAATAAAATATTAATATAAATGAATGTGGTCTTTCTAAAAAGTAAATTTAAATGAATTGCGTGAAGATATAATTTTAAAAACTTAATCTTGTACAAGATAAATTTAATTTCATAGATCTAAATAAAAAATAGAAATATTTGAAATCAATTTTTAAATGATTATTTCATAATTAATATATTTTTCATTAATAATTATTAGCGGGATATGTGCTTGTCAAATATTATGATACTTGTACACATCCCATCAACAAATGGATAATTAAATATCTAAATCTATTATCCACTAATAGCCAATTAAAGTATTCGTTTAATATTCGATACAGATTTTATTCTGTGGATATATGTAAGTACAAATTTTTTGCCATCGCTAGTCATGGTTTCCTGGATTAATGAGTGGTTTTTTAGAATCTTAAATGAAAATAACATTGATATTTGAAATTTTGTAAACATATGTAGTTTAAAGTTTTTTATGTTATTTTGTGAGGGAAATCGTTACGCAGGCAAGTTAGTTAATTTGACTTTTATTTATACAATATAAGTGATTTAATATTTTAGTAAAATTTTATGTGATGCAAATGATCGATGAATTTTGAAATGTCAGCATAGTCAAAATGTGAAATTTCATATTTGGAAGGTAATAGATTAAACGTGATTTATTTTTCTTGAAAAAATAAGTTTGCTTTTTGAATTTAAAAATTTGTTATAACTTAAGATCATGTTTCAATAATTTTTCTTTTCTTTTCGGCCACAAACACTCTTCCAAATTTAGAAGCTAATTTTTTTCATCGGCTCAAAATTAATTACCTTAAAATTTCTTTTTAACTATTTTTCTTTTGAAAGAAAAAATCATTTTCTCCATCAATTTTAAATATGAAAAGTTCTTCCAACGTGGTTTTTTATTTGTAGATTGCCAAAGAAGTTTCTGCAGTTTTAAAGAAAGACAATAAAAAGCAATCTTCACTAGAGTTAGTATTAACAAAAGAGAAAATTCTATTAAAAATGAAATAATTAATCCAAATCATGAATGGTGGTGTAAGAAACAAGGTTTTAAAGGAATCGTATATCTTTTTTCCTGAAAACCAATCTAAAGATTCATAAATACTTTAACACGATATCTAATGGAATATAGACAATAACCAAGTTCACATTTACAGTAAAAACAATCGATACTCTATGGTTTGAATGATGTGTATGAATATAAAGGAATGAACAAAAAAAAAAGAAGAAAAAAGAAAAAGGAAAGAGAGATAAATGAATATGAATGTAGTCTAAAACAATGAAAAGAAAGTATTTTTATCATACTATTATTTTATTTATTTATTTATTATCCATACATTGTTATTATTTGATTAATTTCTTTTATTTTAAATAATTGAAAATAAAAAAAATAACCACATGATTAATTATAGCATAATCTATTCTAAATTTTTTAACATGAATTTTAATGAGAGTTGCAGTGAAAAAAATAAAGCACAGTATTCCCCTTTCTTTGTTTGTCTTGCAACCCCACATTTGGGATCAAAGGAAGTGCTAATTTTCTCCAAGAATATTATTTTTCTGACAGTTATTGGGGAATACTAAACCAACAAAGAATCCATATTAAAGATGTTCACACATGAATATAACAAGAACTAGAAAGTTATACTTTTAAGCTTCATACTTAAGCTAGTACAGAAAATTCCGAATTTGAACAATAAAAATGAAAAATAACGATATTTACAATTGAAAATATTAAATTATTTTAATAATTATTAAAATAATAATGCAATTTTCAAATATAAAATAGTATTCAAATAAAAATCTCATAAGCATAATTAAAAAGATAGTGTTATATAAAGAAATGTTTTCAGTTCACACCATACATAACTCCCATAATAATAATAAGTGAACTAAAATACATTTTATGAAATTAGTTCCATCTTATTTATTTTAGTATCTCCAATTTTTTTTTGTGATATATTCTATTATCAAGAATTATTTTCCTCTAATCTTGATATTTTTTATTTATTTACTTTTCACTATTTAATTATATATATTTGAGCAACACTTCTAAAATTATACATTTTTCATTTATAATGAAACCTGGATTAAATTTACATCTGAGATTTGATATCAACTTAATTCCAAAATCTAGGATAATGAATTTATGATACTTCTTATTTGAAATTTATGATTCCTAACAAATAAATAATAAAGTTAAAAGAAATAGGGTAGAAACATTTGAAATTCAGATCAGATATGTAGCCTAAGCCTATAAATAAGAGGCACCAAAATAAGTGCTCCACACATTAACAACCATTATACAAAGCAAACATATTCGTGTTGCAGAAAATAAAAAGCTTCTGCAAATTTTAACCATGGTTCTTCCGTTAATACTTGCAGGACTTTTAGCAGCATCAAATGTTGCTGTAGGTACTGCAGGAATTGTGGGTCTTGTACAGGACCACAACAAGAAACAAAACGAGTAAGTCTTTGTATTCTTAGAAATCTACATCGACCAGAAATAAGATATAATTTAGATTATTAAGAAGTGTTATATTGTTGGAAGTTCAATATTGACTACCAATAATGTCAATTTAGATTATATAAATGAATGTAAATTTCATTTTAAAAATTAATTTTGTAGGATTGAGTTAAATTTAAAGTTCACTTCTTAACATTTACCTACGATCTTTTTACCTTATATGTGCGGTATGTTATATGTATTATACTAATATACGTAACCTTCATGTTTGCGTTTCCTATGTGCAGGAAGGAAAAGCAGAAGAAGTAATAGAGTTATATATAAAGGATTGTGTGGTAACTACAAAGCACATGGAAGTTATTGATCAATAAAACATGTATTACCTTTTGTAACTCTCCAGTGTTATTAATGAAATAATTGTCCCTGTTGAATAATCTTTTTTGCATTTCAACTTTTTTATGTATATAAATAATATAGTATAATATAATATAATACAAGTTGAAGTTGTAACACAGTATATAATGTACTGGTATTTTTTTTTCTTTTGATTAAAGAAAAAGAATGGAAGCACATAGATACATATATACGTATAGATGATAGAGATTGTTATAGAATGATATGTATTAAATTCTATAAGCAAATAAATATTGTTGGTTATGTGATGTATACAATGATTTTCATTTGTCTCTGATTTCTGAGTGTTGTTAGCATACATGTTAAATATTTGAGAAATCGTTCCAATAGTTACAATCATTTTTCAGAGTTAATGATAACCGTTTCTTATATATAGTCATCTTCGGTAAAATGCATTAATGTTGGTTGTTGATTATTAATGTTGTTTGAAATCAAAGTTTACTAAGTTTTTTCTTTTTTAATTTACAATATATATAGAGCACAATATTCTAGAATTACATATTTACTGTATTAAATATTTAATATTTTTTATTTACAAATTAAATATGTTAAGATTGAAAACAAATTGAAGACGTAAATAGAAATTGAAAAACGAAATTTAAGAAGATGAAATGGAAATTCATAAATTCAAGGTCCACACAATTTTTCTTGTTATATTTATCAAAAGATTAAATTTAAACTTTGATCAATTATCCAATTCAAATAATCAATTTAATCGAATTAATGTTATTAAACAAGAAAATACGAATTAGATCAAAATATCAGTTAATATAATTTGTATATGATTTTGAAATTAACATTCAATTGATTTTTAATTTAATTTAAAAAATTCAAATGAAAATTAAAGTCATAAAATCCAAATCTAAAATTAAAATAAAGAACAAACTCGAAAAGTTAAGGAATCAATAAAAACTTAATTAAAATTGTATGCTAGTTACCTCAGGAATTAGTTCTACAAAATTTACATTCTAGATTCTAAGGAAATTTTACGTTCCAAAATGCAAATCCTGAATTGTAAACATTTTAACCTTCTTATAGTCTTCTACCCACCGCAATTTTTTTTTTTACTTGCCCAAGTTCTTCTTATAATCTTCTTTGCTTATTTCGTTGGTCAATACTTTAGCCATGACACCACTCACATTCAAGTCTCTTTTCGCCATTGGTGAAAGGAGTGAACTCTAGAGTTATCAATTTGGTCCAGCTCATAGGATTTAGTCATGGTTTACATGATTTTAGTGGGTCAAAAAGTTCACAAGATTAAAAAGCATAAATAAGTCCTATGGATCAAAGTCAGTCCATAAGTTTCCTTTTTAAACATATAAAATATATTATTTTTAAATATATTATTGAAATTTCTATTTTTAAATATATTATTAAACTTTCGATTTAGGTTGGTATGTCTCAACAATCGACCCTGACCCATTTATCTCAACTATCGGCCTAACCCGGCCAGTCCCTACTTATACTATGGGCTCGCCCGTCTCAACCTTCAGCCCAAACTAGTCCGTCTCGACTTTCAGCTTAGGCATGCCATCTCGGCCTTTGTCGGCTTTCGACCCAAACTTGCTCATCTCAGAAGCAAGCTCGACCCGACCTATCTTGGCCATAGGCACGATTCGACCTGTCTCAACCTTGGGCACGGGTCAGATAGTCTCGTTAGTCAGCCTAAAACAAACTGCCTCGGCTGTTCGCTCGGGCAGGTTCGTCTCAATCATAGGGAAGGGCCAACCCATCTCAACTGTCGATCTAGGCCGACCCATCTCGGTCTTCGATCCGAGTCAACCTGTCCCGACTGTCAGCCCGAGCCAACCCATCGTGTTCGTCAACCCTTATTAGCCTTTGACCGTCTCGATTACCTGAGCAGGCCCATCTCAATCATGGGCTCGAGTTAGTCTTTCTCAATGTGGGCTCGATTTGACCCGACTCAACCATGGGCCTAGGCCATCCTGTCCCGTCATCAACCAGAAAGAGTTTGTCTTTGTCGCTAGTCTAATTCAACCCATCTGATCTCGCGCTGTTCCATCTCGAATTTTGGCCTGGGATCGGGCCGTCCCATATCGATCGTTGGCTCAGGTCGACCCGTCTCGGCGTCCTGGTTTGGCCCATCTTGGTCGTCATCCCTTCTTGATCGTCAGCCCGACAGGCCCGTCTCAGTCTTCTAATCGGCTAGTCTCGTCTCAATTGTCAGGCCTGTTCGGATCGTTGTGTCGCTCCGACCCATCTTGAATGTCGGGCCTGTTTGACCCTTCTAGATCATTGGCAGTCTGAGACAGGTTGACCACAATCCAAGACGGGTTGACCACAGTCTAACCCATTTCAACCATTGGGTCGACTTCGGCTCGACCTGGCCTCTCTCAGTCGTTGGCCCGACTTGTCTCGACCGTTGGCCTAGACTGGCCCGTCTCATCCGTCAGCCCGACCTGGTCTGTCTTTGCCGTCTGTCCTGACTTTTCCATCTCGTCTCGACTGTCGACCTCGGACAACCCATTTTGGCCTTTGGCCTGACCATCTAGTTTCGATCTTCGGTTTGGGACACTCTTAAACGATTCAACTCAATATTTGAATCAAACCCGAAATATTATTTTTAACAATTAATTAAAGTAGTTTAGTAGGCCAAACCCACCTTGATTCTGACCCTAATACACTTAAGAAAGTATTTTGGGTGTTGAGATTTTTTTTTTCCTCGTTTGAGACCTCAAAATCAACTTGGTTAAGAATAACCAATGAATCATTTGCCAAATTGACACCTCTAGTGAACTACTTTAGCACCACTTGCCCCTTCTTCAACAATTAAACACAACCCCATGGCTACGATACTACTCAACCCTTTTTCTACTTTCTGCATTTAATTTGACGTCTCAGGTGCCGCTAACAGAAAAGAAGGAGGTGGGAGAAAGAAATAGGGTAAAACAGTAATTCGTTATACATATGGGTGCAGTATGAAAACATGGGTGCAAGAAGCATTGACCTAATTTTTGACTGGATTAGATTTAGTCTTTAAATATGTTCTCTTCACACAAGGATCTAACTAAGTTTTAGTTAGAAAATCATAATGTTAATTATAAAATTTAATATGCGGAAAACAAGAAAAATTGATGAAAAACTTATTTTACAGCTTAAGCTTAAACGTAGACGGAATGAATTAAGTTAATTTTCAATTCATTACAAAATTAACTAAATTCAACAACCATCCAAATTGGTCAACTTACAAGTTTTGCATTGCTTAATTATATCAGTAAAAGACATTGAAGATTTCATAACCACGCCCTAATCCTTTAATATAGCGCCGCCAGAGATTTTTTTGTTTTTTTTTTTTTGTGTGGCTTAAATGTAAGTGTAAACTTAATCAAGTTGTTTAACTAAAACATATGATTAATGTATTGTGAGCCCAAATAATTTAGTATTGAGTAATTTTAACAAAAATTTCTAATTAGACTTTACTTCCATCTTAATTGACTTGGATTAGTTTAACACTAAATCTAAGAAGAATTACAGATGATGTGAATGAAAAGAAAAATATAAGAGAAACATAAACAAAAGTTTTAGTGGGTACCACCAAATTGAAAAGGCATAATAAAACAATTACATCATCAAATGGAAATTAATTGGAAGAAATAGAGCACAAGTGGGAGACGAGTTTGCTATGTTCTTCCAAGTGAGTCAGATTTTGCGGCACTTCATGCCAATTTCGGTAGCTATAAACTTTTGCCACACTTTTAAAAGAAAACAATATAAAAAAAATTAATAGAAGATAGAATTAGTTTTTTACAAATTAAAATTTTAAAAATATTAAAGAAGCTTTCGAGAGATTTTCAATTAATTAACTCATATATAAATTAATTTTGATATATAAAAAATAATTTCATCTTTGTTTTAATTTTTCTCTTCCAGAAGTATTTATGGGAGGAGGATAAAGTGAAATTTTTTTGACATTTCCATTGACTTGTTTCTCAGCTTCGTAACTTTATCTTGTCTCGAAGTGAAGTATGTTACTGAGAAGTTCTTTAAATTTTTCTGCATTTCCATAGAATGTTAAAGTCCGTTTTTCAGTGTGCACAGGGTTTTTGTTTTGACTTCTAGTTTATGTAGTTTTATGTATTCAAATAGATTTGGTTTTTGAATGATGCTGTGGGTTGCACTTGTTGGGTTATATTTTTTTATAAATGAGTAATGGTTATTTGAGAGACTGTGATTTTATATGATTATATGACATTAGTCTTAAACATATATAAAACATTTGCCACCACTTTTATCTAAAAACCTTAAGGTGATGGTATTATGCGTCTTTATTCTTATGTAATGTTTAACTATTTTATTCAATGTAAAACTTTGACTTGGACTATTTCCAACAGCAGCTCCTATTATTTATTGATTTTTGTCAACGAATTCCCAATCAAAGTAATGGTTAATATGAATTTCTAAATTAATCATCTTAAAAAATCTGACAAAATTATTATTATTTTTCTAAAGGAAATAAAAAAAACAATTAATTTTCCGCTGGGATTCCAGAACTATGTTCTGAAAATATATATAAATTTAGAGAAGTTGTTGAAATGTTTTATATATGAAAGAAATTCAATAACCATTGCTTGTAACTTTTATTCAAACATGTGATATTAGCAGTGAAGCATAAAATAAAAGGAAATCCATGACAAAGAAACCAAACCGTTGAACAATATTTTGTTTTATTAGTATTGGGCGTTATGTTGGCATCACCATCACATGGGTAAAGTCAAAAAAGTTCCTCTGACTAACCCAAAAAAGTGACATCACCAACCTTCCAAGTTAACAGATAGAGAAAATGGTGACTAGAAAAAAGGTGTTGATTTGAATATTATTTGGGTCACGTGCGAGAGAAAGTAAAAGAAAAGAGGAGAAAAAGAGGGTTTTTTGTAGCTACCAAGTGGTAGGTGTAGAAGGTATAAAAAGAGGAGTGTGTAGAATATGAAGGTGTTTAGGCAACTCAAATGAATAGGTAAACATAGGTTTGTGTTGTGCAACAATGGTTGATAAGAGTGTGGTAGAACTGAACCTTGGTTTAGGTAAAAACAACGACAACGTTGTTGGTGGTGGTCATGCACATGCAGGGCAGTCACCGAGGCAAAGGTGTCCAGCGCCATTTTTGTTGAAGACTTACGATCTGTTGGAAGAAGGTGAGAGTGAAGATATCACAAAAATTGTGTCGTGGAATGAAGAAGGAACTTCCTTTGTTGTGTGGTCTCCTGCAGAATTCTCTGAGCACACCTTGCCTAGATATTTCAAGCACAACAACTTCTCTAGCTTCATTCGCCAATTGAACACTTATGTAAGTTCTTAATCTCTTTTGGAACATGTCTTCATCTCAAGATGTAAAAAAAAGTTATTAAAATTTCATTGTCTTTCTCGTAATTATAACACACTTGTGATCATATTTTTACGATGATACTTCAGTATAAATAGATTTCCATTTTGTATTTAAGTCATATATCAATTTTTATCATATTGTTTTTGTTGGAAGTTCGAAAACAACTAGAAATAAGGTCAATTTAGTATATAAATGGATACAAATCTCATTTTACAAGTCATTTTTGTAGAGTTGAATTAGACTTAAAGTTCATTTGTAATAAAACATATGCATATCAAGCATGAAACTGGATATTAACGAGTGATTAAATAACTGGAAAAAAAAAAGTTGAGTTATGGATATTGTTTAGTTTAATTTTTGTTTTTCATTCTCTAGCTTTATGTTTTCTTTGTTCAAAATTGGGACGCTAGGATCATAGTTTTCTTCTTCTTTTTTATTACGAGGAAGTATCGTAGTTAAACAAAACAATCAAACCACATGCATTCATTCAAATGAACTTGAAGTCAATGAATATATATTTATATAGAATGATGGTCAAATCAATTATTTTTAACTAAAAGTCAAAATAGTCATACCAAACATACTTTACTGCTACTACACTTGGATAATATAGCACACTTAATTTGAACATCAACAAATACGTTGCTTATTGTGAACGACTAAAAGTTATACGTTGGATTAAAGAATTTTCAGAATCTTTGACCATTACGAACATTAACCTGATTGACATGGAAATAATATTTTTATGTTCCAACGCATGCTGCTTCTACGTAACCTCGTACCACTTTACTTCAACATTCATAAGAAGAGACAAAGTTGTTGATGTATTAATTAGGTGGTTGTGTGAATTTTGAAAACAGGGATTTAAGAAAATGTCATCGAAAAGATGGGAATTCAAGCACGAGAAATTTCAGAGGGGTTGCAGGCACATGCTGGGTGAAATCACAAGAAAAAAGTGCGAGCCAAGTGTTTTTCCTGCATACCTTAAGTCTTCTTCTGAGGAAAACGCCACGAGTTCCACAGAAGAAAACAATGAGCAAGTACTTATGGAGGAGAACAAGAACCTGAAGAAGGAGAGATTAGAGCTTCAAATGCAGATTGATGAGTGCAAAGAACTTGAAATGAAGTTGTTGGCATGCCTCTCTCAGTTTATGGACACCCAACAAAGTAAAATTAGGAGACTGTGTTAGTTCATGCTTATTAATTTATAGGTGTTTCATCTTATCATGGATTACTAATATTTGTTTCGGTTTACCTCTCTCTTTTCAACAACAACATTAATTACTTTCCATTCTTTTGGGAATGCTGAGACATCTATTGAACTGTAGTGACAACTTCAAAGACAACTGATACAAAATAATACAATCAACATAAACATAGTCGACCAACACAAAATATATACGTATAAAGCTGATGACAGCATAGATGGGATAGAACATATGTGATTGATTTCGAAATACATTGACGATGAAATGATCGCATGACATTGATAATATACATCTTCTGCACGAAACTGCAAGTTACAGATATGTTACAATCATTAGTTTGAGGAAAAAGAATGACTTCATTGGAGGGTGGAATAATTGTGAATCTTCGTTGTTGTATGAACTCTTCTATTACTATTACATGTACTCTCCACTTTCTTCATCTTCTTCTTTGATTTCTTCGTCTTGGTCGCTCAAAACACGACCATAATGATTGTTGGAGTCAAGGAAAATCTTGCCACTCATGTTTGCAGTTTCAGGATTCAAACTTATGTGTGGGAGTTTTTCTTCTCTTGGTATAATGGTTGTCTTACCAAGCAACTTCTCTAAATTGATTGATGATATTTTTGTTTGATTTCCTTTTCAGTTTCTGAGAACAGGATTACACGGATAAATGCAACAATGATAATGGAGATGTCCAACAATAATGTGACATGAGTCCAATTCACACATAAAATCTTAAGACAATGTGTTTAAGGGTTTTTATCTTATATTGTTTAACTTCTTCATTTTTATTCAATAGAAGACTTGAACTAACAATTTGGGTTCTCAAGAACTAATTATTTTATAATAATTGTCTATTATTACAAGAAAAATATTTTTTTAACACCACTTTTAGAGGTATTTTGGTTAATAAAAAAAATAATTTTTGTATTTACAAAGAAAAAGAAAGATTGAAAAGTAAAATAATAAATGTATGTGTGAAAAAATTTGTTGGATGTCAACTAATAAATACTTGTTTCTTGTTCCTATCAAATTCAAAAATCATTTTTATAGGGACAACCAATAACAGAATTTAAATATACCCCTTCTAATTTTGTTCGATTTTGTCTAGTACTTCGTGAAAATAAACGAGACGTGAATACAGTAGATAATTTTCTCTTTTTTTTACTATTTAAACTAATATTCAATCAAATTAAGAAAAGAGACCTTTAAAAAAAATATATAGGTATATTACCTAGTAATGAATGCTACAAAGTAAATTATTTCTTTTATCTTAGGGAAGTTTTTAACTAATAATTTTGCTATCCGAACAAAATCTTGGTAATTTCCCAGTTGGCACGTGAGAATATTTGTCAAAGATTAGTTATGAACATTCAAAACCTTAAAGTGTAAAGTGATGATTGCATGCGTATTCAAAATCTAATTTACTACTGCAATGCAATGATGATTGAATGAATCCAGAAATGAAATGATTTGTGGTTCTTAATTGAAAAAGATAGAGGAAAATAATATTATTTGAATTGAAAGTCAAAGTATGGTAATCACTGATCCATGCCAATACAAATTTATAACTTTTTCTTTGTACATAAAGTACATACCCTAACAACATACGAATTAGTCATTGGTGGTGGATACAGGATAACGACAACTATGGCTAACATCAAACTTAACCATTCAAATGTTTCAACTTACGAAGAATGAGTTTGTGAATGTTGGAAATACATAAGGATAAATATGTGTATAATAATACGTGTGAGCAAGTATATTACAGATGAAAAAAATTTGTCATTTCAAAATTAAGGATCTGGAAAAAAATTCAAGAAAGAGCATTTTTTATTATTGTATATTTGAGTTGTGTAAATGTTAGTGTGGTTGTTGTAGTCCATGCTTAGTGAAATCCAAAAAGATTGGTGAGTGAAGGACACAAGAGAAGCCTAGTTTCTTTAAAATGAATTGCCTATAATATAGTTTACTATACTCAAAGGTTAAGGTATTACTTGCACTTTATCAGGTTCGATGAAACACCTTTATTAGATACAAAAAGATCGAACTAAAATACACAACTTTTGGAAACACAAAAAGCAAGCACACTAAATAGTTTGGCAACAATTCTAAAATTAATCATGAGTCAAGTAATCAAATAAAAGAAAAGTTGTAAACAAGAAAATCTTGAAAATACTAAAACTAAAAGTACCAAAAAGGGAAGAAAATAAAAAGAAAAGCAAAGTTTATTTCCTATGTTGTTTAAATTTTTAATTTTGATAGTCTTACTCTCTTAGATTGAGATATTTTCACCTTAAATGAATTAACTTTTAATATTTCTATAATTTTCATTCATTTGATTTATAATATTGATGAGTCTTGCAATCATTTGTTAACAGTGATCAAGCTTACACTAAAACTTTTAGGAATGATTATGATATCGTTTTAAATTGTCATCTTTCGATCTATATTTTTTTTTTAAGTTTTTAAATTGCTACATTTTTTTTATTCAATTGAGTTCATAATATTTTATATAAATTTCTTTTAAATTTGAAATGAGAGCAAATGTAATAAAAAAAACACATTAAATCATTTTACAAAACAAAAACTCAATTCAATTAAATCAGAAACAAATATAAAAATCAAAACAAATCAAAAATTAAAACTTAATTAAGTAAAAAACAAATATAAAAATCAAAATAAATCAAAGAATTAAAAACAAATTTTTAATCAAACTTTCTTTTTCAATTTAATCTCAACTAAATTTTAACTTTAAATAAACGTCAAAAATAAAGACAATTGTATATTTAACTTCTTGACTAGATCTTATGTGTTAAATAAATACTATCTTCTAATCAAATTTTGTTGTGTAGGTTACTGTCCCATAAGTGCCAAAACGACAAAATAAATTATTTCTTGCCTGTGATTTTCCAAAGTGTCCAGCTACAATTGCTAAGGATATGATTTCTTAGTTTAAATATAACAGGCAAGTAACTTACTGAGTTTGCATCTTCGCCAGCATCAAATTGAGGTTTACAACAGTTAGTATGCAATTAGAACTCCAATGGATTAAAATTTTCCACCGGAGATAAAACTAGCATTCAGAATCACTGTCAAAAGTATATAAAAGGCTTAAAATTTTCACAGGGCAGAAAACTAGCATTCATAATCACTGACGACGTATATAAAAGTAACCATCTAGATTGTTACAACGTTATCAAACACACTCCTGACACCAGGATCAAAATCGCCATGTATGATTGTCAATCACACTTGTTCTGAATACCCATACACAACCAGAATGGAATCATAATAATCCTACTCAGATAAGGTCGACTTCAGCTCCCCATTATTTTTCAGCTCCATCACAATGTCGTGACCACCAATCAGCTCACTTTTGTAGTAGAGCTGAGGATAGGTTGGCCAATTTGAGTATACCTTCAATCCCTGTCTCACATCCTCATCACTCAATATATCAAAAAACCCAAAACTCAGGCCCTCCTGTCGAAGGGCTTCAACAACTCTGGAACTAAAACCACATTTTGGTTCATCTGGGGTACCCTTTATGAAGAGCATCACAGGGGATGAGGCAATCAATTTCTTCACTCGATCTTGAATGGTCTCTGCAGGAATAATCCCTTTCTCGTGTAACGTTTTCTTAAGTTCTCCGCTTTTATGCATCTCCAACACAATGTCTGATCCCCCAATAAGCTCTCCTTTGATATACAGCTGAGGATAACTGGACCAGTTTGAATAAATCTTAAGCCCTTGACGAACTTCCTCATCAGTAAGAATGTCAAAACTGTCAAAGGGTACGCTCTCTTGCCGGAGAATTTCAACTACCTTCCTGCTGAAACCACACTTTGGCTCATCTGGTTGTCCTTTCATAAACAGCATAACTGCATTAGAATTTATCAGACTTTCCAGTCTAGATGATAAGCCAGCACTCAAATTAGTAGATTTAGATATCCCGCCTTTGGCATCTCCTGATTCTTTTTCTTTACCAATGGTATCAATTCCGTGATCTTTAAAAGCTTCTCGCAATTCCCCATTCTCATGCATAGCAACTGCTATGTCACACCCACCAAGAAGCTCCCCTTTACAGTACAGCTGAGGAAATGTTGGCCAATTTGAAAACTTCTTCAAGCCTTCACGAAGCTCTGAATCCGACATGACATCAAAACTTCCAAACTTGACTTTTTCTTCCTTCAACACTTCAATAACTTTCCTGCTAAATTTACACTTTGGCTCTTCAGGGGTTCCTTTCATGAAAAGGAAAACAGGATGAGAGTCAACAAGTTGCTGCAATCGCTTCTTAAGAGGACCACTAAGCCCTGGTTCAACTACAGTTTTCTCCTTTAATGCATCTTCTTTAGCTAAATCTTTCACGGCTTCAAGAACGGCAGATCCAGCAGCCATCCCAAGACTGGCAGGAGAAGCAGCTTCTCCAGGGTTAATTGAGCCTGCAAGTTTAGCAACCTTATTGGCTAAGCTTGACGGATCAGCACCCTCCAATGTATCAAAGGTCTTGCCATCCTGACAAAAAAGAACTTCCAAGCAACTATTAAAATCAAGCAAAGAAGGTAAGAATGATTTCAAATCCCAAAAAACAGATTGAATATTAAAATTGAAATAAAACAAAGGTACTCATTACATTTGTCCACATGGTGACATATTCAAACTGGATCTTAATAACAAACCTGAAAAGAACTATATACAACACAGATCTCTAATAAGTTATAAATTGAATTTTAGTTTAGCATTTAAATGCAATCATCTAAACTGTACAGAGTTTCGTTAAGATATATTAGTAAACCAGAAACTAAATGTAAAAACTCCATCATGTCAGAGTATCCATACTCTGGTTATTTAAATCACAAAACAATTAGCTTAAGGAAAAACTTATTTCATCTTTCCCTATGACATCAAACTTCACCCTTTAGATACTAAATGCACCTTACCACAAAAAAACAGCATCATAATCTATCAATTCAAATAGCATAATTTCCATCAAGCCACGTTTATCGAGAATCAATACCAACTAAGCCCAAAGAATTTATCAGGAAGGCAGACACTAGATAGCATCACAAATAACAATTAAAACAAAACAATCCAACAAAAAAGTAGTACTAAACCATGAACACATTTTCCGAGTGAAAGAAGACATGATAACTAGTAACATTACCTTACAAAAGACAAAGAAAGGAACGGCAGAGACGGAGTACGCCTCGGATATCTCAGGTTGCTCTTCGGCTTCAACCTGTAAAACATGGTATAGATGTAAAGAAAGCGAAACCAAAGTGGAAAAGAAGAGAATTTGAGAATGAAAGGTAACCCTTAAGAAATGGGCTTTGGGGAAATCAGTGGACAAGTGAGTGAAGAGTTGATCCATGTGCTTAGAAGCTTCGCACCACGACGCCCAAAAGTGTAGGACAACCGGAGAGCCACCACCGACCACCGCATCGACCTCCGCCTTGGACTTCACGTCCTTTACCGATCCACCCATTCTGATTCGATCGCGCAAACCCTACAAACCCTAATCGTAGCCCTGTTTGCAGATCAACACAATGCAGTGTTCTGCGTGTCAAAATTATAAATTACTAAATAAGATAAACCACCCTCTACCTTTTCTGGATTCTCGGACACGTGACTGTGTGCTAGTGACGCGTCTGAAAAAGTAATGGAATTTTGAATTCCAGACAGCCCAGTCCCTCAGGCCCAAAAAAACGGCCCAGTATGTTCTCATATTTATCCCATACTTTTTCTAATCAGATGAGGCTATTCCTTCCTACACCTCCTCCATAATTACTGAATGCATCTTCATAATAACATAAAAAGTTTATTTAGTAATTGATTACTATATTTAGATTTATAATTTATTTTTATATTTTAATGAATCATTTAGTTTTTATATTTAGGTTTATAATTTATTTATTTTTTACATTTTTTTATTAAGTATTTATATTTTTAAATAAAATTAATATGTTCTTATGTTAAATCAGCATTACAATATTGGTAATTAGGGGTAGTAAAACGGGTCAGCTTGACTGTTTTGGCCCGGTCTGTTTGTAGTCTGTCAAAAACGAGTCGGGTCGGACTGGCCCGTCAAACAGAAACATGTCAGTAATCATAACCCGTCTTGTACAAGATACCTTAGTCTATCAGTTTTTTTTTTTCCTTTTTTTCTTTAATCTTTTAAACTTCTTTTAATTTGTTTTCAAATTTTTTTATTTTTAAAATTTGTTTAAACATGCATATAAATTAATATTAAAAGTATATTTAATCAAATAAAATCTTTTTTAAAACTTTTAATTGATTAATTAATGTTTTTAATTAGATTAATTAAAATAATTATTATATTTACATATTAAATTACTCGATTATAACTAATAATCGAGATTTAATTTATAGGTACTAATGATTTAAATTATAATACTGTTATATATTTAGACATTTAAAAAATATAATATAAAAAATTAATCTTTTTAATTATTATTTTTTATTTTAGTTTTAAAAAATGGGCTAACAAGTCTGGACCACAGACTGGACGTGACAGACCAAAATGAGTTGACGGGTTGAAATCTTTAACCCACTCCGTCCCTTTTAACACGGGTTAACGAGCTGCCTGTTGGGTCCAACCCGATTTGTGACCCCTATAGGTAATCAAGTGTCACCCAAAACCTTATTTTACCTCTCTAATTCCTTTTTCTCGGACAACATAATACCATTATCTACTCTCCTCCCTCCCTCTCATTGCTAGCACAGTTAATCATTAAATCCTACATTGAAGAACGTGGAAATTGTGAAGCACTTCGATACGTGTTTCCAATATTTTCATTCTAGAAATCATATTTTAAAAGTTTTGAAAGATTTATTTAAAAAATTCCAAAATAGATAAAGTAAAAATAACTTTTATGAAATGATCACAAAATATATTAAAAAAATGGTTAAATATGTTTTTAGTTTCTAAACTTTGATACAAAATTTTAATGTGTGTCAAGCGACATTTCAAAACTACATTTGAGTTATTTACACCATTCAAAACATCTAAGGTCAAATGTGAGTCTAAAACACCAATTAACACATTAAAAAATGTGTATAGCATAATCCTTTCTCTCTTCTAAGTTGCATTTTAGCAAAGGATATTCTTTGGACATTGTCGATTTGGTTATTGTTTGGGTTAGGGTTAGGTAGTAAAGGAGTAAGGCTAATGGTTTTGAGAGTTTGGGTAGTGTGGGTGGCTGAGATGTGTGAATGTATCCTGAATTAGAGGGTTCAAATGTGGACTTGTATTTTCCTTTAAACAATTTAGCTATAGATATTTAACAAATTAAGGTTGTAAGAGCTTGGACAATCACATACCTACATATATCTAATTTCAAACCTTCTACGAAGCAATCTAGTAGTGCATCAGATGAATATCATGAACTCTATTAGCAAGCATAAGAAATTGGACATAATATTCATGAACGCCGGATGCTTGAGTACGCTTAAACAAATGCGAGTTTGGACATTCATAGGGAGAGGAATCAAATTCCAACTCTAAGGCACGAGTAAATCCAAGCCAAGATGGAAAGGGATTATTACGGGACATCATTTGGAACCAGGGAACTACCTATTTATCCAAATGAAAATCGTCGTTATGGTCAAATGTTGGTCATCCGATATGTTGTAATAATTAAAATATTGCTCTGCTTTGAATATCCATTGCAAAACATCGATGCCATCAAAACAAGGGAAAACCAACTTAACGATTCGAACTTGAAAGGGTTACCCTAAACCAACAAAACACGTATCAGCTTCATCAATGTATCCAAAGCAGATTTGATCGTCTCAAATCTCATATGATACTCCTTTTCTCAATTCTTGAATACCTCAAGAATGTGTTTCATGTCACTAGAGAGCTCTAGAGAGCTCCTTCAAGCAGGTGTTCTCAGCCATGGCCAATGAAAGCACAAATTGTAACAAAAATAAGTAATGAAATTCGAAAGGAAAGTGAAATTTCTCTTAGATTTGTTGTATTTTTTTAGTAGTAAGGAAAGAAGATTTCAAAAAAAACAAAACAAAATAAGAGAGGAACAAATATCATAAATTCACTACCCATACTATATATTCTATTTTTTTGGTGCACACAAAATTCCTCAAATATGTGTTGGTTAACCTAATATTTACGTTTTTTCTCTCTTGCTCATTGCATGACTCAAGTGCCAAATATTGTGTTATCTCCGAAAAAGCATTTTCATGATCACTCCTTTGTTACACATTCACATTCCATAAGTCTTTGAATTAAAATAAAATTATAACTACCCTAATTAGTTTGACGATCAAAGTCACATTACATTAACTTAACCAAAAGAGTTTTACAACTTTCACATAAATGCAATGCAAAGCTGAGGAGTATATTTTCCAATAACAGGGACAAACAGTTGAATTAAGCAAAATCCTAAAAATTTCATAACAGCAATAAGTTAAATTGGTTAAAAAATAACATTGGTTCAAAATATATATATATATATATATATATATATATATATATATATATATATATATTTTAAAACTTTTTTTTTATTTTATAAAAAAAATTAAATAATACGTGACACACCGTTTGTTATTTTTAACGTCGTTCATAAATATAAACAAAAAACAATAATTTTAAAAGTCTAGATACCAAACAATGACAAAATCTTGACCGAAGACCATTTCTAAATTGAGCTCAAACTTCAAAGATAAAAAATATATTTTTCCCATAAAAAGATTTCAAGATAGAAAGATGATCTAGATTTTAAGACATAAGAGTTACAAAGAGTTCCAAGGTCAATTTAATAAAAAAAAAATCAAATTAACTCTATTTAACAAATATTAAAAGTTAATTAATTAACAATAAAATATAAGAATCATATTCTTAAATATATAAAAATCAAATCTACTAATTATTTTTCTACATTGAAGTTATTTTTAGTAAAAGATCACTTTCCATACAACAAGCAACTTGGATAGAGCACTACCTCTTAAAATCACCTTCAAAATTAGGAAATGAAACTAAAAATTAGCATAAGATAGATTGTTTGGAATCTTATAAATTGGTGGAAACCAACACAAAAGTACATAATTAAGAAAATGTAACATCATTAGATGAAAAAATAAAAACAAAGATGATCAATTTGTGTGTCCTGCATGAATCCCAATTTGAAGTTATCCCACAATGATCCCGGAGAAAAAGTAATATGTCTAATTTCATTTGAAATTAGTTTCACACAAATTTAACGGTTCAATTTTGAAAAAAAAAAAATCTCGAGAGAGTATCACTTACTAAAAATATTTTATTAATTAACTCTATTTATAAATTCTAAAACATTTTATTAATTATGGCAAAAATAGACGATAGGAAATTCCACACGAATAGATGAAATGGTAAACGACGCCGTTGAGTGTCTACGTTATCTAGGAATACCATACATATATTATAGCAACGTGGGAACGTGGAACCCAATCCAGAAGAAAACCAAAGGGCAGTGAGTGAGTCACCGATGCAACTCGGCAGCAACGTGTTGGTTCCGTTGATTAAACCCCCAAAATCCTACTTCAATTTCAAACTCCGGTCCTGTTCCAATCCCAACTCTAACTCGCCCGAGTCCAACTCACTCCAAGCCGACACCCTCAAGACGCTGGAATGGAGCTCCGTGTGCAAGCAGCTCTCGCCGTTCACCTCCACCTCTATGGGCTCCGCCGCCGCCCTCAACGCTCGCTTGCCCGTCGGCCGCACCCCCCGCCAGAGCCAGAAGCTTCTCGATCAGACCTCCGCGGCCAGACTCCTCGCCCAGCCGCTCGACTTCTCCGGCATCCACGACTTGACGGAGATTCTCCGCGTCGCCACTTCTGGCCACTTGCTAACCATCCGAGAGCTTTGCACCGTCCGCCGCACGCTCGTCGCTGCCAGGGACTTATTCGATAGTTTGAAACGCTTCGCTTCCGCATCTAATCATCCACAAAGGTATACGTGAATCTTTCGTTTTTTTTTTTTGGCTTGATTGCATTTCTAAGTGCCTCGGGTATGGCGATTGTGCAATTTACCGTCTCTCATCATGTTTTCTTATCACGCTTGAATGCGACATTTGGGTTTTTCGAGTTTTCTTATATTTACTCTAAGGTTCCTAGGTCCTAGTTCATCCGATGTTTAAGTCGTTAATTTGCTCAAAAAAATGATGATGAAATTTTCTTTGTCGTTTATTGTTGTCATAAAAACATAAATTTACTTCAAGCACTGTCAACATGACAATTAAGTTAATATAGGCCCTATTTTTGTGAAATGGAAATAAAAATGTAAAAAGTATTGAGTTTCTCATCTAAGTAATGAATTTATGCACCTTAACTGCTGGAGAAGTTAGACGAGAAAACTTTAAGAGTGAAGAACAGAAGTTGGTTTTAGCTTATGATTGAAACTCATTTCATTCTAACTTCTCATTTTCCTATTCTGTGAGTGTGGGAGAAGTTTATTTAATCAGGGCTTTAGTCAAATACCATGTATGTTATTTATTTCAAATATTCTATGTTTTGTAGTTAGTATAGTACTCTATTTACTCTCCCATGTCATGTCTAGTCATGTTAGCTAATTATGTTAATTAACTTGTGGGGAATCCAGTTAATGCTATTGGAATTTGAATGACCAAAATTGCACAGTCGCAATACCTAGGGAACTAATAATGCAATGAAGTCTTTTTCTCTTTCTTTGCCTTTCTGTTATTTTTACTGGAATTGTTTGGTTGAACTACAAGAAACATACACTGAATTGGAGCCAAAATTTTGGTAATTTAACAGTTTAACGAGTTAGCACATAATTAAAAAATGAATTAATTGTAATAGTTAGACTTCTGTGATAATTTAGCGATTTGTGATAACATGACAATGTGGAGAAGTTTTATGTAAAAAGTAAAGCAAGATTATAATATGTCAATCATAACTTGAATTGGAATTCTAGAAGATGACTCTCATCTTGTGGTATCTATTTTTTAGCCAGTCAAAGGGATGGTAGAAAGTCGTAAAAAATAGTATTTCCCAGCATTCAAGGGTATTTTTTTAGTCTGATTCAGTTTACAAGCAACTTCTTTTATGCATTTTGGCTAGGTGTTGTATTTTTCTTGACAAAGTTTGGAGCATAGATCATATGGTAATGGATTCACATGTCTCAATAAGGCCTTAAATGAAAGTTTATCTCAAAAGGTAATGACAGACATGCAAAGTGTAATACCTAATTGCACTCGTTCTTTTGGGCATAATTGCTGCCTTCCAGAAATTCCAAGATAATCATCAGAACTGTTAACTTTATCGATGCCATTGTTTCCCATCAGGTACTTACCCCTACTCGAAATACTGCAAAATTGTAATTTCCAAGTGGGTTTGGAGAGTAAAATAGAATTTTGCATAGATTGCAAACTTTCCATAATTCTCGATAGAGCAAGTGAAGACCTGGAGATTATCAGATCAGAAAGAAAGAGGAACATAGAAATTTTGGATTCTATGTTGAAGGAAGTATCCTCCCAAATTTTTCAGGCTGGGGGAATTGACAGACCATTAATAACTAAGCGTCGATCAAGAATGTGTGTGGGCATCAGGGCATCCCATAGATATTTGCTTCCAGGTGGTGTAGTTCTGAATGTCAGCAGCTCTGGAGCAACTTACTTTATGGAACCCAAAGATGCAATAGATCTGAACAACTTGGAAGTTAGACTTTCAAGCTCCGAGAAGGCTGAGGAAAGTGCAATTTTAAGTATGCTTTCATCTGACATAGCAAATTCAGAATCAGATATAAATAATTTATTGGATAAAATTCTTGAGATTGATCTTGCTTTTGCAAGAGCTGCATATGCTCAATGGATGAATGGGGTATGTCCCATTTTCAAACTTGATAGTTTTGAAGGTTGTGATTCCAATGATGAAGACAATGGTATTTTGGACCAGCAAGAGGATGACAGCTTAAATGTTAACATTGTTGGTATACAACATCCATTACTCCTAGAGTCCTCTCTTGAGATCATTTCAGATAATCTTGCACTAAGATCTGGAAATGCTGCTAAGTTTGGTGATGGAAATGGAGCAATGACTACTAAATATACGTCACATAGCATATCTGACTTCCCTGTGCCAGTTGACTTTAAAATTGGACATGGAACTAGAGTGGTTGTAATCTCAGGCCCTAACACTGGAGGGAAAACTGCTTCCATGAAAACATTGGGCCTGGCATCACTTATGTCAAAAGCTGGAATGCATTTGCCTGCCAAGAACAATCCAAAACTTCCTTGGTTTGACCTTATCCTTGCCGATATTGGAGATCATCAGGTAATATGTTAACTTTATTATGGACAATAAAAATAAAAGACTTTTTGTTGATCATACATTTGTTTCATATGTTGTCTGATCTTTATCTTTTCCTCCAAATTGAAGTCCCTTGAACAAAATCTCTCAACTTTTAGTGGACATATATCACGTATCTGTAAGATTTTGGAAGTGGCCACGACACAATCACTTGTTCTCATTGATGAAATCGGTGGTGGGACTGATCCTTCAGAAGGGGTTGCACTTTCTGCCAGTATCTTACAATATTTGAAGGATCGTGTAAACCTGGCTGTTGTAACCACTCATTATGCTGATTTAAGTAGTCTCAAGGAAAAGGATACCTGTTTTGACAATGCAGCAATGGAATTTTCACTTGAAACATTACAACCAACTTATAGAATTCTCTGGGGGTGTACTGGTGATTCGAATGCATTAAGCATAGCACAATCTATTGGCTTTGATAGAAATATAATTGATAGGGCACAAAACTGGGTAGAGAAGTTTAAACCAGAACAGCAGCAAGAGCGTAGAGGATTGCTTTATCAGTCCTTACAGGAGGAAAGAAATCGATTAAAGGCCCAGGCTGGAAAGGCTGCATCCATTCATGCTGAAGTTATGAGCGTGTACAATGAGGTACAATCGATGTTTTACTGGGAAGAGATTAGCTGCTTCTTGATTATAATTTGTTTTCCTTGGTTGACACAGCATTGAAATAAATAGTGTTCCTTTTCAAATTTATCTGAAATTTGCATCCTTGATAAGTTAGTAAGCAGTAAATTGACCTGAAAATTAAAGGGTGATGAGATGTTGTACAAAATATGTGGTGACTTGTGAGTTGTAACGTTAATTTCAATATTTTTGAGGGAGTTACTTATGGAATATGACTTTCTGGTTGACTATGTGCACCAATTTTAATATAAAATTAGTACGTAAATTCATATTGCAGTTAGTGCTGGAAATTATTTTGTTCAGCAAAAGAAAGCCTGAGCATTTGCATCGGGCTTTAATTGAATACCATTGTATTTGAAATTGCTTTTTCTTTCTTTCTTATCCTCTTTCTTTATTGCCTGATTTTTTTTTTCATTAAATGTTGCGAAGATCCAAGGGGAGGCAGAAAACCTCGATAGACGTGAAATGGAACTTATGGCAAAGGAAACCCAACAGGTTCAACAAGAGCTTGTGGATGCAAAATCTCAGATGGAAACTTTGATACAGAAATTTGAGAAGCAGCTCAAAAGTTCTGGTCGTGATAAACTCAATTCACTTATTAAAGAAACTGAATCTGCCATTGCCTCCATTGTAAAAGCTCACACTCCTGCTGATCATTTTAATGAAGCTGATCAAACATCATATACCCCACAAATTGGAGAGCAAGTCCATGTCAAGGGATTGGGGGGTAAATTGGCCACAGTGGTAGAATCACTTGGGGATGATGAAACAATCCTGGTACAGTATGGTAAAGTGAAAGCCCGTGTAAAGAAAAGTAACATCGTAGCTCTTCCATCTAATGCAAAGAATGCTGTAACTAGTTCTTCCGTACACCAGGGGAGACAGGTACGTATGAATAAAACTCTAGATCATATATATTCTTGTTAAATAGGCTTCTTTGTTTTTATTTTTAATTCACATCTTTCCATCACTTGGATTTTTCGCACATTCTGCTGGGTTAAGTAATTTCTCACCCAGAAATTGTTTATATTAGAAGATTGCTTGCTAATCCATTCTTTGTTTAAAAGAATGCAATAAAGTTTGTTATTTTCATTTTTCTATTTATAATGCCATTGTATAACTTGTCTGTACGGTAATACTTTGATAAAATTATTTATGGTGACAATGTCACGGCTTCACATTGCTGAAAAAGATTGGGGAAGTTATAACATTGGTGAGGAATCAAAAATGGCAAGTTATAACATTTTGATTTAATATTGTAGAGTCGGCGGAATGCAGAATACAGGGTTAATGTAGACGTCAAAAGCGATGATGATGTCTCCTATGGTCCAGTGGTGCGAACATCTAAGAATACAGTTGATCTAAGAGGTATGAGAGTAGAAGAAGCTTCTATACACCTTGAGATGGCAATTAATGCCAGTCGACCATATTCGGTTCTGTTTGTCATACATGGGACCGGAACTGGTGCTGTTAAGGAGCGTGCACTTGAGATTCTGCAAAATCACCCACGTATCACTAATCATGAACCAGAAAGTCCAATGAATTATGGTTGTACCATTGCTTATGTCAAGTGATACATGGTGGCCCTGCTGCAATAGACTACGTCAGGTTGAATCCTCGTTTTTTGAAGTTATATCATACTCCCTACTAACCTCACCAAACAAATGACTATTTTGTATGTACATAAACACATTTGGTGTAAAGTACTGAAAGTTTGTAAAATTCTGCACTTTTAATTTATTCGTCTCAGTGTGTATCTTGGTTTAGAAAATAGAGAAGGTAAATATTTTCTATAAACTTTTCAAGAATAACAAAGAAAAGATACAAAAGTTTGGAAGAACAAAGCATGTTGATTGGAGCTTGCTAGTAGTGTTAAACGAGCAAAGAGAGCGCGTAGATCGAAGTTGTAGCGTTGTTGAAATTGGAAGAGGAAGAAAGTAGAGAGCAAAATAGTTGAGGAAGAAAGAAGAAAAGGGAACGGACGAAGGAAGAAGAATAGACTGAAGAAAGGTAAATTGTGTTTTATTGAATAATTTAATATTTTGAGTTTTAATTTCGAGGATCCCTACCCAATGCTCTTCACCAATCACCGTTTGACACCTTGACGATGTTCTCTTTGTTTCTTCTTTCATCAAAATAATAACTCAATTTAATGAAAAAAAAAATCCAAAGTTTTTTATTAATATAGTGCGATGAACTAGATTTTATTAACTGATAATTGGTGGATAAAGGTTTATTATAAAGGTTGATTATATCAAGCATCATTATTTCAAAACATAGGTTTTAAGCTATTTTTACAATGAAAAATGATAAACTTATTTCATATTCCGATTCCTTTTTTGACTTTATGAGGTGGCATGTATAGGTGGATTTTATTTTTTAAATTAAAATTAATTTTATAAAACCATTTTACATTTAGACGTGGCTTTTACTTGAGGATTTGAGGAAAATCTCTTTTCTCTCGTGCACTCACTCGAAGAGAAACTTCTCACCCCTTTCTCTCCGCACAGTCGTCGTTTGTCTTCTCACCGGTAAGGAGTGGTTTGTCTGGCGAAGGGTTTTTTACTCGAAAATTTGAAGAGTTTTTTCTTTCTCCCCCGCACTCCGTCGTAGTTTCTCTTCTCACCCCCTTCTCTTCGCGCAGTCGTAGTTTCTCTTGTCACTGGCAACGACAACGATTTTGGTTCGTCTGGCGAAGGAAGATAGCAAAAGACGTTGAGCGCAGAAGATAGCACAGTGTGGCGGAATCTCTCTCGCGACTAAACCTTGAAAGGCTTAGGGTTTGCGGACGACGGGCTTTATTGACGACGGGATTTGTTCACGACGGAGTTTTATTGACGACGGGCGTTTGCTGTGAAAGGGAGTTGTGACAAAGCGTCTCCTCAATTGGGTTTTGGTTGTTCAACCATTGTTTTCGAAGGTTGCAGTTCTACAAACGACGGTGGTTATACGAGATTGGAGGTATGACGATTTTTTTTCTCTATTTGTTGTCTTAGGGTTTGTTGTAGTGTTTAACAAACCCAAAGTTTTGATTTTTTTTGCATTTGAAGTTGATGATTGTTCATTGTTGGGTTTACTTTGGATGTGAAATTAGTCTAAGTTGAAGTAAAAATAGCTTTCTAATCAACCAATACTAGTTTTCTGAATAGGTTGATTAAAACTGTCTTATTTTTTTTGTGATGACTTCTGTGCACCCAAGTGATGACCTGTGCTGCATTTTTTGCAATCATGTGGTATGACTCAATTTTTTGAACTCTCATACTATAGCAGTCAATACGTGTTTTTGGGGTGATTCATTTTGGATAATCTGTGTTGATTTGTAATTATTCCCTTCATGTGGTTTCATCCACAAGTGGATTAAACATGTCTGATTTGTTGGTGATGACTTGTGCTGCATTTTTAGCAATCATGTTCTATCACTCAATTTTTTGAACTTCCATATTATATCAGTCAATAATTGATTATGGGGTGATTCACTTTGGATAATCTGAGTTGATTTGTAATTATCTCTTTGACGTGGTTTCATAGCCAAGTTGATTAGACTTCTATGATGTATGAGTGATGACCTGTTTGCTCACAAGTGATGATCTGTGTTGAATTTTTTGGAAGCATGTGGTTTGACTCAATTTTTTTATCTTTCATGTCATACCAGCCAATAGTTGATTATGGGGTGATTAAGTATGGGTAATATGTGTTGATTTGTAATTATTTCTTTCATGTGGTTTCATAGCCAAGTTGATTACACTTGTATGATTTATTGGTGATGACCTGTTTGCTCACAAGTGATAACCTGTGTTGAATTTTTTGGAAGCATGTGGTATGACTCAATTTTTTGATCTTTCATGTCATACTAGTCAATAGTTGATTATGGGGTAATTCACTTTGGATAATCTTTGTTGATTTGTAATCATCTCTTTGATGTGGTTTCATACCCAAGTTGATTACACTTGTATGATTTATGGGTGATGACCTGTTTGCTCACAAGTGATGATCTGTGTTGAATTTTTTGGAAGCATGTGGTATGACTCAAAATTTTTATCTTGGGATGATTAGCTTTGGGTAAACTGTGTTAATTTGTAATAATGTCTATCATGTGGTTTCATACTCAGGTTGATTAAACTTGTTTGATTTTTTGGTTACGACTTGTGACCACATAAGTGATTACCTCTGTTGTATTTTTGCAAGCATGTTATCAATCAATTTTTTTTATCTTTCTTGTTATACTAGTCAATACTTGTTTATGAGGTGATTAACTTTGATGCATCTGATCAAGTTACAATTATATGTGTTCCTTAGTAGATATGTGTTTGATAAATTTCAATGAACTTGGTATGTTATTAGGAATTTGAAGTAAGATGTCTAGTAAACGTCAACACAAATGTAGTCCGGAAGCAGACAATAAAGGGAAGAAGATGAAGGTGGTGAAAAATGCTAGAACGGTGCAATGCCAACACTACTTTTATCACTGGCCCTGCTGGACATGCCCAGACTGTTCTGGATAAAAGTTAGTGATATATTATCCAGAACAAAAGTTAGTGATATATTATCCAGAACAGTCTGGGCATGTCCAATAGGGCCAGGGATGAAAGTAGTGTTGGCATTGCATCCTTCCAGCATTTTTCACCACCTTCATCTTCTTCCCTTTATTGCCTGCTTCCGGACTACATTTGCGTTGACGTTTACTAGACATCTTACTTCAAATTTCTAATAACATACCAAGTTCATAGAAATTCATCAAACACATATCTACAAAGGAACACATATAACTGTAACTTGATCAGATGCATCAAAGTTAATCACCTCATAAACAAGAATTGATTAGTATAACAAGAAAGATAAAAAAAATTGATTGATAACATGCTTGCAAAAATACAACAGAGGTCATCACTAGTGTGGACACAAGTCTTCACCAAAAAATCAAACAAGTTTAATCAACCTGAGTATGAAACCACATGATAGACATTATTACAAATCAACACAGTTTACCCAAAGCTAATCATCCCAAGATAAAAAAATTGAGTCATACCACATGCTTCCAAAAAATTCAACACAAATCATCACTTGTGAGCAAACAGGTCATCACCAACAAATCAGACAAGTTTAATTCACTTGGGTATGAAGCCACATGAAAGAAATAATTACAAAGCAACACATATTACCCATACTTAATCACCCCATAATCAACTATTGACTGGTATGACATGAAAGATCAAAAAATTGAGTCAAACCACATGCTTCCAAAAAATTCAACACAGATCATCACTTGTGAACAAACAGGTCATCACTCATACATCATAGAAGTCTAATCAACTTGGCTATGAAACCACATCAAAGATATAATTACAAATCAACTCAGATTATCCAAAGTGAATCACCCCATAATCAATTATTGACTGGTATAATATGGAAGTTTAAAAAATTGAGTGGTACCACATGATTGCAAAAAATGTAGCATAGGTCATCACTTGGGTGCACACAAGTCATCACCAACAAATCAGACATATTTAATCCACTTGTGGATGACCACATGAAGGAAATAATTACGAATCAACAGAGATTATCCAAAGTGAATCACCTTAAAAACACGTATTGACTGCTATAGTATGAGAGTTCAAAAAATTGAGTCATACCACATGATTGCAAAAAATGCAGCACAGGTCATCACTTATTTGCACACAGGTCATCAAAAAAAAAAAATAAGACACTTTTAATCAACCTATTCAGAAAACTAGTATTCATGCACCTATCAAAGCACCAAAGTCACAGAAATGAAAAAATAACCCAAACTTACCAACCACCGCCTGATTCGAATAACGAAAAACACTAAAAACCCTAACTTCGCAAGGTTTGTCTTTTCCCTTTTTCTTCTTCGATTACAATGTTGTGGTCATTCACCTGTACAAGATAGATCTTAAATTTGCCTTTAAAGAATGACTCGGTCGACTATGCCAGCAAAAACAAAACAAAATCTCAGTTCCTTAACCAAAAAACCCACAACGACGATTTCAAAAAAAAAACCACAAAACTGTTGGTGAACCACAAAACCGCAAAAAAAAAAAAAAAACCAGACCTACAAACCACGATGCTGAATCGAACAATGGAAAACACCAAAAACCCTAACTCTGCGAGGTTTGTCTTCTCCCTTCTTCTTCTTCGATTTCACTACAACGCACCTCTTCTCCCTTCTTCTTCTTCGATTTCACTACAACGCACGTCTTCTCCCTTTTGCTCCTTTCTTCCTTTCTCCTTTCTTCCATTTTCCTTTCTTTCTTTCTTTTCCCTTTCTTCGTTTTTGCTTGCTCCGCGCAAAGAAAACCTACTTTCTCACCCTTTCAATTTTCACGTCCACACCTACTCTCCATAACGTCTTTCTACAAAAGAAGTTTTAATAAAAAAATATAAAAGCCACGTCTGAATGGAAAATGGTTTTATAAAATTAATTTTAATTTAAAAAATAAAATCTACATATGCATGCCACCTCATGGAGTCAAAAAAGGGGTCAGAATATGGAGTCAGTTTATCATTTTCCTTTTACAATTATGTTATTTTTGTTGTGAAAGGAATTGAAGTATCTATTTTATTATTATTTGAAGAAAAAAAGATGACATGTAAAGATGGGAGATTTAGTTTGTCTATAATAGTTTTTGTATTCTTTCAGAAAATTCATCAAAATACAAGAGAAAACTAAATTATGAATAAGATGACTCTTTATGAGATGACAATGAAATTTTTTAGATTTGTCTTATCTATTGATGAATCATAATTAAAAGTTTCATTTTTCAATAAAGATAAACAAATATAAGAGTCAAACATTATGATTTACATAATTTTTTTTGTTAGACATTTTTTTTTATAAATGTTTCTCTTAATTTTAATAGAAGAATATGTATCTCTTATTTCACTCATCACTTCCTTAGGTTCAGTTTCTCTACTGGGAGAAATAGTGATGTGCCCCCTACTGTTCTCCCAAAACGTTTTGGTGCCATCCCACTTAATTAATAAAATATAATTTTTAGTTTTAATGATTACACAAAACGAACTGTTTTATTTATGTACTGATATGAGATTTCTAATTGGGGCAGTGCAATATTCTAATTACGAACGTTTCATTTTACTTTAATAAAAACCCTTAAATGGATGAAACAATATTGTTGCAGTGCAGTGCTTTCGTCTTCAAAAACTATCAGGTAACTTCTTAATATTGTAATTTGTATCTTCCTTTTTTCTTCGATATACATTTAACTGTAAAAATATATATTATATATCATTGTCTTTATATACTGATTTTCCTTAAGAATATTCATGTCTCTATTTTTTATAATTAGGTTAATAAATTATTTTTGTTTTATTCATGTTTTTTAGGAGTAATTCATGAATACAAGTTTGAATTTTAAAGTTAGTCTTGAATTTGATAATCTAAAAGATGCATGGAAGTTTAGGGTTAACTATGGTGGTAACAAATGTTTTGGAGTTAGAAAACACTGTCATACCAAGAGTAAGAAAGATGAGTCTATTACTTCTTACATATATGTTTGTTGTAAGGAAGGTATATCAAAAGTAGATAAAATGGACTTTAAGACCATTAATCCTCGACCGGAGACAAGAACAGGATGTGCTGCAAGAATGAAAGTTAAAAGAGTCAATGAAAGATATAGACTAATTGATTTTATTGATGATCATAATCACCCCCTTCATCTTTCATCAAATTTAGTATTAACTCTCTTTGATCTACCATTATCAGGATTTTCATGTAGTTTGAATCGACTTATCGTCTTTTTCCGTATTAGAATTTTTCCTTTTGTCAAATTGTCAAACATATTAACCCATTTAGAAATTACTTTCAATTCTTCTGCAAAATAAGACTCTTTAGACATCAAAAATTTAGAAATTACCAGTGAATTACTATGAGTTGATCATGCAAACTATTTATAATGGAAGTGACATCTTTAAAAAAAAAAAAAAGGGGTATATCAATCAAAAACGAAATGTTTATTAACTATTTAAAGTCAATATTACAGTTAATAAAAGTGAGTTACACGTTGATGTGATATTTTCATTTGTATTCTCAACGTATGAAATGGTCATATTATTATATTTGAATTTGTATGAGATGTATTATACGTAATGAACATTAGCTAAACATTTGATAAAAAAAAAAATACGATGTTTATTTATTTAATTTCAAATGCTTGCATTGTAATATTTATTATTTAATTTGCAAAACGGAACTCAAGTTATCAGTGTTGTATTTTATACAAATTTAAATATCAAAGTACAGTGATTTATAATTTATTTTTGTATTATTAGTATATATATATATATATATATATATATATATATATATATATATATATATATATATTATATTGTATTGTATGAATTTGCATAGTCTTTTAATTGTGTGAATAAGGTGCATACTTGAACTTACATGAGTTCCTTCCTCTAACCAACATTAATATAACAAGGCATATTGAAATAGCAAACTATTTATGGCTCTCTCCATAAATAGCCTAAATCTTATATTCTTTCAAATCATAAACTCACCTCTACCTTTTCATTTCTATTTTTATTCATCTTAATTAATTCTCCTTTTTCTTTCCTTATAATCATATTTATTATTTATTTATTTTTCTTTCAATTTTAGAATTAATTTCAGGTGGATAATCAACTTGCCGTCAAAGTTCTCACAATGCGCTACGCCGCCGTCTCCAGGGACTGCACCAGCGTCCGCACCGTTGAGGAAACCGTCAAGAGCTTCATTGGTCCAATATACGAAAAGTTCCACCTGGTTCCCGACGAGCTCCTCCGCATTGCCGATTGCTCCGTCTCCCCCGTACAGCATCCTCCAGCGCCTTCCCGGACCACGGCCTCCGACATCGCCGGAGCCGTCTACTCCAAGTGCAAACCGGTGGCGATGGAGGCATACGATAGGTTCGGGGCGAAGGTGGAGCACTGCGCGGAGACGGCAAGGCAGCGGCTGTTCCCTCCGGCGCCGAAGACGTCGTGTTGGACGGAGAAGTACAACGAAAAAATTGTGACGGCGGCAAAGAAGAGTTGTAGGGTTCCGGCATTGGTTCCACCGGAGAGGATAGCGAGGATGCTTAGCGATAAACGAGTACCTCAAATCCCCTTCCATAGTTAATATTATTGCACAAGAGGTTTTATTTGTTTTGAATTTTAACAGTTTTGCTATATTTTTATTTTGAAAATATATTTTAGAGGAAGTTTAATATAAGAACCACAAGTATAGCCTCTTCAACCATAAGAGAGTTTTGCTTTTCATAGATAAAATCATCACGTTAGAAATGTCATTGTTTTTCATTTTGTTGGTCCCATCACGATTATCTTCTTAAAACAATCAAAGGGTGATTGATTATAAATTATATCAACTTCAATTCCAAGAGAGAGGAGAATATATATATATATATATATATATATATATATATATATATATATATATATATATATATATATATATATAATTTATTGACATGTTTTATATACCAAGCATACATATTTTTACTTTTATTATTTGAATGTTAGATTTAATTATTAATTTGTATTATAACTCTCTTCTTTAGCATATGATAACTCAAATGTTACTTTTTATCTAAAGTGATCTTTGAAATAATAAAAATCTATAAGTTATTTCTAAAGTATTAAATATCTATCAGTTCAGTTTATATATTAAAAATGTTTAAAAGTCAATTTAAAATACTTTTTAATACTTAAGAATATTTAATATAATTTATAATACTTGATGAATTTATCATAAATTTCCTTATCTTCATACTTTCTACATGGTGAAAGAAAATTGAAAGGATGAGTCTAATCTTTTACTTTGTTGTTTATTTATTTCTTTGTTTGTCTATCAAATAATTCACTGAATATGAATACGATAGTTTATTCTTAATTTAATGTTTTTGCTAGTGTAAAACATCTTGGTATAACAAGTGTAACCTATGCAAAATGAAGTACTAGTAGTACTCTCCTCTAATCACAATAATAAATAGCTTTCTCTCTGAAAATAAATAATTGTAATTCTTCTCATACTGTTTAATCAATAATATCATTCTAAAAATATTATTGAATTAATTGAGATTTCAATTTTAAATATTTATCTTAATTATACAAGTTTCAATAAAATATTTGAAAATATATTTTTAAATATTTGTTACTACACGAGAACTTTTGCAATACTAAAATTCACTATCATTCTGAATTGAAGAAAAATAGAAATGCACCCTCAAAACTAGGAAATGATTTAGGACAGGAAGTGACCGAACTACCCTCTTCGTGCTTCCTCGCTCAATCCACTCTTTGGGGACAACTCAAACAAGATGATACCGCAGCAATGGGTGTCTCCATGTGGAAACAAATGCACCAATAAATACTCTGCTCTTACCAAAATCCCATGTGATGATCTAACCCTCTTCACCGTTCCTTCTTTTTTTTTTTTTTTTTTTTTTAATTTTGTAAATTTCAGGAATGTTCAATTTCGCATGCAATACATAGAATGATAGAACCATTGTGTTCCAGAATTGTGTAACTTTTTAATTGCCGATTTCTTGTGGACTTCCAATGTTTGGGTAAATTATTATATGTTTGAATTATTCATATTATTTTGGTATGTGCTAATAATGAATTAAGGTAACTCAAAAGGGAAGAATTTTGCTGTCGCATTGAAAGATCTTTTAGAACAATTGTGATTGATGATGTCGATTTGAGGTTATGCCCATTTTAATTGATTTTGGGCATACTTCTTTACATTACTTCTTGTACTCACAGATCTTATTGGCTGTATTGTAGGGCGAGTATTCTGCAAAAAGGGTTGCAACTCAGATGGAGAGTCATGGGAAGAATGTGAGATAATTTTGTATCATCGTTAGTAATTAATTTTTCTTGCGAATGAAATGCAGACAAAATCTTATTAAATCTAAATCTTAACTTAGTGGAATTCACTTTCTTGTATATCTGCAACAATACTAGCACAGTAGTCATTGTTTTCTCTTTGTTTGTTAGTCCTTAATTGTTTTAGAAAGTCCACAAAAGTTGTTTTTAGTTTAATAATTCTGATTTCTAACAATACTTTATCGAGGAAAAGGTTTACCTTTAACAACTGGGGAAAGTATTGGAATTCGGCTGCACTCTTTTCAGCAATGATGACATCCAACAAAACTGTTTCTTTTCTTAATATGTTACATCACAAGACTGTTAGTTTTTATCACATCACAAACTAGTAGTTTATAGTAGTTTCTCTAAAAGATGATATTTAACGGATGTATAAACCATTATTGACAAATTTATTTTATTTGCTATCAGACATTAATTTTGGCTTTGTAATGGAAGAAATGGTTGGTTTATCTCATATTTTAGGAAAGGGATTGCTAGAAATGTGATTTATCTCAGTTTCATTCCAAGCATATATTCTGAGGGAAGGAATGGAAAAAGTGTGATTTTAAGAATTGGGCTTGATTAGTGACAAAATTTGACTTTGATTAACATGTGATTAGAGTTTTGGTTAAACAGGTTTGGAGGACTGCAATCAAATGTGCTACAAGGATCCTGTCCTAAAGGACCAGCAATGGAGTGCTTATATTGATCGATCCCCTGGAGCTGTCAGTTACTCAGAGGTATTTGGTGCGAGAATATATGTTTCCTTTACTTATCATATTGATTGCAGTTTGCAACTTCTGGTTTATTTTAACTAAGTTATTCTTTAATGGTTTTCCTCTTTTAATTTTAACTTACTTTAAATGTTTGGTTCTGCAACCTTAGAGGAAAGGTTTCTACATGTAGAAAAAAAAAAAAAGTACTTTGTGATGAAAAGCTACAAGAGTAATGACTTGTGCAAACACATCTATTGAAGTATTATTCCCAATGAGTGAAATGCAATTGATTATGCTGTGTTGAGAAGGAGTGACTGCTTCTGAGCAATTGCAACCTGTTTGTTGTAGCCTTTTAATGGTAGAACTACTATCTTTACATGTTAATGACAATTAATTCTTTCCTACAGGAATGTTTTCGTGCTTGTGTATCTGGCTGCAGTTATAAGGTCAGTGTGATTTCAAAAACATAAATTTTGGTTAATTTATCATATCCATTCCAGCATTCCCCCTCCCTGTATGTACAATAAAAGGGCTCTTGGATGAGATTGTATGAAAGAACTTCTGGAATCTTCTAAACAAGAGCAGGTGGAAATCATATTTTTTCAATATTTGCAGTTTGTCCAAGTATATTTATCTGAACCAGGAAATAAAAAGAACCATGCAATGATTGACCTTGTCACTTCTGTTCAAAGAAACTTCGTTATAGCAGCATGAACATATTCTGTCTTGTCTTAGCTTGGTTCTCTTGCTCATGATTTTTATCAGGAATTTTAGTCTCAAAACAAATTTGAAAACCTTCCGTGACTCCTTCTATTTATAATTTGAAGACTTGAATCAGAAAATGTATCCAAAATTGATTTATAATCCCATCCAAGGTTCTAAATAATGGAATTGCATCCCATGATGATGGAGGTGAATAATTTTGGCTGTAGTGACAGTGACAAGGACATGAAGAACATTTCTGTGAGAAAACAAATTGGATTCTTCATTTTCCGTGTTTCAACTAAATGAAGTAGTTTCATACATTCCATTCCACATCTTACACTAATTAAAACTGAATGTGGTTTCATCAAATAGAAAACTAAATCTCTCAGCTATATTAATTAGTTCGCATAGGAAATATTTGTCAGTATTGAATAGTCAATTTATCATAACGAATCATGTTTCAAATTTTCAACTTTCATTCTCTCTCTGACCATTATATATTCAAAATATCATTTGTAATCATTTAATTATATGCCTCTACATATTGCAGTTCGATGTTAAACCAGAGGAAGCTGATAAAGTCTCTCCTAACAGACAGACAAAGCCTGAGACTGTGCCTGCTCCGAAGCCAAAGCCACAACTGGTACACCCCATTGACCCACCTACTGATATACCTGGGACTTCTGCACAGTGAAAGACAACATAATTTACCAAAAAGAGAGACACCAGCAACACTCTTCACTACTTTATTTCTAACACATAATTTACTGTTTCTTAGAATTTATCCAAAATCACGCTTTAATTTGTCTTATTTCTAGAACAGGAGAGAGACTAGTTACAAAAAAAAATTAAACTCATAAAAAATTATGATTTTCAAAAGTTTTAGTCTGCAATAAAAAGAGTGCTGTTAGCATTTTTCTTCTAAAAATAAAAAATATATACTTTGATGGTTTTATTAAATGAGAATTTCTCCTATATTAACAAGGAGAGTCCTGACATTTACGAGGCTTGGACTAAATTATAAAGACTTCCTTATTTATAAATTAGATAGAAAAAAAATCGGTTATAATTTTATTATAAATTCAAAGAGGTGTATTACATTTTTCTTTAAATTTATTTGAGATCCTTTATCGCGGACGCAATATCATAATTTCATATTGCGTGCATATTTTATCATTACTAGTTTTAACCGATGTCTTAGCCTTTTATTGCACAAAATAGATATAATTCATAATGCCTGAGCATTTTAAACTTTAAATTAAATTATTAATCTTCATAATAAATACATAGAAGTTATATTTTATATTTAAGGTAAATGATTTAAATTGTGATATAAAGCTATTTAAACTTGATCTAGAAGTAGTTTTTTTCTGTAGTTTGAGTTTTGGTTTGTTTCATCTACTGTTGAAACACAATTTTTTCTTTTACGGGACCGCATTATAACATGTTGATATGTTAAAATGAATTAGAAATTATTTTAAAGTGAATTTGTGAATGATAATCGACCGCATAGATTATGTGTTTGTGGAATAATGGTAGATGACAAATAGACTTGTCTCCGTCCATCGATATTTTTTAAATCTGTTTCCATTTTAATAGAAAATTTTCGCATTAATCAGAAATGAAGTATGAAAATTTGATGGGATATGAGAATAGAAATGTATATGCATGTATTCCTTGTGTCCCATTCCCATTTTTTTTTCTTTTTATTGTGCATATTTATTTTTATTCTAATTTTTTTAACCAATTCTATATCCATCAAATTCATTTACATCTTTAAGGTATTTTTTTCTTGTTACAATCTTCATTATATTATTTTGATTTAAATATGTTAAAATATTGTATTGTAGATCTCGTATGATAATATTTAACTCCATCTTAAGTGTTTAATAGTATAAAATCTCCATCTACTAGAATAATTATTTTATTGAATCCTTAATGTTTGTTTTATTTAAATAATTTTTTATTTCGTTAAAATAATGTTTGTTATCTCTCTATAGTTCAACAAGTTCATATATAATAAATTTTTAAAATTTTTAAAATATTTTTTATTTTATCATATCTTTATTTATATATTTTTCATTAAACAATTTCGTTCGGTGTATATCAAATCGTTTTTAAGATATACATTTAAAATCTTTTAATTCTTAATATTTTTTATCATTTAAATGTGTATCAAAAAAAATAAATTTTGTTTTATATAATTATTTTTATTTTCTAACTCATTTTTATAAATGTAATTTTATCACCACAAATCATATAAAGTTAATATAATAATTTAATACAATTGTCAACTTCAAAAGATAAAAGATTTGTATCTAAATTTGAATTATTATTAATTTAATATTTTTTCTATGTGTGATTTTATTTAAGTTGTGTTTCATAACTTTTATTAATGTATAATAAAAAAATTTTCATTATAATCTAAAAAAAGAAAATACACATTTGAAATATTTTTAAACTTGAATATTTATTTTCTTTTTATAATTTTTTAACTCTATCAATTTTGTTTTATTTAGTGTGTTTGGTTTGGCATCAGATTGATGCACAATTGATTTGCAAACAAAGAAGCTATATATGTTTGATTTCAAAATCAGTTTTAAAGTAAAAAAATTCACCTCAAAGCATATAGTATTAGCTTCTGCATCAGAAAAATCAATTCGGCCAACATTAATTTTTCAACGAGTTACCGACACACATTAACGTTTTTAGCATTAATAAATATTTTGGTTGTTATGAAACTTTATTTATATGTAATTGTGTAACATTTGATATAATTCTTTCGTTTTTATCTAATTGTTATTTAATACTTTGATTTAAAACTTATATGATTATTATTAATTTTTATATATTTGATATTGAATGTGTTTTTTTAATATTAAATATTTAATAATATTATATTTTATTGTTTGTAATTATTTTTTTATAAAATTTAATTAATGATACTAAAATAGCATGAAATTTACCTCAATCCTTGTCATCCTAGATGCTACTTTGGATTTCAATCCCTAAGCCCCTGTTTGTTTCTTTACGCGGCCCTGTTCACAGTTGTGTTCCAAGGTGGATTTGAGATTGAGTTGGATGTTTTTTTCGATGTTAAAAATGTAATTAAATTTTTTTCCTACGATTCCCAACTAATTTAAATTTTATCTTTCCAAATTTAATTTTATTTTTAATTAAAAATATGAATATCATTTTCACCATTTAATCTAAAATTATACCATGTTTGTGAATAAAGGAAAATGGTAATCACTTATTTTATTTATTAAATACTTTTTTAATCTATAATACATATCATATCATACATAAACTTTCATCTCAAATATAATCAAATTATATCATCTATCTCTTAATCTAAACAACAACATAATTCTTCTTTTATTTTCTTAAATTCATAGACTCATTCTACTTCAGATCCATTTTCCAATCCAAACACACACTAAATCTTACTTTCAATTCCAATCTTTCGAGTCAATTTTTAATGTCAGATGGAGGAAACTCTCGGTAGCTTCCATGAAAATTTATATTAACGCTTGTGCAAACACACCCAAGATTATCAAAATAGAAATGTTAGATACTTCCAATTTTTTTTCCTTTTAATTTTGTTATTTATATGATTGTTGAGTTCGTTTGGGTTTTCCTCGTCATCTCAATCAAATTTAGAGCAATCAACATAAACAATACACAACACACTATATTGTATTAAGAGGAGTATAAAATATAATTCCCTCCATCTTCATCATGCTATTATGGTATTAAAAGGGTTAATTTTAATAAAAAAAAAAATAGAAGTATTAGGCATATAGTTTCCTCTATATGTATGTGTATAATTTATGTAATTAAACCATTTTGAAAAGATATATATATTTTGACTATACAAGTTATAATACCCTCCCAAAAAATAAAGAAGATTTCAACAGAAGTGGAAGAAGGGCAAAACTAGTTTACCTTGAAGGCAAAGATATTATATTTCCTTTTTAATTCTGAAAGGGAGAAAATTATGAAACAAAATAATGAAGTTTTTGCAAAGGCTTTGCTCCTACTTTTGGCGACGTAAATAATCTCGTACGTATGGATGTACCTCAGTCTTAACCACCATATGCATTTTCTTTGAATCTTCCCACAACAAACCATTCCATTCTCTGGCACAATCACATGCACCTTCAAATACATCCTGCTCACAAATCATCACACACAAAAAAGTAAAAAAGTGAGGAATCTAAGACCCAAAACAAGTAAAAATTATTTAGATTTCAATCAAACAACCAAAAAAGTAAAGAATTAAGGGAAAAAAATTTGAGGGCCAAAATAATTTTTTTCAAATATTTGACAATAATTTTAACAAAATCAGGAAACACTTCTTCGTGCTCAAATCAATGGTACCAAGTTGCTTACTCTGGAAGGGAATTCATCGTAGTAATATGCCTCTGTCATCTCAACTCTGTTAAGATCTCCTTCCCACAGCCTAATCTGTTGCCATCACAATGCCACGTGTCAGAAAATGAAAGCAAACATTACACGTGCAAAATCATGATAGTAAGATCCAAAAACCTGATCTGTGACATTTTCAGGCACAGATGGTATTCTCTCTGCAACACGAGGATGAGCATTTTGCTGAAGGAAAGTGACTATCTGTGACATCAATGCAAAATGGTTGTCTGCGTAAGAGATTGATCATTGTAAAATTTTAATGTTTAAAGACTAACCAAGTATCATATTTTAAAAACAGATATTACAGCACAAAATTTCTATTTTATAATGCTTACCTGATCTGCTGTGATGCCATTTTCAAAAGCATTATACAAGCTTTCTTTTGTAATAGCTCCAACAATAAGATTTGGAAGTTGATACTCTACCCTGCATACATCACACGAAATGATAATAAGCAATAATAATTCGTTGAAATAAGCAGCTCAAAAATTAATACCCAATAATGGTTTCATATAAAAATGGATTAAATATGTTTTTAGTCTCTTAACTTTTTCTGGATATTGGAATTAACTCCTTCGAAACTTTTGTCCAATTTAGTTCTCCAATTATAGAAATGCGTGAATTTAGTTATTCTAACCAAACTTTGTTAGTTTTTTTTTACGTTTCAAACACGTTTTATGGTAGTATTTGAGTTATTTACACCTTTTGACACCTTTTTACTTCAATATTAGTTAAGAAATACATTTGAAACGTAAATAAACTTAACAAAATTTGGTTAAAAAGACTAAACCCACGTATTTCTAAAGATGAGAGACTAAATTGATTCAAAATTTCAAACCAGGACTAGTTCCAATTTTCACTTAAAGTTTAAGGGACCAAAAATATATTTAACCCTATAAAAATAGGGTCAGAAACATTCAAGATATTCCAAAAATGGCGTCTAGGAAGAACAACTTATGATAATTTAGAAGTAGTTCTAAAGGACAATGGCAGGTATAAGTAAGAAAAAATTAGAGGCTTATTCAACACAAGTTGCAATCTAAAACATTTTACAAAGTATTTGGCGACATACCTTGAGAATAGCCGCAATATTTCACAATGCAACTTAGAAGTCGAGTAAGCATAAACTCTAAAATTTGTTTCCACAACCACAAATCCCTGAGAAAAGTAAATAGAACAACATTTTTCATTAATATTCATAAATCTGCACGGGGAACATTCTTTAAAAGGATCCATTCATTAAAGCCAGCCAAAGGTTAATTGAAATGTTCGATATATTAATTTAAATAAACCAAGTTAATATTAAAAAAAATAGAGTATGCCAAAAAAGAGTAAACCTCCCTATGTGAACAAGGCACAAAGGAAAAAATGCAGCTGAAACGAACACATTGATACTATAGAGCCTCCTCCAATATTCAGCACATATGTGAAGGAGTTTTCCTAAAAGAAGCAATATTTACTATCAAATAAATCATATTCTGAAACCATTAACAAACCTGTTTTCTAGACGATGAATCAGACAAGCTCATTGAAAGATTTGTTGCCAATTTTGTAGGTATAAACCAACTTCCTTTCCTTCCCTATAAAGTTATCACAACAAGGAAAGGGAGACAAAATCTGATGAATAAATATACAATTACAATCATCATGAACCTCATCATGTCTAAAAATGAGCACAGAAATATTATAACCTGCTGAAGTTTGACCAGTCCAAGGTCTGCCAGGTCATTAATTATGCTCCTCTGAAAATCAGTCAATGTGTTTATACTATATGCCTGATGCAATGAAATCATCAAGAGTGTCAAAGTCACACTGCATTCCAGTTACATGTAAAGGAAATAAAATTGCAGTTTCAGTAAACATCACCGGAGAAAAAGGAACAAAAAAGCAAAAAGTTTGATCAGTCCAACACCTTGTTTAAATAATGAGGAATACACAATAGAAGTTTGTTTATGTAATAAAACTTATCATGGAATGACAATGTCTTACCTCCCCGATGACATGAAAGCTAAGTTCCAGCATGAATGAGATCAACTCAGCAGCGTCCACACCTCTATCCTGCACCAAATGTTGATGAAGAGAGCACGTACAAAGCAAATTGCAAGAATATTATTGAACAATAAAAGTTAGAGCTACCTCAGAATTAGAGATATATTCTCTGATGATATACCAAAGCTGTGCATTTGTATCCATCAGCTGTAATCCGAAAGGAAACAGTTTTTATATTTAGGAAAACGCATTACAGAAGTTCAGTTGGATTATAAATCATTTGATGCATACCAAAAACTGGAAACCACTTTCAGTTAGTTTTGGAGCTTCTTTGTCTCTGTATTGCACACGAGAAAATGACATTATACACGAGATACAGTTTGCAACACCCACATACACATTCAGGCAAATGCTACAAATGAGAAGTATTACTGCAAAGGAAACAAAACCTGTGACTCAGAAGACGTCGCTGGAAAACTTTCATCAAAGAAGAGCTAATATTTAAGGGCTTATCAACCTGAGTTGGGCTTATAAGTTGCAATAAGAAACACTAGTTCATCACAAAATCAAGTCAATAGATGAGTTTAGGCTTCTTTTTAGTCAAAATATAAGGTACTGCATATTGAATAACTAAACTAACTTATGTAGCAAATAGTGTTAGGCATAAAAATTAAAAAAAGTGGAATGATAAGATCGAGTATTGTACCTCCCATTGCTCTAGGGCATAAGCCTCGAGATTTTCTAAGGTTGGAAGCCTCACAGTAATATTGGAAGGCATGGATTCCCTCGGCAAAGATCCACTGCCATATTTAATAACATGCAAATATTACTAGCTAAAGTAAAAAGAATTTGTAATACAGTCTATATATTAACAATTGCATAGCTCTTCTTGAAAATTCAGAATGGAGGAGTTACTCCTGTCGTTTAATGTCATGGAGAGACAATCCACTGTCTATAGGTTAACTAACCCATATGCATAAAGTAGAATAGTTTTATCACATGCCTCAAATAAACAATTTTGTGTTCAAGAACAGAAAGGGAAGGGAAAATATGTATCACTCACCCTTGTACTAAAAGCTTTTGGAGACTTCTCTGATATGTTGGATTAACTTTGTATGTCTTTTCATTCTTCCTGCCAGAAGGAGAAAAACTTCCTGAAGTAAATTGGATAAGGCAAGGCTCCAAAGTTTTAAAAGTGACAACCCTGACTATAGAACCTTAGCTAGACGCTAAGACACACATAGAAGGAGAAGAAAATATCTATTCCTCTTGCTTGTGGGAAAAAGAAAAAAAAAAAAAATCAACTTAAGTCATCAGTACTATGTATTAACTGCCTTTTGCTATGAAGCGATTGTGATTTTACACTTGTGTTTTGAAAGAAACAAAGGAGAAGAAGAAAACAAACAAATATCATGCATGTCATGGACCCTGCATATCTCATAAGCAATATTTTCCATTGAACTACATCATGCCATAAATAAATTTTAAGATCTCATCATAATAAACACATTGCAAGAAGCAAACAAGTAGTGCATCCTTCACAATAAGGGCTGCCATTCATCCAATTGTTATTTGAAATTATCTGAATCAGTTCAAACCATTCAGAAGCTCAAATATCTACTCTCATTTTCACAAAAAATGAAAAAAACAAAACGTTTCCTCAGTGAATAAATATGTACCTGTCAACAGCTTCAAGGAAAACTCTCAACTGAACCAGTCTATCAATGGCTACTCTGTGCTTTGAAAATCCATCCGGAAGCACCCACTCCTCCAACAGTTTAGCTGCCACCGGCACATCAATTTGTAGCATCTGTATGACGTATTTCTTCGCAAGAGGCGGAAGAGACCTGATATTTGAAGATGTATTACTAGTTATAGTCACAAACTCGTATTCAAGAAACTAAATACCACTTCTCTAGCTCACTTAACTCTGCACTTTAGGTAAAATGAGAATCCAAACTAATTCCACAATAGTGGCATAAAGAACCATCAAGTTATCAAGTTGGTGGTCATTTGCATTCCATAAAGGTCAAAAGTAGTTAAAACTAAACACCATATGAAGAAAGGGTGAACGGGTAAGAATCTGTTACTGAGGCAAACAAAGATGCATAGTTTTTTCCATCAGTTTGCAACATTCTTCAACTGGTTCACCAAAAGAATAGAACAAAAGGAAACTTTTCACCCAAAATAATTTGTGCCACTTATAAAGAAAAAGCTAGAAAAAAAAGAATGACCTGAGAATAGCCTCACAGATGAATCCATTTTCATAGAGTTTATCCAGCTTCATGGTGGGCATGGAAGCCACCATGTCCATGAAATTTTTTGCAATAATCCTAACCTCTGGCATTGTGATTCGAACAGCACTACCTTTCTTTCTCTGTAATCGGATTCTGATTAAAGGGGTCTTTATCCAGAACTCAAGCAACCAAATTGAAAGGAAAAGCGAGCCACTTTACGAAAACCCGTCACGATACTCGCTTAGTTCCATAGTGATGGAGCATAAAGAGACACTTTGCAGAGTGACATTGAAGGATCCAATGAGAAGGGCCAAAAGGGTCTCTTGAGGAGGTGATACGCACCGTTTTTTAGGACTTGAAACAATCACGCGAAGTGGGAGAGTGAAGATGGTGAAGAGAAGAGAAAAAATGTGACACTTTTGGTAGGAAAATTGATTAAGCGAATTTAGAGAAACAGCTGTGGAAACTCTGATTCTGTGAGGTTAGACGCCAGATGAACAACAACACTACGAGAAGAAGAACAATTTTTGTTAATAATTATTGTATTTTATATATTTTTATTTTAAGTTTTGAGTCTCAATAAATTATGATTTTTAAGAAGAGTACCCAAACCCAACAAAATTTTTTGTTGAATTGAATCCTGCATTAAAAAGAAAACCTTTGTTATTTTGGGTCCTTACTCATGGAAATTTTCATAAAAATAGATTAAGTTGGCATGTTACTTGATTACATGTTTAAATGGTAAAGAACCTTTAGAGTTGATTAAAAAACGTAATATCGAAATTTTGGCCGGTTGATACAGTAAGAAAATTTTGATCTTTAAAATATAATCTAAAATATTATATATTATTCTTAACCTGCAAAATAAACTTTATTCCAATAGAAATAAGTTTGACAACAAGTAATCTATTAATAGCAGATTGATGCCTATTTTCATTAATAATGACGTACTCTTTTGATTAAGTTTAATTTTTTTTTATAAAATTAATTTTTAACTTCTCATAATTTATATTAAAATGTATAATATAAAATTAAATATTAATAAGTAATTTAATAATAATTTGATAGTAAATAATACGATAAGTTCACATACAATAAATTTCATTTTAAAAAATTTTAAATAATTTTTATAACATATTAAAAAATATACTTTAAATCTAATTTTATTTTATAAAATATTTTGTAAGATGAAATTTACGCTCATCTATATATTACAAATTTATCTTATCTAAAAATCGTGAAATCTTCAACATTTTATAATTCAATTTCTTAATCATTGATAAGTAGATTATTATTATTATTATTATTATTATTATTATTATTATTATTATTATTATTATTATTATTATTATTATTATTATTATTATTATTATTATTATTATTATTATTATTATGAAAATGAGAGATTAATATTTATTGAACCTATATCTAATAAGAATTCAACTATAAATGGATCGATTACCATAATTTAGTATAAGTGGAATACAATTTTAAGAAAACAAAAACAAAGTAACTAAGGCTTAATAATCATCTATTATGTCTTGACTAATTACTATATTTTTTATCCCTAAATTATTCAACTTGTATTTATTTGAATTTGATTATATGCAATCAATATACATATTTCATCTTTATCATATATGTTTCTGATTAAGTTGGCCACTAACATGATATATGTTTTGCATTAAAAAATTGTAAGGTGTCTTATTAATGGACTTCTTCCACAACATGTGTCCTCCAATTTTGGTTACAAACACTTTATTTCACACATGTTCAAAGTGTAAACAACAATATAGCAATTACTTTTGTTTAAAACAGTCTAGTATTTGTCCTTCAACAAATATCTTACCATGTCTATAACTACTTTGTTCTTTCTTTCAACAATTTTATTCTATTGACATTTTGTTAGTTGATGCTAATTTTCTTGTTTCTCAAATAAGCATGTTCAAATGGGATATTCTTTTTACCTTGCTCTATTATTGGTATTTAACTTAACTTATAAAAAAATCTTTTTACCTTGCTCTATTATTGGTATTCAACTTAAATTATATATAAAATTATATACAAAAAGATAATTTGTTGCTGCCCAGGATCGAACTGGGGACCTTTAGTGTGTAAGACTAACATGATAACCACTACACCACAGCAACTTTTGTTCATATATGAGAGACAGACTTTTAATATACTAAATTAGTGCCATAGTTATGAAGATATAACTTATTAACTTATTTTAAATGAAATAAAAAATATAAATAGACAATTTTTGAGATGATAGAACTAGTACATAAACTAATTTTTCACAAAAAAAATATTCATTTTTAACAAACTTATTTTAAACTTATACAAGACTTAAATTTAATTAGTGAAAATATCATTTTATTTTTTTCATGTTATTGTATCATTTTTTTAAAAACAATTTACCTATAATGCACAAATATGGTATTTGTATCGGATCAAACATGTGGTATGTCGATATACTAATTTTAAAAATAATAGGACACGACACGTGATATATGCATATTAAAAAATATATTTTTTTTAGAAAATATGATAAATATATAATTATTCTTGTGTGAATTCAAATTAAAATCAAATGTATTAAATATTTTCAACATAAAAATTTATAAATTATTATTATTATAAAATATTATTGACTTGTATATTAAACACTTTATTGATAAATAACGATAAAGTATTATAAAATATTAAATGTGAATATACGTTAAATATGAATACATGACATAAATTAAAGTATCGGTATATCATAACAAATTACTAAAATAACTCTTAAATGCAAAAATCACATTTAAATTGATTGGATTGATATTGAACAAGAAAAAAGAAAAAGCTGCTCCAATGTTTTGAATTGATTAAATTGATTTTTTTTTAATTTATCTTCAACCTTTTTGATAAAATCATTTTAAATTATTACAACATGTAAGTAATGTTCAACACATTTCAGTACTTTAATACTATTTTCTTTTACCATATTTACCAATGAGTAATTTCCAATGTTTATAATGCATGTATTGCATTCTATAATGCACCGATATTTTAACTTGGGTCACGTATTCGTATTTGACACGTATCATATTCGATACTTTAGAATACTTTAACGATATTTATCAATGAAGTATATAATTTATAAAGTAGTAGTATACTACAATAAAATCTTTGAATACAAAAAATAATTAGTCACTATGTAGTGACCAAATTGACAAGTAAAATAGTTCCAAAAAATTATAACCGGTCTCTAAATTGATAATTAAAATAATTTTAATGATAAATTGATTTTTAAATTGGTCATTAACATTAACTACAAGGTTTTTATTACCAAAATAATTGATTTCTAATTAGAAAATTTGGATTCACATATTAACAATAATATATTTATTATGTTTGTAAGAATTATTATACACTTCTCATTATTCATATATCATGTATGTATGTATCACGTATTGTATCCTATTATTTTAAAAAATAAACGTATCGACGTATCGGATACGTGTCGTATCCTATACACGTATCGTATCTATCCATCATAGATTGCATTAGATAGCTAATAAACCATGTTAAAGAAAATTAAATAAAAAAACTAAAATTTAAAATGTCAGAAAAGTAATTTCATTATTAAAATTGTAAAAAACTCAATTTCATTTGAAAATTAGAGAATTGGATAATTAAAACTTTTTAGACGCTCTTTTTTCGTATTTAAAAATTCATTTAACACACACACACACATATATATATATATATATATATATATATATATTAAAATTTAAATTATTAAAAAAAGTTAATTCTTTTCATGAATTAAAATTAATTTATGTATATTAATGTCTTAACTATTTATTAAAGTTTAAGTCCAAATGTTTTGAGATGAAAAATAAACTCATACCAAATATTATTTAACATAGTCTTAATTTTAATAAATACTTTGTATATTAATTAACTTATTTAATATTTACCAAATACATTTAAATATTTTTTTCTTATAAAAATAATGTATATTATAATTATTATAAAATTTTATTTGCATTACTATTTATATGTTGTTATAACTTCTTAACATTTAAATTGGATGTTAAGGTGAACCAATCATGCTTATATTGATCGGTTCACCACAAATTAAATTAAAAATAATTAGCTCAATCCAGAAACTTTTTAATATGCAAAATATTTTATAACTTAGCTTGACTTATCGCAAGTTAGTATATTAGTGGTTAGTTCATCTAAAATTGTTTAATTTGTATATTAGTGGTTGACTCATTTAAATTTTTTTTATTCTTCCAATATATTTTATATATATTAGTACAATATTGATTCAACTATCCAACTCGTTTTTTACAACAATAGAATCAAAATATTTGTTTATTTTATTAAATATTATTATAAAAAGAGTTAAAAATAAAAATTATTTATTTATTTTATCAAATATTATTATAAAACTAATTAAAAATTAAAATATCAATCTACATGACTTATTAAATAAATAAATTAAACATCTAAATTAAAATGAACCAAATTAGCTTAAGGATTGAAAGCATTTTGGCATCTCTACGTTTGAATACTATTATCTATTCACTATTATTTGATAATTATGACTTCTAATTTTAAATTTAACAACTTGATAATTCATGTTTTCTTCATCAAGATTTTTATTTTTTAAGAAATATTTAACTAGTATTTGAGAGAAAAACAAATCTTGATAATTCAGGTCTTCTTTATTATGTCGGCTTATAAAAAAAAGTGTTTTCTCTATTATGATATTTTTTTAAGAAACATTTACTAACATTTGAGACAAAATCAAATATGGATATAAATATAAATACAAAAATTAAATTTCATATGAAGAAAACATACATGAATTTTTATCGAACTCACACCTGTTCTTTACCATTCCTACTTCCCTACTTGTAGTAGTAATAATACTTTTAACTACTTATATCAATGCTTATATATAATATATTTTAAAACCAATCTATAAAAGCCCACAAGTTTATTTCATTTCCTTTTTTCTCCTATTGAACACTTCAACTTGGTTTTCTTTTAATACACAAAATGTCAAATGATATTCAAGCATATAACAGAAGACAATGAACTGAAATTCTAAGTTAAAGCTCTTGAACTGAGAGTAGTTGCCACCATCTCCTTTAACATTATACATTTAAGTAAAAGTCAACTCACTGATATTTTAAATTAAACTACTAAGCAGATACCACTGCCTGCAGCTACAATCCTCAACACCAACCTTAGTAGTTTCTAAGATTATTGTATGAGAATGAAGGAAAGAGAAGAATTATTAAGAATAACTATATAAACTGTTGTGCAAGATGTTTAAGGGTCTAAAGTAAACATAGCAAGTTCTTATAAGATGGCCACAATGCATATACATAAACTACAGAACACATTACAGGCATTCCGTTAAATACATTCATTGATGATGAAAACTAAAAGAGTTTCACAAGAGATTCACACCTAAATGACAAGAACCGAATGTGAAAATCTCTTGTTAATGAGTAATTGATTTGATCTGTACAGGGATATACAAATGAGCTAACTAGATAGATACAATTTACCATCTCAACTTCACCACCAGTCCACAATATGACAGGGGCTGGATACTTCTGGCACCAGAAGTGGGAAGCAAGTACTGCAACTCTATAATAGGAACTCAATTAGCCGATTCAGGTTCTGGCTTTTATGTCACTAACTTCAAGTGGAAGAAGGGATCCAAGACAACAACAGCATACATTAAAATCTGTCTGTTGCAATCACTTACCGTATGTGAGAGTCATAAGCATCAAAAAGGGAGTCTGGAACAATCAAAGGCAACTTATCTATGTACATGAAAAGCCTTCTCAGATTCTCCCTTGTCACTGTTGCCATGTCTACCACATCCCTTCTATCAGTGAATACCCACAGATCACCTGAGTTCACTCTCTTCAGACTGTCACGGCAAAATGGGCATGATTGTGATATAGTTCGCCTGCAAAAATTCTCAAATCACTTCAACCTTCAACTAAACCTACAAAATACTTGGACAACATGCTGGTAGCAGTTTAAAATAAAGGGTAGCTAGATGTACACCAAAACAATGACATATATATATATATATATATATATATATATATATATATATATATATATATATATATATATATATATGTGTGTGTGTGTGTGTGACAGTCCTAGTGTCCTGTTTCAAACTAGAAACAGACACAGATGACGTTTGTTCAATAACTGGTAGGATTGAATACTATCCCCCAAAAGGTCTTGGCTTCAAATCCTCCAGGTGTCCATTGTTAGGTCATTTGTAAGTACCATTGTTAGCTGTCAGCAAACTAGCTGTAGCTGGTTGGAGAAGGCAACATTGGTTACTGGACTTTTTCATTCACAACATGGATATTCAAGAAACGAAAACACACAAAATCCAGAAACAAATATAACTAACTTTTTAAGCCTTATAAACTACACCAGACTGAAGAGTTAACATCATCATTGTATAAAATTACTCCAAGTGATAATCAACCAAGTGACATTCAGAAGACATAAATGCAAGAGAAAGTCCTCCACCACCTGCTTAAGCTAGCTATGTCAATTCAAATAAATAGTTTTCTTCTATTTAATTATTTTACACCACCATACTATTTTTGTTTTGATACATTAAATATTCACATTCAAGCAGCAATAGCAAGCGACAATCAAACCTTCATATGCACAGTGCCGTGTAATTGCACCTGCAATCAAGCACAGAACATTCATAGTGAGACTTGTAACTTCCACCACTTAAAGCCTCCATTCGCAAAAGACACTTAACAAGGTTATAAACAATTAATACCAAAACGAACTGAACAAACCCAAAACCTTCGACAATCTAAGCAGGCTAAATGGATTTGCATTTTACTATGGCTGAAATATTGCAGTCATTGTGTAGTGACTGTATTTATAATCCATGAAATCTCAGAAAATCTAATAAACAAACCATAAACATAGAGTTTTTTGTTAGAGAACACAACGAATCAAAGCGTAGTAGACACAAGTCAAACAACTATAAATCTGCATCCTTGTAAAAGAATGGAGAATGCCGCATAGAAGCACGCAGAGAGATAATTTGTTGGATTAAGTACCATTCTCGGTAACATTTCAGGCACATGGCATGGTTGCAGTTGGGTAAGACAATCTTGGTATTCATGTCCATGCATATTCCACACTCATCTTCTCTTTCAATGTCAATGTCAGAAGACTGTCTATAATCCTCATCATCTCTTCTGCGATACCTCTCCATGCATACAGCCTTTTGCTTCTTATCCTCAGTATCAGTGATACCTTTCTGAAGTTGCAATAAAGAGGGATATATGACCGCTGCTCAGAGAAGAAATTCAACGTGTCAGCAACGAACAAAAACTAATATGCAAACTAACTTAACTTAGATTGAAAAAACAAGGGCAGATATACCATAGAATTCTCTAATACTTGCTTTTCTTTCATGTGTAGACATGGTGGTTGTTCCATCCACATAGACCTACAACATGCGGCAAATTCTTCATCTGGTCCAAGTCCCTCATTTCAATATCCACACCTAAAAATCAAAAACACCTTACCTTGTAAATTAGGATTCTTAACAGTCCAAGGGCCCCAGCAAGATGACAATCTGTCCATTGCACCAGAAATAGAAACAAGTGCGCTGCTGGACTGTATGACATTCTCATCTGAAGGCATGCACCATCATATTCCCTTGGAAAATCTGACGCCCTGCACATCCCAATTTTTTTACATGATCAACCAATAACTAAATGTGGTAAATTAGCTTTCACAACACTAACTAGTATATTGATACTTGATGACAATTTGAGACAGAAAAAAATATGATTGCAATATTTACAAATGACAACATTGCTTGCTCCTCTAAAGATATTTCGCGACAAGCACATCACAGACACTACATGTTACCAAACCAATAAATGTTATGTAGCCTGTCACCACATAGTGTAGCAGGTATTAAAGATATAATAAAGCAACAACGTTCAGAGATTAAGATACCAAAATATAACATCAAAATCATCAGACAACGAAACAAGTACTCAGGGAATTCACTCCCTAAAAGTTTTGACATTTTCACACACAAAGTTCCTCACACAACGCACGCACGCACACAAAGACACAGATAGGAATAATCAAAACTGAAAATACAATTATCCACGCTTTATTAGTAAATTAAATGTACCCTATTTACAAAGGAAATATTCAAGGATTAAAACTAACCAGAGTCCAGAAGAAAAAAAGCAAACAAACGAGTAAAAAATAAAATAAAATAAAACGGGGCTAAACCCAGAAGAAAATCATCATCATACCCAGAAAAAACCTCACTTAGCAATCACCAACCACTTACACCCAAGAGAAAAAAAAAAGGATTTTTCATAAAAAAGGAGGAAAGGTAACAGCCATCGACAGGCCACCAACCTTTTGCAACAGTGATCACCTTAAATTCAAATAAAATAAATAAAAAATTGAACATAGGAAGGAACATGACAGTTAAAAACAAAAACCCAGAAAACAAAAGGGTGAGAGGAGAAAACCCACAGGGTGTTGGCATGCTGGATGTCAGCTTCAAGGACTTTCAAGGAGTCCTTGAAAGACTTACGCATGGAAGCTACGTACATCGCAGCGATCACACCGCAAAAAACAAGAAAAAAAAAAAGAAAAAGTTTGTGAAATGGAAGAAGAGACGAAGAGAGAGATTGGTTGGGTGAAGGAAACCCTTCTGGGCTATATTTCTGACTCTAGTTTCTGTAAGAGTCACAGAGAGTGAAGAGAAGAGAGGAGAGAGAAGAGAAAAGAGAGAGAAAGAGAGTGCTTCGTGTTGCTTCTATGCTGTTCTTGAAAGCCAAGACGGTGGGATTGTCAGGACACGTGTACGCATCAACACCGTCTCCCTTCCATTATTCATACAAAAAAATATATATATATATATATATATATTTTTATATGAGTACTATTTATTTATCTTGTTAATTAATTATACTATTAAAATATCTAATAAGTTCAACACACAAGTAGCATAAAATATATTGAGACTCTCCCCCACACTTTAGTTTATACTCCTCCCTTCTGTACTGTCCAAGTCCAAATTATTATAAATTATATTTAATAATTCTATACTTTCTTTATTAAATTTTAACTTATGAAAAAAAAATCATTCAACTTTACGTTGGTTTTTAGTAAGTTTTTGAAAGTTTTATCATCATAATACGTATATTAAGATGAATTTCATTTTCATTGTGAATATACCAACAATAAATGTGATATCTGTAGAATTGTTTTATATATTTTGACTTTGTTAATGTGTATAAAAATATATATTGAAATAGAAATAATGTGAGTGTTTAAAATTATGCTAAAGATTATTGTGGCAAAAGTGTTTATTTATTTGATGAAAGAAATTATGGGAGAGAGAAAGGAGTGATGAATAATAATGGGTGCCTTATCCAAATTTGCACTCTCTTTCTCTCTTGTTTGCCACTTTACCTTTCATGTTTTTGGTAGCTCTGCCTCCACGCACGCGCCTTTGGGGCGAGTGACTGCACTTCCACATTTATTATCTATTTAATTATGTTAAAATAAAATCTTTATCTTTTGTGATTACAATACAATATTTGTTAAAAGAAATCTCCTTCACACGGTATACATTTTGTGATGAAAAGAATTTTTAATTTTTAAAATTTCCTTTTTAATCTGGCTTATTCACAAAATGTCTATTTACCTTAATTTTTTTTATTTTCTCTTACTTCCTAATTTATATTTTTCATGTACAAACAAAAATAAGTGAAATTTAAAAAATATATATATTAAAATAAAGATAATGATATCTTGTAAGCAAGAGAAGAGATTTTTAAAGGGTATAGTAGGAAGAAAGTATATTATTTTGGATTTTAAGATTGTGATTATGTGTCTAAAGATACTTAAATAGAATACGGCAATTTCCTTTACTCTAACGTAATAATATTAATTGTTGGTTGGTTATAGTATTTAACTTTTATTTCTAATTTATTAACTCGATTGTGATATGTTAACTCAATTTCTACTATCTCAATCATATAACAACTATTAAAGTTTACGTGATACCTTTAATTACATACCACTCCTTCATTATTGCCGTATATAGTTTACTTTTTTTTAATATAAACAAGTTAATTAAGAATAAATAATATCCGAAATAACAAAAATTAAGAAGTCAACTAAGGTCATTAGAAACGTAAGTTGTTTTATTTAGAAACTTTGTTTACATTTCGAAAATAAAATTTTATTATTTGGGTTTTTGTCCTTTTGAGACAATTAAATTTTCGTCAAATTGAATTGAGATTGGTCTAAATCCTTCATTTAAATTATTTTAAACAAAAGCTGTAATTTAAGGGTTAAAATATGACAAAATCTCTAGAGTCATTCAATTTGTGATTTTGAAATAAAAATTAGAAATATCTCACATCACAAAAAATAAAACAACTTTATTACTTTTTGTTTTCTTGATATGTTTCATTGAAAATATGAATTTTACATATTGTAATATAATTATATTTTTAATTGACGTAAATAGACCGTTTTATGATAAAAAAAATGAAAATAGAAAGAAATCCATAATAAATATATAATATCATGTCATTCAATAAATCTCATTACAACAAATTTTGATACTATTTTGTAAAGTATTTTTAAAGTTAACTCAAAATCACAAATAATCTTATAAAGTAAGATTTATATTCATTATATATATTATAATTGTAGGATGTGAAACTAATAACTAAATAGCTTGATCATAAATTAAAAAAAAATATAGTAATATTTGTCATAATATATTAATAAAATTTCTCTCTCACACTTAATATCTCTTTAAAATTGCATTTGATTTGAGTTTTCACCCTAAAAGTAAAAGCCAAAGATGTTAGGTTATTACCTAATACTTTGAATAGTGGAAATATGTATGAGAAACTCAAGTTATGTTCCTCTTTATTAGTGTAGTAGGTATCTATGACTTCATCAAAACTATACAACGCCTTAATTTAATAACCATTCACAAAGAAGAAAGAATATTCACAATAGAGTAATACCCTACTACTTCATACCATCTTTTTGAGCAATTTTCAAACCATTTTTTTATTTCATCATTCATTTAATAATGTCAACTATACATAATGCAGGACAGAAGCTTGAGCAATAAATATAATCAATCTTTCTATTTACGTTAATATTTTATTTAAATGCCCTATTTTCTAATCATAATGTCATAATAAATAAAGTGGAATGAAAAAGGAAGAGAGAGAATTAACAAAAAAAAGTTATTTAGTTTTACATTTTAGAGGAAAATGAAAAAAAAAATTTGAGAATGCCAAAATCCTTATATGTTGGAGGGTAAGAAGAAAATAGTTTATACTATTATTTATATTTTTCCTTTACCAATTGAGACAATATTTGTGTTTCCCATCTCATTCCCTCCTTTAAATAAAATAACAAATAAATGAATATAAGAATTTTTGTTCTTTTAGGGCTCAATACATTTAAGTTTATGTAATGATTTTTTTTTTATCATACTTCAATTTTCCATCATAGGATAAAGGATACAAAAAATTCTCTATCAGTTAAATTTAATCTATGTATAAATTAATTTATACAATCTCTCTCATTTAGCTTTAATTATTATTTTTTGTTTATATGTAAATTACTATTAATTTGTAAAAATTCTTTAATATTTTTTCATATTTTCTTATTTTTAAAAACGTTTACGAAAAAGTTTACTCATGGGTACTATTGAGTTTAGGGGACACATTGAACCTAAAGACCTACCAATTTAAGTAAACATTTAAAAGTTCCTACCTAGAAAGGTAAGAGGAAAAAGACTAAACAAAAAACAGAAAAACTGCAACAGAATTTTAATAAGAAAAAATTAAATCAATTGTGATGGAAAATGAAAGAAACCTTTTTATGTACAATTATGGGGTTACACTAAAAATGAAGTTATAATATTGATATGGTTTTAAAAGAGTAATAAAAGGTGTAATTATTTTCCTTTTGTAAGGGACCACAAAAAGGGGTTTATAATGTAATAACTTAATTGTTCATAAATGCATAGCTACAGTTGCAACTACATTCAGATCTACCATCCTTTCTTTCTCTGCCAGTAATTAAGATTTATCATTCATGATAGAACAGAGCCACCACCTCTTCATTTTCTTTTTCTATGTTGTTTTTGTAAAATACTATGAATATGAATAACTGAAAATTTATCCCATGATTTTGTTGCTGCAACGCCCAACAATTAACCACTTACCTACTCCCATTATATTTATAATTAATAACTTTTTGTTAATTGGAACTGATAATAAGATAGAGATGAATGATTAATGATTAGAGTAATTCACTAAACACTCACTCCTTCACATTCCAAAATTATTGATGTGTAAGGTTTTATAAGTACACATTATTAATGTGTTAAACTTTAAAATAGCCTTATTTAATACATAAAATGTATATGTAGTTATTGATGTTATTGTTTTAAAGACGGTTGTGAAAAAAAATTAATTAATAAATTTAAAAATTTACAAAGCATTAATTAGAGATGATGAAAAATTTGTATCCGCGAACATTTACAGGTAAACCCTAATATTCTTAATCGATACGGCTAGTTATGAATACGTATTTAACTATTGTAGTGGATATGATGGTATCTAATATGCAGATAGAAAAACAAAATTATTTGATAATATATTTTTTTTATTTATATTTATGACATTAAATTTATTTTTTTAATTTTATTTTAACTCAATTCATTTAAATTTATGTTTTAAAAGTATAAAAAATTTTCCATTAATATATTTCATACAGTAATTTAATTTGAGTGGTACTTCAAACCTATTTTTTTATCCTATCTTTATATCGTAAATGATTTGTTTTTAAATAATTTTATTTAAAAATTTAAAAAAATATAATATATATACATATATGATTATAACGAATTTGTAGAGATGTCAAAATGGGTTTCAATCCGTGAGCTAACCCGACTCACCACAGGTTGGGTGGAGAAAAATTTAACTCTTTCAAAAGTGGGTTGAACTCAACCCGCCTCACTTAACCACAGGTTCGAGCCGGGTTGAAGGTGGGTTGACCCACTTAACCCACCAACATTTTTTTACATTTTTTTTAAATTTTTTTTTAAATTTTTAAATAACTATTTACTAATCCTATTATATTTGTTCACAATTTCATATTTTTAAATGCTAGAATGTTGCTTAATTATATCTGAATAGTTTGAATGTTTAATTAATTTGATTGTCAAATTATATATATATTGATACTTTAATCTTTAACTATAATCTTTATAGTAAATTACTCAAGTAACCATCTTATAAACAATTTTTTCTAAATTAGCATGAAAAAATGTATAGTTTTTTTATTTATATTTTGTTGAATAACATGACAGAAAATTTGTAATATTAGTCATGCTTTCTTAGACTAATGGATACTTTTTTGGAAATAATTCTTCATATATTGGTGGTGAACATGATCAAAACATTGGTTCTTGATTATACTATAATTGTTATCTCATGGGTTACTTAAAAATTTATTTAAATATTTGAATACTAAAAAAAAAAGTTTAGGTGGGTTGGTGAGCCAAGCCGCTTAATCCACCAACCCGTGTTGGGTTGAACCGGATTATAAAATTTCTGACTCACCAGAAAGTAAATCGGGTTGAATTCACTCATTTTTAACCTGGCTCGTAGTGAGTCAACCCGTGTGAGCCGGGTTGGCTCACTTTGCCAGGTCTACGAATTTATTTGAATAAAAATCATTACAATAGCTATGTATTAACAGATCATACCATGATTTAATTCATTAAAACTATTTACTATATAACCAACCTATCTCATTCAAAACCAATGGAAATTAATTTATATATTTTTTTGAAAGTACTAAAACACTTTTCCAATATTGAATTGTTTACTTAGCTTGAAAAGACCTTTTGGACTCTATTTATTAGATAATGATTCTAAATTCCTAGATTGAGAAAAAAACATATCGAAGAACGTAATCATCTCTCTTTTACTATTAATTATTCTTTTAAAGCGATATTATCTCTTTTCAATATCCTTTATATTGTTTTGATTTTTTATATCAGAATAATCAAAGCGTTATTATGATATAGTTTCATAAATTGTTGTGTTGAGATCTTACAAAATTCAAGATTTTGACTTCTAAGTCTAGTATATTTTTTTCCTTATTTTGTAAAGATTTAGAAAATAGTGGATCGACTTAGTAAGGTATGAGAGGAAGTAAATATAACTCTAATATTAAAATGAAATAATATGAATGTTGATATTTTCCACTTTTAAATCATCCCTCATTCACTATATTTTTAACATTTTATCCATAATAAGAATTAAAGAAAATTAAAACTAGCATCACTATTTATTAAAAAAGTAACATATTTTCTTCTAAAAGAAAATCTAATAATTTGGAAAAAAAAATCATCATTCATTTATCAAAGTTTTTCGTTATTCAATTCACCCTCCTCAAATTCATCCTTTTATCCGACATTAATCAAGAGCATTGAAAAATTGCATCGACAAACATTTAAAAACTATACACAGAAATATTAAGGGTTAAATATGTTTTTATCCCTTAACTTTTAGTGAATTTTAAAATTAGTCCATCTCGAAACTTTGAACCAATTTAGTCCTTCATCTTTCGAAATACGTTGATTTAGTCTTTTTTAATCAAATTTTGTTAAATTTATTTGACATTTCAAGCGTGTTTCATAATAATATTTGACTTAACATTAAAGCAAAAATGTGTCAAACAATATAAACAACTTAGATACAATCCTGAAATGCATATGAATCAAATAAACCTAACAAAATTTGATTAAAAAGACTAAATTCACGTACTTCGAAAGATGAAGGACTAATTTGGTTCAAAGTTTTGAAATAGACTAAATCTAAAATTTACTGAAAGTTAAGGGATCAAAAACATATTTAACCAAAATATTAACAACAAGAACAAATTAAAAAAAAAAAAAAAATAAAAAAAAAAAAAAAGTAAGCTTAAGATATATTTGTCAATGACACCATGTGTTACTTTGAAAGATGAGGGTTTCACTTCAAAACCTTGTAAGGTTTGAGATTCAATCACAAAAGGATAACAACAACCTTTGAAATATAAGTAATTTGAGACATAATTTATTCAAAATATGTAGTAGAAGATATGAAATTTTAAGATATAAAATTTGAACCACTACACACCAACATATACAATTATTATTTTGAGATTAAAGAAAAAAAATTGCATATCTCAGTCATGAAGTAGTTTAGTTAATAATAGTTGTTTCATATCTAATTCCGACAAGAAAATTCTAGCCTCCCACTTTTAGAGATACAAAATTCAGCTTAGAGCAATAAAAAAAAAGGGACACGATCTCAATATGAATGGGTAAAGTGAACGCGGTTTCGACGTTTTGAGGAATGAAAACATTACAATTTACATGCTCACTCATATCACTGTCATTTGTTGTTGGAACGAAAAAAACAATCAGATTATTCTTTTAATAAATTTATGAAAGAAAGGTAAAAGAAATCATATAGCTTTACTAATCTTTTTCAAGAAATTGTTCTTTTTTTTTTCTACATTTAGTTTTGCTTATATCTGAGACAAATACTTAAACTATTAAAGTTAATTAGTGGATTTGATTGGATCAACAGGTTGAGAAATGAACGGTGAACGGTGAGTAGGGTCCATACCCAGCTGATCATGTCCTCAAAGAACTTGAAGGCAGTTTTTGATTTGTGATCTGTGACACCAAACATGGTTTTTACTGTGTTAGTAAATCCTTATCTGAATCTCTCTAAATTTGCAATTTTAGATATTATTAAGGAAATGTAAGGAAATGCAACGCCTTCTAATGCTTGTTAGTGTATAACGATATGTAGTATGTTATATCAATGGCATAATATTATTATTCTTTTTCTATATATTTATGTATATTTCTCTCTTTATTTTATACGGTATCAAAGTTATGGTTAGAAATTATATCACTAACATAAAATAGATATTTTATATCTGCGATTTTACGTCTAACCCACTAGAATCAAACGTAAAAAATGACCGATGACAAACTTATAAATAAGTTATCAATTGTTTACGTCTAGTACCCTAGGGTCAGACGTAAATATTGTTTCTTACGTCTGATTGCACACGCTGCACGTAAATTTACATCTGATTGCACACGCCACATGTAAATTTATGTCTGATTTGTCCCATTAGACGTAAATTTACGTCTGATTTGTCCCATTAGACGTAAATTTACGTCTGATTTGTCCCAGCCAGACGTAAATTTACGTCTGACTATAGTGCGTCAGAGGTAAATGTCAAAACATAAATCCATAATCTTCTTTCCCATAGTGCCGCGACTGTGCGAGAAAGCGAATTTGTGGTTTAGTGATTACACCACTATTCCATCGCATGATTGATTGTTGAGAGGTTTGTTTCTCTTTTGATTCCGTTAAGGTGCACCTCCATTTACGTTGAAACCCCCAATTTTTCGTAGACGCAGCGATGGCGATTTGGTTGAAGTGCAGCGACAGAGGACTGTGGTTGGCGACGTCACAACGAGTGTTTGCTCTTGGTGCAGTGCCTCTCATTTGCTTTATTAATGACTGTTTGGAGATGGATCTGCGGTGTGGTTGGCATCTTTGTTTCCGCTAAGATGGAGTGTTGTAGGAAGTGAATCGGCTTCCGCAAGTGCTTGCTGTGGCTAGTGGTTGATCTGCGCGGCGAAGGATGATATGTTCATGTGGAGGTGGTGGTGCTCCTATGATTGCGTCGTGATTGCGTGGTGACTTCGTGGAGGACCTACAGTGGTTGGTACAGATCTGGCATGTGAATGGACTACAATTGTTTTTGCATTTTGCGTGGTGGGTTGACGATGCAAAAACATGCAAATTTGTCAAAAAAATCATGCATAAAAATTTGTCTGACACTGTGTACCAAACATAATTTTATGTCTAACACTGTGTACTAGACGTTAATTCACGTATGCTAATGCATAGTCAAATGTAAGTTTACGACTACCGGTACTACGTCTGACCTAAACCATATGGGAAAAGCAAAAAGTACCAAACATAAAAGACCTTTTTTGTGTTAGTGTATATTATAGTAAATTTGTTGTTTTTTAGATTTATAGTTTCACATGTCATCAATTGCTATCGAATTATCCATTGATGTTTAATTTTACGTTCAAAGTGTATATGTCAAAAGTCTCACATAGAATGGGGCAAAACGGGTTAGGTTCGACATGTCAGCTCGTCAGTTTGTGTAAAAAGGACGAGCTAGGTTGAAGATTTCAACCTATCAATCCGTTCTAGCCCAATTAATTTGACGAGTCAGTCCATCCTGATTCGTTTGCCCATTTTTATTTTAAATTAAAAATTAAAATAAAAAATAATTAAAAATATTCCTTTTTTTTATATTATATTTTTAAAAGTGCAAATATATAATAGTGTTGCAATTTAAATTATTAACACCTTGCAAATTAAGTTTCAATTATTAGTTATAATAGAGTAATTTTATCATGTAAATATAATAATTATTTTAATTTATCTAATTAAAAAATTTAGTTAATCAATTAAAAGTTTAGAAAATATTTTATATAATTAAATATACTTTCAATATTCATTTATATATATATATATATATATATATATATATGTCTGTGTGTGTTAAATATAACAAATTTGAAAAATTAAAAATTAAAAAATTTGAAAACAAATTAAAAAAATAAAAAAATGATGGGTCATCCAACCTGATCTTTTAACTCGTCTTGTAAAGAATGGATTATCATTATTAGTCGATTTCTATTTAACGGGTCAACTCGACCCAACTTGTTAGCTCGTCTTGTATAGGACATATTATCATTATTTGTCTGTTTATGTTTAACGAATCAATCCCATCCATTTTTATAGGTCACTCATGAGTCGGATAAGACCGACCTATTTTGCTACCCTTAATCCACATCGAAGAGATAAAATCAACATAAAAAACAGATAAAAACTTCGTATGATTAAATTAATTTCATTTCTTAACCTGTTATATATTTTACGATTACATATCACTCTCCTCTCTATATATTTATCCTTTTCCCTTCATCTTACAATGCTAACGTATCCAACGCCTTGTCTTTTAGGAGGGTTCTAATGGAGAGATTGACATTATAGAAATAACTCATGCTCATGTTGCAGGTGTTTTTTAATTTTAATTTCTATGAACTGTTAATATAAAAAATTGAGTAAGTTATATCGAGCCAATATTTTTCTTAAACAATTATAAAAATTGTATTTTGATTTTAAATTAAATTATAAATTATTTTGTTTTTCAACTTTATAAAAATTCATATAAAACATCCTACTGTCAAACAATAAGTGGATAATATAAGCATTAAACAGTAAGTGAACCATTATTACTATATATTTATAACTATATACCTATAAGTAATTTTTTTTTAAATTTTATCTTTCTAATTACTACTTTTAAAATTTAAATTATATATATATATATATATATATATATATATATATATTTAAATAATAATAACCCAACCAAATAAAACCACTCAAGCAAATACCAACCCATCATAACAAGTAGATTAACCTTGTAATGCAACTACAAAAATTTCAAAAGGATGACACTTGACTTCAACAAGAACCGACAACAATTGACACTCACTTCACTACAAAACCACACCAAATCCCTCATTCCAATGCTCCAGCAATTCCCAAGGCAAAAAATTGTCGTTTTCAGCCAAAAATACTTTTTAGAAATTAAAATAATGAAATTTTTTACATTTTAAAAATTAGTCATTAATATATATTTTGGTAAAAAATGTTACCTTATTTCTCATTTTGGAACTGACGATGTTATGGTTAATTTAACCAAAAAGGTAGTCACCTTGATACGATATGGTAAAAAATTTAATTAAAAAATTAAAAAAATGAAATGAAACTAATAACCATCCAACAAAAGTTAATATATTAAACCTTGTTTTGTATTCTTTTTACTTGTATCATGGAAAGTTGAAAATAAGTCTGATGATTTGCTATATGAATAACATAACAATTAGTTTCGAATTTTGTATCATTAAGTAATTTGTTATCTTTAAATAGTTCATGTGTCGAAAAGAATTCACAAGGAACCATACTCAAATTTGGATTACAGTACCATTACGAATATACAGTGGTATCTAAAAACATATATTGAAGGCGTCCAAAGCGTTCATGGTATCAAAACTAAAAATACCTTGTCAAGATATGATATTTATATTCTCAAAACACTCTCTTTGCTCATGTAACTTTAGCTTTTATTATTTTTTGTCATTAAAATTCAGAAACACCCCGTTTGTGTGTGTACGTGTTTGTAAGTATATATATGCAAACATTCATATATAATAAATTTATTAGTCTTTTAATAATTAGTATAATTCACAGTACCTAAGGTACATTAGTATAAAACTGAAAAGTAGACCATCTCTACAGGAGATGATGTTGGATAACTGCATCTTAACAATGAACTGGTTTTCAATGATAATCAAAATAACGGAGCCTCTTGAACCAATAAAAATACGGACTTGGTGATTCTCTCATCAACTAATCAACCACTCACTACTCCAATTTAGTTACAGCACCTTGCAATTTGTCCAATAAAGCTTTGATGATCATGAACGATTCATTGGCCCTAACCGGAAGAGAATCTATTCCTGGCATCATCAAAGAATCGCCAATTGGGAACTTCGTAGCTCTGATATCAGATGCATTGATGACACGGAACATTTGAGTCGGACCAAAGTTACTGTTAACCATTTCTCTCACCAAACTGGAATAGCAACAATTTAATCCGTGTCCACAAAAATCTGCATTAACTAAACAAGTCAGAATGTTGCACTAACTTTTGGGGTTTGAAGGGCAAAGAACACGTCAAGTGTGATAGAAATTTGATATAAGGAACTTGTAGCTTCCCATGAAACAGCTTGAACTAACCTCTAAATCAGGAAGTGGTTCATAAGATTTCATCTCCCTAGTATCAAAAACTGTAACTCCCGAAATTCTCTGAATGCCAGGTTTAGTAGCTATGAGGTTCTGCATATTTGTAAAAAGTAGTGAGATTAATCCATGCCATGCACTGAATTGTAATTTAAAACTTTACTTATCGTCTTCTTAATAGTATCGATCACCACTACTTTTTTATTACTACTCTTTATTTGAAGATAGTAAGAAGTAACCCATGCAATGCAGTAAATTGTAACTAAAACGTTTGTTTTTCTTCATAGTATTTTTAACTTCTCTACGCGTCTTGTCACATCCTGGGAAATGAGGCCTAAATAGATAAATCAATTATTAAGCAATAGCTAAAGTTGATTATGTACAAACAAATATTGAATATCGACTGTTTTATCAACTTACCTACCTACTAATCTCGGAGAGAAATCAGTATCAAAGAACTATCAAACTTAACATAGATAAATAAAACACTCGAAACCGGCCTGGTCCCAGCATTTTATAGACACAAAACAAAATAATAAACAGAGGCCCCTAATAATAAATATAAGACATTATTTTATCACATGTGAAGAAAACTGATGATTATAAATGAATGACTGACTTTATTAAGTAGGATAGGAGCTGACTAAATTTCGTCAAGTAAATGATTCCAAAATTTCGACTCCACTACCAAAAATACTACACAAGATTTCTTAAAGTCATACCAGGTGGAAATCTGTTGATCCTAGAGCCTGAATCTGAGATAAAACCTGTACATGGTGGTTTCCAACATCTTACGTCAGTTAACAGCAAGAAAAGTTCAAGCATAAGAATTGTGCACAATGGCAATATCATACTCCAAATCAGAAATTTTGATGTACCAGGGAAAAATAAAGGTATAATACTGACAATCTAAGACAGAGAACATCCAGATAAAGGTATTACCATTGATTGAAGGCCATTAATCGTAACTACTCTCTCCCCATATGAACCATTTTGAGATAAGCTTATTTCAAATGGACCCAGCTCTTTATCAGTATGATTTGTAAGATTCAGCTTTATCTGCAAACAACACACAAAACTTTAGCTTCCACATTTTTGTTTGTTCTTGCTAGAACAATAAACTCAACGATTAAAAGTAGACCGAAATTAGAAATAGCTATCCTACTCCCTTTAGTATATAGACTACCAACAACTGCTAGCCTGCTACATAGGGTTTAAAATGACCCATAGCCCAGAAGAAACCTAGGCTATTAAAAATGCAGCTTCTAGTTTATAATGAGCATGAGACCTGTATAAGATAAAAAAAATTACCCCAAACGGTTTTTGAAGATTAATTATGGATGGAACCTCTACAACTTGCAACTCAATCTCCTTCTTTGTTGCTGGCTGCAAAGAAAAATTTCCAGACAAAAATATTGGTGTATGAGAAAATTAAATTACCATAATTAAGAAAACTGAAGGAAAAACATTAAACATGAATATTAAATTTAAAAGCATAATTCAGAAAAATGAAGCAGAAGCATAATTTATTCAGGGAAACTAAATGACCATAATTTTAAAGCATTAAATTTAGTAAGTCAACAATTTACCATGCATTTATTAAGTTAACAATTTACCAGAAACAAAGAGGTTCGGCCATCAACTTTGTATAGTTTAGTGAAATTTAGCATAAAACAAACCAGATAGCTACTTCATTTATTAACTAATCAATATTGAAGAAACAACACTTACAGTCCCCAATATTTGCTGGGTTTGCAGGCGACCGGGTTCACCCAAATTTGTTCGCCATGTTATCTGAAGTTTACCAAGAACATTACTTCCTTCAGCTTTTGTTTGAGCCAAACCATCTGATGGCGTTGTCAATTGATAGAGATAGTTGTAAATTCCTCCACCAGATCTAATTAGTATTGGTGGCTTAAATGTCTCCCTGAAAATTTAATTTGGTTTATAATCAATAGCAATAATAAAATGTAATAGTTTGGCATTTGTTGATTCTAGTTTGGTTCACACCTAAAGAAATGCTATGGCGCTAACCTTGTAGGACTATCTTTCTCAGAATGGTGTCCATCACCTTTAAGAATTGTTGCGCTATAATGCTGAGCAGGTTCAAAATCAACTTGGTCCATGAAAAGGTTCGATTTTGTATGGTTTTCAATACAAGCTTCCAGAAAGGTAGTTTCCTGAAACAGATTAAGTAGATAACTTGACGCACAACATTAGGTACAGGTACGTGGGTACTTTAGTTTATTAAGCTGATATTGTTTCCATAAAGCCTAAAAAACTGAATTAGAGCATTAGACAATTTCTTCAAGCATAAAGGTTGAAGAACTTAGAAGGTGTTTGGTTAGTTTCCATTCTCATCTTTTATTACTTTGTGTTCATTGATAACTTTAAAAATGTCACTTTTTTTTTCATTTTATTTTACTATTTTTTCAGCAATCTGTGAAGGAAATAAAATGAAACAACAGAATGTAGATTCTACCATCTCCTTCACAAATTTTTACACTGTAAAACAAAACGAAGGTGGCATTTTTTTTTTTGTAATTGTTAGTAAAATTGCATCAATAATGAAAATAAAAACAAAATCAATCACCCTGATGGATGGTATTTTTATTGATTATGAGAGATTTGTTTAAAAGACTAGTGATGATTAGACATCAATCCAATATTGAGAACTAGAACCTTGACAGCCTGAAGGCTTTCAACAAATGAACGCATAAATTATGTTCAAGAAATTTCAGAAGTTAAAAGTACTTCAGATACTTCACTTGAGCGATCTAATGATCAATATGTGTGGATTTTTTAATATAAAATAATAAAAGAATTCGTAACACCAATCCATCATGTATCAATAAATAATAAATCACAAAAAGCAAAAATAATCAGATTTTAAGGTTTGTAGGCTTTTCTGCATCATTGCTCTTATTGAAAGAGTGCAATAGGATTACTAGATTCCTTCCCTACCTTACAAAGAGAGACAATAACTATTTGCAATAACCGAGAGTATCGTTATAATTATAGAAATAAGGAATAGATCCTATATAATTAAGAATATCTAGAATATATATGTATTATTAGGAATGTTTTCATTTATTCTCGTATCATATCTTTATTAGTAGAGGATATCAAATCTCTACTTATTGTATTGATTCTTTTTTCTCAACATAAATACAGTACATGTTGTTTCAAACACACGGTTTCTTCTTTTCCTATAACAAGTATGTAGTAATGATTTAGCAATGGTTTTTCTAAAATATAAAGGATACACATTATAAATGGATATGAAACTGTAGATAGTAAGTTCAAGTTGTTTTATGAATGGCTATGCTAGATTCATTGCTGATAGCATCTAATAAAAAATGTAAATAGGACAAGCAATAAACTTCAAAAATTGATTGTTAAAAGAGTATAAAAATGAAACGAAAAGAACATACAGATTTATAAACATTCCTTATTGCCTATTTTCTTTTGATTGATTCTTAATTTCTAACTGATATTAAGTATATTGGATGACAATGTGCTTGAAACACACCCAAAATTAAAAAGGAAACTGCATTTATAATGCTATTAAGGATTTTATTGTTTGTTTTAATACTAACGAGTTTTAGAAAGAGAAGTTTCATTATGCTTTCCTTAGATAGACAAGCAAATAATCCCAATATTTTGAATGGTGTAATCCGAAAATTTTGAACATTAACAAAAATATACTACACATTAAACATGATTAGACCATTTTACACCATTAACAGCATGTTTATCCAGGAAAACAGTATCCACTTACACTTGAATAGTATATTCAAATCATTGACATACCTTGATAACACGGACCTGCAAAAAAGTTTTCAACACACATGTAAGTCATACGAATTTTGAAAGATCATATAGTGATCATTAGTAACTCAGGTACTCGATAATTGGATAATTGTTTTATTGGAGAACATAATTTCCTTCAAATTCAACAAATATCATTAACAAAGAGAATAATACCTTTGTTCTAACGGAAAGCGGATTAGCAACAATGAACTTGAAAAATTGGGGAAGATATTTACGCTCACCATCACCATCATTATACAATGCAGTGCAGACAAGCCTAAGGGCATTTGCACAAACACAATTGTAAGAAATTAAAAATGAGAGAAAGAAGAAACTTAGTAAATCCAAATAAAACTGCATGCAAGCATGAACATACTGAGACAAGGACAGAGGGTCACAACTTACGTGTGAGGCCCAAGCTCTTTCACATCATGTTCTACAATAAAATCATAACGCCCACCAGCACGGATAGATTCAACTGGTGATTTTGATGTGTCTAGAAGAAGTATTCTCTGTCTTTCTGTTTGAATTTCAGCCTGTCAGTTACAAAGTTTTGAATAACTAATTAAATTAATTTCTCAAAGGATTAAAAAACAAATTCAGCACTATAGCTATTATGAATACATTTACATTTTTGTGGTCAAATTCAATCTCATGCATATAAAGATGGAAAATAGTGACGAAGCAGAGAAAAAATTTCTGGTTAGGAATGGAAATTATTGGAGCTAAGGAATTTTATTTTATTTATATCTTGTGCTGTCTACAAGTGTAGGAAGGATACCCAACAAAAGAGCAGAGAAAACAAAATCAGATAAAGAATTTTAATACATCATCTCCCCTCTGTCTAGACAGTTACTACATTTTAAACTAACGAATACCCCAATCAAAATCCTTCAGCCTTGTGCTGACGCTCTTGGGTCATGCTCCTTTGCCTCCCATCATGCTTTTTGTGACTCCCGCCACATGTCCCTCCTTGATTATTCCTTCAAGTCCCACACGCTCATCTCTCATGGTCCTCTGCATCCCTTTTCCATACAATTCACCCACCATCGAAATCAACCTTGTCCTCAAGGTGGAAGTGAAGATAAGCTTGAGCCAACATTGAGTTATCTTCTCTGTAGCATCCTCGACTGAACCATTTTCCCACTGAATCAAAGATTGAGAAACTGGTTGATTCCCTTTGAGTATTACCCGAGACTTCATGATAGCAAGTGATTGAATGAGTGGAGATACATCGAAGTCAAAAATTGGCAACGATACATAAGGTTGATCATGATTTCCCTGACACATTTTCAGCCATGGAATACTGGATGGATTATGGCTGAATCCGGAAGCTTTAAGTTGTAAGCAACCGTTCCTATTCACTGCAAGACTTCAAGGGGACTCAAATATCTCACGCCGAGTTTCAGATTTTTCCTCAGGGCCAATGAATGTTGTCTATACAGTTGAAGTTTGACCAACACCAAGTCACCCACCTCAAAGTGCACATCTTGTCATTTCATATTCGCATACTTCTTTTGAATCCGTTGAGCTCGTTGTAAATTCAATTTCAATTTTTGCAAGATAACATCTCTTGCCAACAATTGTTCTTGCACAGCAGGTGGATCATTATCCTGAGGGACATATTTCTATAGTTGGGGGGTTCACAACCATACACACCTTTAAAGGGTGTCATGCCAGCACTTGTATAACATGTTGTGTTAGACCAATATTCTACCTGGGAAGCAACTTGGACCAATCTTTTGGAGAGTCAAAAGTGAAACAGCAAAGATATAATTCCAGACACTTGTTGAGAGCCTAAGATTAAGGTGGTATGCAGATGACATGTTCAATGTCGTACTACTAAGTTGCAACAAATATTTCCAAAACTAACTGGTGAACACTTTATCTCTATCAGAGACAATGGACTTAGGAAATCCATGTAATTACACTATATATTTAACAAAAATCTCAGCTACCACTTTGCTAGTATAGTCAGTCTTCAAGGGCATGAAATGAGTTGCCTTAAACAATCTATCGATCACAACATAAATGACAGTGAACCCTTGAGATGGAGGCAGGCTAGTAATGAAATCCATAGCCAAGTCTTCCCAAATTGCCTCGGGAATGGCTAAGGGTTGTAGCAAACCCGAAGGCATGTTGTAGCAGCTTTAGCCTACTGGAAAACTAAACATTGTTGAACAAAAAACTTGAGGTCCTTATGCATACTTGACCAATAAAATTGAGTAGCAATTCTAGCAAGAGTTCTAGAAAACCCAGCATGTCCCCCAATGAAAGAGCTACGAAACTCGTGTAAGATGGTTTGTATGAGTGCATGAGTCGCAGGTACCACAATCCTATTTTTCCAAAACAACAAGCCTTGGTGGATAGACTAATGAGGTTTGGTATTGATATTGTCAAAACAGGTAGCAAAGTGTATTTGTAATTCCGACTCAAGTTGAAGTTCCACTTGAAGAAGCAGGTGTTGTGTAGTCGTCGAATCTTCTACTGATACATGGACAACTGTGTGGACCGATGGGCTTACCAGTCTTGATCAATACTGTTAAGAAAGGGACTCCAAGGTTTGAAACCTGGCTCTGATACCATGTTAAGAAGTGGATTTTAAGCCTAACTCAACCTTACAAAACTGGTTTGTAGAGTGAAGTTTGCACCCACTTATATACTATAAACCCACCTTATCTCTAGTTGATGTAGGATTTCCAACAGTTACAAAGGATGATGCTATCACATCGAACGTGTTCTTGGGAAAGAAAATCAATATATTTTGTTACGTAGCTTATCCCTTAGACCTTTTTGAAGAAGGTTTTGTTACTAACATGTTTACTTCTATTGTCGATAATGCATTTCAGTTCAAGGCACTGCATGCTCTACATCTGGAGGATACATGAATCCCAACTGCATATATTAAAACTTCATAGAAGAAAACCAAGCACTGAGAAATTGGTTGAGACCAAGCCATGTGAAATGATCTAGAAAGAGAATCAGCTGCAATATTCTCTTTACTTGGCTTGTATTTGTTAGAATTATTACCTATACCTATTGTATCATTAACCCTATGTGTAGGGGGTTGAGTGTGGGAAACTACCTACTGCCATATCTACTGTTGCATGTAATCATGCCTAGTATCTTAGAGTAGTCT
>Ga0214544_1000282_pt1 | contig 85472 bp, 31 predicted proteins | sample CNSS3metaG_FD_160074 | JGI IMG/M metagenome (GOLD analysis project Ga0214544, IMG submission 160074) | Root nodule microbial communities from cowpea collected in UCLA plant growth center, Los Angeles, California, USA - CNSS3 | ecosystem: Host-associated > Plants > Roots > Nodule | place: USA...
TATAACTGAGAGAACCACCTTCAGTAATTAACTTCTTCTAACGAAGCTTCGTCTTTTGTTTTTTTATTTAATCACCTTCTGCCAAATGACTCAGAAAGAGTCTTTCTGGAACTTTGCTTCACTGATGTTACTGTTAATCTATCATTAACTCACTAATAATATTATTAATACTTGTTTAACACTTTTTTTTCACCAATGAAATAATAAATATTTGCATGTACACATTTTAATTTTGTTATAATATATACAATATTCATTACCAACTTTTTTGAAAAAAAAAGTAATAAGAAGTATCGGTCAATAATATATTAATAAATAATTAATTAAGTACATGTCAATAATTAATATAGTACTTTTTATTTATATGTGGTGTGAAAATAATATATATAGTTTATAGTGTTCAACAAAAGTCTAGCTAGTGTGTAAGGGAGGACCACTGATTTGGTACTTTTTGAATAATGGCTTTTAAAGCCACTGATGATCTATAATTGCAACAACAAAAAATCAAATTTGATTATTTTTTAAATCAAAATAAATATCTATAATAAAAAATAATTTATAAAATAAATAAAAAAATATTCACAATAAAATTATTAAAAATATTTATAAAAATTATGTATATTTATTTTTATAATCATAATAATAACAATTTTATTATTTTTTATTATTACAGGAAAAATTGACTATAATGCGCGTCTATTTTGAGTTATATTATTATAGAGATCATCATATAGATAAACTATTTTTTAATATACTGTAAGTATAATTAATATACTTCGGGTATAGAAAAGCAAGCTAATTTAATTTAAGGTGAATCTTATATGAACTGTTTTTGGATCCCCTTAACTCATTTATTTATATAGTTTTTTTTTTAAGTGTATCAGACTAAATATGTGTGAATGGTTCAGTTTAGATTAAAAATATAAAAATTGTTTAAATGTGTCAAAAAACAATGTTTAGGTTATGGTGTTAAAAGTATAGTAAAAAAGTTATGATAACTTTTGCTCAATATTCAATTCGCAATTTTAGAAATTAATTTTGCTTCCATTTTATATTTTATGGTATAATCTATAAAAAAAAAATAATAGATTTGTAATTCAATAAAAGTAATACATGGTACTATATAATAAACATTCGGTTAAGTTCGTATTTTTATCTTAAACGTTTAATGCGGATTTAATTTGAATGCGAACTTATAAAATTTTAATAGCCATGTTACAATATAAAATGTTATAATTATTATAAGTTATATAATTACATTATAAAATAGTATGAGTGTTGAAAATTTGTAAAAAATGTAAAAATATGAAAAATATAAAATATATGATAGATATAAGAGATATGTTACAAGAGAAACTTCTTATTTTATTTTATTTATATATGTAATAAAATATAAAGTCAAATAACTTTTACAAAATTTTTTCTTTTAAAAATAAGTCATAAAATTATTTATCCAAAAATTTTTCTTTTTCAAATACAAATTTAGATGGGTATAAACTTAAACAAATGTTGATCGTAATTAATGGCAGGGATCTGATGAGATTCTGCAGAACCCATAAGTAATTAGATTTTTTGATTTTTATATTTCTTTTTCTTTATATTATTGATTAAAACTTCATTTCAGGTTTTATTTATATTTTCTATCATTAATATTAACACCTAATCTTCATCTTCTACTTTCTGCTACTAAAATTAACTCAATTTAATTTACTTATATATATATATATATATATATATATAAAATTAACTCAATTTAATTTACTTATATATATATATATATATATATATATATATATATATATATATATATATATGCTAATTCAAAGTTTCTAACATATTTTCACCGACATAAAGCCACAATTTTTTCCACGGAAGAGACATATAAATTGAAATGTTTAGAAAGCTATAATAAAAAGCCTTTAAAAAGAACAATCAATGAAAACATTGATGTTGATTACATCATTAATAGTTTTACATGTTTAGAAGAAACACTTTTTATGATAACTTTTGTGTTTGTTTTGGTAGGTGATAGACAAATAAGCAATTTCAGAAGAAAAAAAATGTAGCATGCATTTTCGAAATGAAATTATACAAATACATAATGCTTGGCAAACAGTGTTACGTAAAACAATTAACACTTTTAAAATCATTAATATGTTTTCAACAAAATAATAATAATAATAATAAACCAGACTTGTTCAGGTGTTCATTGGTACACCTTTTAAAACATTGTAATACCCGAACTACTTGTAGCAGAATTCTTTATGAAATAAAAATGTTGTATCATCCTAAATTTATCAAAACTTATTTGAGTTTAATTACTTTAAGTTTGAGTATTAATTAAATTTATTTAATTATTGAATATTTAAAATTTTTATATTACTTAATTGATTTTTATAAGTTTGAATATTTTAAATTGAATCTATATTATTATTATTTTAATTATTGAATATTTAAATTTTATTTTTTAATTAGATTTTTATTCTTTTTTTTGTGTTAAACAATATGTAATTATTATCTTGTTTGTTTTATATCATAAAAAAATATAAGATTTCAAATATTACTTTTAGATGTCTTTTATTGTTCAGTGTATTGCTAAAAATGGTTCTATTTTTTGTTACAAATTAAATTGAATCCAACCAACTAAATGATAGTTTTTCTTGCTTGAATTAAACCGTTTTTATTCTTTAAAAAAAACATTTTTTATCCATTTTATGTTAAATAAATTGGAAAATATAGCTTATTTGTCTACAGACTTTTATACAGTGTAGATAAAGTTATTGCCTGCTAGTTTTTTAAAACTTTGTATAACCTTTGTATAAATAGAAAATATATTTTACCGATTTAATATATTTTACAATAATAGAATATATACTATAAAATTAATTTTTTTTAGTCGATGAAAAACTTTCAACAACGATCTAAATGAAGAAGAGATAAAAAACTTCTAAACTACTTACATAATTAAATAAACTTATCATAACTAGCTTTTAATTAGTCTCATTGAAATTTCTACCCTTCAAATTTCTTAAAATCTTAATGTAACAACAACTTAATTGTCAAACCTCTCATTTTAAATTAGAGACATAACGATTTAAGAAAAATGTTTGACTTCTATTTATAAAATTTATTTTTTATTCAAATAAAAAATTATTATTAAAATATTTTGAATCTTACAATTAAACTTTTATCTTTTAAAATGTTCTAAAATCTAAACACTTCATCAACAATATAAATATAGTTGTGCTAAATTAATAAATAGTGCTTAATGTATAAATAATAATGAAATAGCCACGTAATATAAAGTTTTTACACCGTCTTTTAATTATCAATTGTCATATAATTGTAAAATAATATTTTATTTTGTAATAACTACTTCAAGAATAAAGTTAAATATAAAGCCTGATTAGTTGGTATTAAAATAATGTTTATTATGTATACAATACAAATTAATTACATTCTTAATATAAAGTGTTTTCTCTAATCAATAATTTTTTAGTACGAGAGAACTATATTGAATACGAATAATATAAATAGATAAAGATACAAGATGGGATCTTTGTGAAAACATTTTAATCAAATATCTCTCTTTTAAGGTCTTAATCAATCGTATTTTTTTCCTAACTCTTTCAAATCTTAACCAACATGTTGGTATATTAATATGTAAATTGATCGATAATAATACATTAAAAATTTTTTTTTTTTGTTACGATGAGAAAAATTAAACACGAAATTAATAAAAAAAAATATAGGTAAATATTAATATGAAATTCTATGTCATCATTGTTAAACTATAACAACAATGTTAAAATATTTCTTGTTGAAAGACCAAAACATAAAAATTAAATCACAAACACAAAATCAATATTTTAAAATATACAGACAAAATAAATTTGCGAAAAATGTGACGAGTTATCCAATTTACTTGAATGTGATAAAATTTGATAAGATAAGTTCGAAATAAATGTGTTGCAACTTCTTGTTCTACACTATGTTATTGGTATATAGCTTTTTTTCAGTGTTGTTAATGACTTATCAGAGAAAAACTATAATAAGCATTTTTTATCTAGGAACGTGAAGTTTTACCTAAAAAAATTTATAAATAAAAAATAAATAGTTATGCTCTGAATAAATATTTATAAAAAAGAGTAAAATAAGTTATTTTCTTATAAATTAAAATATGTTTAAAACCATTGAAAACACAATTACAATTAATTAAATTCAAACACTTCAAAATATATTATCAATAATTTCAATAGTAACAACACTCCATAACTCATCAAATTTAAAATATTTTCTCTTACTTTGTATTATTATTTTTTATTACAAGCGATAGTATACTCAAAGTTGGACAACATCAAATACTTATATACTTAAGGAACATTAATAAGAAGATGAATTAATTAAGAAAATATTTGGTTGATAAAATTTCATAATAATTATATAAATTCTTGTGTATTAAATGTCAATCTCTAAAAAGACATACTAATACAAGTCTTTTGAAGGTTGTCAATTGATATTATACTTGTTAAATATCTTTGATGTATAAATTTATGTGTGGTTTTTATAATATTTAGGTTAAAATATCTTTTTAGTCCTAATTTTTGTCAAGTTTGGTCAAATAAGTCATAACTTTGGTTGTGTTCAAATAGGTCCCAATTTTCGTTAATTTTGTTCAATTTGGTTCTTTTTTGCTAACATCATTTAAATCACTAACAGTCATGGACAGTGACTTTTACGTGTCACTTCGTGCACTTTTTTGAATTTTATTGAATTTTTTGAATTTTTTTTAAATGTCCACGTGTCAACCCAGCAACGTGCCACGTGTCAAAGTCAATGTTCTATATTTAATTTGGTCTATATATTTGTTGTTTTTGTTCAATTTAGTCATAATTTTTGTTAACATGAACCAATTTGGTCTCTCTCCAAATTGAAACCAAATTTAATTTTTATATTAAAATTCACAGTTTTTATTAAATATTTTTATATAATATATTAAAATTCACATCATTATAACTTATATAAAAATTAAATTTGGTCACATCTTCAATAGGAACAAAATTGAGACTAAATTGAACAAAAATAACAAATATAGGGACCAAATTGAATACAGAACATTAACTTTGACATGTGACATGTTACTGGAATAAACATGGACATTTAAAAAATTAAAAAAAATTAAAAAAATAAATTAATAAATCCAAAAAAATCACGAAGTGACACATGATAATCACTGTTCATGACCGTTAATGATTTAAACGGTGTTAGCAAAAAAGGACTCAATTGAATAAAATTAATGAAAATTGAGACATATTTGAACACAAAACCAAAATTATGACTTATTTGACAAAACTTGACATAAATTGGGACCAAAATGGTATTTTAACCTAATTTTTATATATTAATATTGTGATGAAATTAAATTATTTTTGGTTTTTTATATTTAATAATATATATATATATATATATATATATATATATATATATATATATATATATATATATGTTTAGGTTGTATTTTGAAAGAGGGTGTATTTTATATTAATCCTTTGTTGTGTTTATATTAGTGTATAATTTTGTGGGGATGGTAGGTTAAATTAGATGATTGTGATTTCAAGAGTACGCAATCAAAAATCTAAATCTAACTCTAAATATCATAAAATCAAAGCAAAATAAATAGAAAAAGTTTAAAGGATTGGACTATATGAAATGAAAGATAAAAAATAAAGGAAAGACCATGTTTTTTCATTAGTTGTAGTGGTTGGTGTCAGAGAACTTCACAATCTTTATTTACTATATTTCTTATTCATAGCTTCTCATAGCTTAATCAATCTTTTAGTTTAATCAATTTTATCTTCCACACTTTGAAACTTTTTTTTATCGATTTCTATTTTAAAAAATGAACCATTTTTATGCTTTATTCCTATTGATTTATTTAATTTAATTTTTGTCGATAATAGATTGTAGTAAAAGTTTTGGTGGGACCGATTCATCATGACCATTGAAATACGAATCTAGAGAAAATCTTTCCCCTTCCATGTGCATTTGGATTTTATGCAAAAGAGGTGCAACTATCTACCATCATTTTCTTCTATCTTATTTCACCAATTATATAACCTCACTCAATAATTCATACACATATTTCTTTTCTTTTTAATTAACTATTATACACTCTCTTTATATTTTTTTTAAATATGTATGATATTATATTTTTTTTAAATATGTATGATATTATATTAGTAAAAAATAATATTGTAATTTTATTAAGTTAATATATAAAATAAAATTATATTTATTAAAAATAAAGTAAAATATATTAGAAAAGATGAGAGAATAACAACTGATAAATAAAAAGAAAGAGAAAAAATAGAGATAAACGATTTTATAAAAATAATGGTCAATTTTAAAAATTTAATAAATAATTATATTTTAAAAGAAAAAATTAAAATTTTGAAATATAGACAAAAAGAAAGAAGAAAATTTCTTTTTATATATTATTGTAGATACATCTAAACTAGTTTATTTAAATTCTTAACTAAGATAGGATAATTTATTCTGTATATTTTTTACAATCTTAAGTCCAATGAAATAATATTCCTAACTAACAATTTTCAACATTCACCAATTTTGTTGGCATTTAGTGAGTGGAGAAAGTTTCACAGTGTGACGAAGCCATTTATTCTTGAGTTAGGTTTAGCACCTGAGGAAGAAACCATTAATGTGTGGTTGAACAATAAATTTTTATAGTAGTTGAGTCAAATGTGAATTAGAATTTAATGTTATATATAACTATATAAGAAACATAAACTTATAATAAAATGATTATCTTACAATATTTATATTGAAGGTGATGTTTTATTAGTTTACCTAACCACACATTAAAATGCTATATATTTAGGTAGTGATTTAGTAGAGCATTTAATCCAATATTTTCTTCTACAATTAATATAAATTAAAAAAAAAACCAATTCAGAGTAATAATCACACTTTACGATACGATTGACATTAAAACCGAGGCTTGAATAAAATTAATTAAATTCAAAGCCTTACTCCTTATATTCTTACATGTATGGAAATAAGTTTTTTTTTTTTTATTTTTATCTTTGATCAATACATGTAATAACGTCACTCTTATGTTTTCATATATATTTTTTATAATATACTCATTTATCAAACATATAAAAATAACAAGTGATCAAATTCATCATGTTTTTTTCAATACTACCAATATTTCATAGATGCAAAAAAGAATCAATAAACAAATACAAAGTTTGAAAATTATATAACGTATTTTAGTGTTTGGAATGACGTAAAATATTTAATTTTAACGAGCAATTAGTGAGATAGTATGTATCATAAAAGTTCATAATTATATATAGGAAATCATGGTTCTTTGTATAAATTATATTTTGGTGAAAGAAATAAAATATATTAGTAATTAGAATGGTTATGATTGATGTAACAAATAATATCATCTTAACTATATTTAAGAAGGAGTAATCTAAACTTAGTTCTTAATTTCATATTTAAATGGATTTTTTGTGGCATTATGAATCATGACAAGTGATTGGTATTGGACTGAAACATGGAGATTAATAGAACATTTTTCTAAATTAAATATTTAAAATAATTGTGGATCTATCTGAGTAAAGTAACTTGATTTGAAACATTTGTTTTCTCTTGTTTTATTTTATTGTTTTTCAAAGATAAATGTAATACGTCACAACACACACCTTCTAATCTAAGCCCTACTAAATTTAGGGTTTTATTATATAAATTTTATGACATGTTTTATAGTAATATAAATTGTTTAACTAGTATTAAAACAATATACTTTAATATATTATATTATGTGTCCAATTATATTTTCTCTCAATTTAAAATATTTACTCTTATCTTAATTATACTGGTTAATATTTTCTACTTTAATCACTAAACTAACTACGGTTAATAATACAAGTTTAAAAAATCTCAAAAAATTTCTCGTATATTTATTAGTATCTCGTCGATTCAAGCTGGATTAGAGTCATTTTTGTTGAATAATGTCTCAGTTTTATCTTTATGAATATAAAAACATGTTTGGAAAAATAAACCATTAAAAGAGGACTAATCAATTTTTTATTGGTTGATAACTTATCTATAACATTTTACCCAAAAAAATATTATCATATACTTTTGTATTTTATTAAGATTTTAAAATCACTTATGCTTACAATATCTATGAGAAAGCTACAATTTAGTTATGCAGTTACTAGTGGGCCTTTGGGCTTTCCATGGGCCCAAAGTGAAAATCCAACAACATGATCTCAGCCTCAAAATCTTCAGAAAAATGGATCACAAAAAATCATAAAGCTTTTTCTTATTGCATGCCCAATATTACTACTACACCTATACTATTAGAAAAAAAAGAAAATATATCCTTCCTCCACTGTACTCTTTAAGAGAAAGAAAAAGAAGAGAATTACTCTGAAAATTAATATATATATATATATATATATATATATATATATATATATATATATATATATTCTGAAATGCTCATTTTGAAAGGTACTATATATGTTGTTGAAAGCTTATTTTGAAAATTTTGTTCTAAAAAACTCGTTTTAGAAAACTCATTTTGAAAAATTTGTTCCAAAAATCTTGTTCTAAAGATTCTGTTTCAGAAGTCGTGTCCCCAAAATCATGTTTTGAAAATTTAGAAAAATCTTACTCTAAAAAATTTTCCGGAACAAATAATTCGGAAGTCTCTTTTATAAAAATAAAATAGTTATTTTAAAATTATAGAGGTGCACTTAGAAATAACTGGAGCTAACAAAAGTTTTTCGGCAATCATGATTTATAAGTCCAAATTTTCAGTAAATAAAAAGTAAGAGAAAAAACATATAGGTAATATCGTTTTTACAATAAGAAAAAACACAGAGAATTACTCTAATTGTCAAAATCTTTTTTATTTCGTTTTTCAAAAAATAACTTTTTAAGAATATCTTGCGTGCATTGTGTGAGCTTTGATTGAAAAATACCACTAGTCCTTTTATAAGGAAAACGAATATGTTTTATTTTATTTTTAAAGGAGCGTGTTTCTAATCCTGTTTACTTTTCGCACAAAATTTTTTTTGAAAACCACAATAATCACTTATATTGAAAACTTCAAAACATTTAATGAAGATAAACGTTGTTGTAGATATTATTATCTGTAAGAGAAAAAAAAAAATCTTAAGTGATAACATTTTTTAAAGTTATATTGTGAACCCAAAAATTAAACAAAAACACGATGATTTTGAAAGCACGTCACCTAATATATTATCGATTTAAATATTTCATAATCCAACCATAACCATTGTTTAATAAGATTGATCCAAGTTTAAGTTTAATTAGGTTAAACTAAGGCTAAAGACTTGGCCTAATAACAATCACATCACATCACTTTCAACCAACATCTTTATTTGTAAATCAGTTTCTTCGTATTTATCTGATTTTATCGGATAAGATGAACCAGGTGTCACAACCCTATTTCTCTATCACTTTCTTCATATTTTCAACAAAAATTATGTAGCAAATACTTTTCAATTTCTTCATAAAATATATAATTATAACATGATTGAATTAAATTTTAAAATATACAGTTATTTTTAATTGAGTCATTATTAATACTTTTTTATTAAATATTAAAAAGTTATACTTTTTAGTTAAATTTTTACGGATTAAATATGGTTTTGTCCTTTAACTTTTTAGTGAATTTTAGAATTAGTTTATTTCAAAATTTTAGACCAATTTAGTCATTCATCTTTCGAAATAAGTGAATTTAGTCATTTTAATCAAATTTTATTAAGTTTATTTGATATTTCAAGCGCGTTTCATAATAATATTTGACTTAACATTAAAGCAAAAATGTAGTATAAACAACTCAAATACAATCTTAAATACATCAAATAAACCTAACAAAATTTGATTAAAATGACTAAATTCACGTATTTCGAAAAAATAAGGACTAAATTAATCTAAAATTTCAAAATGGATTAATTCCAAAATTCACTGAAAATTAAAGATAAAAAACATATTTAATCGAATTTTTACTCATTAATCGTTTTACTGTAGTCTCTTAGCATTATATTTAAGTACTATATTTAGATTTTAATCTCAGTTTTTTTTTTGCCTTTCAATCATATTATTTTCCACCGTATTCGAAATCAAAACTTTATCATAAATGGCATGCTAATCATTTGTGTTGTAACAATAATTTCTTATTAACTCGAGAAAAATGTGGATTAAAGTATAATCTTAAATAATCTAATATCCTTGTTTTCTGCATACAAAAACGACGTCACAGTTTATAATTTCTTATTAACTTAAGATATTAACACTGTTGCAGCATATGCTTCTAAGGAACTCGAGGTAGATATTATTATTATGATTATCCTTATGATTATTATTATCCTTATTATTATTATTATTATTATTATTATTATGCAAATAAAGGTGGCAAAAACCACGGGGCAGAACACAGATGATTTGTACGAAAAGGTGGAAAACGATCTGACAGGTACTTTAGTTTTAGAATTTGATTGCATCTAAAACATGAGTGGCTTAGCATGCTGCTAGATCGTGATTTCAGATTGGGATGTGTAATATTTTTCGTGGTTAGAGTTTAATTATGGAATAAAAAAGGGATTTTGAATTTGTTTGTGGTTATGCTCCTTCTGACATTAACACAGATTTGGCTATTAGTAACGAAGATGCTGTGTTTGTGTTATTTGATATAGTTGAAAGATATAAAACTCTTTGATTTCAGACTTCATCACCCTCTTTCTTCATCTTTTGTTGTAACTCAACAGTTGCTGTTTTTTTCTACTCAGAGTAATGATTTAGTTTACATCTTCACTTGTTCTCTTCTGTTTTATTTATTTTCAGGCGATGTCTCTGTAAATTTTAACTTTATACCATGTTTTGCCATATGTGTGCTTCAGTTTTGGTTTTTGTTAAATTTTGTACACCATGTGTTGGTTCAATTGTCTGATGATTCCAGGTATTCGGCTGATTGTGAAGCAGGTTTCAATTGGAAATCTGATGTAGACTTTGATGGTTCTTCCATTTCCAAAGGATGTTTTCAGTCATAAGAGGGTTTTTGAAGTGAGTGGATATGGAAGGATCTTATGATGGAGAAGCTGGTAACAGAAGCCTTCAGATCATTAAATACTCTCCTTATAAACCCTTCACCATGATGATACCCTCACCTTGGTTCGATCTAAGAGTGTTTTATGTGAGAGTGAGTGGAATTCAGGTTGATGAATCCACCCCGGAGTTTCTTTCTCTCCACCACATTCCTCTCAGTCATGATACCCTTCTGGAGGTGAATGGTGTTAGGAGCAGCATTTACTGTGATGCAGAGTCTTCGGTTCTGAGAAGGGATAGAGTGGATAAGAAATCTGAGGAAGCTACCTTTGTTAATACAGATAGTATACGTTTCACTGGGAGCATGAAGTTTGAGGTTTATGATAAGGAGCTTTGCATTCTCTCTGGGGTTCTGGAGATGTCTAATACCAATGGTTTTGTAGGGGAATCAAAAACTAGTGTCAAGAGATGGAGTATGAGTTGCCAAACAGAAATGGCACCTGGTTGTGGCTTCTTCAAGGGGAAATATGTTGGTGTAACTGAATTTCCTTGCCCTGAAATTGAGGTTTATGTCACTGGCAGCTTCTCGGGAACACCTATAATCTTAACTAAGACTCTGCAACTCAATTGCCGAAAGAAGCATAACAGGAAATGTGCCTTGGATGCCATTCCAGAATACGAAACTACTGAATGTCACAAAGATGTATCTGATCATGGACATGATTTGCAGGTAAAAGAACTGAAACTTTTTTGGCATGATGTTTTGAATTCTGTGTTTTTCTTGGATTAAGATTTCATATAAATGACACAGTTTCTGTATAATATAGAAAATTTGGCATAAATGAGGTTCTATGAATAAAGTCTGTATTGTATTAAGATTCTGTTAAACTAATATGCTGTTCATTTGGAAAAATAACTCATGAAATGTGACAGCATGGTTACACACTTACAGTTCATTTTCAAAACTCCGAGGAGACAAAAGGTTTAATTTTTAAATGACCATCTGTTGGATTCTGACCTAGAATTATGGTTTCATAATTAAGGAAAGCAATCATGATCAAAGAACTTGATCTTGGAAATCTATTAAGAATCAATGTGATCTGAATTATGCAGTTAATAACTAGAATACGTTGTATTGTCTTTTGTTCCGTTTTTAGCTATAACATATCGGAATAGTTATTTCCCTGATTTTTTTGGCAATACTAGTGTACACTACAGAATTATTCTCTTATTCATATTTATACCTGTGATCGTATCTGTAAAATATATTCACTTCTCAACATAAATGTGATGTCTCTAGTTCTCTTTTTTGTTTGTACCAAACTTCATCAAATTTAATCCCTCAGATGTAAAACACCATAATACCACTTAAATAAATAGAAATAAGACGAGACACCAAAAACATTATTTTAACCAAAATAATGATTTTTTTTTAATAATAACTTTTCTTTTTTAGCTTACATTCAATCTTCTTGCTTAAACTCAAAAGGCAGTACACATCCTCATGGTGTAAATTTCGAAATTGGATTGACAAAAAGACTTATCAAATTACACCGGAACATTCAATCTTCCCTTTCTTTTATGACACAACCACATTAATTTTGAGCATCTACATTAAGAGCTTGACTTTTCATTATGGTTTCATCTTCTCTGCAACATTTACTTTAAAGTACGCAAGCATTGATCCATGCCTTGATTTTCTTTGAATGTTGTGAGAATTCCATTTGAAAACATATCTTTTGATCACGTAAAACATTATACTTGGTCCATAGTGAGAATACATTATGACGGTGAAAATTTCCATGCACTAATGATGTGTGTTGTCTATAACCACCCCATGTTTTGTTTTATAGCATGTTGACTACAGAAGAAGCTTCAAAACGGAACAAGAAGAGGATTACAGCAGCATGTATTGGCAAAGAACAGCATATGCAGACGGTGAAGATGGTGAACTATCATGGTTCAATGCTGGGGTACGTGTTGGTGTTGGAATTGGACTTGGCATCTGTGTAGGAGTTGGAATAGGGGTTAGCTTGTTAGTGCGTTCATACCAAACAACTACTCGTAATTTTAAAAGGAGGTTCATATGACCCCTAATGAGTTTGAACATCTATGCTCTTTAGGTCAAAGGCAACAACAAACTATCAGTAATATTTTTCCCCCTTTTTTGTACACTCATTCCCGTTTCATAAGCCTTTAAACAGAATGTTCTTGTTTCAAAGAAGGGCATAGATGCTCAAATTTTGTCACCACCATGAAATGGCATCCATCGTGTGATTGTTTGGTGGTTTATATAGGCTGTAAGGGGCACAAGCGTTTTCATGTAAATCGTCAGAAAATTGTGCTACAGTAAATGGATGATGTTTGAAATTTGTGTAGTTGAATAGTTAGTTCTTCTGAAGAACAGCATTTTCATTGTCAGGTATACATCTGCTAGAATAGGAACAAGTTTATCATATCATATAGAACTGTTGTGCAGTAAATAACTTTTAGATATACTCTAAATCCCTCTTATCAGTAATTAACTAAACTGGGGATGCAACTTAGTCCTAATTTTTTTTTTAACTAATGACTGTATAATGAATAGTATTCATATCTTCTGCACTAAAACTAAGTGTATGTTTGGATTACCCTACCAACCCTTCCAAAATTAAACAAAGAGCACGGTTCTCCTAACGTACATTCACCACCCCAGATGGTAATCTAAACAGAGCTTAACATTTGTCAGGTGAAGTTTCATTGAAAACTGCTGCAGAATGCCCATTAGCAACGTGGTTTGAGAGTTTCTCATCAGATCCCCAAAATGCTGCACATTTCAAATCATCCTGAACCATTAATCTGGAGAACTCCTCGTGGTTATAACTCATTGTGCTTTTTCCACCAAGTTCTTTGGGAAGGTTTTCCTCATCAAAGTAGGACTTCATGAGCTCCACACTATCTTTGTTCTTTGGGTACACAAACTTCACCTTCTGAAATGTCTTGCTATCCAAAAAGTACTTAACTATCTGCATCATTAAAAGCATAACATCAATGGAATCAATATTATTGCCAATTATTACTAATAAGGTAATGACATGACTAAGAACAAAGTCACTAACCTTCCAAAAGGCTTCAAAAACTCTAGGGGGGTTGTAAAGAAATGCTATGGCAAGTCTCTCAGGGTAATGATTCTGCAAAATGTTGATGGTCTCTCTGGCTGATTTCAAGGGAACATTGTTAGTTATTGACCAGCCAGTGAAGTCTATCAACCATGCCATTTGTTCTTCACCCGGTGGAAGATCAAGCAAGGCGTTTTCCAACATATACACAAAATGCCGCATCTGATTCTCCATTGAATTAGTGTTCTACATGCAACACATAAAAATTTTTCAGATTCTACAGCCACCAAGCTCTGAGAAATAATACCTTAACCAAGGTCAAAACTATTCAATTGGTTCCTGTAAGTACCATACAGTCTCTGAATATGTTTTTCTATCACCCTCAAATTTGTAGTTGTCTTTGAAGCTAGTGGTTTTCTAGTATATGGATTAACTTTAAATGCCATAATTATAGAAACAAAGTGAATAGCTTAACCTGAAACTGATTAACTAAATATATCCATATCCAACCCATTATACCTGCATTCCTGGTCTCAGAATAAGAACAGATCTTCCTTGTCTATCACGAAAACTTGCTCTGTACATTTTCCCAGTCTCCCCTTCCATTGCAACCTCTGGCTGACAAATAACATTACCATTAGGCCTTTTAGATCACATCTATATACCAAAATATCCCAAAACACCTGATTATGTTTTTAGTTCTCCAGAATATTTCAGACTCTTAAATCTGACAAAGAAGTTTTCAGATCCTAAGCACTAAACTAAGGGCTCTTTTTCTTTTCAAATTAGAAAAATCAGAATGACTTTTTTGTTAATTCACCAACCAAAATTAGATTCAACTCAAATTTGGAAACTAGAAGCTAAGCCAGAACTTACCCAGCGAATTTCCTCTGGTTTATATGTTGATCTCCACTTCAGAGTCTCCCCCAACATCTTCTTGGACTTGTCTACATTCCAGTTTCGAGCTTCCAAATATCTCTTCAAACATGCATCAGTGCAATATATCAAACTGTGACCTGATAAGGGTCCAATTTCACCCTTCAGCTCCTTGATCTGCTTGCAGAAATTTTGAACATGAATAATCAGCACCAAGATTCTTACTCAACAAAACACCAGAAACACAGTTTCTGTGATCCCTAAAGTCTTTTCATATATGACCCTCTGGAAGACGAGAATCAACCAACCTAAACTTCTCCAAAACAAAACATAACATCACAAAACAAAAACCAACACACCTTTGATTCAGCATGAAGCTCGCTGCTTTCTTGGTCTTGCTGAGGAGAATTGCTCCAACGATGAAACATGGCAACTGAAGATTCCTCGGAAAAAAATTCTTGTTTTTCACAGCCAATTCCTATCTCTAAGAATGAAAAATACCAAACAACACACAACAAGAATAAATTAATAAGAAACACATGAATCCTACAAACAATTTTTTTCTCCTCGTGGCAACAGATCCATCAATGGAACATAATAAGTACACAGCACAAACACAGTGACAATAACAGAAACACAACCTTTAAACATAAACTATGTTTTCATCCATTCTATGGTTGTCGTTGATTAGGTAAGCATGGACTTGTTCTTCACAAGAAGACAAAATAATTCAGAAGAACCCAGAAGATCTTCACAACACTGAGCAATGTGAGGAGAGAAGAGAAGTGTGATAAGTGTGTGTATGAAAGAAAACAAAAACAAAGGACACTGTAATAATAACAAAGCATAAATAATTGACTATATATTATGTGTGCAGTTTCGTCAAATTTGTATTAATTCTTTATTTCAACGATAATATTTTTTTAATTATTTCAAAAAGATTTGACTGACAATAAAAAACTATTTTAGTAACCATTGATTATAATATAAAATCAACTGTTATAGTTACATTTTATTTTATATTTAGCTAAATATATTCGATTCTGTACTTTATTTTGTAAAGTCTAAATTACAATCTCTTTTACTAAGTAGTCAAATTCATCCACTGAAACCTGTTAAGATAATATAAAATAACGATATAATTTTACGAAATTTTAAAGCGATTCATATAATTTACATTGATTAATATAAATAAAATAGGTGTAATTATTGTTTTCCATCTAAATATTTAACCTTTTACGTTTTTCTTTAATTACGAGTTATGGGTTTACTTGAATAATAATTATCATAAAAGATTTTGTTTTCTTTTACCAACTGATTGTAGAAAAAAAAAATTACATCTACAAGACCCATCTGTTAAGTTGGTAACCAGAAATAAAAGAGTAATTATATAAGATCTTAAAAAGCATTAACTAAGAAATATTTAAATATTAAAGTCTTCAAAAATTTTAAGAGCCTTTAATATTTTTTTCTGTTAAGCAAACAATAAAACGAAAAGGTAATAAATAAGGTTACACGAAGAAGATATTAAACATATATGTATATAAATCTATTAAACGTCCTAAATCTTTAAAAGTAATTAATGCTTTTAAATAGTAAAATGAACAAATGAGGAATAATTTGTAAGGTAACCAATTATTTACGATCAAACCCTAAAAGTAAAATAGAATTGTGTGTTTATTTAAACTACCTAATTACTTCTTTTTATTCTTTCTGGTAAAATCTCGAGATATTCTCAAAGTATAAAATTTTAATTAATTGTGAGATAAACATAATAGTTTACAATTTTAACGACATATAAACACTAAGAGAAAATATTTATATTCATTATTAGTTATGTAAATGAAATGTGGGATTAAATTTGAGAAGATAAAAATGAAAAAAAAAATGCATTTAATAACATAATAACTGGTTTTGACAATTAATGACTTTTACTTGGCTGAACCATTCTTCACATTCTAGATGTTTTTAATGGTAGGTTTTGAATTTCGTGAATTTTGAGAAAATTGGCAAAAGGGTAAGAAATTCTCCTATTTATCACAATTTTTGACCAGTTTTAGACGTGAAAAATAATCAACGTCCATTATACGCTGTTTGGTTTAGATTTTACGTTGCTAGAAGAAACACCGTTTCAAATACCCATGACATGGAAGAAATTTAGAACAATAAATCTTAGGTCTACTTTAACAAATTATGGTATTTTTCTTTTGAATTTGAATCTTTTGAATTTGAATTTTTTGTTGAATTTTTTTGTGTTTTTTTTTTAATTTGAATTTTTATTAAATTTTTTTGTATTTTTCTTTAAATTTGGATTCTTAGTTAGATTTTTTTTATCGTTCAGATACTATATCTTAATTTTATATTTTAAAATATATTAAAAAGATATTTAAAATAAAAATATCATGTTTACACGTAATAAAGTGGTTATATATTCAAATAAAAATAAAAAATATGTTTGAAACTCAATAAAAGAATTTTCTTTTTTAATAAAAGTACCACAAATTATAAAATACTTAAAATTTAATTAAACTTGTGGTTAGTTTGTTTGAGGAGTTGTTGCATCATAGGTTGCATGTCCTTGGTAGTCGGCAACTTCTTAAAAGGACAATAATAAAAGTTAGGTTAAATTGAATGCATGTATATAGCGACACTTCCACTTTCGAAAAACATGGGCAACTATGATAAAATTCCAACCACTATATATAAATATCTGTGTACAAATCTTTCAACACTATAATCTAAACATAATTTGAAATATTTTTCTAATTAAAAAATAAAATTAATCATTTCTAGGAAGAATTATTGGGTCATTCTTTGATGTGATTTAAGAATATTGATTTTATATAAATAATTCAAAATATATAAATATTATTGTTTTTTTCATTCAAAATTATTGTGATAAAGTTGAAAGAGAGATCGTAAAGAGACTGTGAATTCAATCTGCACTAATGTTTAAAATATATAAAATTGATTTGATAAATTTAGAAATAAAGATGAGAGAGTTTGTGAGTTTAATTTCTCTATATATATATATATATATATATATATATATATATATATTAACTACTGACTTTTTGATATTTTGGATAAAAAAAAAACGAAAACTATTGACTTCTAAGTTCTTTTAATTATGTTATTCTATAAAAATCTAAACTTGTTTTTAAAATGGTCAATATTTTTAACTGCTACACCTTTTGCTTTTGGTTTTTTTCTTACTTTCTAGCCAACTTTTCCAACTGCTTTTTGTTTTACATTTGTGTTTTTCACACACAATGGCATGGAAAGTTCATCTTCCAACTGCACCATCATATCAATGACCAACTTCACTCCTCACCATTCTTACAAAAAGTTAAATATATTTTGGTTCCTACGTTTAAATAAATTTAGAATTAGTCTTTTTTCAAAATTTTTATCAATATAGTCTTTTATCTTTAAAAATATGTAAATTTAGTCAAATTTAGTCCTTTTAACCAAATTGTGTTAAATTTATATGACATTTAAAGTGCCTTTTATGATAGTATTTGAATTGTTTACATCTTTTAACACATTTTCGCTTCAATGTTAACTCAAATATTATCATAAAACGTGTTTAAAATGTCAAATAAACTTAACAAAATTAGGTAAGAAGAACTAAATCTACACATTTTGAAAGATAAATGACTAAATTGGTATAAAATTTTAAAGAAAAATTAATTTCAAAATTCACTTAAACTTGAAAGACAAAAATATATTTAACCAAAAAAAGAAGAATGCATTTCTCACCCTTAATAGATGTTTGAGGTAGGAATACAAATTTTTTTCTTAAAATTGGATTTTCTTTTCTATTACTAAATCAATCATATAAACCCAAATGATATGTAGATTGAAAGTAAGTTTGAATTTACATTAAAAAAAGTATGCTTCTTTTATATATCCAAATTTAAATAATTGGATTGAGATACAAATTTACATATTTAAAAGAAAATCATTTGAATATTTGGAAGTTGATTTAATACCGCTTTTAAAAAAATAGTTGGAAAGCTAAAATATCTTAATATAAGATAACAAATATTAGCGGATATCAAATTTTATTTAACCTAATAATGTGTGATATGATATAATCACTTTTTTCAAAAATATTATGATATTTAGCTTGAAACATCTCTATAAAATGCGTCTTTTATGCGTACTTTTCTTAATTCAATTTTACAATTATTAGTAATACAATGTTCAAAAGAAAATAAAAAAAAAATATACATGTATATCAATAGTGTAGTTTTTATTTCACATAATATTATGTGTTGCATTTTTTTTATTTAATGTGGAAATATGAATATATTTATTTTCATTTGTTCGTTTTTTCAACTCTTAATACAACATTTTCTTTGCTAAAAACGAAAACCTGCACCAAAGTTTTTGAATAGACCTAACTGAATTGTCTTGTTTAGGAAATATCAAAATATATATATATATATATATATATATATATATATATATATATATATATATATATTATGTTTACATTGATTTATATTTTTGTACTAAAATATAGCAATTGATATATCTTAAATTCTCAAATTTCAACATTAAACTTTTGAGTAATGCACTGTTTGCTTTGATTTAGAAATTATGTGACTCAGATCCAATACATGTACCAAACATTGTACCTAAATCTATACAAAACATATACTAAATTTAAAAATGAACTAGTTTCTTTTTTAAACTGTCAATTAATAGTATATTCTATAAAATATCAAATATTTCAACAAATTTCATTCTAAAGTATTTTTTGGAAACATGTATTAATTTTAATTTATTTTGAATTCAGAACTAATTTTTAAATTGTTGTTAAACCAATTTATAAACATTCAAACTATTTTGCTTTAAAAAGTATAGAGTTAGTTTTAAGATGTAATCCAATTATCCACATTTTCGATCTATAAAATTTAAATTATATTTTTACAAGAAGAAAATACAAATTTAAATTTAATTTTAACCCACTTATTTAGCTTGAGTTGAAATTTTGAATTGGATTTTTAAAAATACAATCTATCCACTCATAAACGTGCAATCAAATTTAGAAGATGAAACAAAAATTGTGCCCAGTTCTAAAAGTATGTACCAAATATAAAAAGAAAAAAAAAACTAACTTATCTTTAAAAATTACGAATTTATTAAAAACTAAATTAGAGTATGACAGTATTTTATACCCTAAAGACATCCTCTTTCATGAAGTTGCTTTACTTTGCAATCCTTTCAAGTTCAAATATATATAATTTACAACTTGCAATGAGAATATCACAACACTTGCAATGAATCTCTTTCATCTTGAGCCTGTTCTAATAGTTTATCATTTGGAACTGTCATCAGTTTCAACTTTTCAACTCAAACTTGTAGCTTTCAAACCAGTAACAACTATTCAGCCTCGTATTCTTCTATTTCAAAGAGTTCCTCCACCTCTTAAGAAAATTAAACCGTAAACAGAAAAAATTGACACAAACCTTCAGGCGTCACTTGAAAGAAAAATTGAATACTTTACTGAAAGCTCCATAGCATCTACGAAAAATGGCAATCCAATAACGAAAATCAACACACAAGTCTATACCCTCATTGATATAGGCTCAGACTACCAAAAACTTAATCAGAAATTAAGATAAAAAGTATCAAAATTTTCCAAGTATGCAGGGTAGAATACAAATTAAAATTGAAAATTATCTTGAGCAGCCAAATACCGTAATGAAAAAACTAAAATTTGTATCAGAGAAACGCGAATTTGGTCCATGCAATCATAATCATACCCTTTTGATGAAAATATAGGAAACTTCTTGTTTGCAGGTGTTATCTGATGCAAGCCTCACATGTTGTAGCATAATCTGCTACTGAAATTTCCACAGTGAATTGTCTGAAAAAGAAAATTTCTTTTGTTCCTTCCAGGTCTTGAAAACTAAAAACCCATCACAATTTCCACTTGTCCAGAATGAGTCTTGAAAATTAAGAGATGAGCAAAAACATGCAAGGTTTTAAACGGAAAACGAAGATTTATGTATCCGAACAAAAACAGAGTTTATAAAAAAAAAAACTTACAACGATAACAAGAAAACGTGGAAGCTCAGTGTCGTGCTATCGCTTCCTCTCAGCTAAGGGGATTTGGCAGCCTCGATGATGAAGTTTTGATTCAGTCTAAAATAATCTACAGAGATGTAGAACAGGATCAAGGTTCCATAGTATTGAAAGTTAGGAATGAGTTGTAAAGGCAAAAGAAAAATGAAGTGTTTCGATTGGTACAAAATCTGAATTGGAAAAATAGATATCCAATCTAAAAAAATTATGAAATATAGAATCCCTATTATTTTAGTTTTTTAGTCTCAATGTCCTAAGAACTATGTACCGTGAGGACTCTCTTCAACGATGTCTTGATTAAACTAATGGAAATGTGACTGATACCAGAAGTCGACTAAAATGCAAGTTTTAAATGGGGTCGCAAGCCACTGTCAACTGGTTGCATGAGCAAACTTATATCCCCAACTCCACAACATGTTTTGGTATTCAAGTCCCACTACTCTCTAGAAAGGGGTAGACATTAGGTGTTTTTAAACATTGAATATTTTAGTTTTAAATCTCTCAACGTTTATGGCTACAACAATATAGAAAAGTTCATTGAACATTTTTAAGTGTGACTAGCAGCTTCACATTTTTAAGTCAGAAAACTGCAAAATCATAAAAAACTCATCAAAAGAACGTAAAATCTACATAAATCTCATGATTTTTAATCAGTCTGAGATGATATACATTACTAAATAAGCGAGTGAACCTAACATTTATCAATGCCAACTCCAGAAGTATAATTGCTCAGAAATCTGATTCCACAAAAATCTAAACCTGATTACTTTCCAAGGTAGAGAGGACCAGCCGGTGTATCTCCACACACGCATCAGTCGCCAAACCCTTCAACTGTTAAAAATTGACATCCTATCAGCCAAATAGTCTCTGGATTTCACCAAAATTTAAAGGAAATAAGATGTGCAAGGCTGTCTCAAAAAGAAATAATATTTAACAGAACAGACCAAACAAATAATTATAAATCAGAACATACAAAATTTTTCTCAAGATGAATATCTCAATATCTTATCCGGTCAGATTTTCAACTGATGCAATATGAATAACTAAATGGATTTCATCAGTTTTCTTGGAGACTGAAACCCAATTGAATGTATTAAACTCATAAGCTACTTCTCTCTACATATATTGTTCTAAAATAACGCGAGTAAATTTTAATGTCAGGTGTGTTGGCGGATCCAGGTGGATTCGAACCACCAACCTCCCCCATATGCAACAGCAATTGGGCGCTCGTTCCAATTCGAGCTAGTGGATCCATTGTATCGTTCACAAGGTTGCATACCAAGTTTATAAGCCAAAAAATTGTAAAATACTTCATGAAATTAAGTATTTAGTTGTCAAAACACAAATAAAGAAAAAAGATTTTCGAAATGAATAAAAACAAGCAATTAGGAGAAATTAAGGAGCAGGATGAGAAGTTAAAATCAGTAGTTAACTACTCAAAATAAGTAACAAACTACTTCCATAAAACGGTTGTTCTAAAAGTAATTATACACTTGTCGAGCACACAAACATTAAAACCCAAATTATGAGGACCAATGAACACACCTATGAACAATTTCAATATTGGTCAAAATTAATAATACAGTAAATTACTAAAATACCGTATTTAAAATGCAGCAACTACCATCTTTGGCAATTATGTATGTATAGAAGACTACGAAACATTAAAGTGTATGCTATAAGAATATTCAATTTCAGATTATAGAAAATACAAACAGCATTGTGCATATGGTCCTCCCTGAGTATTAATTAGTATTTATCGAAACTATATTCGATCCAATAACTTACAAACCAGGATGATCATCCTGATAATCCATCACATCTTCCCACAAAATCTGATTCGCAAAATATAACGACGAAACCGAATTCTGATAACCAATATGTTGTGAAACAAGGGTAGTAAAAAACCAAAACTAACAATAAGTAGCGGGATAATGATAGATGAAATCACTAATTAGCCTGCAACGGCCAAACTGCACCAAAATATCTCTGCATGAAAACATCTACAAAAATAGCTGGAAAAAACTGTTTTAGCATGTTCATAGTTTTAAAGAATGGAGTAGAGAACAAACCAGAGACAAATATTTTTCCCAAGACTACAGAACAACGACGAATTTTTCAATAACAATGACCAAGGCTATGAGAAGTTGAGAACCACCAACTTCAGGATTTCGTCAACAACATATAGATCCCCTAAGATGTCGCCAAATATAAAAGACGTGACCGATAACGTCGACGTTACATGACCGGACATAAAACAATCGTTTGATTATAATGCACTGTGGCTTGTTGTTGATCCAGCATCATTTGATGAAGCACCAAAGTCAAATCTCTTGATAAATAGCCTCGACGTGGATCGAAATTTTCAATTGAATGAGGATTATTATCTAACCTGCAAATAGAGCACAAATCATGTTAGAACAAATGCAAATTCAATCACCAATAAGAGCATCAATTGTTAATCATAAGCCATGTGGAGATACTAATCAAATACTTAATTGTTTAATTGTGCCCAACAAATTCTACCTGAAGTTCCAAGAAAATTACAAATATGCAAGAGAATGTCATAATTTGATGTTTAATTTAAACAACTGTGTGCTAAGGAAGAACAGAAAATTCCAAACAAAAATCGACAACATGACCTAAAACTAACCATTTATACAATGCAATCCAATAAACAAAACCAAATTGTAAGTATGCATGCAAGTTACTTCGAAATTCCAAGAGAATTCAGGAAGGACAAAACTATATCCATACCCATAACATGTAATGGTCCGAGATCAACACACATTTCTTCCATGTCTGAAGGTCCTTCTCCGCTTCGCAAAAACAGACTAGCACGTACTTCCATCCTCCGCATGATCTCAAACTTCTTTTTAAATACTATCTAGACTCCAAAGGAACATGTAAGGCCAGTGGCACAGTCCTCGACAAAGGCCAATATCGATGCTGATCCAAACCAGAATACTGCAGATATAAGGAACCTTAAAGCTATACTAGGTACAGCTATTTACAGCAATCTGTAATCACTGCCTCGGGTACCATGGCAGACTTTTGACACATAAAAGTACATCAAAATCCCAATGATCCTTTAAAGAACTAAGTACAAATGTTTATCAATAATAGCTCCATAATACTATTGCAGTAAGCCATCACCCTAACCAAAGGGACTATCATAATACATGCAGGATTCTACTATATTGACTGTTACTTATAAAAACTTGTAAAAGATAAGTTAAAAAATTTTGTGTGTGTGTATATATATATATATATAACTAAAAACAATGAAACAATAGATTAAGCACCGCATCTGATATGAATGAAGTAGTTGATGTGCATGTGCACTCAACAAAAAATATAAACATTCGCAAATTATTATACCGTGAATCCAAAGGCACTTTGATTCAATTGCTGAACTAGTTGTTGATATGCATGATCGCTCAACAAAGAATAATAGAAACATTTGCAGATCATTTTAATGTAAATCCAAAGCCACCTTGATTCAATTGTTGAATAATATATAAATTTGGAAAATATATTAAAAATCATGCTATGCCTCAGTTTAATAAATCACCTTTAATAAATCAAGTTAACGTTTATAAAACCACAGAACTGAAAGGTGCAAGTTATATTGTCCAAATCTCCTTCTATAAAGTTTATCAATTTCTTATTAGTCATTAATTTATTACAAACCCCCTTCAAATCAATTCCATTGATGTAAATTACAAATCACAATATGGCAGAGTATATATGTTTAAACAAATAATTTATTTGCGAAATTGTAGAACATACTGTCAAGAAATAGTTGAAATATGCATAAATTGTAGCCATGCCTTAAATTTTAATTACGATTAAATGAAACAACCCTATTAATTGGATATTGTAAAATTGAAGGGTAAATTATAAACAACGAAATTAAACTAAATTAAAGTATTATGTACCTTTGCCGAGTAGCCAATCGTTTTGTTGTTTTGTTGAGCCGTTACGCGGTAAGCGAACCAGAATATATAAAAATTCAGAGGGCGGAGAAGAGAGATTAAGGGAGAAAGGGAAAGGGGAAAACACGACACCACGGGGAGAGGGAAAAGAATCGGGGGAAAAAACTAAAATAAAACCCCCGATACCTTCCCTCCCCCAAACAAAAAAATTATAACCATTTTATTAAAGCTTTTCGGACCTGCCATACAAGCGCACCTGACATGGCAAAGGTCCATTAACAAGAGCTAACATCAGAACAATGACTTACACACACCCCTCGCAAACATACCTCCAAGTATATCAACCAGATCCGAAAACCACATGAAATACCTAAACGATCTTACCAATACAACCTGTTCCGGTATTAGTACCATCAAGAATCAGCCCAATCAAAATACCTTAAGCCAGAGCAATCAATTCTTTTACAAAAAATCTCAAACTCCGAATCCACTCGATCCTTTATTGATATACCTCTTAGTGGTTGTAGAAGATCCATGTAATCACGAATCGGATGGAAAATCCCGAGATCTCGTAGGTTGGTTCCGCGCACGATACCTGACCAGCCACGAATTCGACATAATACCGATTCAGGAGGAGCGGATTGATTGTCGATTATCCGGAAGGCACACAACCAACGTTGCACGATGAATCTCGCGATAATTAGTCAGTTGAGTCTTTTGAAAAGTGACCATCAACATCCACCACAGAATAGCCACGATCAACACCGGCATCTCCGAAACCTAACAACACAAAACCATAACCGATTAAAAATTACATAAAATTCGCACAAGTACTCCTAATCTACCGTACCTAATTAAATTAAGGGTCGAATTAAGCGATTACTTGCCTGTGTAAAACTAATCTCCTTCGCCTCCGTCGAAATTGAAGCGACAGAACCTGCACTTAACGAACCCTAAAAAGCAGAACAAGGTTTGATCGGCCATACCAGAACGAAGAATTTGACTTTAGGCGATGAAAACGAGGGTTTGATAAGTCACGCAGAAGAAGCCGAGGGCACTCACGTGGGCTGTGGAATGGGATAACGAAGCGTTGGGATCGTTTTATATAGAAGAATCTGAAGAAGATCAACGGCTGTGATTTATTTGAAACTGATTAATCCAATGGTGCAGATTAGATGAGTTCGTTGCGTTAAAAGAAATGCCGAATCGGCGGGTTCTTGGTTTGGTTGGGTAAGGTATTTGCGGTCACAAAGAAAAGAAGGTTCTCGATGACGTAGATATTCTTGACACGTTTTTTATATGTCGGTTTTGGATATTTGTAATTTGGTCGCGGATACATTGTTTATGGGCCGATTCTGTTTGTTGGGCCTTGGACGGGGTCTTTACAAAATCGGTTGTAGAACATTTTTTTTACTTTCATATAGAATAATATTCTAAGTAAATAATAATAAATATGTTTAAATTCCTTTTTAAACAATATAATTTTAGAAATGTGTAATTTTGATCCTATTAAATGTAATTTTAAAAAGTGTCAAAAGACTCCCAACTCAATAAAAAAATTATGAGATTATTGTATTTTTCATGTAACATATTTATAATTTTTTCAGATACGAAGATATCATGTATACATTAACATATAACTATTAACCATGAACTTTGTTGTTATCATTGTACTTACCGGAATTGATAATGTAGACCTTTGTATAGACAAGATAAATATCTAGCGTAGACGTAGATCGAAAATATCCACTTGCAAAAGACTCTTTAACGTTAAGTAGATAGAAAAGATCCACCTGCAAAATATTACACTCACTCAGGTCAACAAGAGAATTTAAATCTTTTAGAATAAAAGAAAATGAGCACAAGAGGATGAGTATTCCTTGGAAATACTAGATGTATTTATAGGACATTTTGAATCTTAGATCCATGTGATAAATGTGGTAAGACATGTAATGTAATATTAACTAATATCAATAAAATAACAACTTACCTTGATTAAATAATAACAATAATAATAATAATGTGACACTTTATTCTATATACCAAATATTTGATATAAAAAATATTAAGAAGTAATCAAACTATCAAAATTTGTTATAATTACCATTCATATGTGAATATCGATACATATATGTTAGAATATTAATTGGACCACATTATTTAACATTGTCTATTGATCCAGGTAAATATAATCATATATCATAAAATATCATATATTTTGTAAATACTAGTTTTCACTTATTTTCAAAATAATTAATATATTATATAGATCTCATAGATTCTTAATTTAATTTGGTGCAACTATTTACACTTAAGTTGTTTAATTTTATTAAGTACACTGTATTCCCGAATTTATTTCCTTGGATAAATTTAATTATTAGTCCTCGTACAATATGATGTCTACTTACTTTATTCTTTTTTTATATATTTTTTAAAATATTTTCTTTTAACTTTAAAGTCAGACATCCTTTAAGTTAATCTGTTTTTTTTAACACGAGATTAAAAATTTTATTAACTTCTGTTACAAGTTTGATTTATCGTGTTATCTATCATTTACATTTTCTTAATAATTGACAAACATATTGTAACGAAAATTTTCAAAATATCATCATCTTCGGCGAGTAAATATTTATCTTTATTATTTGTTTTAGTTTCAATGCAAGTGATGTAATATCTATTTAAAAAAATGTTAAATTACTCTTTTGGTCATTCTATTTGTCATGAAATTTCAGTTTGGTTATTCTTTTGGTCTTAATTTGGTCATCATTTTCTTAAAAATGACTCAATTTGGTCTTTACCGTTAACTTTGACTAGACGGTGTTAATTCAACGTCACGTGTCAATTTTTGGTTTTTTTAAATTTTTTTAAATTTTATTTTTTTATTTTTTTATTTTTTTGACACGTGTCACTTCACATTTGTGTCATGTGTCAAAGTGACTCAATTTGGTCCTTATATATTTGTTTTTAGTTTCAATTTAGTCCTAATTTTTGTAAAAATGAAGCAATATTGCCCTTCTTAGATTAAGACTCAATTTAATCTTTGTATACAATTTATGATAATATTCTTAATAAAATTGACATTTTTATTAAATATTTGTAGAAATATTTTTAAATAAGTTTTTTTTTAGTTTTATTATTAAACAAAGTTAAACCCCAAACTTAATTTCAAAAGTTAACAATTTTGTCATCATATGTAAAGGCATCAGGTGCATCATATTATAGAAACATAGTAAAAATTAAAAATCAAATAACTTGTCACACATAAATTTAAGAACTAAATTTCAAGTTCAAAACAAAATCAAAGTCTAATGTTTTGTGTAGAATTTAAAGTTAATTTAAAATATTTATAGAAATATTTAATAAAAACATTAATTTTAGTAAGAATATCACTATAAAATTTATAAAAAAGTAAATTTAGTATCAATTTAAGGAAAACAATATTGTTTCATTTCTACAAAGATTGAAACTAAATTGAAACTAAAAACAAATATAGGGACCAAATTGAGTCACTTTGACACGTGACACAAATGTGAAGTGACACGTGTCAAAAATAAAAAATATTAAAAAAAACCCAGAAATTGACACGTGACGTTGACTTTAACACCGTTTGGTCAAAGTTAACAACGAAACCAAGTTGAGTCATTTTTAAGAAAATGAAGACTAAATTGAGACAACGAAAAATTTGAGGACCAAAGTGAAATTTCATGACAAAAAGAGGGACCAAAAGACTAATTTAACAAAAAAAAATTGTGAAATATTTGATCCATTACTTATTTAGAATTTATTTATATGATTCTTTCTTATTTCATTTTCCAGATTGATCAGATTTATACGTAACTTTATTATTTACTATGAAAAAAAAAGTGAAAAGTAAGAAGAAATAAAAAAAGAAACATTATATTTGTAAGGCAATTGATGTAATAATTTTTAAATTAAAGACTCAATTCTATACTTTTTATTTGTGGTAAGGATTATTTTAGTTTTTTTTTTTTTTTTAAAACTTTTATAAATTAAAAAATAAAATAAAAAATATTTATATATAATAAAAAATAAATTAATTTTTTTTTTTTTTTAGAAACTATTTCAGATACAAAACATTTTTAGTTTATAAAATAACATATAATTTATTGTTCAAATATGTTGGATAGATTAAAACAAAGTTCCAAATAACCTTACAAAGATTCCTCGTGGTAAGATTATATTGTAACTTAAGTTAGGATGAATCAACCTTCTTGGTCATTTAATTATTGATATTACTTTCCTTGTTCAGGAAGGTCAAGAATCAAGAATTTCTCTTATAGTATGTATCTAAGTCTTAAATAAATTACCTAATTTCTTGGCATAAGGTATGCTCAATACCTACATTATGAGTCAAATTTGTGGGGCCAACATGCAATTTTATGCCTAGTAACTTACACTATTTGTTTTGAATCAGTTAGTTCAGCTGTTGAATTCCTAAATTAACGGAAAACAAAAATATATTGTTTCATTAAATCAATCTGAGGGAAGTTCAACTACTCATGATAAGTGTTATGTTGCAATGAAATCCATCAACAACTAATTGTACAATGTTTACAATATGAACAACATCTCTTTAGCCTCACAAATTTCCGATACTATGTCCATACTCAATATTCTCTCCTAAAACTGCTCATTCGTTCAATGCTTAAGCCTAGACACGAGCTTTATATATAGAGAGAAACACGTTAGCACTTAGCACTAGTTTCGGGTGCTCAACTCTGAGGTTTCCTTCCTTATTTTTTATTTTTTTTTGTGAATAAACTTCTCATCTTGACACTCTAGTTTTTCATATTTAGTTTGACTAAGTTTTCCCTCTCTTGAGAGTTTTCTCTAAAGTTTAACGGCTTTTCTAGTGATCGCATTTCAAATATTCACAATCCATTTCATCAATTCTTATATTCATATACAAGTGCTTATTTTTTACCATAAATTCACAAGTAATTAATTATAATTACCATTTTTTTGTATTTACAAACTAAAAGCATTTGATTTACTAAAAACTACAAAAAATTTATGCATTTTAAGTAGCAAATTCATATGTCAAAATAATATAAACACTTATCAATTTACATTTACATATTTATATTTACATTTATATTATTATTATTATTACAATGAGTGCTTATATTAACACTCATTGAATTATTATTCTTTATATTTAACATTATTATTCTAGCATTTCTCAATATCTAAAAAATTTTAAACATTTAAAGTTAATCAATTGCACTTTTTTCTATTTTATAACAGTGCATATGTCAATTTACTTGTATAAGTACTTGATTTTTAGATAAGCACCGCTGAAATTAATTTTCAAAAATTTATAACTACATATAAAATGGGTTCTCTTTTTTGTGTCAACATCTCATAATTTCAACTTTATCCTTCACAATTTAATTATTTATTAAATTTTTAAAAATTAATAGTTACTTTACAAAATCACAACGAACATTAATGGTTATTTTAAAATTGGGTGTCAGACTAAACAAAATCACAACGAAAATTCAAGTATAAAAAATATACATAACAAACTAAAATAATTGTTTTTAATAGAGCATAGAAAGAGTCAATCAAATACATTGAAAATGAAGTTGGTGAATAAAGATAAACTTATAAATATTTTATTGGTAATCCTAATTCACGTTATACAAAATTGATTGTACTATGTCTAATATTTTTTTCACCCGTAGAAGAGTACAAAAATCTCTTTTTTGTGTGTATATATATATATATATATATATATATATATATATATATATATTAATTATTAATTATTATTTCTAACACATTAATAAACCTAATACCTATACTAAGTTGATAATTTTCCATTAAACCATGCAACTAGCACTCATTTATAACTTCTATTTCAATGTCTTTTAAACTATAGTTTATAACAAGTCCTTTTTGTAACGTCCCATTTAATTAATAAGCGTAATTAAAAGAAACGCTACACACAAGTAGTATAACAGTGCAGTCCTGAGATCCTTAACACAACCCCTACAAAGCTAGGCACACCACGATGCCAACAGAAAACCAGATGAAAAGTCTAACACATGGAGGTAAAATAATAAAGCATAAAGCAATACATGAGCCATAGCCCTAAAGAAAGCCCATTAAGAAATTAAAGTCCAGTCTATGAGGAGTATGCAACGGCACCATCACCTCCCTGTTGCCCACGGGTGTTCCTCGCATCTGCTCACATCAACCAGTTGATGATCATCGCAAAAGAGAGTACCACACAGCAGAACACATAACAAAACAGTAAAAGTAGGGTAAGCTAGAGCACAAAAGATTTCATCCATACAATCAGATATATTTTCACAATCTCATATATACCTATCAACCAAGCATGTTATGACTTCTCAGACAATACACTACGACACGACTCGACTCGACTCATCCGGATACGTATAACCTGGTCGGATTCAGCGGATGCTCGCACTTGTGGTTCTGCTCACCCTCGAGTTGCTCACCCTCGAGCTATGTGTTACAAGTGTTACGATGAATCAATTTCCCTCACCACAAGGTTAGCCCTTAATGAATTTCAGACCTCCTGCTACTCTCACCACATGAGTCAGTTTGCTCCAGATGAGACTAACTAACTTCTTAGAGTGTCAGGATGCAACCTTACCTTAAATCCTTACCAAGTTATACAGATGGGGCACCACCATAGACACCCACTAACAGGGGCCATGGAATTACATCCCGACCACTGAAGCACGACCCTGAAAACCCCACCTAGGGATCCCAAGGAATTACGCACTGACCATAGACCATATCATCATCAAAACAAGTAATTATTCAACACGCATATGTAAATATCCCATGCCAACCTTGGCAATTCGATCCTCCGTTGTATCCCATGTCAATCTCTTTCGTTCACAAATCTCAAACCATGAAAGTAGGAGTGTGTTTTATACCGACACCATGTCATATTCATTAACCAACCTTCACTCTTGTCTCATGCCAAGTCCATACCAACACATCATTTTAATTCCATAAATCATCCCATATCAAAAGCATACTCATATCATGTTAAAAGCCATGAATCACAATTCATCATCCATCTTATTCATGCAAAGCCACTCAATTCATACTTGGAAAGGCATAAACAATTCATACAAGCATTCAACATCTAAGAGCAAAGAAATCCATCAACATGCATACTCCTCGCTCAGCCCTTCACTCAGGCAGAAGAGCCTCGCTCAGGTGAGAGGTCTCTCTCGCTCAGACGAGCACCCTCCGCCTAGGCGAGGGCTCGAGTCAGGAACAGTGGCACTGGCGTGCCCGCTCGCTTAGGCGAGACCATCTCGCTCAAAATTGGCGCTCGTCGCCTTGGTGACCATTCGCTCAAGCAGCCTGGGCGAGTTTTTGCCAATCTCGCCTAGGCGATATGTACTCGCTTGGGCGAGACAACCAGAACCCGTCACTGTTTGCGCAGGCAGATACATCCAAACAAACCAAAACATGTTTTTTAACAGTTCCCACACAGTTTATAATGGCAACCCAACATTCAACTCACGAAACAAGACAAAGCATACAAGAACACGAAATAAAACAGTAAGTTCTAACTTCCCCGTACCTAGAAAACGTTAGCTAAGGCTTTGATACTCGAACAGTGAAGGACAATAGCTTAAGAAACAGCTTTGCGAACTGAAAAATAGTGGGACAAGTTCAAAACGAGCTCATTAGAAAGCTTTAACTGAGAATATAAGGAAGAGACGAAATGAACATAGAGCTTAAGTAGGGAGAGACTTACGCGGAATGGAAGAATGAGACTGAGCTTGCTAGGCTTTGACGATTCCAGACCCTAACAGAGGATGACGGCAGTTGCTCTAAGGGATGTGAGGAATCTGTTTTTACGAAAAGTAAACACAAGTTAAGGTTTAGGTACCTTAGGTCAGAAATTGGATTGGACCAACCCCTTTAGGCCCAAAAAATTGGACAACCTTTAAAATAAGATGAACATAAACAATTGTGCCTTACACTTTTTAATTATGGAATTTATAATCCTATATTAAACCACTGTGCTCTCTTTATCTCCTTCACAAAATCATCCACCACAAAAATTATTTCATAAATTGATTAACATTAACTATTAACCTTTATGTTCTTATTATTTTAAAATGAATATCTTACTCACATCCTCTAAATTTCATTATATTACTTTTTCATTAATACAAGAAAACTGTCTTTTATATATTTTTTATTTTAAAAAATTTGCCATAGAAAAATTTGACTAAAGAAACTTCAACAATAAAAAATAAAAAAACTACACCAATAAGACAAATGATATTGTATAATTTTACTCTCACGTAGGACAATTCTTACCCTACAAGCAGAATTAATTAAATCTACACTTAATTCTCTATTATAATATCAATATCTATTGCATCAATATTTGTTGGAATTATTGTGTTCGAGTTCTTATTTAGAAAACGTGTACAAACACGGAAAAATAATTGAAAGATATATGAATCATGTGTATTTTATTAATGTTTTTTTTTTCTTCTTGAAAGAGCTTTCTTAGTTTCAAATATAGAAATTGTAAGCAAAGTCTTAAAAAAAGAGTTATGAAAGGTAATTTTATAAAAACTCAAGTGGTATGCATGTGGTTGGTTACATGTGAAAATTTTGAATATACTATCAATTAGTATAAAGTCAACATGTTTTGATTTTGATATTTCATTTTTTTTTATATCTAAACGATATAAAATTAAAGTATTGCTTTTAATTTATATAGAATGAATAAAATTTTAATAAAATTATTTTCAATTAGATAAATAATATTTATTTTCGAGATTGATAGTTACACCACTAAAAATTCTCATATTACATGAATTTTTTTTTACAAATTTGTTAAAAAAATTTGCAAGAAAAGATTTTTTCCTACTATTTTTTCTAAGAATTTTAATTGGCAGGTAATTCCTTCGTGGATAATTATTTTCTATAAAATTATAAAATTCGCAAGTATTTCCTACAACATTTGTTGTCAAAAGTGTTTTATACAAAATATTTTGGAAAAGAATGTGCAGCAATTTTCTACAATTTTTTTATAACAAAATTTATAAATATTTTCTACAAAAAAAAAATTAAAATAAAATTAACAGAAAATATGAGTTTTTTTAGTAGTGTTATTTACTGATAAAAATAAAAGAATTGTGAATTTTACGTATACTAAAACATTACAACCTAAAAAAATTCATAATTAAATAACTTAAATAGTATTTAACTATAATAGCTGTAAAATAGAAAAGTTAAAGATGTAGATGAAAAAATGAGGAACATGTTTCCTATAAAAATGTTTTGTTTGTTTATGTTTGAATGGTAACTTATGAATTAAGAAATGAGAGTCGTTAGTGTAGTAGAAAAGTGGCAATTATTAAGAGGAAGTGGAGGTGGTGGTCCATCTCTTAGTTCATCAACACCTTGGGAAAAACTCCAATGCCCTTTAATTTCATTTTGTGGCTAACTTTAACGTGGAGCCAAGCCTAAAGAGGAAACAACCACTCAACACGTCTTTAATACTTTTTTTTCTTTTTAGCACTATTTTGACCTAAATGTTGCACTCGACATGTTTGATATAAAATGACCCTCGAAAGCATTAACTTCTTCATTGAGAAAAATATTATTCATCTTATCTTCAATTTAATCAGATAAATTAGATTTAAAGTTCATTTGTCAAATGATTTAAGAGTTATCTAAAATATATTTTAACGAAATTTGTTATTTGTTAGATTTATGTGTCATTTCTATTGTGCTACTATCGAAATATTTATAAATATTTATTTTAGACCTGTGATGTAAATGTCTCAATGTAACATTAGACAATTTTACATGATATAAATGAGTCTAAACTCCAGCTTATAAGTGAATTTTATAATTTTCGATTAAACTTAAAAACTATTACTTAAAAACTACATTGATATATAAATATTTGATTAAATATAATAGTATGTAAACTTGAACGTAAAATTAAAATTCATCTTTGTCTTAAATTTTGATATATTTTTGTCTTTAAATTTCAAAAATTAATGGATATTTTATTTTTAATCCAATAAATATTAAACGATATTTCAAACTAACATTTGAGTTAAAGTGGATCACACCGTGTAAGCAATTCAAACGTTAGTCTAAAATGTCGTATTTGACATGTCAACAAAATTTAAATCAGTTGAATTAGGAGAAATATATTTATTTATTTTTTAAGTTTGAACACGAAAATGTATCAAAATTTAGAAAAAAAATAAATTTAAATTTTGTATTACAATTTTAAGACGAAAAACATGTCTAATCCATTAATATAATTTGTAAAAAAAAGTTTTGCCAAAAAAAAAAAAAAAGCTGTTAAAAAATTTGAATGTGGCACGTTGGTTTGAATTGGAAATCTGTGTGGATAGCATTGCAAAATTGACTCCTCTTAAAAGGAAGAGGTGCTTCTGTATCCAATTAAATTAAATTTGATCAATGGAAGAAAAAGATACTTTATCTCATTTTGTATTTGTTAACATTGTTCTGGATTGGATTATGCTAACCTTCTCGGAGTTTCCTTGGTCTTTGGTTGTGCCTGGAAGCAAAACAACATTCGAGTTGCCACGAGGCCCCAACAGATTCAACGTGCTGCTTTTCAGGACAGTGATGATCTCAAGTAAAATCCTTTACTTTCTTCTTCGTCCACCGCTGAGAATGTTCTTTGATTAGTACGTAAGAAAAAGCCGTTTCGTAATTTCAACCTGTTCAAATTATATGTTCTTCAAATGTTCAAAATCAAAAGTTAAGCAAATAAATGAAAAAAGGGTAGGTAAGAAGAAGAAGAACTCAGACAGACATTATAGGTTACCGTTACTTTTGAATACATTAAGAAACACTTCCTTTTGAATTTGACGGTTTTACCCTTCATGAATAATTGGCCCTTCCCTTTTCCCTCCCTTTATATACTTCTCCCTTCACAACACATCTTCATTCACACAGAGCAAAGTTGACAAAAGAAAACACAGTTCTCAAATGGCAAATTCGCTCGCTATTCTTCTTCAGTTTCTTCCTTTCTTTCTTGTATTTAACCATGCAAGTGAGTTTCTCGTTTTAATGTAATATAATTGTGACACTGTTTCCATTTTTAGTTTTTGAATGAGTTTGAACAAAGAAGGAAGTGAGTGAAGTTACTGATGTTGTTAATCTGTGCAGGTTCGGAGTCGTTCATCGGCGTGAACTATGGGCAAGTCGCCGACAACCTGCCGCCGCCTTCGGCGACGGCGAAGCTGCTCCAATCGACGGCGATAGGGAAAGTGCGGTTGTACGGAACCGACCCGGCGATAATAAAAGCGCTGGCGAACACGGGAATAGGAATCGTGATCGGCGCGGCGAACGGCGACATACCGGGCCTGGCGTCGGACCCGAACTTCGCGAAAACGTGGGTGAACACCAACGTGGTGCCGTACTATCCCGCGAGCAACATCATCCTCGTGACTGTTGGCAACGAAGTGATAACCTCGAACGACGCGGGCCTCGTGAACCAGATGCTGCCGGCGATCCAGAACGTGCAGGGCGCGCTGGAGGCGGCCTCTCTCGGCGGCAAGATCAAGGTGTCGACGGTGCACTCGATGGCGGTTCTGAGGGACTCGGAGCCTCCCTCCGCCGGAAGGTTCCACCCTGAGTACGACACCGTTTTGCAGGGGCTGTTGTCGTTTAACAATGCCACGGGCTCGCCCTTCGCCATCAACCCTTATCCCTACTTCGCCTACAGAAGCGACCCTGGCAGAGCCGATAACCTTGCTTTCTGCCTCTTTCAGCCTAACGCCGGCCGAATTGACTCTAACACCAACATCAAGTACATGAACATGTTCGATGCTCAGGTATCCACAACAATGCTTACAAGCTGTTTGAAATTATTTTATCATCAGCAATCACAACCAATTTTGATAGTTTCAGTGTTGACTTGTTACTGGTATGGTGTCTTGAAAGTGTTGGTGGTGATGATGATTTTATGTGTGCAGGTGGATGCGGTTCGATCAGCGTTGGATTCTCTGGGGTTTAAGAATGTTGAGATTGTGGTTGCAGAGACAGGATGGCCCTACAAGGGAGACAGCAATGAAGCTGGTCCAAGTCTTGAGAATGCTAAGGCTTATAATGGTAATCTCATTGCACACCTTCGATCTATGGTTGGGACTCCATTGATGCCGGGAAAATCAGTGGACACGTACCTGTTTGCTCTGTATGATGAAGACTTGAAGCCCGGTGCTGCTTCTGAGAGAGCCTTTGGACTCTTCAACCCTGATCAAACCATGATCTATGATGCAGGCCTCACCAAACAGCAAGAAACCAGTAGCCCCGTGCCAGTAGTTGCTCCGGTAAGAAAGAATTCTATTATGAGTAATACTGTCAATAATTAGAAACTGTTGCTGATGACTGATGAGAAATTATATAATTTTAGTCTTTGTTAATCTTCATACTACATGTTCATAGTTCTCATCCTGAAGCTGTTCTAGACTTGCAGTCTATAGCAGTATTTAACAATGTATTTCTTAATTTGATTGAAGACTCCGGATGTGTCAAAACCTCCAGTGATACCAGCGCCAACAGACCCGGGTCAGACACAAAAATCTCCGGTGATTCCAGCGCCAGTAGGCCCGGGTCCAACACCAAATAGTGCAGAATTCTTGAGTGGACATGAAGCCACCATTTTGCAGTCTTTAATAATGTTCACAGTTCTCATCTTAATGTTGTTCTAGCTTGTGGTATTTAATATAATATGTTTCTTAATTTCATTGAAGACCACTCCGGATGTGTCAAAATCTCCCATGACTCCAAAGCCAACAACAGTTCCAAGTCCAACCAAAACAAATAGTAGTGCAACCTGGTGTGTGCCGAAAGCAGGAGTGTCAGAGGAACAGTTGCAAGCAAATTTGGACTATGCTTGTGGGCAGGGGATTGATTGTGCTGCAATTCAACAAGGAGGTGCTTGTTTTGAACCTAACACTTTACTAAACCATGCTGCATATGCCATGAATCTATTGTATCAAACTGCTGGACGGAATCCATTGAGTTGTGATTTCTCGCAAACAGCCATGTTATCAACAAATAATCCAAGTAAGTTTCCATTTCATCCATGTGTTCTTCCATCATAAAATGACATGCTCTGTTTACAATCTTTGCACTTTGTTTTTTGATTTTGTAGGTTACAAGAGTTGTCTTTATGCCGGTGGAAATGCCTAACCAAAATAACAAGAAAGTAGATAAAGGAGGGCACTTTTTGTTGTTTAAATTATTCTGTCTTAATTGCCAAGAATTCTCCCTGGTTGGTTCTTTGAGTGCTGTGTAGTAATAATAGGAGAGTGTGCATGTATGAGGAGGATCCTCCTCTATTTATAGTGTCACATTTTTTAATGTCATTATCGGAAGCAAATTGATGCTTTGTTAATGTGGGAACTGTGAAGTGTGGATTATATGTTTGTTTTCATTTGAAACATCGGGGTCCATTGTGTATATACTGACTTAGTAATATGTTTGTTTCCCTCACTTAATTTTTGGCATGTTTATTTCGTATAATTATTTGTGCTATAAATTTATTCTTACTTCTGAAAAATGCAATCGAGTTTAATGTTTACTTGCTATTTAAATCACCTTAATTTCTAAAAAAGTGAAGGTGTATTGTTTGATCAAATGCTTAAAATGTTAGCGTTACCAAAATTGTAGTTTAATAATTACGGTCAAATAGTTATTCGATTACTTGAAAAATAAAAATTCTAATTTATCTATAACAATATATAACAATATATAAAGGGGATTCTTCTTTTTGTGTCCACTTTTTATTTTTTAATTTTACCCTTAATTACTATTTTAAAAATTAATTATTTTATAATTATTTTTTTTGTAACCATTTTCTTTTAAATCTTTTTTATTTAGACCGTTATTCTAAAAAATATTTAAACAGTTATTTTATTTAACAACTATTTTAAAATTTATTATATATATTTTAAAAATAAATATTATTGATCTTATACAAATTAAAAAATTAAAAGCGCCTGTGTGTTTGGTAGTAATATATAAAATGATACGGATTAAAAATAATTATTAAACATTAAATTTTTTGCTAGTAATATATAAAAGGATACGGATAAAAATAATTATTAAACATTAAATTTTATACAAGTTCATGTGACATTAAATGAATTTTGACATTAATTATTAATGAGATTTTAATTTATTTAGATAACCAAAATATCCGCAAACATTATATAATTCGGATACAAATATTATATAATTAGGATTGATTATATAATTTGCTTTTCTCGGTGATAAAGTAAAAACAAAAGTAATATGAAAAATAGAAAAAAATTGACATGCTATTTTAAAGAAACAAAAGAAAAATAATTTGAAGGTGATAACGGAGAAAGAGAAAAAAATTCTATAGAAAAAATAATTTTGTTATGACAGAAGAATTTGAAAAATGTTAGAAATTTTAAAGAGATTAGCATGAACACAGTTGTTATCGCGTCTATGTATACGTATTTTTTAAATATAAATGATATTATAATAGTAGATGATAACATTGTAATGTTATTAAGTTAATATATAAAATAAATTTATATTTATTAAAAATAAAATGGAATGAATAGAGAGAATAATTGTTGATGAATAAAAAAAAAGATAAAAGATAAACAGTTTCATAGAAAATAGGTAAAAGAAACCGTTAATTTTAAAAAAATTAATAAATAATTATATTATAAAGGGTATAAGTGATATTATGAAATGTGGATAAAAAAAAATTCTATATATATTATTATAGATATTTATTTTCAAGTCTTCACATTTAAAATTTTCACTAAAAAATAATAAAGATATATTTTTGTTTGCTTCTTGGTATTGAAGTTAGAAATTCTAAAGATAAATTTTTTGTTTTATATATAAAAAACCATAGTAAGAATAAAAAGACAAAAAAATAACTTTATCTTTAGATAATTTATTATATAAATTTATATTATCTATAATCTATAATAATATATAAAAAGATATCCTCTTTTATTCATTTTTAATTTTTCTTTGATTATTATTTTAAAAATTAATTATTTTATAAATATTTTACTTTGAATCATTATTTTAATTTTTTTTTTTACATATTTTATTTTTCTAATTTTATATTTAACAATTATTTAAAAAATTAATTATTTACTTTTTTATTGATCTTAATTCTAATTTTTATAAAAAATAAAAATGCAAAACGTTGTATTTTTTGCTAGTTTTAATTAATGAAATTAATTATTCCAAATTTTAATAATAAATATGATGAATAATAATCATTAATTATCCTTTAAATGATGTTATTAGTCACTGATTTTTATTTTCCTTTATAAAACTAAAGAAGGATTGAATTTTTTTCTAGTTGATCGCAAATTTAATTTAATAAAACCTGTTTGAATTAATTTTATGTTTATTATACTGTTTAATATGTCATTAACTTTCAAAAGAGTCGATGAGAATTTTAAATTTATTAAAAAAAACATAAAATAAAAGATTTTCTTAAAGAAGTTAAATACGTTCTCAATTCTTTACGTAACTAACAAAATTTAAATAAAATTAATACAATTATTTGTTACATTAAAATTATTTACTAAAACCGAAATATATTATTTTATTTAACCACTATTTATCTATTTGATTTTAAGAAATTTTAATTATGTTTGCACTTATATTTTATTATTTAATTTTATTTAAATTATAATTTAAAATTTATTTTTTATCTGGATTTATAATTTAAAGCATTATTTTAAAAAATAAAATTGAAATAAAAAATCCATCGATGTAAATATTCACACAATATAAAGAAAATCTATTGATTCATTGATTCCTCAAAGTATGGACTGAACTCAAATAATGCCAATTTATTCGGTAACTACTATATGACACTTTTAGATACGTGACTATAATACAATAAATAAAAGAAATATGGATCATAACAAAAATAAAATAAAATTGTTTCAGAAACTTGGAAACTTGAAGGTACACATAGTTAAAGTTAAAGTATAGTAGTTTTTTTTGTTCTTGAGTAGAAAACATGATTGTAGTATGAATTAACACACAATAGTCGATTCCTTCGGTAAACACATAAAAGTTATATATAACTATATAACTATAATGTGAATACTTCCATATACTAATTATTACAAATTCTTAAGTTACATCATATAATATATAATATGTTATAGGTTTAATTAATCAGATAATACTCACTTTATTTAGATGTGTTAGATTGGTATTCACTTTTAAAAATAGTGTAAATTAAGTCCCAACTTTTGAAAATATATCTCAATTAAGTTCTTTTCAGCAAAAAAATATTAACACCATTAATGGTATTGATATTTAAAATGACTTACAAAATTTAAGTATTGATATTTATATCAAAATTTAGTAATAAAAGTCATGAATTAAGTTAGCTATTTTAGTATTTTTTGTCAGAAAGAGAGCTCATTAAGACACTTTTTCAAAAGTTAGAACTAGATTAATACATCTTTAAAAGTAGTATCAAACTGACACATGAAAAATGAATATCATCCGACTAATTAAACGTATAATATATTTGGTACAAATATAATATAATATATAATAAAAAACTAAAAATTGAAATTTGATAAAATAATGATGTCACAAGATTAAGTAATAAAATGTGAAAGACGCAACACACCAAAATTGATATGACGAATTCAACGCAAGAGTGAATGAAATTTGTTGGTTGAGTTTAACATTCTGTTTCTGAAAGAGAGAAAGAAAAAAAGGAAAAAGAAAGGGTGACAGGGAAAAGAGAAAGATGGCATCAAGAGATCTTGAGCTCTTGATTCCTGTCTCCAGTTTATCAGAAAATGCATCCAAATCATCAACCACTTCTCCCACCGTTACCCACAATCACACTGGCCAAGAGGTTCCTTTCTATTTTTCTCCAAATCATTTTCTTCTTCTTTTTTTTAGCAATGTTCATCCTTTTCTTAATTCATAAAACCAATTTTGTTGTAGGCACTTTTGAAAGTGATTCGCAGTTGGGCCTCCAAGAAGTTCGTGTCTGGATGGTATGAGTGTTTTTGTTCATTTTGGTAGTCACATGATTTACTGTGTGTTTTCGTTATGCGGTTAAATCGATGTAGAATTTATTTTCTAACACGTAATCGATATGTGTTTGATTTGCGTTAAATTGATGAAGAATTAATTTTCTAACACATAATTTATATGTGTTTGATTTGCGTTAAATTGATGTAGAGTTGATTTTCTAACACAAAATCAGTATGTGTTTGGTTTCCAAAATCAATTAAAGGATAAAATATTTACGTTGAATGAGAAGTAACTAATTCTTGCTTTTACGTTTGAGAATTGATTCAGAACGCTAAACCAAACATATCCTAATTTTCTAACGCTGAACCAAACACATCTTAGTCGTTTAATACGTAATTATGGATCATAATTTGAAAATTGTATGTAGTTGTGGATTGAATTAATTTTCTAACATATTGTATATTTGGTTTCCAAAATTAATTAAAACATAAAAAATTTACGTTGAAAAATTTACGTTGGAGAATTAGTTCAAGTAGAATCAATTTTCCAACTTTGAACTAAACACACCTTACTAACTCTGAACCAAACACACCTTAGTTGTTAGTATATAATTATGGATCATAATTTAAAAATTGTATGTAGTTGTGGATCGAATTAGTCTTAAGTCATAATTTGAAACTGATCTTAGAGTTTTATTGGTACTTAGGTCATAGATGGAAAATAGTACTATATATTTAAAGGGTTATTTTATGAGAAATGGACTTTTAACAAATTAAAAGGGTTGTGAATGTCTTTGAAAAGGTGCAAAAGGTTAAGGGAGTTTCTTTAATATACTTTTGTAACATTATAAAGTTGGGATTTTTTTATTATTATTATTATTGTTTACATGAATTATTATCTGTTAAGTCTCTGAAGGAGATTGTGGTGTAATTTGCAGTGTTATCCTTCTTCCCATTGCAATAACATTTTATGTTACTTGGGGATTTATCCGATTTGTTGATGGTTTCTTCTCCCCAATTTATAATCATCTAGGAATCAACATTTTTGGTAAGATTTTTTGCCCTATTTTTGTTTTAATCATTTTGGTTATAAATTTGATGTATAAGTTTATTCACTTAGAAAGATAAATTTTTTTTGTCTCATCAAAACTTGCACAACAAATATGAAAGATATGACATGTTTTAAAGTTGTATAATTTTTAGATTTAGGATGGAATTATATCATTTGCTACAAATATTGTTCTTATTGTTTCTTTTATTTATATTTCTTACAATTTGGAAACAATAGACTTTTGCAATGTGGAATTTAGTTTCAAATTCAATTCTCATGCTTAAATATTTGTAAGATGTATTATCATCATCATGAACTTTAACAAGTTAATTTTTTTTTTCAATTTACAGGTCTTGGATTTATTACTTCCATTACTTTTATATTTTTGGTTGGAATTTTCATGTCATCATGGTTAGGAGTTTCTCTTCTCACCCTTGGTGAATGGTTCATCAAGAAAATGCCTTTAGTAAGCTACATATATGTTGCTTCTAAACAAATAAGTGTAGCAATATCACCTGGTATATTTCTCAACACATTACTTAACCTAATTTTATATCATTATTTTCATGTTTTTTAGCAAAATTTAAGCTTTGTTAATTAATTAATTCATAGATCAAAGTTCAAATGCATTCAAGGAAGTTGCTATCATAAGACACCCTCGTGTTGGTGAGTATGCAATTGGATTCATCACTTCTTCAGTAATAATAAGGAACAGAGATGATGAAGAACTATATTGTGTTTACGTTCCCACCAATCACTTGTACATGGGAGATATTTTTCTCATTAGCCCAAATGATATTCTAAGACCAAATTTATCGGTTCGAGAAGGAATAGGTACGAATGTTCTTAACCGAATAGAGTTAAATATGTCTTTTGTCCTTAAATTTTGATGTCAAATTGAAATTCATTATTATTCTAAACTTTGATATAGTTTATTTTTTAAATTTAAAAAAAGTGGATATAGTCCTCCTAATTCAACTTTCAAGCTGACGTCTTAACTGTTTACATCATTTGACACATTATCACTCAAATGTCAGATTAAAACACCATTTAACACATAAAGAAACTAGTTGGGTTAGAAGGACTATATCCATTCATTTATAAAGTTTAAGGATCAAAATATATTAAAGTTTAAAACAAAGACGAATTTCAATTTCGCATACAAGTTTAAAACTACAAACATATTTAACTCAAAGGAATAATACATGATTTTTCTTCTTCTCTTACTGTATATATTATCTTACCTTTTTATATGGCGATGCAGAAATTGTTATATCTGGTGGCATGTCAATACCTAAAATATTAACTATCGTGGATGGTCATGCCAATTTTGCACCAAGAAAGGCAACATATGCATCAAAAGTATGATGACAATAGTGTAGTTTATATTTTAAGAGTAGTTCAACTTTAGATTTCCTTGACCTTAGTAAATATATTTTTAATTTTTTTATCTATATTTAATCTTTCAATTTTGTGCTCTATGTATATGCTTAAAAAATTTAGCAAAACTTCACTCGTAGTATTTAATCGAATAGTTAACATGATGTTTAGTTTAGGCTATCATTAAAAAAAAAACACACACACACACATATATATATATATATAAAGTATTTCCTAGCCCACATAACTAATTTAAGTTAAATAAAAACATTAGAAATATAGAATATAACAATAGTTAATTATGAGTATACAAAAATTAAAGTATTTAAACAAAGAATTATGATATATTGACCCACTCGTAATACATTATTCCAATACTTTGAAGTAAAATAAAGTAATAAATAAATAAGTCATTAATCTCTTTATTAGATTGAATCTTATTCATGGAGAACGAAAATATTGGATCTATTTTGGTTAAAATTATGCATACTAGATAATAGGAAGACAAAAATTAAGAAAAAAAATATCTTGTATGGGTTTAAGAATTTTTCCCTTCAAATACATGAAGGTGCTACATGTGTATCCACACTACGACCGAGGTGACACAATCTCACTTTTATGTCATCGGAGTTTCATATATACATAGGTTTTGATCTCATCTTATAAAAATAGTAAAACAACCCACGTAAATTTTAAAAAAAAAAATAATACTTTCTATATATTTGTTGCTTTTAGTAACAAATCATATATTTTTATTAATCATATTAATAAAAATATTTATTTGCTTAAGAATCTAATCGACCAAATCTTATCCAATCAATTTAGAGATTAACTTTTAATCTAGGGCATACCTCAAATCCAAAACTTACTTATAACTTAACTTTTAGATTAAGATTATTTTTTCTTTTTTAAAGTTCCTTGTACTTTGAAATAAAAAGTAACAAATAAACAAGTCATTAATCTCTTTATTGTGTCAAATCCTAACAATAACCATGACACAATAAACCTAAAACAAAAATATAAAAAATCAAATTATGTTGAACCTCTGATGTACAAACTACAAAAAAAAAACATGATTTATTTACTTATTATGACATAGATACAAATATGTAGGAAATTAAACATTACATACCAATATTATTTGTCAATCGTAATTGGTAGATAAATTGAACATTAGGTGCATATATTACATATTTATTATAATTTGTTGGTAAATTGAATAATACATACTATTTAAGTATAATTTTACATACAAAATTCGTAAAATAATATTATTTAACTATTAATAAAATAATTCGTAGGTATGAATCCATAGGCAAGTTACAAGGGTGTGTTATCTATAGATCTTACAAATGGGTCTAATACAAATTGTTCTTACCGGGTTTGGATGTTGAGTTTGTAAGACACGTGGCAGAATCCTGATGATGCCTTCACAAGGTAGGTCGGCTAGGTAGGGGGAGATCCACCTACAAAATACTCTCTGATGCTTAAGTAAGTAAGAGCTTAGAAATTTGTTTAGTGTACAAGTAAAAGTATGAAGAATGACTATGTGTTGTACTTCTTGGTCAAACTCTTTATATGGAGCTAAGAGAATATGGTCATTGTGCTTGAGCATTTTAGAAATAATGGTGAATAACTATCTCATAAATGTGGTCACAGTGATTATATGCATTGATCAATGCCTATTATTAGTGAAAACAATCAAATGAGGAACATGTGTTGATCTAAGTTGCGTAATTGCATTGCATTGAGCATCTTAAGCTAAATGAGAAAGGGAGATTCATCTTGTACTATGATTACACTTATTGTCACTTCTTTTTAATTAAGAGTCTCAACTCACACCTTATAAGTCCAACCAATTGTGGTATTTGATTTTTTGTAAAATCCAATTGTTTTGTTTAGGCCAACAAATGTTTAGAAAGGGGATTGCGACGAATGTTTATTTTACTTATATTTCACAAGAAAGTTAGCACCTACCTCTTTCTTTTTTTTTTTGTTGCAAACTTAGACTTTACCTTTTGATACTTAAAGAAATCAACAAAAGCATTTAGATATGAACATGTGTGGAAAACTAATGTAATTTCTTATGAATTCCAACAGTTTTAAAATAAACACAGCTTAAATACTTAGGCCCCAAAATCACAATTTGAACATTGAATGACAGTTTTAAGAAAATTAAAATTTTGTTTTTACCGCCCAAGCAGCAAAGATGGTGCTTGAACCACGCGAAGGAAAACTTCACTATGAAGTAATCTAAAACATCAAGTTTTGGAGTTCAACCATGAAGGAAACCCACCATTGGAGGAAGTTTCGTGATGGAACAACAAGAACAAAGTGTAAGCTATAAGGAAACCCTCTATGGATATTCATGGATATTAAAAAATTATGCAGGTATCTGCATAGCGGATACTAAACAAATATGGGTATGGGTACGAGACAAATATTTATCCAATGGGTAGAGTACGAGAGAGCTACTACTCTACTGCTGAGTTAACATCCCTACTCCTAACCTAGGAGGTCATTAATAACTATCTTATAAATGAGGTCAGAAACAACTATAAGCATGAAATGTCTATTAGTGAAAATTGATGAGCTTTAATGAGCATTAAAAACTCTTTTGGGTTGAGCACGTACAAAGAAATTTCATTTTCACTTTCCATTTGTTTGTATTACTAGTGGGTATCCATGATTTACAAAACATTTTTAAATATTGCCTAACACAAAATCATGCTTTTATTTTCCATGTTTGATTGTTCCAAATTGAATCTCAAGTCGCAACTCAAAAGGGCAAGTCCATTTAGTTTGTGGGGTTCTATGCTCTTTCCAATTACTTAGGTATAATCTATATTTTTCATTTCATACCTTTTGTTTTGCAAAGTCAATTATCATTTAAATCTTATTTTAAATATGATACATAGTCAAAATGTTACATTAATTATGTATATTAATTATATTAGAGAAAATAATAAATAAACATTGTTTTAAATATGATACATAATCAAAATGTTACATTAATTATATTAGAGAAAATAATAAATAAATCATTAATATTTTTTTTTATTATAATGCATTCATTACTAAATATTCTCAAGGGTCAAAATGTATACCAATTATTTTTCTATAAATTCATGTTTAGCTTTGTTGAAACACCACAAGTGAGATAAACCTTTTGTACTAATTTCATAATCTTAGAGAGAATTTAGAGAAAACAATGGGGAAATTTGAGATAAAATCTATTGGGGTTATAATTACGGTCATGATTTTATTAAATTTTTCACATGCAGAATCAACTGATAGTGTTTTATGTGACATAAAATGTGGTCTCAAATGTGCGTTTGCAGCAATTAACGAAGAACTGCATGAGAGGTGCCTCCGTCATTGTAATGAACACTGTCATGCGTCAGATTCTGTTAATAGTTGTATCACTGATTGTCACTTAACGATGTCTAACGCCATCAACAACGGTATGTATTAAATGTTTTCTAGTTTCATGGTTACATAAATAATCTTTTTACGATTAAATTTAAATAACTTTTTCTTATAATTTTAGATGCTATATTCTAAGTGATATTTTATTCTTTTATATTTTAAAATTTTTTAAAAAATATCATCTCAAATTATTAAAAAAAAATTATTAAAATTTAATTATCAAAATATTATTATCCGTCGATGATTTTGACCATTGACTTTACATGTTTACCAGGTGCTCGTGATCTTATGAACAATATGATGAATACTTGCATACAGGGGTGTAAAGAAAAATTATAATTTATAACGTAAATTATTGATTCAAAAATGATTAGAGGAAACAATATTATGAGAAATTCATCTTGATCAATAAAATAATATTTGTTATTTATTTTCATGTTGCTTTTCAATTACTTCCCTTCATTTTTGTTATCATCTTTTTTATTCTTGCAACTCGGGTATTAATAAAACAGTTAGCATAACTTAATACATTCAAATTGAAACATATATTAATTAATTCTATTCATTTTTGTAATTCATTTATAACACGAGTCCTTTCAACAATATTCATACCTCACCTTTTTTTTTTGGCAATTCTCCTACCGGAGGAAAAAAAAATATAGACAACAGGAATAAAAACTATAAATTAATTATAAATTTGAAACTTCGATTCATTTATTTTTAAGTTCTTTAAAAAAACACAACACAAACTTCAACTCTAATTCTGTCTCTCAATCTAAATTTACTGAAATTTATCTGACAACTCTCTCTCAGATTCATCCTCTAAAAAAAGAATACTAGTCAAATTTAATGTTTTAACATAATTAATTTGAAGTATCGTGGTATTAGTTTAATTATTTATTTAATAATTAGTTATTAACATAAGTATCATAATAAATTTTATTTATTAATATTACATTTAAAAGAAAAATTAGAATATGTGTTTTGTTTGTATATGAATAATTAACTATTTGATTGAAATATTTAGTTTTTGATAACAATTTAATTACGTTTGTATAAAATATAAGAGTATTGTTATTAAAATATATTTATTAGGACAATTATTTATTAATTATAATAAATATTTACGCTTCTATTTTGCAATTTGAAAAGACTTTGTGATATTTAGTAGTTTTATTTTATTTTTTATCTTGTTCTTGTGATATTAAAATAACATAAAAATCTACAATGCTTATGACTATCTATAATTATATATAATAACTATATAAACAAATTTCTTTTTTTGACCATAATTATTTATATTATAATTTTTTTTAAGAATAATAATTTTTTATATATTTTTCATAAAATTATTCTAACATATGTTTATTTTATTTCATTCATTAACAGTTTTTTTTAATTTTTAATTTATTCTATTTTTAATACAAATTTATTTTGTATACCAATTTAAAGATATTACTTTGTGTAAATTTAATTATTTTATCTTCTTTTCTTCATTTAAATTTATTTTAATAAAATTAAACAGTTACTTATAAATACTAATTTTTTTAAATTGACTAAGAATAGCTAATTAAAACATACAAAGTCACATATAATCAATTAAACATTTAATTTATGTGTAGTTATTTAAAAACATCATGACGTATTAGTAATTAATTTGTGTCATCAAAATACAAAAATAAACCAATATTTAAGATCCTTATTAAGTTTTTTTATCAATTATATTTTTATATATATATATATATATATATATATATATATATATATATATATATATATGATTCAAAACTAAACCTAAATACCCCATTAACCAGGGATGATAACGGGACAGGGCGGATATGGGTTTCGCTATCCCATAACTAGAGATGGCAAATAAACCTGTCTCCGTGGGTATTGTCCGAACCCGTTCCCATTTTGACGGAGAATCCCCGCATTGACTGGGTATGGGTATGGGTATGGAGAATCCCCGACTTTTTCAATTGGGTATGGGGATGGGTATGGGGATGCACATATCCCCGTCATAATACCCATCACCGTTTAAATTATTAAAATATTCCCAAATAATATATATATATATATATATTATTTTTTATTTTTTCTAATTATTTGGTTTGTCACGAAATTCATTCGCATCTCAATTATATTTTTCATCTTATCATAATCTTTATGTAATTATGTTAAAAAGATGTATGTCAATTAAAAAAATTTATGTCTCACATTTGAATATTTCTATTATTTTTTAATATTTTTATTTATTGTATATTTTCCTTTCACGTGAGAATGTTTAATACTTTCAATTTAAGTATTTAATAGCACAAACATTTCGTTTACAAGGTAATATAAAAATAAATCCTTTACTTATTATTATTATTATTAGTTTTTGTTTCATTTGGAGAACTCTTTTATTTCACTAAAACAATTTTTGTTATTTCTCAACTACTGAGTATATATGTTTAGCGAAACGCATGTCCGTCCCGCTCCGTTGCCATCCTACCCATAACCATCCCCGTAAAAAAAAAAATCATCCTCATCCCCATACCCAAACCCAACGGGTATCAGACTTTTGTCCCATCCCCATCCCCGCCGGGTAACGGGTATAATCTCGTACCCATACCCATACCCATTTTCTTACTCTTCAATATTAATTTTAATTAATTTTTATAAAATAATAAAAAGAATTACGATAAAGGAAACATAATATTATCAAATATTCAATATTTGAAGGATGATTGGTTATTGGATATCAAATACTTTAAAATAAATTATAATTGTTTACATTTTAAATTATAATACCAAATAAAATTTCATGAAAACCAAAACAATTATTAAATTTGCAAATATTAATGAAACATAGTTGATAAAATTTAAAAATATTTTTTTTAAAATATAAAAGAAAAACAAATATTCAAATTAAAATATATTTTAAATGTTTGTTTACTTCAATCTTTTAAATTATAATAAATCTTTTTTTTATACACTAATAAAAGTTATAATACATCATTTGATAAAAATGATACAAAAAATAAATAATAATCATAATAAAACTTTAAAATAAATTATAATTATTTACATTTTAGATTATAATACCAAATAAAATTTCATGAGAACCAACACATTTATTAAATTACAAACATTAATGAAACCTAGTTGATAAAATTTAAAAATATTTTTTTAAAACTATAAAAGGAAAACAAATATTCAAATTAAAATATATTTTAAATGTTTGTTTACTTCGATCTTTTAAATTCTAATGAATCTCTTTTTATACACTAATAAAAGTTATAATACATAATTTGATCAAAATGATACAAAGAACAAATAGTAATCATAATAAAATTTTAAAATAAATTATAATTTTTTACATTTTAAATTATAAATAAAATTTCATGAGAACCAACACATTTATTAAATTTGCAAACATTAATGAAACCTAGTTGATAAAATTTTAAAATATTTTTTTAAAAATATAAAAGGAAAACAAATATTCAAATTAAAATATATTTTAAATGTTTGTTTACTTCAATCTTTTAAATTCCAATGAATATCTTTTTTATACACAAATAAAAGTTATAATATATTACTTGATCAAAATGATACAAATAATAAATAATAATCATAATAATAAAATTTTAACATATATTTTGTATCTTTTGAACTTCAATTATGTTGAATGATGATAAAAAAATATTCATGACAATTACATTAAATTTTTATATTGTAGTAAATAAAAATTATTTATACAATTATATTGAAAAAATTACAGTATGATTGATAATGAGTTAGAAAATAAAAAATAATTAGATAAAATATATCAAAATGGTATTCTACATAATGAAAATAAACAAGAAAAAAATATATTAAAAAATTAACAAATGTTTACAAACAAATTGATAGACTATTGAAAGAAATCGTACAAAATGAAAATAAATGTATAATTAAGGGTATGATAAGTTAAAAAATATCTTAGAGATCTAAGAAAACTTTTCAAATATAAACATATATACTCAGTGGTTGAGAAATAACAAAAATTGTTTTAGTGAAATAAAAGAGTTTTTCAAATGAAACAAAAACTAATAATAATAATAATAATAACAAGTAAATGATTTATTTTTATATTACCTAGTAAACGAAATGTTTGTGCTATTAAATACTTAAATTGAGAGTATTAAACATTCTCATGTGAAAGGAAAATATACAATAAAAAAAAATATTAAAAAATAATAGAAATATTCAAATGTGAGACATAAAATTTTTTAATTGACATACATCTTTTTAACATAATTACATAAAGATTATGATAAGATGAAAAATATAATTGAGATGCGAATGAGTTTCATGACAAACAAAATAATTAGAAAAAATAAAAATAATATATATATATATATATATATATATATATATTATTTGGGAATATTTTAATAATTTAAACGGGGACGGATATTATGGCGGAGATATGTGCATCCCCATACCCAATTAAAAAAGTTGGGGATTCCTCATACCCATACTCATACCCAATCAATGCAGAGATTTCTTGTCAAAACGAGAACGGATTCAGACAATATCCACGACGGATTTATTTACCATCTCTAACACATTGTACAATATTTACACTACATTCGTGCGGGTAATAATATATGTAATATCTCGTGAATATCTATCTCTCAAATAAGTTAACTTTAATCACGTCATATTTCTTTTATATAATATTTATATAGAATAATATATATCGAAAGTTTCCACTTTGGTTTATATATTTTATTATTCCAATTTTACCCTTTATCATATTTTCTTTTAAGGTTATACAAGAAAACAAGTTTAAACTATCCACAATATTTTTATATAATTATTGTTCATTTCTTTTTGTTAAATATAAAACTTTTTTCTCATCATTATATCACAGTCCACGTCAACAAAGGCGGAGATGAGTTCAAAACATATAAATATATCTATTAACCCACATATAAAAAAGTTATCAAATTTTAAAATGTCTTGTGCATAATGATAAATTGCCAACATTTATTATGAATGACCCACTGTTATGATGTATATATGAATATTTGTTTTTTAAATTTTATTATACAACGATTATATTAATATGTAATGATATGTTCTTAAAAATTTTAAACTAATTTAGTGTTTCAATTATGTAAATGCGTGAATTTAATAATTTAAATTAAATGATGTAAGCAAATTAAAATACTATAATGAAATGTATTTAAAACGTCAAATAAACTTAAAAATTTGATTGAAAGAATTAAATCCATGCATTTTTAAAAATAAAAAACTAAATTCGTTTCAAATTTTTAAGATGACTAATTCAAATTTTCAATAAAAAGATCAAAATCATATTTAATTTTTTAGTTTATTAATATTTATTGTCTTCTCCTTGGTTAACGTATGTACTTTTTAAGTTTATTCTATTCTATTACATTTTTTATCCTATATTTTTTATTTTGTTGATTGGGAATATGATTTTTCTTTTACAAAGTTTGTCATTATATATTTTTTAAAATATTTTCACAAAAATAAATTAAAAAATACGGTTTTTTACCAGGAAAAAGATGTAAGTTAAAAACTTCACGTAAAAGATTAACCAATAATGTAGAGAATATGTAATACTCAATATATATATAATATATATATATATATATATATATATATATATATATATATATATATATATATATATATATATATATATATATATCATTCGAGAATGACTATTACAAAAATTAATGTTACATCTATCAGAGATGATAAGAACTTTACATAATTATTTTTTTGGCATATTTTAATTAAGATTGAAAAAAAAAACTTTATAAAAATATGTTGACATAAAATCTCTATTAAACTTATAGTATCAAACAAATTTTTAGAAATCGAAACGAGGATAATATGCGTAATATAAACTTATTTGAATTTTAAAAAATATTTAAGTTTATATACATACATATATATGTACTAACAAATATAAAATTTTAAGAAATTAGAACGAGCAATATAAACTTATACTATTATATTTAATAAAAGTAATACAATATCAACAATATTAATTATTATCATATTGATGTTTGAAAATTAATGCCCCTTTAGTTTTATCTTTCAAATGGCCAAACAAAATTGAAACAATTAATCTAATGATCTTATTGTAAATTTAACATTAAGAAATAACGAAGCTAAAATAATAGTTATAGTTATAGATATTAGTTAATAACAGTTCATTTAATTATTCAAAATTCAATATAAAGCCAGAAAGTACAAAATCATAATAGTACAAAAATTTGAAAAAACAATTTCGTGTGATTTTACCCTACACTGCATGTGCCATTCTTCGTCTCTTCGCAAAAATATCTATAAGCATAAATTATCCCTAAAAATAAATTAAAATCTTAGAAAAACAAAAGTCCTTTTCACTCCTTATATTTTTCAGTCAAACACGATTAAGATATTCCATTCAAACTCAAATATAAATAAGGGTAATTAATCTCATATTAATTACAGCTTTATTTAACAATGAAAAATAAATAAAAATTAAATTTGAGAACCGAGTTTATCCACATGTATGAGTGTGTGTATCTAATCTTTCATGATAGAAAAAAATACATAAATTATAATTTTTATTAATTTCATAATGTCATAGTTATGTAATAGAAACATTTATAATTTTCTATCAAAATAAAAGGTAAAGTTATAATAAAATGTGTAGAAAAATAGTTGTAAAAGTTTTTTTTTCTTCTTATATATGATTATTATTATTATAAATAAACATACTTCAGTATTTCTCAGATGATGAAAACTAGAAAGTTGGAGAATAAATATAAAGATATAAAATGTAAAAAAAAGGTATTAGAAAACAGTTACAAAATTTGGTTTGTTATAGAGTAAAACAATATAAACATTTTGACTAAATAGGATAATATGTAAAAAATAAAAGTATTAATCGAAAAGAAAATAAAATAAAAAATAATATAGTTTTTTATTAATCGAAATTATAACAGTAGAAGAAGTTTATAATTTTTGAATTTTTTTTTGAAAATTATCTACCATATGAACAACGAAACGAAAGTCGTTTCGTAAAAATCGGGTCATGGGAGAAATGCGCACCAATGGTGGTGATGAGAAAAAAAAAATACGAGGGAAATTTCATTTTCAACACAACAAAAATCTTTCATAATTCAAGAGGCGCGTGAGATACACGTCCTTCAAAAACCCGCGGCGGGTCGGACACGGACGGGTCCAAGGCGCGTGGCCGTTTCCTTCTCGAGAATCACAGGGGTTGGCACTAATGTGCGCGCGTGGGTCGCAGGGTCTTATCGTGCACCCTAGCACACATTATGAAGTGTGTTGAAAGGGTTAACCTATATTCCCCCTTGGCCTCCCAGTTTGGTTTTTCTCGCAAAGGGTTTTCGTTCGCACAGTGCTCACTCGCTCTTTTCATTCGTTTCTTCCAACTCTCGCTGATCATCCATGGCTGAACAACGCGCCACCTCCGACACTCGCCACCACCTCTCCGTCGCACCGCCATTGCAGATCTCCAAAGGTTTCATTTCTCTCTCTTTCTCTCTCTCTCTTTCTTTCATTTCCAATTTCATTTTTGCTTTGGATTGGAATCCAGCGATTTATGTGTCTTAGCTTCCATTGTTTTGTCTCTTCTCCTTCGTCGCTTGCGTTCTCTTTTTCTTTTATTTTATTCACTTGTGGTTTATCACTTGCTTCTTTAAACCCTAGTTTCCCCAAACCTTTATTTCTTTTTTCATTTTTTCTTCCTTTCAGTTTTGTGAACAACCGAAATGCACTTCGTTTGCGGGTGAGAGTTTAGGGTTTTTATTTTTTCTTCGGGTAGGATGACCGAACCGCTTCAATGGTTCCGAAACGGGAATGACATTCAATAATCTTCTGTTTTTACTACCGAGGGTTTTTCTATTTTGCTATTTTGTGAACTACATTTGGATTTTTTTCGGTTTTTGAATTTTTTCAATATTATTTTTGTGTGTGCCCTTTTTTCTTGTAAACTGTGGTTTAGAAGGTTGGAGCTTTACACTGCAGCAAAGGTAGCCGGTTTTTGAAGTCTGAGTTCGTCGTTGTGAATGCTGTAATTGGCTATTGGGGTTAACAGTGATGGATATTATGTTAGTTTCGTTACGGTTGAAACAGTATTTTTTTCCTTGATTATTTCCACTTCCTGCCCTCATTTTTTTTTACCAGAATAGGTAAAGAAACACGGTTCCAGATTTATGTTGCTGCCATGTGATTCAGTTTCCTTTTGCTTGATATACTTTGCTCCTATTTAGCCCTTCGATCGCGATTATATATTTCTTTTATTTTTTTTTAAACTTCGTATTTGGTTGAGGACTGCAGACGTGTTTGTTGTATATTTTTTGTCAGTCTTCTGTACTACATGCTTTATAGTTTTGGAACTTAAAGGTTAGAATCTTCATTTTCTTTTCACTAATTGATGCTTTTATCCATTTTGTGCAGATGTCCAAGGATCTGACAATTCCATTCCACTCTCACCACAGTGGCTTCTGCCAAAGCCGGGGGAGAATAAACTTGGAACAGGATCTGTGGTGTGTGCTTAACTAGTTCTGCATATTTTTGTATCGTTGTCTGCGAATAATTTCTAGATATTGTCTCTAAATCAGACATAGGTGCAGCCTTAACTTTCCAGAAATAATTTTCAGTTGCTAATGTTTTTTTTTTTCCTTTTCCTATTCTAACTACTCAGGAGAACCACATGGTCTCAAACCCACCTTATGGCCATCGCTCGGAGACTGTCAAGACATCTGGAAATGGAGAGGATGTGCATGATGTCCATAAGAAAAAGGATGTCTTTAGGCCATCCATGTTTGACTCAGAAAGTGGACGTCGTGATCGTTGGCGTGATGAGGAGAGAGACACCAAATCCTCCATTCGGAAGGATCGTTGGAGAGATGGAGACAAAGACCTAGGTGATTCTCGCAGAGTGGAACGGTGGACAGATAATATGTCTGCAAGGAACTTTGCTGAAGCACGGCGTGGTGCAACTGATAATCACAGATGGAATGATTCAGGAAACAGAGAAACTAACTTTGATCAGCGGCGTGAAAGTAAGTGGAACACTCGCTGGGGTCCTGATGACAAGGAGCCAGAAGGCATCCGTGAAAAGTGGAGTGACTCTGGAAAAGACGGTGATATACATTTGGAAAAAGGTCTGACTAACATTTCCAGTCAGGGAAAGGATGAGAAGGAGGGAGAACACTATCGGCCATGGAGACCTAACTACTCACAAGGCCGTGCAAGGGTAGATCCTTCCCATACAACCCCAAACAAACCAGTGTCTACATTTTCCTATGGGCGTGGTCGTGGGGAGAATACACCCCCAGTTTCTAGTATTGGACATGGCCGGACTGGTTCTCTTGCTAGCTCTATGAGTAGCACATACTCTGGAGCTACATTGGAAAAGGTTCAAAGTGGACTTGAAGAACTGAACCCCTTTAGATATAACAGGACAAAATTGCTGGATGTGTACAGAGTGACTGGTATGGGTACAAATAGAAAACTAGTTGATGATTTTGTGCAGGTACCTAATCTTACTCAGGATGAACCCTTGGAGCCTCTAGCTATTCTGGCACCAAATCCTGAGGAACTGGTAATTGGTTTCTTTGGTTTGTTTTTTAATTACTGAATGCAAATGTCTTTTTTAGTGGTTTGGTGTGATGAGCTTTTTTGTTTCAACAGGCTGTCTTGAATGGAATTGACAAAGGGGAGATAATTAGCAGCAGTGCTCCTCAGGTTCCAAAAGATGGAAGGTCAACAGATTTTACTCACACAAGAAGAATGAAGCCTGGAAGTGGACCTTTCCAAGGTAAGCTCTGCATGTACATTTATGTACTTCTAGATAGGTTTAGATGCAGGTAACTTTGGAACTGTAGTTTTTCTTACCCTTGTAGAGGGAGTTGTAGAGTGAGGATTTGACCCTAAACAGAGTATGGTTTTTACCCATATTTCCATGACGCAAAAGATTCACTGGTCTAATAAGTCGATTTGCATGGCCTCAAACGAACTTAACTACTAATTCCCCCTCCATTTATGTATTCGATTTCAACTATGTGAACAATGTCAAATATCACATTAAATGGTGTTCTTCTTACTTATATCTGCCGCCCTATGGTCTCTGGTTTTTCATGAGCATAATTTTCTGTCTCTACTTTCCACTAGATTGTCATAATATATTTAATGAACAGATAGAGGTGAAGATGGAGGTTCTTACAAAGTGCCTGAAGAGGTTTCCAGTAATAAAGATTCATCATTTGAAGGAAATACTTCTGTTCATCCTGGTGCTTCATGGCGAACAATGCCACTTGGTGACCATGCTGCCCAGTTTCACGATGGTAGAGATGTAACTAGTGATGTTAGATTGAGAAAAACAGATCTGAACTCACACCAGCCAAAAGATCCTCATAATCAGTGGGAAAATAATTTGGGTTATTTATCTGACTCCAAAGATGTAGGTAAGTGGCAAGCTAGTGAAGATCCTGTTATTAAGAGGCAGTTGTCTGGCATTTTGGACAGCGAACTTGAAATCAGAAGAGTTCAACAGACTGTTCCAGAGGAGTTATCCCTTTTGTATAAAGATCCTAAGGGTCTAATCCAAGGTCCATTTAAAGGAATTGATATTATTGGATGGTTTGAGGCTGGGTATTTTGGTATTGATTTACCTGTTCGCCTGGAAAATTCAGCAGCTGACTCACCATGGTTGTCTCTTGGTGATGCCATGCCCCATTTACGAGCTAAAGCTCGACCTCCACCTGGGTTTTCTACACCAAAGCCAAATGACTTCACAGATATTCCCGGACGGCAAATTTCCAGTACATTTGGGAGTACTCTTACTGGTTTGAATGAGCTTGACATTTTGCGTGGTGATTCTAGGCATCGTCAGAATCCTGATACCGAAGCTGAAAATAGGTTTCTGGAGTCACTTATGTCTGGTAGCAAGAACAGTCCTCCCCTTGATGGCCTGGCATTGTCAGAAGGTTCTTACCTGTTATACTTGGTTGTTTTGGTATTCATTTTTGGATAATTAAGCTATAATATTTTTTCCTGCATTGATATTTTTCTCTTCAAATCTTTTTCTTTTTTGTACACTACCATGTTTTGAGATGTTTAGGCTTGACATTGATTTTGACATATTCAATTCAGGTTTGCAAGGATTTGTTGGAAATAATCCTGGTAATATGGGTCCATCAGCGGTTGATAATGGAAATAATCTTTACTTGCTTGCTAAGAGGATGGCACTTGAACGACAACGGTCCTTGCCTAGTCCCTACCCATACTGGCCAGGGCGTGATGCAGCTTCGTTTGCTCCAAAACCGGATGTTGTCCCAGATGCCTCCTTGCATTCTAAACTATTGTCTTCAGTGAGTGATAACTCTCGGCAACCTCAATCCCAAAATTCCGAGTTAATGTCAATCATCCAAGGTTTATCCGATAGGACATCTGCAGGTCTAAATAATGGTGCTGCTGGCTGGCCTGGTTATCCCTTACAAGGTGCATTGGATCCCCTACAGAATAAAATTGATTTGCTTCATGATCCTAATTTTCCTCAAATGCCATTTGGAATTCAGCAGCAAAGGCTGCCTGCACAAAACCAGTTGTCTTTAAGCAATTTATTGTCTCAAGCTGCTGCTGATAACCCAAATAACGCTTTGACAGCGGAGAAGCTACTTTCTTCAGGTTTATCACAAGATCCTCAGATATTAAATATGTTGCAACAGCAGTACTTGTTGCAACTGCATTCTCAAGCGGCTGCTCAATCACAGCAGATCCCCTTGATTGATAAACTCCTATTGCTGAAGCAACAACAGAAGCAGGAGGAGCAGCAGCAGCTACTACGGCAACAACAACTGCTTTCTCAAGTGTTGCAAGACCAACCGTCTAGCCAGCTCTTCAGTAATTTATCTTATGGACAGTTGCAAGGTGTATTACCGATGGGTAATTTGCGTGTGGATCCTTCTCTAGTTCAACCACAACAGGAGGTTTTTCCCATGAGCTCTCAGACAGCAATCCCCAATGTGCATAATGAGCATAATTCTAATTCTTTGAATCTACCACCTAAAGTTAGTCAAGATACAAGTTCTAATGTAAGCAGCCAAGCTTCTATACGTCTTCCACACCAATTATTTGGTGATACTCTTCCAGAACATTGGGGCCCTAATCTTACTGAACAAATTATTGATCAGTATCAGAAGGAGTCATTTCCAGTATCATCAACTCAGGTTGATGGTTCTGCATTGCTTGATCAGAACAGATCCAAAGAGGAACCACTCATTCCATCTCTTTCTCCTTCTGATTACGCTGCTAAGTCAGTGGAACAGGTGCAGCCAAGCAATTTTAGGCCTGATGCCGTGGTTGTGACCTCAACTTCTAAGCCTGGGGAAAGTTCTGGAAATGTGGAGTCTTTTGCATCCAGCATCGCCTTATCTACAGCTGTATCTAGTGTGTCACCACCGGTGAGTGGTCCTGGTACGGAGGTGAAGACCAAATTGGATATTGTGCATCAAGAGCAACATGCTGGGAAGGACAGCACTATATCCGAGCCTTCTCTGGGAGATATGAGAAAGATTGAACCTCAAGAACCTAAAAAGGCTAGTGAGAAGAAATCTAAGAAGCAAAAATCAACCAAATCTCAGTCTTTTGATCAAACAAAGGGAGTGGTAAAAAATTTGACTTTGCAGCCATCAAAGCAGTCGGAAACTGAAATGGCGAAGTTAAGTGATTTTAGGGAAGCTAAGATTGACGAATCGTTAAATGATACAAATATGCAACAAACAAGAGTTAAGGGAACTCGGACTGGAAGTGCTGTCCCAGAGACTGGTGATGATCACCAACAAGCTGGTGGTTGGTCTGGTATTATTACTGGAAAGATAACTGAAGCAGTTGATGCAGGTGAGATCAATTCAACTACTCTTTTGACACAAAAAACTGAGGTACCTGCCGGACGGGCTTGGAAACCTGCTCCAGGTGTCAAAGCGAAATCTTTCTTAGAAATTCAACAGGAAGAAAAAAGGAAGGCTGAGACTGAAACACTTGTATCTGATGTTGCTGTTTCTGTCAATTCAATGACCCTAGCAAGTCCTTGGGCTGGGATTGTGGCCAATCCTGACTCCTTGAAGGTATCTAGTGAAGGTGTCAAAGAAGGGCGCAATACCGAGAATCATGTTAAGTCTGAAACTTCTCAAAATGTCAAGAGCAAGAAAAGTCCTCTGCATGATCTATTAGCTGAAGAAGTTCTAAAGAAATCTAATGAAATAGATGCTGAGATTCCAGATAGTATATTGCCCTCACATAATATAGTTGTACAGTCGGAATCATTGGATGACGGCCATTTTATTGAGGCGAAAGACACTAAAAGAAGCCGAAAAAAGTCAACAAAATCGAAGGGTTCAGCAACTAAAGCTTCATTGCCCATTGCATCATCTGATGTACCTATAGCTTCAAGCCCCAATGAAAAGGGAAAAAACTCCCGTTTGGCACAGCAGGAAAAGGAAGAGTTGCCTGTCATCCCCGCAGGACCCTCTTTTAGTGATTTTGTTCTTTGGAAAGGAGAGCGAGAACCACCAAGCTCGTCTCCTTCTCCAGCATGGTCTACTGATTCCGGTAGGGTTCCAAAACCTACTTCATTGAGGGACATTCTAAAGGAGCAGGAGAAAAAGGCCTCTTCTGCAATTCCTGTTAGCCCAGTGCCTCCGCCTCCAAAATCTCAGCCTACCCAGTCTACACGGAGTAATGCTTCTTCATGGTCGGTTTCTGCATCCTCTCCATCTAAAGCTGCTTCTCCAATTCAGATAAATACCCAAGCTTCTCAATCAAAATACAAAGGGGATGATGATTTGTTCTGGGGTCCAATGGAGCAATCTAAGCAAGATGCTAAGCAGTACGATCTCTATCTCTTTGTATTTGCGTTTGAAAATTTTACTCTCCAACTTTTTATCTTAAGACTTTCAATCTTATTTTTATTATAGGCTTTCTTTGACTTGTAACACATTTTTGTTTAGAAATGTTTGCAGAAGCACTGCAACTAATTAACACATCTTTACGTCTTAAATATTACACCGGGAAGAATGTGATAAACATTTTGTTTTTTGTTTCTCTTGTTAGATAATTTGCTAATTTAGTCCCTCTATTATTAATGGTGTTGAAAATTAAAAGTATGTTTTTTGTTCTTGTTATGAAATTTTTGGTTTTGGCATCTGTAAAAATTATATTCGTCTATACTGAATCCAGTTTTGGTAGCACAGTTGATGAGCTGTGGCTGATTTATTTGTTGTCCCTTTGAGCAGGTCTGATTTCCCTCAGCTTGCTAGCCAAGGGAACTGGGGTTCAAAAAACGTAACCTCGAAAGGTAATTCCCCCGGACTATTGACGAAACAGAAATCAGTGAGTGGTAAACAAGCTGAACGGTCTCTAGCATCATCTCCTGCCTCTTCTCAATCAATGCTGAAATTGAAAAAAGATGCCATGACAAAGCATTCTGGTAAAACAAAGATACTTTATTATTTGTTTATTGTACTTGCCGATTGCAGAATATCCTAATCCTGTCTGGGTGTTTTGACAAACTTCCTAAGAGATGAAATTATTTGTTACATTTTCAGAAGCCACGGATTTTAGAGATTGGTGTGAGAATGAGTGTGTTAGGCTTATTGGCTCAAAAGGTATGTCCATCGTTAAGACTTATTTGAGTTGAACATTTTAAATGACACCATGGATTTGGCTCTGTATATTGTAACCATGGATTGAATCATGCGTTTGAATAGAACATTTATTTTTTAATCACCATAAATTTTGTTTTAGCTCTTAATTTTTCTGGTGCGGTTGCATGGTAATTATTGCAGATACAAGTTTCCTTGAATTTTGCTTGAAGCAATCCAGATCGGAAGCTGAACTGCTCCTCATAGAAAACCTTGGATCATATGATCCCGAGCATGAATTCATTGATAAGTTCCTGAATTACAAGGAGTTGTTACCATCGGATGTTTTGGATATAGCTTTTCAGAGTAAGAATGAGAAGAAAGTTGGTGGACATGGTGCATCATGGACAGCTTCAGGTAATGCAGACACACAGGATGTTGACTACTCTGAAGGATCCTCTAAAGGTGGTGGTGGAAAGAAGAAAGGTAAGAAGGGGAAAAAGGTGAGCCCTTCAGTTTTGGGATTTAACGTTGTGAGTAACCGTATCATGATGGGTGAGATCCAAAGTGTAGAAGATTAATTGAAGAGAGGTTGTGTCGGTAGATGTATATACATTTTGGTCGTACTTTGTAAATGGTTTTTCCCGTTTTAGGTGTTTTATGTTCTTTTTTTATACAGAACATTAGCAGAATTTATTGGATCTGCTTAACCAATTTTGTTATCTAATGTTAGGAGTTGTTTTGACACTTCGCGGTGACAATGATTTTATCTAAATATTACCGTCTTTCAAATCCGTTTCCTAATGATTTCAACTCTTGCGTCTTTCAAAGTCGCGACTATAGTAAAAGCATGGAGGCCGAAAATGCTAGTTCTGCTTTACCATTTATTATAGGTCCAGTTAATTACATTTTTTGTTTGACTTCCCATGAAGTTAAATAAAATATATAGGCCGAAAATATTATAGGTCCAGTTAAATAAAATAAGTTACTAATGAATTCTAGGAAGATTTTTTGTCTGCAAAACATGACACTGTTTGAAATTGTTTCAGTTTACAACTATTGAATAATTCTTGAATGTAAATAAATGAAATACTAGAAGCTTCTTATAAATAGCCAACTTTTAGTAAAATTTATTTACTTTTTCATAAATTTGTGTCAACTTTTTATAAAATATTCTGTATGTAGTTTCATAAATTTAGATAATTTTAATTATTATTTTTTGTTTATTAAATATATAGTTTATATTTTATATTTAAATTTTTCATTTAAACTTAATTAGATGATGTGACTATTATCTTACATATTTATTAATCTTGTTTCAAGAATGAGTTTTCATAACTAATATAAAGTGATATTAAAATTAATATAAAATCACATTGTTTTTATTGTTTTATTAAAAGTATATAAATTTCTTAGATTTTAGACTTGAAACTTTATTTAAGTTTTGAAATTATAATATTTGTATGATATATTATAAAAATGAATAATATAACTATTTGTGATTGGATTACAACACAATAATTAATTGCTGAGAAAAATAATGGACTAAGTTTATTGTAGGTATTAAGTTTAATTATAAAGTTAGAATTTATATTTTTCAAATATCCTAATAAATAAATGACTAAAATTTTGATTGAAATTAATTATTTTTCTTGTTTTCTTGTAACTTGAAATTTTGTTTTAGTAATATTTGTGTATTTTAATTGAAATTTATAAAGTATAATTGAACAAAAAAATATTTATTTAATGAAAGACATTACAAGTACCATAATGCCAAAGTGTTCCATGTCAAAAAATTGGAATGAGTTCATATTTTGATTGTGGTTTGAGTTGATAGTGGTTGATTTGTTATGCAGTAACAGAGTATACTAAGTTTTTTTTTGGAGTTTATGTATTTATAAGGCAAGTAGTTGTGGGTCTTGCTATGAATTCAAATAAGGTTTACATGACCTGATATCCCAAAAAAGTGCACACATCTTATCATAGTGTCAGGTTGCATGTGATACCATTAATGAATTTACTGTGTACGACCATATGTATCTTTATTCGCACACTATCCCAATACATTGGCAAGTCTTGTCCAAATTGCAGGGTGAGAGTAAATTTCTGAATTAAAAATCAGTTTTGGCACCTTCCAATAAAGTTGACAAGTCTTGTCATAATTACAAGGTGCAAGTTAGGCCATTTATTTCAAAGATGCGCCAACTTTTACAGTGGTGAGAGTAAATTTCTGAATGGGCACGTTATTCCAATTGAAGTATTTGTCACTTTTTACAAGAGTGATATAATAAATCAGCTTTGGCACCTCCCAATAAAGTTGACAAGTTTTGTCATAATTAGAAGGTACAAGTGGGACCATTTATTTCAAATATGTGTAACCTTTTATGATGGTCAAATTAAATTTTTTAATTGGCACGTTATCCCAATTGAAGTATCTGTCACCTTTTACAATAATGATATAATAAGTCAGCTTTGGCACCTTCCAATAAAGTTGACAAGTTTTGTCATAATTACAAGGTACAAGTTAGGCCATTTATTTCAAAGATGCGTCGACTTTTACAGTGGTGAGAATAAATTTTTGAATGAGCACATTATTCCAATTGAAGTATTTGTCACCTTTTACAAGAGTGATATAATAAACCAGCTTTGGCACCTTCCAATAAAGTTGACAAGTCTTATCATAATTAGAAGGTGCAAGTGAGACCAATTATTTGAAATATGCATCAGCTTTTACAATGGTCAAAGTAAATTTCTGAATTGGTACGTAATCTCAATTGAAGTATCTATCACGTTTTAGAAGAGTAATATAATAAATCAACTTTGGCACCACCCAATAAAGTTGATAAGTCTTGTCATAATTAGAAGGTGCAAGTGAGACCATTTATTTCAAAGATGCACCAACTTTTACAGTGGTGAAAGAAATTATCTTTCTTACCACGCTATCCAGGTGAAGGTAATCAGTTCTATTTAAGGTTGTGGTTCTTTAGTTTGAAAGTTGTGGAGTGATCTAGTATAATAAGTAAAAATGGTTTTATTTGAGCAGTTGAATGCATATAATTCCTTTAATGCTGCTATTGATTTTGAAGATGGAAGGTTCTCCTTATGTAGACTTCCAAATGGGGTTACACTTAACCATATGCGCATCATCATAAGAAGTCATTTGATGGGACCATCTAAGCCCCCACTAAGCCATCCGTGGTACCATGTCCCTCCTGGATTTGTTGCGGAAGGCATTGATGACGATGTATGGAGATGACGATGCTGAATCCATTTTTTACATGTGAACGATAAAAGCATGTCATCTTCTAGTTGAGATAATGACATTTATTACAACAAGGCATAATAACGCAATTTCTGACGAAGTTTATTTTGATTTTTCTAATAACTTCAACATATCCCTCAACTTAGATTGAGGTTTATATTTTCTTATTTAAAGTATGTATTTTTATTTATGACATTCTTCTTCATCAAATGTTTATGCAGCTTTTAATTTCAATGAATTTGAACTTAAAAAATAAGGGTGGTGAAATGCTAATCTCTTATAAAATGTAGTCAAGTCACATGCTAACATTAGAGGTCGTGCCAGTCACATGGGTTCATAATAATTCGTGCCACTCACATGGGTACATAAGAAGTCATGTCAATCACATGAGTACATAAAAGCTCGTGTCACTCACATGATAATATTAACTATCGTGCAAGTCACATGTTCACATAACAGAAAGTGACATGATAACTTTAATTTCGGTATAAAAGACTACCATCACTTTCTAAACTCACTATCTTAATCTTGAAATTTCACTTCACTCTAAAAAATCATCGAAAGTCAGGTTACACCACAACCTCAGATGGAAGGATCAATGTTTGTCTGTGTATATGACGATGGAGAAATCGCCAGTGATGCTCAAACTGGTGTCTACTTTGCATCTGCAAAGACAATCATGATCTGCATCCATAGAGGTTTCGGCTGTCTAAACTTATTCGCATAATAATGGACAAGGCAAATAAAGATCCAAGGGATGGACTTCCAAACTTATTCGACACATTGCACAAAATTTTACAAAAAGATTCAAGAATACAACTCTGAAAAAGGACCTCGTCAACATGGATAAGTTATTACATGTAAATTTGTCTTTTTCATTTTTTAGTTGTTAATTATTCACACCCATTATTAGAAAATAAATTCGTCCTATAATTATATTTGTAGCGTACGCATTGACAGAGCCACGCTGTAACTACTACTACAACATCATTAGAGAAGACAACCCATGAGCAGCAGCTTGGGTAGACCAAATACTAAGAGAGCAGTGTTGTCTTGCATATGATCAAGGAAGAAGGTGGGGTCAAATCTAGCGGAAGCAATAAATTCTGTCCTGAAGAAGACTAGGAATTTGCCAATTTCATCCATATTATAGCCCACATACACCAGGTGCAACACATACTCCACAAAAAGAGGTAGGCAAATAACTGCAATGGTCAGTGGTTGTCATGTGTACTCTAAATATGCGACCAACTTCCTACAAGATGCGGACTCCAAGTTAAACACGCACCATGTCGTTGAATTTGATAGAAATACGACAAGATTCAGAGTGGAGGAGATGGTGAATTCCAGAGAAGTAAGTCCTGCATGAAAATTTGTAGTCAGATTAGATGAAAGGTGGTACGATTGTGGAAAGTTTCAAAAAATACATCTACCATGTTCACATGTTATTGCATTATAGGCTGGATGTCGTCATGAAAGTATATGAAAATTTATTTGGCGAGTTAAGACATGAAGAATATTGGCCACCATACCAAGGGCCACAGGTTTGACCTCATCCTGCCACAACAAGAAGCGAGAGGGGTCATCCTAAATCAAGTAGAGTTCGGACTGAGATGGACATTAAGGAAGGAAGACAATCAAGAAAGTGTTTCTATTGTAGAACTGAAGGACACACAAGAAATTATTGTCCTAATAACCTTGCACTTAGATGATCCACATCAAACCCCTTAGTTTATGTTGTACTTTTAATTGTGTTCAATAAATTTATACTTAATTCAATTCAATGATACATCTTTTCTTATTATCTTTTATTGTTACTTATTTTACATAAACCAAAAACAAGTAACAAAATTATTTAAAATACAATAATAAAATAGTTTTAAATTATTTTAGTTATTTCCTTCATTTTTAAATTATTTTTTACAAATTTTCAGTGTTTATAATATACAAATTTTTAAAATTATGCAAAATTAAAAGATAATTATAATTTCAATATTTATAAACATCTATTAAAAAAATTAATACTACACAAATTATAAAAAAAATTAAATTAAATTGACGTTTATATTTTCAAATTACACATAAAATAACTTACTACACAATACAAAATCTATTTTTAAATCAGCAAATTCAAAAAGAAAAAAAAATTATTTTTTCAAATAATACCTAAAATAACTAAAAACACAATACTAAATGTATTTTTCAAAAAAATAATTTTAACCTTTAAACATTTCTCACAAAAAGAAAAAAAATTAACTCTTAATATCTATTTTATTAAAAAAAATACAAAAACCATAATTTTAATTTATTTATATAAAACACGAAAGAAAACCATCTCAGAATTTGGGTAACTGAGGACCGAATTCTGAATGGGAAATGAAAAAAATATCCAAAACCAAGACTGACATTCGGGTCCTGGAAACCGAATTCCCATCTAAAGAGAAAAGTGTGCTATGCATGTAAATGTTATGTACAATGTGTTATTCACGTAAATAAAATGACAAAGTGTGCTTGAAAATAAAAATCTATGATGCAAACAAATTTTAATTATAATTTAATTATTATACACCGGAATAAATAGACATTTTTAAGTAAATACTTATGAAAGTCTAAATGTAAAAATCAAAATTAGCTCATTATAAGGAAATTAAATAATTTTTAAGTCTCTAATTTCTTTTTGAAAAAAAATGGCTTCATATACAATAAATTCAAATCGAATTAAACGATTCATTGTCAATGATAACCCGAATTGACAAAACCCGGTTTCATATTCAATCTATTGTAAAATTGAAAATATACAGCAATTGTAAAATTTGAAAATAAACAATTTATTTATAATGTGTTAAATTTTAAAATTTTAGCATTAAACTATATTAATTTAAGTGATTTTGACAAGTGTTTTACAACAAACTAGTATATATTGGAGATATGTCCAATATACAAATATCAAAGAATGAGTGAATTGATTTTTCAAAAATTTAATCTTTTAATTAATTTTGAAACAAATTTTCGATCTTTATCAAATTCTCTAATCAATTAACAAATTATGTTAAGATCCATAATTTCATGGATTATCTTGAAATCAACAAAGAAAAGTAATAATGGAAAGAACAAGAGGACATCAATTTTATACAAGTTCGATTCAAATTAAAATCTACATCGAGTTTTCTTCTAAGCAACCTCGGCTTAGAAGATTTCCATTATTTCAAAGAGTTAATTACAAGCACATTTAAATAATTCTATACTCTAATGAACCAAGAACTCGATATACTTGTCAAGAACTATCCCCACTTACACAATTGCAATCAATTATTCACCTACACAATGAAAGTAATACAAAAAAATGAAATTTGCAAAAAAATAGAAGGAACAAATACACCTTTATGTGCAGGAATTACAATTAATCCCTAGTGCCAAGTCAAAGCTCTCAAAATCATATTCATCTTAAAAATTTTTTGACGAATTTTTAAAAACCCAATACTGTGATCTCCAAGAACATAAGAATTCTTCTGTCTCAATACTCAATTGCCTCTGATTGCAAAAATATCATCTTTCAAAATATAAATCAATGTTGGCTTAAAAAGGAAATACTACTAAGATTAATTGCTTAGAAAAATAATCTAATCAATTATCGAGTTCATATTTTACATCCAATGGCTCTAGTGAATAACTTAATAAATTAAAAAAGTAAGCTGATCAATTATTGGATTATGAAAAATCTTTCCATGCTTCAAAGTTGTCCTAAACAATTATGCTAATACTCAAAATAGTTAGATTAATTGATTTACAAGAGTTTTAGGCTTCACTTACATTTATTCTAAACACAGAATCCCGGGACATCATAAAAAACAACATATTTTCGTTGAAAGAAAGGATTTTTGCTCACCCAAACTTAACACCGAGTTAGTATATTTTCACTCAATTTTATTTAAGTGAACATATTTTTGTTGAAGCCAAAATATTTTCACTCTTTGGATTTCTGTTTTTTCTCTTCTTGCCTTTTTAATGGATTGTATTTGAATGCTAATTATAAATGTAAAAAAAATATCAAGTGAAATTTATAATAGATTTGAAATTTTGTTTTAGTGAATTATGTTGTATGTAAAAGATTATTGAGAATGATAGAAGTTGTATCACTGCTAAAAAATAAAAATTGCTTTTAATGTATACATTTTTTTAAATTGACATTATGTGCAAAACATAAGACATCATCTATATTATAACCCTTTCTAATTCTTTTCTCGGATGAGAATGTCATTTAATTGCATAATTAGTCATCATCACGATGTATTGGTGTTTTAAAATAAATATTCACGACAAGACGAATCTTGCATATATAAATATAAATCATAACGTTATATATTTCTAAAATATTTGTAATTTTAAATTAAAATGGTTATTTTATAGGTAAAGTAAATTTATGATTCAATTAGGTCAACTAAATCAAAATGAGCTTAGATAAAAACAAAATAAGTTATATTGCCATAATTACATTATTTAATCTTTCATTCTCTTGTGAGCCAAGACATTTCGACAACTTTCAAATCGAGATGAAGTAGATATAAGTTATTGTTCTAAATGTTCAAAAGTGGGAGATATGATTGTGAAGTAGGTCAAAATTTAGAAACTACCAAATTTTTAAGCGTATGCATTTATTTCACCAATTGGCTTATTCATATTGAACATATAAATGAAAAAATAAGTTCCTATTACGCCTGAAAAATTAGGGTTTTAATCTATTTTGAAAACCAGAGATGAAAAATTAGGGTTCTAATCTATTTTGAAATCCAGACTTCAAGGCTAATACCTCTGCTCAGAAGAAGCAATTATTATATCACAGAATTCTCATATGTCCAGACATATTTATGCAACCTCATCATAGCAGAAAGATTGTTCTTTAACAAAATCAAACACTAATTCCCAGCAAAAAATAATAATAAAAACATTAAACAACACAATCAATCGCATAATGAATTAAAATAAAAACAACACGAAACTTAATCTCAGAGAAATTCCAAATGTGGAAGTGGCAGACAATCAACATGGCATCAGTTCAGTCCGCCCGTCTGCATTTCTTCATCATTGATGATTTCAATAATACTTTAAACAAATCAATTAGTTTTTAATAAAACACAGAGACAATCAAAATTAACATTAAACTCTACAATACAAACCTATGACAAGGAAGGCATCAGATAATAAGCGGAGTTTTTGATCTTCACAGAGTAATTCAGTGTGTAGGATAAGAAATTTTAGCATCACTTGCCAACCCTTGGTCACAATATTAGATTCACTGAAAAATCAGGGAAAGAGACGCTACAAAAACAAAACGAAAATCTAAAATACAAGCTTAATGGCATCAGATTAAAAAATGTTGTCATCACAGCTTATCAGTATATCAATAAGCGGTTTAAAATTTGAATCGTCACTGCCAAATCTCTTTTTGCAGATACAAAAAACACATAAATGCATAAAAAAATCGTGTTTTGTTTTCATCTAGGGCATTTCGGTAGGTCCATTTGACCCATGGCAATTTCAAAATATGTGCAATGGGCTGGTAAGCCAACCTTTAAAATCTGTGCATCAGTTATATCTCCATCGCCATTGGAATTGGATACAAAAAGGAGAGGGTAAAACAGATGCAGTGGATCAACAATGGAAAAAACAACTTAAAAAAACTAAAAATGCACAATCCAATCGAATTCCTTTGGAATCAAACAATGCTATAGAGGGATTCAACACAGAAAATTTATGGCATAATCGGAATCATAGCAATGCATTGCGGAAGTAGAAAACGAAGAGAAATAGAAAATGTTACACATTCGAAATCAGAGAATTACAACTCTGTTCTGAGAGACGGCTAAAAGAGGCTGAACTCAAAGACTTTAAATAAGGGTTGCGTGAAGATTAGGGTTTGCACTCATACATGCCCTTCAGATATACGGTGTCGTATTGTTCTCCTTCTTTTTAGCTAAAATCTTTTCATTAAATTAACAGAATGAAAATCAATTTATTTTTCTTTTATAATTAAATAAAGGCTAATACTGAAAAGTTTTTTAAAATATGTATTCTGAACATGGTATATTCTTTTGCCTTTCTCTTTAATTTAATCTTCAATAATTTTAAATAAATATTGTATTTCAATTTTAATCTACATATTTTGAAAAACTTGTAAGGGTAATATTGTACGGGGATTTTTTAAAATAACTATTTTAGTCTAAATTTAAAATTGTGTTTGAAATACAGAGGCTCTTACAGTAGAAATTCATAAGTAACTTCACCCTAATCTGAAAAGTCATTGTTACTTTTCTTTATTATTATTATGCCATCAAAGAAAATTAATTATTTGATGACAATTCAAGACCGAAAGATGTAAAGAAATCATAATCACTTTAATTAATCAAATCAAAGAACTAAGTAAACAGTTTAAGTGAGATATTATAATCTAAAGTCTTAATCTATATTTTTGTGAATACAAATGCAAAGATTAAATGAGTTTAAGTTGTAGATAAGTTTGAATATTTTTAAATGAATTTCTATTAAATTTATTTAGCGCAAAAATACTAAGTTGTAGATAATTATATTATTTTGCTAATTTTTATGATTTGTGACTGATATAAAATGATACTACGATTAATTAAAATGATGAACATTTTTACTTTTAATTAAAAAATGTTTTAATAGTTAGAATATTATATTCAAATCGTTAAATTTGAATTTTCTACTAGATTTTCTTGTATTGTTCATTAAATCGTTAAATCTGAATTCTCTACCAAATTTTCTTTTGTATTGTTTATTTGTTGTACCCTCAAACTAATGATCATGATTTTATATCAATTACAAAACTAATTTTTTTAATAAATAAAAAGAAAATAAACAAACAATGTTTAATTATTGAAAAAATTAAAAATATAAACTTAATTAAAAGTCCAAAATTTAAAATAATAATTTAATTAAAAATATCTAGATTTATAAAAGATTTGGTGAAATATATAATTGAAAGAAACAGGAATTGAAGAGAAAGGAAAAGCAGAAAACCCAGTTTGACTTTGAACGGGCCAATTGTTCACAGCACGAAACCCAGTAGTAGTTAGTGAGGCCCAGAAAAAGGAAGTAAGAGAATGTGGGCGTGGCTGGTGAAGAGCGTGAGGATTCTAACCATTTATTATTCCGCGTTTTGAGACATTCGGCTGCGTTTGGCGCAACCAGCAACCATTCTTTTCTCTTGTCTCTTCGCACTTCCCTTCCGTTGTTTACAATGAAGGCCACTCTCAAAGGCAAGTACGATGTCGACAAAAACGGCGCCGCTTTCGCCACCGTCGCCGTCAACGCCGCCGACGTCAAGTTCCGCGCCTCCGTAACGGAAGCCACTTTCATCAACGGCCCCAGCCTCACCGGCTTGTCTCTCGCCGTCGAGAAACCCGGCTCCTTCATCGTCGACTACAACGTTCCCAAAAAGGTTCCATTTTTTTTCAAATTCCAGCCACTTCCACTACTTCAATAATAGCCTTTTCTGACACCGTTTTTCTTGCAGGACATTCGGTTCCATTTCATGAACACGGTTAGGGTTGGGGACAGGGCGTTGAATTTGAACTACATGCATAGCAGAGGGGATAACCGGACCGTACTGGACGGGACCTTTGTGTTGGATCCTGCTAACAAGGTTTCGGCGAATTACGCGCTGGACTCGGGGAACTGCAAGTTGAAGTACAGTTATGTTCACAAGGGGTTGACCACGATTGAACCCACCTATGATGTGGCGAAGAACTCGTGGGATTTCGCCGTTTCGAGAAAGGTTTACGGTGATGACTCGTTGAGGGCCACATACCAGACATCTAGCAAGGTTTTGGGAGTTGAGTGGGCGCGGAATCCCAAACACAATGCTGGATTCAAGGTGAGGCAATCCGGAAATCAATATGAATATTTGGATGATAGTTGTGGTTTTGTTTTTCTTTTTTTTTTGTGAGAATTTTTATATGTTTGAGTTTTGATGTTTCTGATAGAGTTTATAGATATGTGGAGTGGATCTCATATTTGACTGGGGATTTACTAACAAATTCAAAATAGTCCATTTCATGTGTTAGCTTTTGAGGTTTGAAGGAAACCCCAAATTCTAATATGGTTTTAGAATGTTGTTGTTCGGTCAATGAGGCTACTCCGTTTGGACCGTTTGCAGGTGGTTAGTTTTGATAATGCCACTTTTGATATGTTCTGTCTTTAGAATGAGGTATTAGTGATCTTAGATTGAGTAATGATAGGACTAAAATTAGTGAATGAATATATGTGAAAGATAACTTAATTGTATGAGCTAGCTTTTAAGCATATGCTTGTAACGTTTAGTCTTCAGCGCGAGGGAAGTGTAACGGTCATCCCAAATTTGAGATTGAGTTAGATGTAAATCCAAAATCTAAGATTTTCTTTTTCATGTGTTTGTGTTTTGCTTGAGTTGATTTTGGATGAGGAACTTTGCGTGTTAGTGTGTTGTGTAACTTTAATCTCTTTCAGCAAATAATTACGAATTTTGGTCATTGGTTCAACGAGTCTTGTTGTATGCTTTTCTATTGAATATTGCTAGAGCATTCGCTCATGGTTGATTTTTAGTAGAAGGAACCTCAAGGGTTCATTTACCAAGGGAACGTTTCTTAGTTGACTGATGATTAAGCTTATGAATGAAGACTGTTATACTGAGGATGTAGTCATTCATCTTGGGGTGTTTGAATATAATGAAGCCAGTAGCTTATCGTGAAGTTGGTTATGTGCGAGGAGGCACAATTTGCTGGCTGGAAATGCGATAAGGGGGACCGGAAATTTCACCTTTCTTGGGTGCTAACAATCAGTGTAAAGGCTGTATCGGATTATTTATTATATATATTGTGAACCATAAATAATTCGATCAGCATCCTAAATGGACAATTATTGGTCAAAGAAGGGATGCAATGTGTACTGATTGATTATCTTTATTCATTCTCATTTGACTTGAAAGTTGCCAATGCTTTATACTGTAGTCTTGATTTTTCCCTTAAGTTTCCTAGCCTTAATTAGTTGCTTACATATGTGGCGGCATACATACAACAAGATACTGGTCATGGTTGTGATCTTTCTTGCTCTCCGTTTCTTTTAAATATATTTTAGTCTTGGAAATGTTAGAAGTTAGAACCGTTCGTACATGACTTATGGATGCCTTGTGTGTTCTTCTATTAATAAATTAATCAATTTAGGTTTGACTCTTAGGATTCTGCTATAATCTATTTTCTGCATTAAATTTGGTTAAATGGATTGACTCCCCCTCCCCAATATAATTAAGTAATTCCTGAGTATCATCTTGTTGTTTCTCACACATATTTTCTAACTTTAAGCTTTGTCTTCCAGATTCTAGCATCTGTTAACTTGGCTGAGGAATTGAAAGCTCCCAAACTTATTGCTGAGACCACATGGAATTTTGAGATGTAGCTTGATTCCAATATATTGTTTCAATTGCTTGATAGGTTTACTGTCAAGTTTTGAAGGCTTTTTCGATCACCATTGGGCATATTTTGCCTCTGAATATTATATTATGTGCTTGAAAGTATTTTGATCATGTTATGAGCAATCTGGCATTAATTGTCCACCAGCAACTTCGCATTTGATTTTTAAACTACAGAACTTTCCCCACATTACAACATCCTGTAATTGCTTGCCCATAAAATATGGGCACTTTTATTTTCATAGAAGTCATTTTATGTAGCTTTTCTGTTTGATCTATCCTTTTTCCATTCTTACTATAATGTTTGAAGGATATCTTGTTCTATCATGACTTCCGGAGCTGGTATTTTCAATGTAAGTTCGAAGTTTACAACATATTTGGATCACTTTATGTTGCATATCCAAACATCTAAACTATCTTGGCAATTTGAAAAAAACTTTTGTGGGACAATATAAATATATTTTATAGCTAGTTGAATTAGAGTTTGTGTACAGCAAGCAAATTGCAGAGTGGTTTGTATCAGTCACTGATACATAGCATGATTGACAGTTTTATTGCTGATAATATGTTTATTAAAATCATAATTGGGAGTGGTTGAACGTGATTCTGGAATTCAAACTGTAGTTATAGCTTTATGAGAAGGAAAAATACTAGGTAGAGTGAATCATACTCTGAATAAGCAATTGTTTTGGTTGTACCGTGGAGGCGTGAATGCATTGAATCATTGTCGTGGCAACGCCGTTTTTTTTATAGCTACTAGAAGTTTGTTAAGATTAAGTTTGTAATAATTAATAATAACAAAACGGTGAAAATTTTCAATTTTTGAACTCAACCGCTAGTGATAGCAAGATAAATTAGTGTGTATGGATTATGAGCACCCAAAAGTCAGTTTTGAAAGTCACACTCCTTTTTGTTGTTTTTCTGTTGGCTGAAGTTTCATTATCATTCAATCAAAGTTAAACTACACCAAGATAAATATAAATGCATTGAAAGTTACCTAATTTATTTCTGAGAAAAAGTCAATGCTGAATCTGTTCCTTTCATTTGAGGATATATCACATTAAAATCATAATTTTAATGATGTTTTTTATTTAAGTATATAGATATGACAAAAAAAAATTGGAACAAAAAGTTATAAGAATAAAAGTTTATTTTTTTCTCTTGAAAATGGATATTTTTGTCTACAGCTAAATAAAATATTAATGTGATTAGGAGTCCTTGCATTGAAGTCAAAATTTAAGAAAAATAAAAGGTTTCAAAAGCGGTGTAGTAAATTAACACTGCATTGAATCAGTGCTTTATTACAATATGTTAAATTTTACTATTGGAAGTTTGACGTTGAAAGTTTATAAGTCTTTTCACCAATTTCAAGCCTTCTTTTATTATGGGTGTTTTCAACTTTCACTCAAATTATATTCTATCATTTGCACATTCCGATAACCACTGAGATATAGTGACACTTCACATCACCAAAGAGAAAACGAGTAATCACCAAGATCATTAAATTGCGTAAAAAGTAGGGATGTCAATGCAGGTGGTCCGACTCGTTTAGACTCGGTCCACATAAGGTTTATACATCACGGGCTGGTCCGTCCTGTCCCGACATGTACAATTTATGTTGGCTGCAATCATTGGTCCGCCCCGCCTTGCACTTGGTCTGCGGGTCCGCGGGCTGGTCCGTTTTTTTTTAATTCTTATGATAAAATTGAGAAACTTTAAGAAGTTCACAAAATTAAGTAAAGACTTTGGATAGTTGGATAATAAATTAATAATTTAACATTTTCATCATATTCATACTATGACATACACAATGCATTCTTTAAATTTTAGCACATTAAAAAATACATAATACTTGTCTTTTTCAGTTATACAAGAATTTGAAACGTTAATGCAATAATTCATAAAAAAAATAATTAATATACACAAGTGCAAGTTTTTTTTTTATGCGGACCGCAATCAGTCTGCGTGGGCTTATTCGAGTCGGGCCACTGTGGGTTTGCGGGCTTACTACCCTGACCAACCCCGCATTTTTTTTACGGGTCGACCTGACGAGCCAGGCCTATATTACCATCCCTAATCAAAAATACAATACAAAGTGTTGTTTGATATATAACATAAATCGTACAATGTGATAACTACTACATTACATGAGTCATACGGTTGATCTCGTTTTATTCCATAACATTCACTACCAACATAAACAAGTTATGTGAAATAAAACATAAGAGACATAGAAGACAACATTGTGTTATGATTGTACCTCTTATAGAGTATAAGCACAAGATATTAATTTTATCATCACTAGTTTTATTTTGTTTGAAAACTAATATAAATATAAAAGCATTGTCCATTCCTTTTAATTCGGGGTAAAATCATACTCGGAATGAGTTAATTTTTCTAAAAGTGAAATACACTAGTATGTATGAAGGCACACTTATAAATTTCTATATAAACAAATCTCTTGTACTTTTGTGAATTCAGCAATCCGTTATTTGATCAACAAATTTATTATTAGAGTTCTAAAAACATTTATATAAGACTACACTTTATTGAAGAGGTAATTGAGTTTAGAAAGGTCAAAATTATAAAGATAATCTTAAAGATGTATTTACCAAGTTTTTATATTTTTATCAAGATTTTAGTTTAAACATTATATGAATTTGCTATTTTTTCGTTTAAGAATAAAAAATAATGACAGTGAATATGAATAACTTTTTATTATATTTAAGATCAAAATATAGAATTACAAAAATGATTTTAAATATAATCATTTATACAAGAGCTTAGATGACATGTTATTTATTTTATGAAAGAGATGATTTCCTAATCATGTAGATCCCAAACACTATGTAATATTTTATTGTATTTTTTTGTTACACTACTTGTATTTAAAATCGTGTTTGATATACACTACATAAATACATCTCCATAAACATGTTATAAACATTTTTTTTATTTTAATATTCATTTACCTTTTATATTACTGAAAATCCAACTAAGATCAGTTTTTTTTCTTCTACTTTAAATTATGGACCGAGTAAGGTTTAATCTTCTAAGTAGTGCTTATAAAACAATAGCATAAACTTTATATCTCATGTCATTAAAAAATGTCTATTTATTTATTGTTGTTTTATAAATATTTTATTATATAAATGTCTAAAAAGATAATTGGATGAAATTTAGCTCAATGATATATTGATATTTTGGAAGATGGTATGTTTCTAATACTAGTGACATTAATAATTAAGTCTTTGTCTAGAATGCTAAAAATTCAGCATATGGGACCAACATTAGTCACATACATTAAAATTAGCACATGCAGAAGAGAGGAAATGATGATTTATTGTCATAGTTAATCTTTTTATCTTGCTTGAAAAAAAAATATTTTTTGCTTATCTTTATTTCATTTTGGGTATTTTATTTATTTATTTTATTAAAATCCAACTTTGCAAAAATGTGTGCAAATATTAGAAAACCTTCATTCAATTTTTTTTTCTATGTCTAAAGTCATCTTCTCACTATCTCCACCAAAAACTTCTATCATAAAAATAAATCAACAAAAAGTCCCAAATTAAAATTAAAATATAGAGAGAAATTGAAATATACTGATGCCTTTGATAGGATCTTTGATTATAAATTGAAAATTGATTTGATTTATTGAACTAGAAATTGTTTATTTATAGTTAGTAAAGTAAGTGATGCAAGTAGCTTTTATAATGAGTTGGTGGTCTGATTTAACAGATGCCAGAACTAAAAGATGCTCAATTTGAAATTAGAGTTTATAAACAAAATATTTTAAATTTGTCTGTCAAATTAAATGTTAAAAAGAAATCACTGCATGGATTGAAATGAAAAACTTAAACACATTTTTTAAATTAAAAAAAATAACCTTCTAAAGTATTTATTTGATGATTTTTGTCCGGTGTAATAGTCTACTACTAAGTGACATGATATTTATATGTGTATAACGTAATTTTCAAATATACAATTTGAATTTGAATGTTACCAATAGTCAATCTTATGTACCCAACTTGGTGACATCATGACATGATTATTTATTATATAATTATATTTTAATCCGACAATTAACAATATATTATAATAAATATAATTATTAATTAGTTTCTACAAAAATTATTAAGTTTATTATACATAATTCCTAAAATAGAAATTTATATCCTCAACATTTCTCTCTCCATCTCTCTCTCTCTCTCTCTCTCTCTATATATATATATATATATATATATATATATATATATATATATATATATATATAGGCATGAAAATGTCACTTTTATGATTTAAAGAAAACCGAAAAAGTAATATCCATGTAGAAGGGTTTAGCACATATTTATAAAGTTTATTTTAAAATGTACAAATCATGGAGATACTTATATAATAAAAAAAAAAATTACCTTAAAAAAAATGTGGGATTATAAATTTTTCCAAGAGAATGAATGTAGAACTTTAATTAGTCAATATCTAAGGATTATCTGATGCAGATATGGTCCAAACAAAGCTATATCTGACCAGATCATATATCCTCAGTTACAGAACATTTGAACTGATCTCAATTTAGTTTTTTGTCTTGTTTTCTGTTACTTAATTCACATGTTAGCCCTAATTCAACCTCAGTCAATACACTGTCCTGTATCTTACATGGATATCTGCTAAATTTCCTATTACCAGATCCATCAACTTCCAAGACACACCCTCCAATTTTCTTCCTCAAAATCAATGGCGTATTTGGAAAAAGGCAAGTTTTTTATCTTCCTTTTGCTCTTCTTTTCCTTTTCTCTTCATGTTTCCAGCACCCCTTTAGACCACAAATCATGTTCAGTAGAATCGAAGCTGGACCCCGATTCATGTCAGGAACCTGTTCCTGAACCGCCCCAAACAACTAATCATTTGAATCAGCAAGTTTTGTTGGATAAACTTGAAGAATTAGTGAGAAATCTCAGTGATTTAGTTGCAAGGTTAGAATCAAAGCTACCTGACCCTCCTCAAGAAAAGGGTAGGTTACCTCATCAAAGAAAGGGTGGTGATGATGGTGATGGTGGTACAATATCAAGTAGTAAACAAGATGGGGAATTTGAGGGAAAAATCCGAGATGGGGAGAGAGCAAAGGGAATGTCTGTAACAAAGTACACACCTTTTTGGTCTGAGAGGTTCCAATTTGCATCTGCTGTGAAGTTGGATTCTGAGGTCACTTGTATAAATGTTTTGCCTTTTAGGGATCACGAGGGGCTGAGTAAGTATGTGGCAGTTAGTGATGAGAGGGGAAGAGTGTATGTGTTCTTGAGGAATGGTGATGTGTTGGTTGAGTTTGATACCTTGGTGAAGTCCTCTATTACTGCAATGATTTCTTATACTTCGGTTTACAAGAATGAGAGTTTTGTAGTAACTGGTCATGAAAATGGAGAAATTTTGTTGCACAGGGTTTGGGAGGGAGGGTCTACTGGAGAGGATTATAGTTCTCTTTTCATGGAGAATGTTGGTAAGTTTGTGTCACCTGAAAACCGTGAAGAAGGAAGGCCAGTGACTCTCTTGGAAGTTCATTATGTGGGGAGAATGAAGTACATTCTGTCTGCTGATACAAGTGGGAAGATCAAGGTTTTTAAGGAAAACGGTTCCTTGTATGGTTCTGTCATGGCTTCTAGCAGGCCACTGGCTTTCTTGAAGCAAAGGCTTATGTTCTTGACAGAAACCGGTGCAGGTTCATTGGATCTAAGGGGTATGAAAATCAGGGAATCTGAGTGTGAAGGGTTGAACCATTCTGTTGCTAGAACATATGTTTTTGATGCCATGGAGCGATCCAAAGCCTATGGCTTTACCTCAGATGGGGAAATGATTTATGTGTTGTTGCTTGGAGATGTGATGAACTTCAAATGCAGGGTGAGATACAAGAAAAAGTTTGACATGGATGAGCCTCTCGCACTGCAAGCAATCAAAGGGTATCTTCTGATTGTTAACCCTGAGAAGGTTTTTGTGTACAATGTTTCATCTCCACACTATGTGAGAGTTGGTGTGCCAAGGCTTGTTTTCTCCCCAAGTCTTGATGAACTGAGATCATCATTCTTGAACAGTCCAATCCCGGGTTTGGATGCTGAAACAAAAGTGATACCTTTGATAGGCACTGACAGGGAAAAACTTGTGATTGTTGGGCTTGGAGGTGGGTATGTTGGGATGTATCATTCAAATCTACCTATCTTCAAAGGGGAATTCAACACCATGCTATGGACTAGTCCTGTGTTGTTCTTTGTGCTTTTCTTGTTTGGTGCTTGGCACTTTTTTGCCAAGAAGAAAGAAGCACTTACATCATGGGGACCAGATGACCCTTTCACTTCCACTTCAGCTACCACCAATGCACCTTTGGCATCTGCATCTGCAGATAGATCTTATGGAGATTCTAGCTCAAGAAGCACTGAAGTCATGGATCTTAGAGGTGGAGCTCTCAGAGCTCCTCCAAGAAGGTATGGTTCTCCTTCAAGGTATCCTGGTGCTGCTGCTGCTGCTGCTGCTGCAAGTTCTTATAGACTTGGTGCTTCCTCAGATCACAATGCTAGACCAGCCTCGGTTGATCCAGATTTTCGTGGAGCTTCTGAGCTGAAATATAGGGCCACCACCATGGATCCTCCGGGTTTTCCCAAGAGAAGAGAGGGCATGTTTGTACCAAACCAAGTTGTAAATGAGCGCAGTTGAGTGGGAGAGTTAATTGCATGAGCTTTTTTTTTTTCTAACCAGTTTCAACTTTCCTTACCTTAGCTTTAAATCTTATCAGATCCTTCAGCATCACTTTGCTATTTGGTTTGCTGCTTCCTTTTTTAACTTTCAAGTTGTTGCACAAAAGAGGGAAATAAATTATATTGAGAAACTTGCTCGTCCTTTTTACTCCCATTCCCACTCCGGATTCTCTGTAAGGTTTTTCTGTATTACTGTGTCTGCAAAATACACTGATTTTGATGTTTTAAAATATCTTAAAAGAATTTTAATTTATAAACTTCAATGTAATGTTAGTGTTTAACAGAGAACAACACAAATAAAATCTAGCAGAGAATCTGAACTCTACATATTCTGAGTTGTGCATGCATTGGATATAGGTTGCTTAAACATTGGATATCAGAAGTTGGCTTGACCAAATTTGTGTCTGAATGTTGTGTTGGGAGTGAAAACAGATTCAGAATCATACATGTTGAACATTGATGTAAGATTAATGAGTGTGAAAAAATAATCTGGGAAGAGTTTTTCTTTTCTCTTTTACACTGTATATCTGTTAAACCAAAAATAGGAGTAAGGAAGTGTTCATAGCAACACCTATTTAAACAGTGGAAGTTAGTTAATTTGTAATATTAGATATATGATTTGTTTTTGACAAAAAAAAAGTGTATGAATAGTAAAAGACAGATAAAAAGTTTCTTTTGCTCCAACTCATTGTAGAAAAATGTGCTAGTAGAATGAATTAAGGTGTAAACTTGTTTAACATGATAAATTTCATTGTACATATGACTCAACATTATTTTGAGAAAAAATAATTTTATCAAGTTTTTACACAAATTCCCTCTCTCTTTTTTATCATGAAATTGTTTTATTCCTTACAATTATTCTCTTAAAAATTTGATTGACATGTTGATATCATTCAAATTGAAACAAACTAGAATAATATGAAGTTTACTTTGATATTATTAAAACTAAAAAGTTGTCAAAGGGATGGTAATAAATTTTCAAAATAATAATATCTCTTTATTCGTTTTATTAACAATTAGTGATTAGGTAAATTATTTATAAGTGTTACTAATTTGAATGATATCTCTCTCGTGACCTTTGTTGGTATATCGGAAAATATACTTTCATAAAGTTTTGTTTGAAAAATAATTATTTTTGATAAAAAAAATTCTAAAACTTTATTATTTTATTATTGTAATATCTAAATAAATAAAAAATTACTCTATTTAGTAACTTTGTTAACTTTATCAGTAAAATATTAATAAAAAAATCATTTTCGTTAAAATATATAAAACTTTACTTATTATTTTATTTTATATTATATACGAGTTTTGTGTCTCATCAAAATAAATGAACTATAAGAACTAACACTGATTTATCTACTTTAACTCTATTTTTTAGTATATAAATAAAAACATAGATTGTTGAAACAATATTCAGTATTAAATATGTTACCAAACTTATTATCACCTTTACAAATTCTGTTGTGTTTGGATGAAAAATATACTGAATTGTTGTGTTTGGATGAAGAATACTAGATAATTTGTTTTTCAAAAGTTTTAAATATTTGGTAGAAATATGTCTACATAAAAAAAATTAAAAATTTTAAAATTATTAATCAGTTTTTTTATCTGTGTTTCTTTCTTATACCATTCTTATCAACGATGTAAACAAATATCGATGTATACACATATACATATTCTTAATTTTAAAATATCTAAAATAAATTAATATTGATATGTAGTAAAAAAAAACGATTTTAGAACAACTTAACTTTATAAAATAAAAATTATAAAATAAAATTAAAGTGTATTTTAAAAAATCATTACTTAAAAGTTTCAGCAAAAATGAAATTGAAGTTAAATCTACATAATAGACTTGACTCAATTTTTTTATATTTAACCTACAAAAATATTAACATTTACTTTAACTCAAAATTTTAGAATAATAAAAACATTTTTCTTTATTAAATATTAGTCAAAAATAAATATATCTTCTTTTCTTAATATTAAAAATTTATAAATAATTTTTAAAATTTTATTATAAATATTTTTAATTTATTTTACATATAATATTTTTATTAAAGATACTTTTGTTTAAAAAATAATTAATTTAAAAAAAGTTAAATAAAAAAGTAGTTAAATATAATAAAATAATTATTTAAAAGATAAAAATAATAAAATAATTATTTAATTTATAGAAACAAATATTTATTAAAAGATAAAATTATAAATAGAAATATGTAAAAAAATGAAAAATCTTAAATAAGTACTAGCGAAAACATAGGTATTATCATGTTTGTGTGTTCGATTTTTTTAATTTTCACAAAAATTTGAGTTAAGATGAATAAGAAATATATAATTAATTTTTAAAATAATTGTTAAATATAAAATTTGAAAAATAAGATATGTACAAAATGAAGTTTTAAAAATAATAGTTAAAGACAAAAAAAAATTAAAATAAGAGTAAAGTATTTATAAAATAATTAATTTTAAAATTAATAATTAAAAATAAAATTGAAATATTGAAACGTAAAAAAAAAGAATATCTCATATTATATATATATATATATATATATATTATAGATAGATTAAACAATTTTCTAATTCTACTATTTAAAGTCATTTCTTGATTCTCATGTATATGAGATATTTAATGCATCATGTAAAAGGAAACATACCAAATATGATAACATGAAACTTCATCTTAAAATGAAAATAAATTTAATTTAAGCTTATATTTCAAATTTTAAAGTAGTAAATCTAAAATATATGAAAACAATGTCCTCTGGAAAAGACCCCAATACCCCCACTTAAATTCTTGACAGTTGTCCCATTTTAAGGTTTTTTGGTAACTTTGCTTCTTCCGTCATCTGTCCATTCTCATTTTGCGTTTCTGACCAATGTACCCCTACGATGAAGCTTGGATTTTGTTCGATTGTGTGGCCAAAGAAGTCATTTTCGTTTTCCCGCCTTAGATGGAGGAGTACTGCATGATTTGATTGATTTGCATGGATTAATTAATGCTCTCAGTTCCTTTGCTCAGTTCCTTTGCGATCAAAGTTCATTGTTGTGTATTTTAAAAATTGTTTCAGCTGGGTTCTGCATTTTCTTCTTCCTCAGTGTTTACTCTCTGTTCTGCAGTATCTTAACCCATCTTCTTAAGGTCTTCCATTTCTTTGGTTTTTGTGGTTGAGTCTTTATTTTTTTTTTTGTTTTATGAGTTCGTCGTGGGTTTGTGTTATTTTTGGTTCTTGAGTTTTGGATATTGGGATTATTTAGATTTGTTGTCTTTTTAGTTGGTTCAGATTTGATTTTGTAG